>Ga0081540_1000632_pt1 | contig 33503 bp, 23 predicted proteins | sample TabmetS2T1R1_FD_71024 | JGI IMG/M metagenome (GOLD analysis project Ga0081540, IMG submission 71024) | Tabebuia heterophylla rhizosphere microbial communities from the University of Puerto Rico - S2T1R1 | ecosystem: Host-associated > Plants > Roots > Rhizosphere ...
TGTTCTACAAAACGGGTGGGGGGGCGCGCGAGCGTCGTCGGGGTGTTTCGATTCCGCTGCTCTACCGTTCGACGCCGGCCCACGTCAGTCGGCGGGAACGCCGAGCCAGGTTCGCTGCGAGAACCCGCCCGTCGTGTACACGAACCCGCCAGCCACGGGACCGGCGATGCCGGAGTAGATGCGCTCCGGGAACGGGGTCAGCTCCTTCCAGCTGTTCGTCACCGGGTCGTAGGCCGCGACCTCGTCCGTGAACACACCGTTCGCGGTCTCCCCGGCCAGGGTGAGGATGCGGCCCTGGAACACGAACGTGGCCCCGGAGACGTGGCTCTTCGCCAGCGGCATGTCCGCCAGCTGCGTCCAGGCGTCCGTCGCCGGGTCGTAGACGTCCAGGTTCGAGGTCGTCGTCAGACCCTCGTCGTGACCGTGCTGTCCACCGACGGCGTAGATCTTCCCGGCGAGGACGACCGACCCGAGATGGTTCCGCGCCCGGCCCGGAAGCATGGGCGCCGCGGGAACCCAGCTCGTCCCGCCGCCGGCAAGATCGAGCACCCAGTGCTCCGGAGTGTCGGAAGCCTGCCCGAAGCTCAGCCCACCGAAGAAGTGGAGCTTGCCGTCGAGATACTGGAGGGCTCCGGCACCCCGCTCGACGGGCAGGTCCGGCATCGGCTCGTAGGAGTCGCTCGCGACGCGATAGCGCCAGACGTGTTTGGTCCCGAAGATCTGGTACGTGCGCGAGGCGTCCTCGATGAACCCACCCGCGTAGAAGACGTCGGTGCCGTCGGTGCTGACCCCGGCGTGCGTGACGCCCTCCGGCATGTCCGCGAGGGGGGCCCAGGAATCCGACGCCGGGTCGTAGACGAAGGCGAAGCGCCAGGGGGTGCAGCACGCCACGTTTCCCCAGTTGAAGCCGCCGAAGGTGTAGAGCTTCCCGGCCACCACGATGCCATGCGCCTCGCTGGTCCCGAGTGGACGGTCGGCGACCTTCGTCCAGGTGATGGTCGTGAACGCCCCGTTCCCGCCATCCGGCCCTCCACCGTCCGGAGTGACCCCGCCGTCCGTTCCACCGTCGGTGCCGGGACCGCCGTCCCCTCCTCCGTCCGTGCCGCCGTCGGCGACCGTCCCCCCGTCCGTGCCCGGACCGGCGTCCTGCCCCGGTTCCGACTTCCCGCCGCCCGAGGTGCCGCAGCTGACTGCCGCGACCACCGCCGCGATGATCCACCACCCGCGCCGCAACGCCGCCCTCCCGGGTCTCTCGCCTCGGCTCATCCCGGGCGGACTGCGGAAAGGGAGGGACGACCTGGCGCCGCGGCATCCTGCGGCGGACGACGAACGCTCGCCGCCGGACAGTTCCCACCTCCTGGAGCCGGGGACGGCCGGTGCTCTGGACGGATGTCCAACGTTCACCGCTCCGACGCGCGGCTGGCGACCCCGGTGGCCCTCGGGCCCACCGTCGGCCCGATGGGCCCGCCGTGCCCGCGGATCAGGGCGCCGGCGTCGAGGGGGGAACCGGCGCGGTCACGACCTTCGGCGGACGCGGCCGCCACAGGCCACCCGTCCCGAGCGCCTGCCAGCCCTGCCGCACCCACCTCAGCAGTGCCGTCGCGAGCCACAGCGCCCAGGCCAGCATCGCCAGCCGGTAGACGAGCAGCGGCACCGAGAGCACGAGCGGGCGCGGCAAGACCCCCGGCACCCGGTCCGCCGTCCAGCGCAGCGCCGTGAGCGTCGATCCGTTCCCCGCGATCTGCATGTCCGGCTGCCCCAGCAGCCCCCGCTGGACCGCCTCGAACAGCGCGATCAGGGCGAGGCCCGTCGCCACCACCAGCGCGAGCTGCATGAGATCGAACGCCCACCAGGGACGGACCCGCGCTCCGGCCGCCTCCCGCCACCCGAGAGCGAGCAGCCAGATCACCACCAGCGCGCCGGACGCGACCGACACCTGCGTCAGCCCCACTCCGAGGAGGATCCACGCCCCGAGTCGCAGCGGGCTGTGCGGCACCCGCGAGAGGGCGAGCGCGACCAGCGCGGTCACCAGCAGCACGCTCCAGAAGAGCACCGCCGGCCCGAAGGTGGGCCCGGTGAGCCAGAGCACCCATCGCTGCGCGGGCAGGGAGACCACCACGTCCACGTTCGCTCCCGGCGCGCCGACATCGACGGGCGATGGGCGGAACGCCGAGGACAGCCCCCGCGCCTCGCGCCAGCGCACCACCACCCGCGACGCCGGCGGGGTGAGCGCCACCAGGAGCTTTCCTCCCTCGAGACGGGCCGGTTGCGACTGGCCGTTCACCGAGACCCCGAGGAGCTCCACTCCGGGCGGCAGGGTCAACGCATGCTGGGCGCCCCGGCTGGTGCGGAAGACCAGATCCAGGCTCACCTCGGTCGCGCGGAGCCCCGGCCGGACGTCCTCCCTGCCGCCATCCAGGGTCAGGGTGGCGCCGCCGATTCCCTCGGGGCGGCTCGACTTCACCGTGACCGACTCGCCGGGCCAGGGAAGCCAGGTGGGCTGATGCGCCCCGTCCGGCGCCCCGGGATGCACCGGCGCGATGCCTCCGAGGTCGACGTGCCACATGGTGCCGGCCACCAGCACCCAGCGCTCGACCCAGGTCGCGGTGCGAGGCGCCGTGAGCGAGAGGTCGGGACGCTGCTCGAGCGTGCTCTTCCACGACAGTCCCGGGGCGCCTGGCGGAAGGTTCACGCTCACCGCGCCGTCCTTCACCGGCAGGTCGGCGGTGAGCACCGCCTCGCCCGGCAGCAACGGAACCTGAAGCACGACCGCGCTCTCCGCCGGCGAGAGACGCTCGACCTCGGTCTCCACCTCCCAGGTCAGGCCGAGCCGGAGCGTCCGGGTGATGCGGGCGAACGCCGGGAGCGCGCCCGGACGCAGCGCCTCCCCTCCCCCGGCCCGCTCGAGCCGGCTGAGCTGCAGGGTAGGCTCGGGTCTGCCGTCCTCGCGCACGCCGTCCACCTTCCAGCCACGGGCCTGAACCGTGAGGAACCGCGGGGCGAGCCCGAGCGGCAGCTGCACCGAGTCCGCCCGTTGCAGCGCTCCGGAGAGCAGCACCGTGTGCACCCCCGGGCGCAGCACGAGCCAGCTCACGCCTCCCACCTGCCGGACCGCCACCGCCGGCTTGCCGTCGAGCACCACCTGCTCGGGTCGCCATCCCTCGCCGCCCCCCGGGAGCGGCACAGCCACCAGCGCGGCCGCCTGCAGCTCGATGCGGAGACGCAGCGTGGCCGGGTCCACCTCGAGCAGCGCGCGTCCCGCCGAGGCGCAGGCCGGGGCACAGCGCGGAGCCTGGAGCAGCTTCTCGCGGAGCTGCTCGAGTCGCTCGTCGGTGGGTTGCTCGTCGGCCCGTGCCGCCCCTCCCAGAAGGAGGAGGCAGAGCAGAGAGGCCGCGGTGGCTCCGGGGGCGCGCAGCGGCGGCAGGCGAGCGCCACCCGAGCGGACGAGGAGGAGCCAGGCCAGGGCGGTGAGGAGCCCCACCCGCAGGAGCCCGAGCAGCACGTTCTCGCCCGGCGAGAGCAGCCAGAGGCGCACCTCCTGGCCCTGCTGGACCGGACCGCTCCAGCGCAGCGGGACCTGGAGCCAGGTCCAGCGCGGGATGCCCGGGCCGGTCTGGACGACCGCGTTGCGGTCGATCTCCACGATCGCGGCCTTGCGGGGCACCGCGACGTTGCTCGCTGGAGGCGCACTCACGGGGCGCCCTACCTTCCCCAGCGAGAGTGGGCTTGCCGCGGGAGCCCGCGTCGCCTCCTTCGCCTTCTTTCGCTCCTCGACCTCCCCGCCAACAGCCCCACCGACCACGCCGCCGACCACACTGCTGCCAACGTCCACGGCGTCCGCGGGCGCCGCCTCGGGATCTGCCTCCGGGGCGGGCGTCTCGGGCACCGTCTTGAACACCAGGCGGTCTCTGGCAGGACCCGCACGCCGGTTCCCGCCGAGGACGAGGTCGCCCGCGCTCTCGCCACCCGCCGCAGGGCCCAGCGCCGGATAGAAGCGCTCGCGCAGGTGATCCAGCGCGAAGGAGACCAGCACGAGCGCGAGCACGCCGAAGGCGATTCGCCGGAACCACTCCGCCCACGGCCTCAGCCGGCCCTCGGGGAGCACCCGCCGCAGCCCCTCGGCGACCAGCACCGCGAGCCAGGCCCAGCGCGGTGCTCCCGCCTCGGGGAAGCTCAGCACCAGCGCGACCAGCGCGAGCGCGCCGATCCGCCGGCCGAAGAGACGCCAGGTCGCGAGCGCGAGCACCAGCACGCCGAACAGATCGAGCAGCGACCAGCGCTGGATCCAGGTGCCGTCGACCTCGTCGACCCCGGTCGCGCCGAACAGGCTCCAGCCCGGCGGGAGGTTCGCCACCGCTCCCACCCGGGTGAAGTCGTGCGCCCAGGCGACCGCCGGGAGCCGTCCGCCGCCGTGCTCCACCCGACCGTCGGCGGTCATCATCAGATTTCCCTGGCGCACCTCGACCCCGGGAAGAGCGCCGGCAGTGAGCCGGGTCAGCGGCTGGTCCAGCCCCTGCACCGCCGCCCGCCCGAGCGTCGCGGGCGCCGTCATCTCCAGCCGCCAGCTCCTCCGCAGCTGACCGCCGAGCCGGTCCTGGAACGTCCACCCCCGCCCGTCGGTGTCGAGCCAGAGCTGACGGTCGAGGGTGAGCTGGTCGGGATCGGGCTCGGGGTCGCCGCGACGCTGCTCCACCAGCCGGAGGGTCTCGCCGCTGCGGATCGCGAACGCCGGCAGCGACCGCCACTCCGGGGGCAGCTGCGTCTGCGAGGGGTCCACCGAGGGAGCGCCCTCCAGCGTCACCACCCTGACCGCGGGCGCAGCCTCGTACACCCACGTCTCGTCGCCCTCCGTCCACGGGCCGGCCGCATCGGGGCGCGCTACCGAGGCCACCGGCCCGTCGCTCCGCGCCACCAGGGTGAAGACCCACTTTCCGGGGCGGAGCTGGATTCGCAGCCGAGCTTCGGGCTCGACGCGCGCCGCCAGCGGCGCATCGAGCTGGAGAGGGGTGAAGCCGGGCGGCAGCGCCCGTCCCAGGACCACCTCGCGCGCCTTCCCCGCGACGTCGAGGACGATGCGGGTGGTGAGGAGCAGCGGCACACCCTCGGCGAGCTTTCGCTGGACCTGGATCTCCAGACGGTCGGCATCCGCCGCCTCCCGGTCGGGACGCCGCAGGAACAGCCGGCCCTCCTCGTCACGCTCCGGGTGGGCGATGCGCGCCCCACCCAGGATCAGCTCGACCAGCGCCGCGCTGTCCGGCACCCCGAGCGCCGCCGGCACCGCATCCCAGCCGAAGCTTCCCGTGAGCACGTGGGTCCCGGGCCCGAGGAACACCATCGGTGTCCCACCCTGCCCGACCACCGCGACCGCGCTGCTGCCGTCGCGCACGTCCAGCGGCCAGTGCTCGGCGTCGCCCGGGAGCGGAACCGCGTCGCGAGCAAAGACCTCCACCTCCTGACGGAAGCGGCCGCCGCGCGCCGACACCTCGAGCTGCAGCCGCCCCACGTAGACGCACGGAGGCGCATCGTCGCTGCCGTTCACCCGGGGGCACGTGCGCTGCTCGTTCCCGTGCATCGCCCAGGGAATCCACGGGCGCAACGTGGGCGGAACATCCGCCGGTGACAGCGGCTGAGCCTGAGCCCCGGCGAGGGCGGCGAGCAGCGACGACACGAGGACGAGACGCACGCGTGGGCACCTCCGGTCTCGATGCAACGCAGCTGGCCCCGCGTCGGATCCACCCTCGTCCGCCGGAGCTGGCCCCGATGCTCTCCGACTCCCGACCCGCGTTCCATACCCGGGGCCCTCCCCGGTCCAGGGCGAAGCGTCCACGGGCCGCGAACTTGCAGCCCCCCGCCGCCCTCTGCGAACCTCCCGGGGGTGGCGCCGCCCCAGGGCGGGGCCTCGCACCTCGAGGAGAGCGAGCGACGACGGGATGGCAGTCGACCGCGACAGGCCGGGAGGCGTTCGGAGTCCCGCGTCCCCGGTGCCGGTGGCGGAGGGCCCGCTGGAGCCGACCACGCCCCTTCCTCCATCCACGGCCGGCCTTCGCACGCCGGACAGCTCCACCCTCGAGGTGGGTGCGATGGTCGCGGGACGATTCTCCATCATGCGCTTCATCGCCCGGGGCGGCATGGGCGCGGTCTACGAGGCCGAGGACACCACGCTGCGCACGCGGGTGGCGCTGAAGACCATCCTCCCCGAGTTCTCCGCCGACCCGAACGCGATGGAGCGCTTCCGGCGCGAGGTGCTGCTCGCCCGGCGCATCACCCACTTCAACGTCTGCCGCATCTTCGAGCTCTACGACACCTTCGATCCCCGAGGAGATCGGCTGTCGTTCCTCACCATGGAGCTCCTCCACGGCGAGACGCTGGCCGAGCGGCTGGCCCGGACCGGCCCGCTCGCGACCGCCGAGCTCTCGGTGCTCCTCCGCCAGCTGGCGGACGGGCTGGAGGCCATGCACCTCCAGGACGTGGTGCACCGGGACTTCAAGCCGGCCAACGTCTTCCTCGTCCACCGGCACGACGCCGCAGGACACGCGCCGCTCCGCGCGGTGATCACCGACTTCGGCATCGCCCGGGCTCTCCACCGGGTGGAGAAGGACGGCGACACCTCCATGACCGCCCGGGTGGGCTTCATCGGAACGCCGGCCTACATGGCACCGGAGCAGCTCACCGGCGGGACCGTCTCGGCGGCCACCGACATCTACGCGCTGGGCATCGTCCTCTACGAGGCGCTGACCGGACACACTCCGTTCGGCGGACAGACGCCCATGGAGGCCGCGCTCAAACGACTGCAGCAGGCCGCCGCCCCGCCCTCGGTGCATCTCCCCACGCTCGACCCGCGCTGGGACGCGGCCGTCCTCCGCTGCCTGGAGAAGGAGCCCTCGCTCCGCTTTCGCTCGGTGCGGGACCTCGTCCGCGCCCTCGACGCGTACGTGCAGGACAACCGCACGCCGGCGGCGGTGCTCGGCTTCCGCAACCTCTCCGGTCGACCCGACGCCGGGTGGATCTCCACCGCGCTCGCCGAGCTGGTGAGCCGCGAGCTCTCCTCGGCGTCCGAGGTGCTGCGCCTGGTCCCCGCGGAGGAAGTCTTCCGGGCCCAGCGGGCGCTCAACCTCGCTGCCCAGGACAGCCTTCCCCGCGAGTCCCTGGAGAAGCTGCGCGACTCCGCCGGAGCGCGGTGGGTGGTGCTGGGAAGCTACCTCTGCGTGGGGCCGGGGTCGGCGAGCCCGCTCCGGCTGGCCGTTCGCGTCCAGGACACGGACTCCGGCCGGGTGGTCGGCAACTGGTCGGAGCGGGGCACCGTCGGCGAGCTCGCGGCGATGGCCTCCCGCGCAGGCGCCGAGGTCCGCAAGACGCTGGTCGCGGCCGGCAGCGCACCGCCGGCCTGACCTCACCCGAAGTCGCCTCAGCGAAGATCCTGCGGGCCTTGACGGTCCCAGGACTGCAGCCGCCTCGTTCCCCGACGACACTGGGCCGTGAGTGACCTCACCGTCGACCTTGGACGCGGCTCGAAATCGCCTCAGCGTCGATCCCGCGGGCCTTGACGGTCCCAGGACTGCAGCCGCCTCGATCCCCGACGACACTGGGCCGTGAGCGACCTCACCGTCGACCGCGAGCGCGGCTGCCGTGACCTCACAGGTCAGGCTGCGCCGCGAGGAACCGCTCGCGCTCGGGGCCTTCGGGCACTTCGGCGGCGAGCACGGAGAAGAGCTCCCAGGGCGTGTTCGCGCTCCGCGCCGCCCGCTTCACCAGCGCCCGGGCCACCGGCCCGAGGCTGACGGCCAGGGCCTGCTCCGCACGGGTCAGGTCGTCCTGCACCAGCGCGCGGGCGCGGGCGGGCGGAGCCTCCACCACCGGTGTCGGCCGGGACGGAGTGCCCCGCTGCGGGGGCCCGGGTGGCGTCGCCGGGACGGGCCGCGACGGCGAGCCCCGAGGCAGGGGCGAGGGCGCATGCTCCACCGCAGGGGTCGGGCGCGAAGGAGAGGCCCGGGGCATGGGCGACGGAGGGTGCTCGGCCGCCGGCGTCGGGCGCGACGGCGAGCCCCGCACCGGCGCGGGCGGTGGAGGAGACGGAGTGGACGGACGGATCTGCGTGCCGCCCGAACGGATCTGAGTCGCGCCCTTCCCCCCGGACTTCGGCGCGGCACGAGAGCGCGGCGAGGAGATGGTGCGGAGGAAGTCCTCGCGCGAGATGTGGTCGGGGATGGAGCCGGAGAGCGTCTGGCAGGCGGTTCCCCAGTCCGGGGCCTCGCGCGCCACGCGATCCACCATCACCCGGGCGATGGGACCCAGGTGCGGGACCAGTGCGGCCTCGAGCACCGCCCGCTGCTCGGCCGTGAGCCCGGCGGCAGCGGCACGTCCCATCATCCGCGAGGGCGCGTGCTGCTGCTGCTGTGGGAGCGGTGTGAGCGGCGCTCCCGGGCTGTGCGGCGAGCCGGGCGTGTACGGCGCGCCTGGCGTGTACGGCGCTCCGGGGGTGTAAGGCGCACCGGGCGTGTACGGGGGCCGTGGCGTGGCCGGCGTGCCTCCCACGGCGCGGGATCGTCGGATCCACGTCCGGCCGAAGTCCTCGAACCTCCGCCGGTCCTCGCCGTTCTCGATCGACTCCGCCAGCTCGGCCACCAGCGCCCGCGGATCCTGCGTCGCCCGTGCGGCCCGCCGCACGAGGGTGTGGGCGAGCGGACCGATGCTCCTCGCCAGGACGGCGCCCAGCTCCTCCAGGGCTCCGGCCACCCAGCCGCCGGTGACGATGACCGGGGCGGGCGGAGGCGGCGCGGGATCCATCGGCGGCGCCTCGACCGGCGTCACCAGGGGAATCGGCTGCACCGGAGGCGGAGCCACGGCGGCGACTCCGGCGGCCGGCGTGCGGCCGGTGGGCCAGGTGACCTCCACCTCCCGCTCGACGTGCGAGCCCAGCTCGTAGACGTCGATCTCCTTGCCCTCCGGCGTGCGCCGACGGCCGAGCGGATGGAGCAGCGCCTTGTGCTCGGCGCTGAGCGAGGACACCACCTCGAAGAACGAGCGGCTGGCGAGGATCTGCCCCGGCGTCGCGACCGAGGCCAGCTGCGCGCCGACGGTCGGCCCCTCTCCCTGCGCCACACCTTCCAGGATGCGCACCGGTCCGAGGTGAACGGACATCCGCGCGCCGAAGCCGCTCCGGGTGGTCGCCTCGTGCTCCAGCGTGTCACGCAGCCCGAGCGCGACGAAGAGCCCATCCTCCGGGTCGCCGGGAAACACCAGCACCACGCCCCGCGGATGCGAGACGCTGAGGACGTCCTCCGCCTCGAGGTGGCCCACGGCCCGCGCGGACGCCTCCCTGAGGCACTCCAGCCCCTCGGGATGTGGGTCGAGGACATCGAGGAACACCAGGGTTCCGACGAACGTCCTGTGACCGTGTTCGCTCATTCCGCTCCGGGAGTCGCGAAGTACCGCCGGAGTCTACTCCAACAGCTTCATCGCCTTCTCCAGGCTCCTCCGCAGGCGGTTGAAGGACGTCGCCAGGACACCGATCTCGTCACGGCTGCCGACCGAGAACTCAGGCACGTCGAAGTTGCCGGTGCTCACCTCGTCGGCCGCCCTGGACATGCGGACGATGGGCCGGATGACCAGGAAGGAGAGCACGACGTTGAGGACGATGAACGCCAGGAGGAACACACCCACCAGCGAGGTCATGAACGTCCGGAAGGCCTGGTCCGCCTTGGCGAGCGGCACCGACATCGGCACCGAGATGATCTGCGCGCCCACCGTCTCGCCCAGCTTCCAGCCGAAGCCGTTGGCGTTCCCGTAGTGCGCCACCATGGACTTGGGCGCCGTGTCCGGCGTGTCGTGACACGGCAGGCACCCCGGGTCGGAGATCTTCAGCGGCTTGGCCAGGTACAGCGCCCGCCCGGTCGGCGTGTCGCGCGTGCCGCGGATCTCCGTCCGGGTCCCGTCGTTCCGGAACTGCTGAACGATGTCCGCCTCCCACTCCACCGCGCGGTCGCGCGGGTTGGTGGGATTCAGGGTCGCTTCCTTGTACGTGTATTCGGGGTGCTGCTGGCGGAGGGTGTTGAACATCTCGGTGGCGGCGTAGGCCGGCACCGACTGGGGCAGGAACGCGCGCATCAGCTGCAGCTCCAGCTGCGGCTTGACCTGTTTCGAGGTGTAGCCACGCACCGCGAGCGCTGCGCCCATCATCAACTCGGCGTTGCGCGTCACCTCCTCCTGCGCGTTGGCCTCCAGGATGCGCTTGGACACATAGCCCGAGGCCACGAGGCCCAGCGCGAAGACCAGGATCAGCACCAGGTTGAACTTGAGTCGCAGCCCCATAGTGAGTGACGTCCTTTTGTCAGCGACAGCTGGCCTGCATCTCGTCCCACGACTTGGTGAACCCGATGAGGCTCACCACCACCGAGTGGGTGCCGGTCTCCGGCCAGGTGGGCCAGAAACGCAGCGTGACGTTCGCCCTCAGACCGGCCTTGAACTGTGTGATGAGCGAGGCCGCCGAGGCGCCCTTGAAGACGACCGCCTTCGCTCCGTCGAGCCCGTCGGCCTTCACGGGGTCGTTCTTGTCGACCTGGATCTGGAGACCGCCCTTGCTCTCGTCGAACGTCGACTCGCTCACCACGCGAACCTCGGTGGCGGTCACGCGGACGTGCACGCTGGTCGTCTGGTAGCCGTCGCTGAGCGACGCCTTGTCCGCGTCCAGGCGGCATCCACCGCCCTGGACCTTGGTGAGCGTCCAGGCATCCTTTTCCGGGGGCGCTGCACCCAGCAGGCCCACCGACAGCGCTGGAATCATCCACCACACGGTCGAACGCATCCGTCCTGCTCCCCCGAGGGAATCCTCGGACAGCGCGACGGTGGACCTACATGTCGGTCCAGGGTCCTGGTCCACGCCGGATTGGCGACGGACTCTAGGCGCGGGCCACGGGGGGCGTCCATGGGCGCGTTCGTCGGGCAGCCCCCCTGGCGTCGGGGGAGCGCGCGCCCGCAACGGTGCCGGCGTCCGGGGTCATTCACACCCCGCGCGGACGCCGCGAGGACGGGCCGGTGCTACAGGCCGAGGACAGTCCGGATGCGCCGGGCGACCGGCGGCAGATCCCCCGGGGCCTTCACCGGCTCGAAGCGGGTGGTCGCCGGGTCGCCGCGCGGCACCTCGATGAACCGCACGGCCAGGAGCGGCGCTCCGTCGGGCGTGCGGAGACTCGAGGCCTCGGCGGTGACCTGCTCGAGCTGGATGACCTGAGCTCCATCCACGGTCTTCTTCACCGCCCGGTAGGGCACCGGGACCGGCGCCTCGAGCAACGGCGCCAGGCGGAAGGCGATGTTGTTGGTCGAGATGGTGGCATGGGCGGCGGGATCCACCTTCTCCACCAGCTGCAGCTGGCCCGCGACGCGTACCGGGGCGGCGCCGACGTCGAGCTTGCCGTCCGGCGCCCGCCGGGGCGTCACCTCCACCGTCATCGCGGCGCCACCCTCGGCGTGCATGCCGAGCACCGCCGGATCGAGCGTGGCAGCGAGGTTGTCCACGTTGGAGAAGTAGACGTGCTCCACGCCCTGGTCGGCGAGCTTCCGGCCTACCCCGCTCGTCCGGAGCGCACGGAACACGTCTCCGTGGCCACTGGGTGCGAGCGAGGGCTGCCCGTCCGCCCCGCGCGCGATGCCCCCGTCGGGGGTGAGCCGCGGGAGCTGCGCCTGGAGGAAGGACAGCACCGGGACGGACGGCGGGTGCGCGGCGAGGTGCTCGGCGATGCCCTGGTCGGTGAGAAAGGAGACCATCAGGGCAACCGGAACCGGTCGCCCCACCCGCTCCGAGGTTCGCTCGGCGTCGAGCAGCTTGAGATCGAGGAAGGTCTTCCCCTCCACCACCGGGACCAGGGCCTTCACCGCGCCGCCGAAGCGGGTCCCTGCACCGCCGGCGACGACCAGCGCAGCCACCTTCCCCTCGCGGAGCAGCCGGTCGCCCAGCGCCGCTAGGCGGGCATGCTCGGCAGTGCCCCGGGGCGGCAGCGGAGTGACATCCCCCGGCCGGAGCGGCTCGAGCGTGCCCGGTGGCGGCGCCTCGACGATCTCCCCGCGTTTCCAGCCTTCCACCAGCTCCTGGAACAGCGCCTCGTCGTACTGCGGGCTCATCGCGTCGAGACCTCCCATCCCCAGCCCGGAAGTCCCATCGCAGGCTCGGGGCCGAGGTTCACGCTGACGGTCAGCTCCGGACGCTCGAGCCGGTACGCCCGCCCCTCCCGTCGTACGCGTGGCCAGGTCGAGGCGATGGACCGTCGGTGCTGGCGCCGCACGGCCAGCATCTTCCGGTAGTGGGCGCGCAGCGTCTCATCGCCGGTCCGTGCCGGACGTGAGTCCTCGAACGTCCGCTGAGCCTGGGGATCCGGGACCTCCTTCGCGACCGCGATGAACTCGGCGCGCCGACCCTCCGACACCGCCCTCCCCAGGTCCGGATCGGTGTGGCTGGTGAAGTAGAGGAAGGGCCGGGTCTCGGCATGCTCCTCGCCCATGAAGAGAAGCGGCAGGCCAGGGCCGAGCACGAGCAACGTGGCCAGGGGCTGGAGGGCCTCGCGGGGAACGAGGCTCGCCAGCCGCTCGCCGGCGGGACGGTTGCCGACCTGATCGTGATTCTGGAGACAGACGACGAACTGCCGCGGGAGCAATCCGTCGGTGGGGGTTCCGTGCGGTCGCTTGCGGAAGCGCGAGTGCTGGCCCTGATAGACGAAGCCGCGCTCGAGCGCCTTCACCAGATCGTCGGGATCGCCGAAGTCGGCGTAGAAGGCACCCCGCTCCCCTGTGAGCAGCGCGTGCACCGCGTGGTGAAAGTCGTCCGCCCAGGTCGCGTCGCAGCCCCACCCGGGCGGCGGCGGGTCCACCACTCTCCGCTGGTTGAGGTCGCTCTCCGCGATGACCCACGCCCGCCCAGGCGAAGCCGCGTGCACCGTGGCGACGATCTCCTGGACGAGGTGAACCAGGCCGTCGTCGACGATGGCGTGGACGGCGTCGAGCCTGAGCGCATCCACGTGGAAGTCCTCCACCCAGGACCGGGCTGCCTGCACCATGTACCCACGCACCGGCTCCGAGTCCGGCCCGTCGTAGTTCATCCCGTCGCCCCAGGGTGAGCGGTGCCGCGAGGTGGTGTACGGCCCGAACTCTCCCAGGTAATTCCCCTCGGGGCCGAGGTGGTTGTAGACCACGTCGAGGCAGACCCCCAGCCCGAGGGCATGCGCGCGGTCCACGAACCGCTGGAGCGCCGCCGGGCCGCCGTAGGCGCCGTGCACCGCGTGGAGCAGCACCCCGTCGTAGCCCCAGTTCCGCGTCCCCCCGAAGGGCTGGACCGGCATCAGCTCCACGCAGGTGACGCCCAGGTCCACGAGCTCCGGCAGCCGCGCCGCTGCCGCGTCCAGCGTCCCCTCCTCGGTGAACGTCCCGACGTGCATCTCGTAGAACACCATGGCGTCGAGCGGCACGCCGCCCCACCCGCCGTCGGTCCAGCGGAACTCCGCGGGGTCGTAGAGCGCCGAGGGTCCGTGGACGTCCTTCACCTGGGCCCGGGCCGCCGGGTCAGGCCGGACGCGCCCGTCGGGGAACACCAGGGCGTAGGGCGTGCCCGACGGGAGGCGAGGAAGGTCCGCCGTCCACCAGCCATCCGGGCCCCGCGCGAGCGGCTGCAGCCTGCCGTCCAGCGACAGCTGGAGACGCTCCGTCCTCGGCGCCCAGACCGCCAGGCGCAGCCCATCCTCGTGCCTCGAGACTCCGTGACGCATGGTGCAGAGTCCTACTCACCTCCGGTACGGCGGGTAGTGCGGGGCTGCGAGATCATCGTCGGGCATCGGACGGCTCGGGGGTGTCAACTTCCGCCACCGGCCCGCGGTGCACACCGTCGGCAGGAGATGCTCCCGGTCTGGACCCTCGCCCTGCCCGCCGCCTTTCTCGCCACCGCGGCCGCCGCGGCGGCGCCACGGGAGCGGCTCGCGCCGAACCCCGCGCTGGAGCTCCGCGCGGCCGTGCGGGTCTTCTCGGAGCGGCGCGCGCCGAGGCCCGCGCTCGAGCTCCGCGCGGCCGTGCGGGGCCTCCCGGAGCGGCGCGCGTCCGCGGCCCACGTGCTCCGTGAGCTTCCCACGCCGGTGGAGGCCCCAGGGGTGTACGCCCGGGTCTCCCGGTGGGTGGACGAGGTCGCCCGGCCGGCGGCGGACGGGACGCCGAGGCTGGTGGTGGTGACCGTTCCCGGCGGGCTTGGCCTCGCCTGGGCGCGCCGCTGGTGAGGTCCGGTGCGGCGAGGTGGGCCGCCGCCGCCCGTCCGCCCAGTCCGATCTCACCGCACGGTCATCGCCGCGACGGCCGGGGGCGGTAGAGTCCCCGGGACGCTGGCGCTCCCGCATGCCGCTTCCTTCCCGGTCCAGCCCTGCCACCACGCCCGCCTTTCGCGTCCGCCTCGCGCGGCGTGGTGATGGCGAGCAGCTCGGTCTGCTCCTCGCCGAGCTCGGTCACGCCGGCGCCGGGGACACCGCCACCGTTCACTGGGTGCTGAGCCATCCGGAGATCGAGGTCCACGTCGCAGCCGACGGCAGCGACCGCCCGCTCGGCTTGCTCTCCTTCTCCCACCGCCCGCAGCTCCGGCTCAGCGGCCGCATCGCCACCATCGACGAGGTGGTGGTGCTCCCCGCTGCCCGGCGCCAGGGCGTGGGGCGGGCGCTGATCCAGCGGGCGCTGGAGCGCGCGAGGGTCCTGAGCGTGAAGCGGGTCGAGCTGCAGCTTCCCAGCGTCCCGACCGAGGCCACCTTCCGCTTCTGCGAGGCGATGGGGTTCCGGGACGCCGAGCGCGGCGTCGTCACCCGGGCGCCTTGAGCGTCCAGGCGCCGGGGAGCGTCGTCGGCCCGAGACGGTGTACCAGAGCCGCCAGGCGCTCCTTGGCCGCAGGCTCGACCTCGCGGAAGCGAACGCCGATCGCCTGCTCACGGGCCCGTGACCAGGCCACGACGCCGTCGAGCTCGAAGCGCTCGTCGTCCACCAGCAACACCAGCTGGAGCAGATGCCCCACCGGATAGGCGTTCTCGGTCTTGAGGCAGATCCCGCCCACCGAGAAGTTCACCGCGTAGGAGCGAAGTGCCTCGGCAGCGGCGGCGGCATCGCGGAAGTGGACCTCGATCCGGACCGGGATGCGGTCCGTCGCCCGCCGCTCGTCGCCCTGCTGAGAAGTCTCCATCCGTCAGGCCGGAGATTCGGCCCCGTGGAGGTGTCTACCGGAAGCGCGGGTCGATGGCCAGATAGGCCGCCGCGCGGAGAGATTTCCGGTGGAGCTCTCGCGGATGCCGCATCTCCTGCATCAGGAGCTTGCGGCCGAAGACGCGCCGGAACAGCCCGGCCTCGTGGGTGGCGTCCCAGAGCTCGAGGTCGAGCGGGCTGCGGGCCCGGAGCTTCACCATCACCGCGTTGGGCAGCAGGCGCGCCTGGAGCCGGACGATGCTCTGGCGATGGCTCCTGTCCAGCGAGTCCGCCACCCGGAGCAGCGTGGCGAGCTTGCGGACCACCCGCACCTCCCCGGCGCCGAGGCCCTCCATCATCGAGTGGCTGGGGTCCGGCGCGCTCCGCCGGTGGTAGCGGGCGATGCGGGCGACCAGCTCGCGCTCGCGCTCGCGCAGCCCGGGGATCTCCGCGTTCTGGATGAGGTAGTAGCTGTGCCGGTGGTGCTTCTGGTAGCTGACCGCGTTGCCGACGTCGTGGAGGAGCCCCGCCACCTCGAGCAGCGGCCGGGCCGAGGCCGGCAGGTTGTGCAGTGGCGCGAGGTCGTCGAACAGTTGCAGCGCCAGCCGGGTGACCTGGGTCGCGTGGGCCTCGTCGAAGTGGAACCGGCGACCGACCACCAGCGCGGCCTCGTGCAGGCTGTGGTCCTCGCCGGCGTCCTTGCGGCGGATGAGGTCCACCAGGATGCCTTCCCGGAGCCCGCGCTGGACCGCGGTGACCGACTCCAGCCCGAGGTGCTTCACCAGCTGCTCGAGGATGACCGCTCCGGCGCAGATGATCTCCGCCCGGCGGGGATCGAACCGCTTGCGCCGCTGCGCCGGTGAGGTGTCCACCAGATCCTCGACGACCTGGGAGATCTGCCGCGCGGTGGCGTGCGACGTGCCCTCCGAGGACGCGTAGGCGACCACCGCGCCGATGGTCCCGGAGCTGCCGAGGGCCGCCCGGGGCGCACCGGCGATGCGGGCAGGAAGCCCCTCGGTGAGGGCCTCGGACACGTAGCCACGCATGAGCTTGAGCTGCTTCTTGCTCATGGTCTTGGCCGTGCCGAACAGCTCGGTCAGGCGGACTGCGCCGAGCCCCACGCTCCACATCGCGTTGGGGGTGTCCCCCAGTGCCGAGGCGACCTCGGTCGAGCCTCCGCCGATGTCGATGCACAGCGAGCGCGCCGAGGCCGGCTTCCCCCAGAGGACGCCGAGGGTGATGAGGCGCGCCTCCTCCATCCCGGAGATGACTTCCAGGCGAAGGCCGGCCTCCTCCCGGACGCGGCGGACGATCTCGTCGCGGTTCTTCGCCTCGCGGACCGCGCTGGTCGCCACTGCCCGGACCTGGGCGTGGTACCGCCGGCACAGCGCGCCCCAGCGGCGGAGCGTCGAGAGCAGCCGGTCTGCCACCTCGCGGGGGATGACCCCGGTCTTGAACACGCCCTCGCCCGGGCGCACCGGGTCCCGCTCCTGGTGGAGCAGCTCGAGCGACCCGTTTGCCAGGAGCCGCGCGAGCTCCAGACGCACGGCGTTGGTGCCGACGTCGATCGCCGCGAGCACGGGTTCTGGGACGGGGCGGGTCAAGGTTCTCAGGACAGGTGTAACAATGCGCTCCGACGCGCAAGTCCGCGGGCTTGCCGGGATCGACTCTTCACGTCATCGTCATCTATCTGGAACCCCCCGGACTCACCGGTCCGGCAGGCCCCGCCCTTGGAAACCACCGACCCCCGGATGTTCATCAACCGCGAGCTCAGCGCGCTCGCCTTCAACCTGCGCATCCTCGGGGAGGCGCAGGACGGCGCGCTGCCCACGTACGAGCGGGTACGCTTCCTCTCCATCGCCTCGGCGAACCTGGACGAGTTCTTCATGGTGCGCGTGGCCGGCATCAAACAGCAGCTGGCCTCCGGCGTCACTGCCACCGAAGCGGATGGTCTCTCGCCGACGGAGCAGTTCCAGGCCATCACGGCCGAGGTCCGGGAGCAGCTCCGCCTCTTCGACGCCATCTGGCGGGACGAGCTGATGCCGCTCCTCGGCTCCCACGGGGTGGAGATCCTCGCCCCGGACGCCCTGGACCGGCCGCAGCGGGACGCCGCGAAGGAGCACTTCCGCACCGTCGTCTTCCCGGCGCTGACGCCTCTCGCGGTCGATCCGGGTCATCCCTTTCCCCACCTCCGGAACAAGTCGCTGAACCTGGCGGTGGTGCTCCACCGCGAGGGACGGAAGCGTCGCTCGGGAGGCGGTCCGGCCGACATGGCGGTGGTGCAGGTCCCCACCGTGCTGAGCCGCTTCGTGCCCCTCCCCGCCCCCGAGGGCCGGAGCGCCTACCTGCTCCTGGAGGACCTCATCGGAATGTTCCTGGGGGAGCTCTTCCCCGGCTTCACCGTGGAGCACCGGGCGGCGTTCCGGGTGACGCGGAACTGGGACCTGGACCTGGACGAGGAGGAGTCCGAGGACCTCATGTCCACCATCCAGGAGGAGCTCCGCCGCCGCGACCGTGGGATGGCGGTGCGCCTCGAGCTGGACCAGGGGGCGACGCTCGCGCTGGAGGCCTCGCTGCGCCAGTCGCTGGGGCTCACCCACGAGGACGTCTACCGCTCCGAGGCGCCGCTGGAGCTGTCGGACCTGACCGCCCTGGCCGAGCGCGACCACCGGCCCGACCTCCGCGCCGAGCCCTACACCCCGGCCCTCCCCCCCTCGCTGCGCGACGCCGAGAGCTTGTTCCCGGTGCTGGCCCGCGGCGACGTCCTCCTGCAGCACCCCTACGAGTCGTTCGACGCGGTGACCCGCTTCATCGAGGAGGCGGCGGACGACCCCAACGTGCTCGCCATCAAGCAGACGCTCTATCGCATCGCACCGGACAGCCCCATCGCCCGGGCGCTGAGCCGCGCGGCGGAGAACGGCAAGCAGGTGGCTGCGCTGGTGGAGCTCAAGGCGCGGCTGGACGAGGCCAACAACATCGCCTGGGCGCGGCGGATGGAGGAAGCCGGAGTCCACGTCGTCTACGGGCTCATCGGGCTGAAGACCCACTGCAAGATCGCGCTGGTCGTCCGGCGGGAAAACCAGGGCATCCGGCGCTACGTGCACCTCGGCACCGGAAACTACAACGCCCTGACCGCGCGGCAGTACACCGACCTCTCGCTCTTCACCGCGCGCACCGCGGTGGCCGACGACGTGAGCGCCCTCTTCAACATGCTCACCGGCTACGCCGTCCCGCCGACCTTCAAGCGGCTGGTGGTGGCGCCCTTCGGACTACAAGAAAAGCTCACCGAGCTGATTCGCCGCGAGGCCGACCGTGCCCGCCGGGGAGAGAGCGCACGCATCCTGGCCAAGGTGAACCACCTGGTGGACGCGGCGCTGATCCGCGAGCTCTACGCGGCCTCGCAGGCCGGGGTGCGGATCGATCTGCTGGTGCGGGGCATCTGCTGCCTCCGGCCGGGGGTTCTGGGCGTCTCGGAGAACATCCGGGTACGGGCGATCACCGACCGGTTCCTGGAGCACGGGCGGGTCTTCGCCTTCGGGACGCCGGAGCGGGCGGAGGTGTTCCTCTCCAGCGCGGACTGGATGACGCGCAACTTCGTCCGCCGGGTGGAGGTGATGGTGCCGGTGGAGGACCCGGTCATCCGGCTGCGGCTGCTGGACGAGGTGCTGGGCATCGGGCTCCGCGACGACACCAAGGCCGCGGAGCTGCAGCCGGACGGGACCTACGCCCACGTCCGCACCGAGGACGGGCCCACGGTGCGGAGCCAGATGGTCTTCCTGGATCGCGCGCACAAGGTCGAGGCCGGCAAGGAGGCCGTCATCCGGCACATCGCGGCGCCGGAGCCGGCCGTGCCGCCCCGATCCGCCGTGCCGCAGGGCTGAGGCTCGGGGACTAGACCCAAGGTTCACTGATCGACGGAGACGTTCGCCGTCTCCGTGTGACATCGGGCGAGATGCCCGCCGACGGTCGCAGGAGCGCGCGCCGCAGCGGCGAAGGGTTTCCCGTTGCGACGAGGGCAACGTGCGGCCCGGTCGCCCGGCGCGAGACACGCGAACTTCCGATGGTTCGGCTCGGGCTCGACCACTGCATCTCCGCCTCCGCGTCCCCGAAGTCGGGACCTTCCCGGTCCCAGGAGATGCGACATGTGTGCGCGGCTGCCAGGTTCGTTGCTGCTCGGTGTGCTCGGTGCCCTGGTCTCGATGACGGCGTGCGGCGGCGGAGGCGACGGAGACGCATCGCAGCCTCCGCCGGCAACACCTCCTGCGGCGGCGCCTCCCCCGGTGTCCAGCCCGCCTCCCGCGCCTCCTCCTCCGCCACCGACGGTGGCGTTCACCGCCGTCGACACGCTCGCCGGCCAGTACGGCGTTCGCGGCGGCGCCGACGGGAAGGGCAGTGAGGCGACGTTCAACTACCCGGTCGGGCTGGCCGTGACGGGAGCGGCGGGCGCATCGAACGGGGAAGCGCTCCTCTACATCGCGGCGCTGAACGAGGCGATCCGCTACGAGCAGGTCGGCTATGCCGACAACCCGGTCGGCACGGCGATCGGGAACGGCAACAGCGGCAGCGTCGACGGGACCGCCACGACCGCGCGGGTGCGTGCCCCTCAGGGAATCGCGATCGGTTACGACTCCGACGCCTACGAGGCCTACGCCTTCTGGACCGAGGACGATAGTTGCGTCGTGCGGAAGCTCACCCGCTATCCCCTCAACGGGAATCGCCAGGCGGTGACCATCGCCGGCAAGGCTTACGAGTGCGGCACCGGCGACGGCGCTGCGAGCAGCGCGCGCTTCAATCGTCCCGGGGGCATCCTCGCGAACCGACGCACCGGCGAGGTCTTCGTCGTCGACAGCGGGAACTACACCCTCCGCCGCATCTACGGGCCGACCGTGACGACCGTCGCCGGCGCCTCGGGACAGTCCGGAACCACCGACGGAGCCGGTGCGAGCGCCCGCTTCCGCTACCCGCGATTCATCGCGATGGACCAGAAGGAGAGCCTCTACGTGACCGATGGATACACGGTCAGGCTGATCACCCCGGCCGGCGTGGTGACCACCCTCGCAGGGAAGGGCGACGAGTCGGGGTACAAGGACGGCCCGGCGGCCGATGCTCGCTTCGGAAGGCTCCAGGGCATCGCGCTCGACGAGTACGGGAACGTCTACGTCGCCGACCCGGACAATCACTGCATCCGTCGGATCACCGTCGATGGGACCGTGAGCACCCTGACCGGTGTCTCGACGGTGGTGGGGGCGGCGGACGGGAACCTCGCCGCGGCCACCTTCGACACCCCGATGGGCCTCGCCTACTACAACAAGCAGCTCTTCGTTGCCGACTCCGGCGGGCAGACGATCCGCCGCATCCGCTGACGCCAGGCGCCCCGCTCGCTCCGCCGCCGCACCGCGATCGCGAGGCCGGCGGCGGAGCCGTTTCGCCCGGGCGCTGCGACTTGCGCTCCCGCCCCCGGTGCTGAGAGACACGGGCGGCCCGTGACCCTCCTCCGCGCCGCAGACGTCTCGCTCTCCTTCGGGAGCCGCACGCTCTTCCAGGACCTCACCCTCGTGGTGGAGGAGGACGAGCGCGTCGGCCTGGTCGGGGTGAACGGCTCGGGCAAGTCGACGCTGATGCGCATCCTCGCGGGCGAGCTCAAGCCGGACGGGGGCGAGCTCCAGCTGCGGCGCGGCGCGCGGGTCACCTTCCTCGCCCAGGAGCCTGAGTTCCCGCCCGGCGCGACGGTCGCGGGCGAGCTCTCCGTCGCGCAGGGCCCGCTCCGGGAGGCGCTGGAAGCCCACCATGCGCTGGCGCACGCGCTGGGCTCGCTCCAGGGCGAGGCGCAGGCGCGGGCCACCTCGCAGCTCGCCGCCCTCGCCGATCGCATCGAGTCGCTCGGAGGCTGGGACACCGAGCACCAGGCGCGGACGCTGCTCGACCGCCTCGGAGTGAAGGACTGGGAGCGTCCGGTGGCCCAGCTCTCCGGCGGCCTTCGCAAGCGGGTGGCAATCGCGCGCGCCCTGCTCTACCGGCCGGACCTCCTGCTGCTGGACGAGCCGACCAACCACCTCGACGCGGACACGGTGGAGTGGCTCGAGGACACGCTCGACGCGATGCCCGGCTCGCTCCTGCTGGTGACCCACGACCGGTACTTCCTGGACAGCCTCGTGGACCGCATCGTGGAGATCCAGCCCGGCGGCGGACTGGTCTCGTACCCCGGCAACTACCAGGCATATCTGGAAGCGAAGCTCGTCGCCGAGGAGGAGGCCGCGCGCGCCGAGCACAAGCGCGGGCGGTGGATCGCCCAGGAGGTCGCCTGGCTCAGGCGCGGACCCGAGGCACGCCGGACGAAGAGCCGCGCGCGGATCGAGCGTGCCCGGCGACTCATGGCCGAGCCGCGGTTCCGCCGCCCGCGGGTCCCCGAGCTGCAGCTGGCCGAGGCCCCCCGGCTGGGACACACGGTGATCGAGGCCCGCGACGTCACCTTCGGCTGGCCGGGACGCGAGGTGTTCCGGGACGTCTCGCTCCTCGTCCAGTCAGGGGACCGGGTGGGCATCGTCGGCCCGAATGGAGCGGGGAAGACCACCCTGCTGAGGGTTCTGCTCGGCGAGCTCGCGCCGCAGCGAGGAACCGTGACCCGGGGCCGCACGGTGCGGGTGGCGCACTTCGACCAGGGCCGGGAATCGCTCGACCCGGAGCAGACGGTCTACGAGGCAGCCTCGGCGGAGGAACAGGTCGAGCTGGGCGGAGCGACGATCGCGCTGCGCGACTACCTGGACGACCTGCTCTTTCCCGTTCCGATGCAACGGATGAAGGTGGCCGCGCTCTCGGGCGGGGAGCGAAATCGCCTGCTCCTCGCCCGGCTCTTCCTCCAGGGCGCGAACGTCCTGGTCCTGGACGAGCCCACCAACGACCTGGACCTGCCGACGCTCAACGTCCTGGAGCGGCTGCTGCTCGGCTTCACCGGAGCGGTCCTGCTCGTGACACACGACCGCTACTTCCTGGACAAGGTCGCGACGCGGATCCTCGCCGTCGAGGGAGACGGCAAGGTCGTCTCCTGGCCCGGAAACTTCACCACCTACCGCTCGCTCCGGTCGCAGGCCGCTGTGGGGGCTGGCGCGTCCGTCGAGAAGCGCGAGCTGCCCGTTCCGGCTCCGGTGGCTGCCGAGTCCGCGCGGCCGAAGCGCCTCGGGTACCAGGCGCAGCGTGAGCTCGACGGAATGGAGGCGGCGATCGAGGCCGCGGAAGCCCGGCGCGCCGCGGCCGAGGCCGAGCTCCTCCGTCCCGAGGTGTACTCGGACGGGCGACGGGCCGCCGATGCGCAGGCCGCGGTCGCTGCCGCCGCGGCAGAGGTGGACCGCCTCTACGCGCGCTGGGCGGAGCTGACCTCGCTCGGATGACTGCCCTGCGGCCGGGGCGTCCGGAACGCTGACACGCCGGGGACGAGGGCGGGCCCGCTCGTCGTTTCTGGTGTCGAGGCCGGAAGCGGCGCATCGGGTGACCGCGGCACCTCACCACGACAAGGAGTCCACGACATGGCACAGAACGATCCGCAGTCAATGGAAGCCGCCGGAGCGAGTGGCACCACCGGGTCGAGGACCGGCTCCCAGGCGGGAGTCGACGAGCAGGGCCGCACGCAGACCGGCAGTACCCCGCCCGAGGCGTCGACACCGGGCAGTGGCACCGCGGGACGCGAGCAGGCGCAGTCCACTGGCCGGCTCGGCCGCCGCGAAGGCCTGGAAGAACAGCTCACGCCGTTCTTCGGTGGCAGCCCCTTCGCGCTGTTCCGCAAGCTGAGCGACGACATGGATCGGCTGTTCTTCGGAGGCGGCCAGGGCCTCGGGAGCTTCGGCGGCCTCGGCACGCGGTTCATTCCGAACGTCGACGTCGAGGAGCGCGACGATCGGATCCTCGTCCGCGCCGACCTTCCCGGAGTGAGCCCCGACGACTTCCGTGTGGACATCGAGGACGACGCGCTGGTGCTCCAGGGCGAGCGCCGAACCGTGCGCGAGGAGACGAAGGGGGGTATCCGTCGATCGGAGCGGAGCTACGGCAGCTTCCGCCGCGTCATCCCGCTGCCTCAAGGGGCAAATGTCGAGGCGGCCGATGCGCGCTTCGAGAACGGCGTGCTGGAGATCGAGATCCCGCGGCTGCAGCAGTCGAAGTCCCGCCGCCTCGAGATCCGCTCGGGATCGGCTCCGGAGAGCAAGCCGGGGTCGACGAGCGGCGACCCGACGCGCCACTGACGAGGGCTGCTTCGAGCTCCTTGCATCGGCCTTCGTACGGCTCGAGGCACCTCCCTTTCCGGGCGCTGCGAGGCGCTCACGGGCTGCTCTCTCGGCGGTGCTAGTGTCGGAGGCACGGTGGCCCCGACCGGGCGATTCCTCACCGCCGAGTGGCGCTGGCTGGCGATGGCGAACTTCGTCGTCGACCCGGCGCTGCTGCTCCCGCGCCTCCCCGAAGGTCTCGAGCTCGACCTCTTCGAGGGCGTGGCGATGGTGAGCCTCGTCGGCTTCCGCTTCCTCGACACCCGCCTGCTGGGAGTGCCGGTTCCGTTCCACCGCGACTTCGACGAGGTGAACCTCCGCTTCTACGTCCGCCGCCAAGTGGCCGACGGGTGGAGGCGCGGCGTGGTCTTCGTGCGAGAGCTGGTCCCCCGGTGGGCCCTCGCCGCGGTCGCGAAGGTCGCTTACGGCGAGCCGTACACGGCCGTCCCGATGGAGCACCGCCTGGAGGATGACGGACGGCGCGTGGAGTACCGGTGGCGCTGGAGCGCTTCCTGGTGTGCGCTCGGGATGGAGACCGGGCCCGACTGGGCGGCTCCCGTACCCGGGTCGGAGATGGCCTTCATCACCGAGCACTTCTGGGGCTACTCCGGCGCTCCGGGACGGCGGACCCGGGAGTACCAGGTCGAGCATCCCCCCTGGAGGGTTCGCGCCGCGGAGCGGGTCATGACCAGCGGAGACCTCGCCTCGGTCTACGGGCCGGAGCTCGGGGACGCGCTGGCCCGACCCGCGCGTTCGGCCTTGCTCGCCGAGGGCTCCGAGATCACGGTTCGCCGCCCCGTGATTCTCGAGACGCGGGACAGATCGTCGCGAAAGTGAGAATGCGGCAAGGCGTCGCTCGTGCGCCGCGAGCGGCAAGCCGCTGCGTTGCACCGGAGATCGGCCCTGTCGGTAGATCGGAGGGGCCATGACCGCGCTCTTTCAGGATCTCAAGGCCGCCGGCCGCTCGTTGCAGGCCCGCAAGGGGTTCGTGGCGCTGGCGGTGGCGACCCTGGCACTGGCCCTCGGCGCGAACTCCTCGGTGTTCGCCGTCATCCACGCCGTGCTGCTCGAGCAGCTCCCCTATCGGGATCCGGAGCGGCTGGCGATCCTCTGGAACGTCCGCGCCGACGGCGACAACGAGGTCCTCTCCGTCTCGAACTTCGAGGACTACCAGACCGGCACGCGCAGCCTGGAGCGCATCGCCGCCTGGTTCGACCAGGGCGTGAACCTGACCGGCGAAGGAGAGCCAGAGCGGCTCTTCGCCGCGCGGGCGTCCTCGGGATTCTTCGAGGTGCTCGGAACGCCCGCGGCCCTGGGCAGGACGTTCGAGTCAGCGGAGTACGGCGGAGGGGGCGCGCACGTGGCGGTGCTGGGGGATGCGCTGTGGAGACGACGCTTCGGAGCCGACCCGGCAGTGGTGGGCCGTACCGTGGTTCTCGGGGACGACAGCTACGAGGTGGTGGGGGTGATGCCGCCGGCGTTCTTCTTCCCAGGCGCGCGATCCGACCTCGCGGTGCCCCTCGATCTCTCCCAGGAGCCACGGCGTGCGCGCCGCGACAACGGCTTCCTCCGCGTCGTCGCCCGACTGCTCCCCGGAGTCACCCGTGCCCAGGCCGAGCGACAGATGACGGAGATCGCTCGCGACCTCCGCGCCCGCTACCCGGAGACCAACAGCCGGCAGATGGCCGTCACGCTTCCGCCGATGGCCGACGAGCTGGTGGGAGCGTTCCGGGCGCAGCTCACCCTCCTCCAGGCAGCGGTCGGCCTGGTGGTCCTCCTCGCTTGCCTCAATCTCGCGATGCTTCTCCTCGCAGCCTCCAGCGCCCGGAGTCGCGAGATGGCGGTGAAGACCGCCCTCGGCGCGAGCCGCGGCCGTCTCGCTCGCCAGCTCTTTCTCGAGTCCCTGGCCCTCGCCGCGCTGGGCGGGGTGCTCGGCGCACTGCTCGGGCTCGGGGGGACGCGGGCGCTGGTCGCGCTGAGCCCGACCCAGGTACCGCGACTGGCCGGCGCCCACTTTGGCGGGACCTCGCTGGCGTTCACCTTCGCCGTCGCCTCGCTCACCGCCGTCGTCTTCGGGCTCGGTCCGGCGCTCTCGGTCTCGAGCAGCTCGCCGCAGCGGGCGCTCGGCGACGGGCGCTCCTCGGCTCCACCACGCGCGGTGACCGCTCGCCGGGCCCTGGTGGCCATCGAGGTGGCGCTGTCCCTCACGCTCCTCGCGGTGGCGGGGCTGATGGTGCTCAGCTTCGCCCGCCTCCTCCGGGTCGACCCCGGGTTCCACCCGGGCGGGACGGTCAGCCTCCGTGTGACGCTTCCCGCGTCGAGGTATGCCGAGCGCGAGCAGCTGCAGCGCTTCCAGGAGAGTCTCCGCGCCCGCTTCCTCGCGCTCCCGGGCGTCCGCGATGCGGGGAGTGTCCAGATCCTTCCGCTCAGCGGGGGTCTGTCGCGGGTGGACTTCACCGTCGAGGGGAGCCCGCCGGCCCGGGAAGAGGACGTGCCCAGCCTCGACTACCGGATGGTTTCCCCCGGTTACCTGCGGGCGGCGGGAATTCCCCTCGTCGCCGGGCGCGAGCTGAGCGAGGCCGACGGGAGTGATGCTCCTCCGGTGGCGCTGGTCAGCCGGCGCCTCGCGGAGCGCTTCTTCCCCGGCCGGAGCGCAGTGGGCGGGCGTCTTCTCGTGGGGGACGGGGGAGGCGTGACCCGGGCCGTGGAGATCGCCGGCGTGGCAGGCGACGTGCGCGACGCGGGCCTGGACGCGGATCCAGGTCTCACGCTCTACGTCCCCCTCCCCCAGGTGCCGAAGGCGGTGATGGTCTACGCCCGGAACATGTTCTGGGTGGTCCGGACCTCGGGCGACCCTCAGCTGCTGAAGAAGCCGGCGCTCGCTGCGCTCCGGTCCCAGGACGGGTTGCTCCCGGCGACCGCGGTCCAGACCCTGGAGGAGGCGCTCTCGCGCTCGGTGGCGCCGCGTCGGTTCAACCTGCTCCTGGTGGAGCTGTTCGCCCTGGCGGCCATGGCGCTGTCCGCGCTCGGGGTCTACGCGGTGAGCGCCCAGACGATGGCGCTGCGCCGTCGCGAGCTGGCGATCCGGCTCGCGCTGGGCGCCGCTCCTTCCGGACTGCTGAAGCTGGTCGTGGGCGGGGCGCTCCGGCCGGTGGCGCTGGGTGTGCTGGTTGGCCTGGTGGGAGCGCTGATCGCCGGACGGTTTGTGTCCGGCCTGCTCTACCGGGTCCACGGCGCCGATCCGCGCGTGCTCCTGGGCGCGGCGGGAGTGCTCGGCCTCGCGGCGCTGGTGGCGGTGTGGCTCCCGGCGCGGCGCGCGGCGCGCGCGGACCCCCTCGCCGCGCTCGGTGCCGACTCCTGATCGTCCGGCGTCAGCGGCGTGGCCGGCCTCGCGCGGACGGAAGGGCGAGCACCGGGTAGGCATTGGCCTCCTCGAAGGTGGGCACCTCCCGGGGCCGCCGGGACCAGCCGTTCATCACCAGGGTGAGGCGGAGCTCGCCCCGCCGCCGCAGCCGGGAGGTCGGCACCGCGTTCCGGGCGTCGAGCACCCCGTGGGTGAGGCGGCCGTCGAACAGGGCGAGCCGGTTGGGGCGCGGGCCGACCAGGTCCGCCTCGAGGGGCAGCGGGACCATCGCCGGGTTCGACGGTCGTGGCGGCTGGGCAGTGACCGCGAGCGCCCCACCCTGCACCCGGTTCACGAACAGCACCGACGAGACTCGTGGGTGTCGGTCCGGCCCGCCGGCGAGCGCCAGCCGCTCGTCGCGATCACGGTGGAAGTCCACTCGGACGTCGTGGGTCCACATCCGCGAGAGCCACCACTCCACCCCGCGCGCGCCGCGGGCGCCGAACCGGGCGCGCAGCGCGTTCACCGCCAGCTCGGGCAGGGCCGTCGGTCGGGCGTCGAGCGGGAACCAGAAGGTGGTCTGGTACGTCCGGCGGATTCCCTTGGTGCCCAGCGCCAGGATGCCTCGCCGCAGCCGCCGGAAGAGCTCGGGGCCGAGCGCGCCGTCGACGACCTCCACCAGAGATCTCTGCCGCCTCACGGTCGCGCGAGCAGCGAGGTGACCGCCGCCGCGAACGCGTCCGGCGCTTCCTGGGGAAGGTTGTGTCCGGTGCCCGGGACCAGCTGGTGGGCGCGGAGGTCGCGGAACTTCGGCGATTGAGGCCCCGGCGGATTGACGCCGTCGTCCGCCCCGTCGAGCGCCACGGCCGGGACCAGGATGTCGGGCTGCGCGGCCAGCCGGCGCTCCAGCTCCTCGAAGGCGGGGTCTCCCGGAACGAGCGCGAAGCGGTGCCGGTAGGAATGGATGACCACCTCCACGAAGTCCGGGGTTTCGAAGGAGGCCGCGGTCCGCTCGTACTCGTCCGCGGAGAAGCTCCAGGTGGGGGACCAGAGCCGCCACAGGAGCCGGCACAGCGCCTTCCGGTTGTGATCCAGCCCGCGCCGTCCCCGCTCGGAGTGGAAGTAGAACTGGTACCAGAAGCGGTGCTCCGCCTCGGGGTCGTGGGGCTCTCCGGATCGCGCGATCGCCTGGATGTTGTAGCCGTTCACCGAGACGAGGCCCCTCACCCGCTCCGGCCAGAGGGCGGCGACGATGCACGCCGCACGACCGCCCCAGTCGTAGCCTCCGACCACGGCCCGCTCGATTCCCAGCGCGTCCAGGAAGGCGAGGAGGTCCGCCCCGAGCGCCGCCTGCTGGCCGGAGCGCATCGTGTCCTCGGCGAGGAACCGCGTCGGTCCGTAGCCCCGGAGATACGGGACGAGCACGCGACAGCTTCCGCCGAGCCGGGCCGCCACGCCGTCGTAGGCACGGACGTCGTAGGGGAAGCCGTGCAGCAGGACCACCGGCGGCGCGTCCGGCGTTCCGGTCTCCTCGAAGGCGATCTCCAGTGTCGGCGTCCGGACCCGTTTCAGCATGCGGTCCCTCCTCGGGAGGCGAGCTGCGGATGCGCGAGCACCGCCTGCTCCATCTCCGGCGTGAGCGCGTCCATCCCGTGAGGGGCGCGGGCGCTGGACCGTCGCCAGCGCTGGAGCCAGCGCGCGCCGAGCGGAGCCACGAGCGCCGCCGGTCCGTCGCTCGCGACCGTGGTCTCCTTCTTCACCGCGGCGGCGGCTCCGGCGCCGACCCAGAAGCCGGCGAGAAGGAGCGTCACCCGCGTCCGCGTCGAGGTGCTGTAGGTCGAGAGCACGCCTCCGGGAGCGAGGATCCGGCGGAAGCGGACCAGCGCGTCGATGGTCCAGAGGGTCGGGTTGACCTCCGGGGAGAACGGGTCGAAGCAGATGACGTCCTGGAGCCCGTCGAGGCCCTCCAGCGCCTGGAGCGCGTCCCCGTCCAGCCAGCGCCAGGAGAGCGACGGCTCCTCCGCGCGACGTCCGGCGAGCAGCGCTTCGAGGAGCGCGCGGTGCCTGGCCTGCAGCGGGAAGCGCGCGGGCTCGGAGAGCGCGAGTCGAAGCGGTCCGTCGTCCCGCTCGAGGCTGGTCAGCTGCACCGCCCTGCCCTTCACCCGTCGCGCGCAGTCGACCACTGCGAGCGCATTGGTCGCCGCGCCCAGCCCGACGTCGAGCACCCGGAGCGGCCCGGACGCGGGCTGGCCCAGCCGTTCGGCCAGGCGCGTCTGCTCCACGTAGAGCAGCTCCGCCTCGCGTCGTGGGCCCAGCCCGGGGTGCATGATCTCCCCGGAGCGGCGGTCGCGGATGCTGACCTCACCGCTCCCGAGCACCACCGGCTCGAAGTCGCTCAGGCCCACAGCGCCCGCATCTCGTCGGCCAGCGCGGTGAAGCGGCCCGCGAGAATGGCCTCCCGCATCCGGCCCATCAGCACCTGGTAGTGCCGGAGGTTGTGGATCGACAGGAGCCGGCTCCCGAGGGCGTGCTTGCCGCGCATGAGGTGGTGCACGTAGGCCCGTCCGTGCCGCCGGCACGTGAAGCAGTCGCAGGTGGAATCGAGTGGAGCCTCCTCCAGCCGGTGCGCCATCCGGGTGATCCGCAGCAGCCCCTGGAAGGTGTAGGCGTAGCCCTGCTGGGCCATCTTGGTGGGGATGATGCAGTCGAACATGTCGATCCCCTGCTCCACCGCCTCCACCAGGTCCAGCGGCGTGCCCACGCCCATCAGGTAGCGAGGCCGATCCGGAGGAAGCTGTCCGGCCACCCGCGCCGTCATCGCGTCCCGATCCGGCTTCTCCTCCCCGACCGCGAGGCCGCCGATGGCGAAGCCGTGGAACGGGAGCGCGGTGAGGAACGCCACGCTCGCGTCCCGGAGCTCGGGGTGGATGCCGCCCTGGACGATGCCGAAGAGCGCCTGCCCTGTGTCCCGCGCCTGCGCCGCCTCGAGGCTCCGGACTGCCCAGCGATGGGTGCGGTCCATCGCCTCCCGGGCGGGCTCGAGCTCGGCGCGCGCATCGTGCACCACGTCGAGCACCATCATGATGTCCGAGCCCAGCGCCTGCTGCATGGCGATGCTGCTCTCGGGCGAGAGCAGCTGGCGGCTGTTGTCGTGGAAGCTCCGGAAGTGAGCCCCGCGCTCGGTGATCTCCCGGTCCTCGGGGAGGCTGAAGATCTGGTATCCGCCTGAGTCGGTCAGCACGCAGCCTTCCCACCCCATGAAGCGGTGAATGCCGCCCAGCCGCTCGAAGACCTCGCGACCAGGGCGGAGCATCAGGTGGTAGGTGTTGCCGAGAAGGATCCGCGCTCCCGCCTCGCCGGCCTCGTCGACGCTCACGTGCCGGAAGGCAGCGTGAGTGGCCACCGGCATGAACACCGGGGTCGGCACCTCGCCGCGGCGCGTGTGCAGCAGCCCGGCCCGCGCCAGGCCGTCGGTCCGCTCGAGTGTGAATCGCAACGTGCTCAATGCTCGTCCGGCACCCTGCCCCAGCCGCGACGATGACGCCAGGGCCGTGGCTGGTAGGGTCCGTGGCCCGATGCCCGCCCTCGCCGATCTGCTGCCGCCCGAGCCGACCTCCGACCCGGACGTGCTGCTCGAGCGCTTCCTCGCCTGGGTCCAGACCACCGGTCTCACGCTCTACCCGGCCCAGGAGGAGGCGCTGCTGGAGCTGATGGCGGGGAAGCACGTCCTGCTCGCGACACCCACCGGGTCCGGCAAGTCACTGGTGGCGGTTGCGCTGCACTTCAAGGCGCTCGCCGAGGGGAAGACCTCCTTCTACACGGTGCCGATCAAGGCGCTGGCCAACGAGAAGTTCTTCATGCTCTGCGAGCTCTTCGGCGCCGAGCGGGTCGGAATGCTCACCGGCGACGCGAGCATCAACCGCGGAGCGCCCATCGTCGTCTGCACCGCCGAGGTCCTGGCGAACCTGTCGCTCCGCGAGGCCGAGCCGCGCGTGGACGCGGTGGTGATGGACGAGTTCCACTACTACGGAGACAAGGACCGTGGGGTCGCCTGGCAGATCCCGCTGCTCACCCTGCCACGCGCCACCTTTCTCCTGATGTCCGCAACGCTCGGGGACACCACCGCCATCGAGCAGAGCATCCAGGACCTCACCGGGCGGGAGGTCGCCTCGGTCCGGAGCGGCCAGCGTCCCGTCCCGCTCGAGTACGAGTATCGGGAGACTCCGCTCCACGAGACGCTCGAGGATCTCGTCCAGGGCGGGCGTGCGCCCGTGTACCTGGTGAACTTCTCGCAGCGTGCCGCGGCCGAGCAGGCCCAGGCCCTCACCTCCGCGAACGTCACCACTCGCGAGGAGAAGGAGACGCTCCGGGGTTCCCTGACCGACGCGCGGTTCGACTCTCCGTTCGGAAAGGACATGAAGCGGCTGCTCTCGCAGGGCATCGGGCTCCACCACGCCGGGCTCCTGCCGAAGTACCGGCTCCTCTGTGAGAAGCTCGCCCAGTCCGGGATGCTCAAGGTGGTCAGCGGGACCGACACCCTCGGGGTCGGGGTGAACATCCCCATCCGCACCGTCCTCTTCACCCAGCTCAGCAAGTACGACGGAGAGAAGACGGCGCAGCTCACCGCCCGCGACTTTCACCAGATCGCCGGACGCGCCGGCCGGAAGGGCTTCGACGACAGGGGGTGGGTGGTGGCGCAAGCCCCGGAGCACGTCATCGAGAACCTCCGGCTGGGGCAGAAGGCGGCCACGGGGAAGAAGGTCGTCCGCAAGCAGCCGCCGAAGGGCTTCGTCGGGTGGGACCGCCAGACGTTCGAGAAGCTGGTCGCGCGGCAGCCCGAGGCGCTGGTGTCACGGTTCGGCGTGACCCACGGGCTGCTCCTCAACCTCCTGCAGGCGGATGCTCCCGAGCGTGGAGGCGGTTACGGGCGGCTGGTCCGCCTCGTCCGGCGGGCGCACGTCACCGAGACCCGAAAGAAGCAGCTCCTGGTGAAGAGCGCGGTCCTCTTTCGCACCCTGCGCGGGGCGGGACTGGTCTCCACCTTCAAGCACCCCCACGCGCGCTCGGCCGAGGTGGAGGTCTCACCGGAGCTCCAGCGCGACTTCTCGCTCCACCACACCTTGTCGCTCTACCTGCTGGACACCCTCCCCCGGCTCGACCGCGAGGCGCCGACCTATTCGATGGACGTGGTGACGCTGGTCGAGTCGATCCTGGAGGACCCGACCATCGTCCTCCTGAAGCAGCTCGACGCGCTGAAGACGGAACGGCTGGCAGAGCTGAAAGCCCAGGGCGTCGAGTACGCCGAGCGGATGGAGGAGCTGGAGAAGCTCGAGCATCCCAAGCCGCTGCGAGAGTTCGTCTACGGCACTTTTGATGCGTTCGCCCTGAAGCATCCCTGGGTCGGACACGAGAACATCCGGCCCAAGTCCGTGGCCCGCGACATGCTGGAGCGCTTCGCGACCTTCAACGACTACGTCCGGCAATACGAGCTGCAGCGCAGCGAGGGCGTCCTGCTCCGCTACCTGTCGGACGCGTACAAGACGCTGGCCCAGACCGTTCCCGAGAGCTACCGCGATGAGGCGGTCGAGGAGGCGTTGCAGAGCCTGCGCCGCACGGTGCGCGAGGCGGACTCGAGCCTCATCGACGAGTGGGAGCGTCTCCAGCGGCCGGACTCCGCGCCCGTCGAGGCCGCGACTTCCGGAGGGCCGGTGGGTCCGACGGCGCGGGAGATCTCCGCGCGGATCCGCTCGGAGCTCCACCGGCTCCTCAAGGCCATCGCCGAAAAGGACTGGGAAGGAGCGCTGGCCATGCTCGCTCCAGGCCAGGGCTGGACTGCGGAGTCACTCGCCGCGGAGGCAGAGCCCTACTTTGCCGCGAACGAGCGGATCGTCCTGACCCCCGAGGCCCGGCGACCGAGCATGGCGGTGGTCCGCTCCGACGCTCCGGGCCACTGGGAGGCCCGCCAGAAGATCCTCTCCCCCGACGGCGAGGCGGACTGGATGCTGGACTGTTCGGTCGCGCTTCTGCCGGGGCCCTTGCCCGAGACGGCGCTGTTCACGTTTCATGGGCTGAGAACCTGAGCCGGCGGAGGGCGGCAAGGGCGGCGGCGCGACGGGCCCGCGCTGACCGTGGTCCAGGCTTCCCCGGAGACCCCCGAGGGGTAGAGCCACGGCGGTTGCCTTCCGGGGCCGGTTGTGGTGTCTGGAAGAGGCTCCTGCATCCGACGCACGGCAGCATTATGGTGCGTGGCTGCAGTGGCCGGTCCGGCGCCCGCGGAGGTTCGCCTCCTCGTTCCCGGCCTCGCTGCATCCCCGGTCTCGCTCGAGCACCCTGAACCGATGCCCACGCTGCAAGTCACCCAGGTCACCAAGGCCTACGGCCAGAAGCGCCTCTTCGAGGACGTCGACGTCGCCTTCTCCGAGCACCGTCGCTACGGCCTCACCGGCCCGAACGGCGCCGGCAAGTCCACCTTCATGAAGATCCTCGCCGGCGAGCTCGACCCCGACACCGGGATGGTCAGCCGGCCGAAGAAGACCTCGGTCCTGAAGCAGGACCAGTTCGGCCACGAGGAGGTGCGGGTCCTGGACGTCGTGCTCCAGGGGAACCAGGTGCTGTGGTCGACGCTCCAGGAAAAGGAGGGCCTGCTCCACAAGCCCGAGCTGACCGACGACGACGGGCACCGGCTGGCGGATCTGGAGACCGTCATCGCCGAGGAGGACGGC
>Ga0081540_1000633_pt1 | contig 33475 bp, 35 predicted proteins | sample TabmetS2T1R1_FD_71024 | JGI IMG/M metagenome (GOLD analysis project Ga0081540, IMG submission 71024) | Tabebuia heterophylla rhizosphere microbial communities from the University of Puerto Rico - S2T1R1 | ecosystem: Host-associated > Plants > Roots > Rhizosphere ...
CGGGACGCGCCTCTTGGCGCGGGTCCGGAATCCATACTCATGATCGTGGTTATGGATTCTCAGATGCGCAATTGCGCATCATAGCTTATCGCGGAATCTGTCATCGGGCGCGCGTTCGCGCGACCCGTTGGCGATGCCCCGGAATGACACCATTTGGCAGCCCCGCTCACCCGCCGTGCGACTCCACCACCTTGCGGCAGCCTTCCGACAGTTTTTCCTTGTTGGCGCGCAGGCACGCGTTCATCTGCGGCGGCTTGCCGACATGTTCGGCGCAGAATTTTCCGGCATCGCCGCGACAGGCCATCTGCTCCTGCGGCGTAGGACCGGACTGCGCGGCAACCGGCAGAAAGCCGTTTGCCGTGAGGATGACGAAGGAAAGCACGACTGACGCGAGATGGGCTGAGATTTTCATGGATCGCCTCTGACGATGGAGATGTGTGCGCTCGACAACGAGCGGGGCGACCATCATTGCGACGGCGCTTGCGGTCCATGCCATGTTCATGGCGTGCGTCGCCGCGCGTTGCCGCCGCACCCCCATTTTCATGGCATGTTTCGGCGCGCCTGCATGATGCATCTCCCTCCCGCGTCGGCTGCGGTGACCGGGTCGGTTGCCCGCAAGACCGCGACGCACGAAAACAGGAGAGACTTTCATGTCAGGTAAAGCAGGATGGCTGGCTGCGAGCGTAGCGCTTGCGGCCGTTGCCGCAGCCGCGGCGATGTCGCTGGGCGCAGGCTCGGCGCAGGCCGCCGTGGTCTATTGCAAGACGGTCGGCGTGCCGAAGGGCTGCGTGGCGCGGCCGACCGCGGCCGTGGTTGCCGCACCCGTCGCCGCCGCGGCCGTGGCGACGCCCGGTGTCGGCGCGCCCGGCGTCGGCGTGCGTGCGGGCACGCCGATGAATCGCGGCGGCCCGGTCAATCGCGTCGGCGTGCGCTGATCCTCTCCACGATCTCGAAACACCTCTCCCGCATGGGGAGAGGTGTCACCCCGTTGCGGCGTCGCTGTCGGGAAAGCGGTGAGGCAATTGCAGCTTCACCTCCGTGCCGCCGGCGCCGGAGCTCAGCCCAAGCTCCGCGCCGCAACGCGCGGCGCGGTCTTGCATATTGCGCAAGCCCCGCGCCGCCTTGCTGCCGATGGCGCCCCCGCCGTCGGCGGCAAGTACAAAGCCCTTGCCGTCATCGGCGACGGTGATGCAGCCGCGTTCGACGCCGTCGGCCCCTTGCATCGTCTCGATCCGCACCGTGATGCGGCGCGCACCAGCGTGCTTCACCGCGTTGGTCAGCGCCTCGTCGAGAATGCGCACGATCTGGATCACATGCCACGGCCTAAGCTCGGGATGAACCGGCAGGCCCTGCGCAGACGCGATATGCCAGTCGAGCGCGATGTCATGCGGCCGCAGCTGCGCCATCGCGCGTTCGCGCCAGGAGCCGAGCGCCAGCATCAGATCGCCGCCAATGTCGTCCATGGAATCGATGACGAGCCGAAGATCCTTCAGCGCCGCGCGTGCGGCATCGCCAATATCAGCGCTGCCGGTACCGCGCTCGCTCAGCGCCACGATGCTGACGAGCTGGCCGCCGAGCCCGTCATGCAGGTCGCGCATCAGCCGCGCCCGCTCGCGCGCCAGCGCCGCGGCGCGCGCGCGTTCCTCCTCGCGGGCAAAGCTTGCCTTCAGCTTGTCCTCGGCCTCGCGCACCTGCGCCACCAGCCGGCCGGCAAAGCCGTCGACCTGGTTGAGCGCGCGGGCAAAGCGCCAGGTCAGGCCCGCGCCGATCGCCACCAGGATCGCCGAATAGGACAGCCGCGCCACAAAGATGCGGTTGGGCACGATTTGGAACACCGATAGCAGATCGACGATCCAGCAGGTCAGCATGATCGTCGCCGCGCAGCCAAGCAAGAAAGCCGCCACGTTGTGCTGCCTCGCCCATGAGCGGGCGGTGGCAAACGCAGTGATCAGCAGCGTTAGGCCTACCATCGGCACGCCGAGAAACGGAAACAGCGCGCGCGACACCGCGTGGCTTCCGATCAGGCCGCTCAGCGCCAGCACGATGCCGGGCAGGAAGAACACCAGCCACCAGCGTCGCCAGCGCCAGCCGCAGAGCAGCAGCGCGAAGGTCAGCACTAGCGCGCTTTCCAGCGGCGCGGAGGAGATCAGGACGACGTTGAGCCGGGAGAGCGGCGTGTCCTCCATCGGTGTCTGCAGGAAGGCCTGCAGGAAACCCGTCACCATCGCTGCCGCCAACACGCCATAGGCCGGCTCATGCCGCCGCATCACCCACATGATGCCGAGGATCACCGCGAGGATGGCCTGCCAGGCCGAGAACACCACCGGCAGGGTGACGAACAGCATCGTCCGCATGTCGTAGTAGGGGCGCAGTGCCTCGTCCGGACCAACCCAGACGCGATCGAGGAAGCCCGCGATCGGGCCCCGCACGAACAGGCGGATGGAAAGGTCGTTGACGCCATCGCGCAGCAGCGGCGCTGGGATGTCGGCGATTTGCGGCGTGTTGCGGTCGGGCCGGTTGGCAGCGGGGTCGCGCCTGGAGTCGTGGATCACGACGCCGTTCACAGCCACTTCCACGCCATTGGTGAAGCGCGGCAGGAACACCGACCACAGGCGGCCGGCCTCGCCGGCAGGCCGGGTGAACTGCGCGATGAAGCGAGGCGAGTTCTCGACCGCGTAGCGCGACGCCGTGAACAGCGGCAGCGTCACCGCGCGTTCGGCGCCGCCTTCATGAAGGTGGAACTCGCTGAGGCGGTATTCGGCCGGCGGCTCCGGCAGCGATTGGCGCAACGCCAAAAGACACAGCGCCGCAATCAATGCCTGCAGCATCACATACTGGATGATACGCGAGCCGCGCCATTGCCGCAGATCGCGCGGGCCAGGTCTCGCTGGCGCCTCGGTCACAGCTTGATCAGGCCTTGCTGTACCGCCTCGAACACCGCTTCGCCCCGGGTATGCACCTCGAGCTTGCGATAGATGCTCTTGATATGCCCGGGCACGGTCTGCCGTGACAGGCCGAGATGACCTGCGATCTCGGCGTAGCTAAATCCCTTGGCGATGCCCCAGAGGATGTCGATCTCGCGCGGCGTCAGCTTTGTGGTGTTGAGCGGCGGGCCGGGCGGCGGCTCGACGGAGTTCTGGGTCCGCCGCACGATGAAGCGCGCGATCGAGGCCGAGATCGGCGAGTGCCCGGCGACGAGGTCGCGCACGGTAGCCGCAATGTCGGTCGGAAAGGCGTCCTTCAGCAGATATCCGGTGGCGCCGACGGTAATGGCGCTTATCACACTCTCTTCGTCGCCGAGGATCGAGATCACCATGATCTCGGTGTCGGGGAAACGCTGCCGCGTCTCGCGGATCAGATCGACGCCGTGCCCGTCAGGCAATTGCAGGTCGGTGAGCAGCACCTTTGGCGCGCCGTCGGCCAGCGCCGCACGCGCCTCGGCCAGCGTGCCCGCGGCACGCACCTGGTATCCCGCCTTGCTCAGCGCATCCTGCAGCCGCCACGACGTCGGCGCGTCGTCCTCGACTAGCAGGATGTTGATCGCCCGCGCAGATGGTTCATTGCTCGATGCATTCATTCAAGGCCGCTCCCGTCCCCGCAGCCGCGGCGAGTTTAGCCGCGGGCGCGGGATTTGCGATACCCATGTTCATGGGGCGGACGATGCCCGGAGATCAATCGCAAAGAGCCGACATAGCATTTAATTGGCTTATTTAAGCGTCCCTTAAACACCTGGAAATGATTCCCGGGACTCCCGCGCGGCATAAGGATTGTTTCATTCTGCCGGATTACACCGGCATGGTCTTCAAACTCTCCATGAGGTCCAACCCATGCAATCCGATCCGATGCTGGACCTGCTCCCCGCGGGCGCCGCAACGATGCCGCTGCTTCAGGAGCTTGGCGCCGCGCTGATTCAATATACGCCACCGACCTTCGAAGAAATCCATTGCGAGATCACCGAAGGTCTTGAGCAGGGCCAGCGCGCTCTGTTCTACAACATCAGCTGCCCGCAGTTTCCCGATGATGGGACCACGGTCGTGAACGATCGGGTGCACAAGGCGGCGACGCTCCTGGTACGGCATCTGGCGCCTGCGCCGGGCGCATTTCCCGGCATCGCCCTGACGCTCACGATGCAGAAGGATGGCAACTGGCGGCACAATATGCGATTTCTGACCGGCGCCGCCGCTTAGGCGGGGCTCGCGGAAATCAGGCTGCTCTGGCGGCTTTCCCCGCAGCCGCGGGCAGCTCAGCCTCAGAAGCGAATTTTGCGACACCCATGTTTATGAGGTGAGGCGCCTGGCCGGAAGTCAGCCCTGCACAGCAGGCGTGGAAGGTTCGCCTCGCTTCTCTCCGTGATAGCCATTGCCGCGGATGAACTCGCGCACGAGGTGGACGAGTTCGTCCTCGAATTCTCGCGTGCCGAAATGCGGCGAGCCTTCGCGCACGGCGGCGTTGATCACGCCGCTGACGGCGCGGGTCAGCACGAACAGGGCCGGCTCCGACATGGAGCGGGTCGGTACGGACGGGCCGGGAAGGCCTTGTGCAGCGATCAGATCGGCGGCGGCCTGCGCGGGGCGCGCGATCTCGCACGACAGGTCCTGTGCAATCAGGGTCTCGATCGCTGCGCGGCGGGCGCTCAGGCGATTGTCGAACGCGCACAGCAATGCACGGACGACCGCGCGTTCCGGTTCGGCCGAAGGCCTGGCCTGCGCCTCCGACATGGCTTGCCGTACGGCCGCGCCGTGTGCCTCCAGCTCGCGGCGCGCCATCGCCACCAGGATCGCTTCCTTGCTGGGGAAGTAGTGATAGAGCGTGCCGATGCTGATGCCCGCGAGCTCGGCGATCGCGTTGGTGGAAAGTCTTGCGCGTCCGTGGCGTTCGACAAGTCGAGCAGTTGCCTCGAAAATCACCTCGATGGTGTCGCGCCCGCGCGCCTGCGACGGAATTCTTCTCATCCGATGAACGCCTTGCCGCCTGCTCCGCATCTCTCCGCTCCGCTTTCGAGAAATCGAGTAACTGGACGCCGCTTCCCTTCATACAATGCCGACTGTGGCAAAGCGCGGCAATTGCTTTTGAGGGATGCATGCGGATGGGAATTGTGTTGGCCGTTGCCGGCGCGGCATTGCTGTTGGCAGCCGGCGGACTGTTCATGCTGCGGCCGCCGACGATCGCCGCGGCAGTTCTCGCCTCCAGATATGGCGGCCCGCCGTCGCAATTCCTGAAGCTCGCCGCGGGCACCGTCGCGCGATACCAGGATTTTCCTGCCGATGCGGGGCAGACCGGCGATGCGCTGGTGCTGCTGCATGGCGGCGCCATGTCGCTGGAGAGCTGGACGCCGTGGATCGCGCGGCTGCGCGGCACACGGCGCATCGTTGCCATCGACCTGCCCGGTCATGGGCTGACCGGCGCGACTGCCGAAAACGACTACGGCGTCGAGGCGATGGCGGCGTTCGTGAGGGCGGTCATCGACACGCTCGGCCTGCAGGGCGGCGTGGTCGTCGCCGGGCATTCGATGGGTGGACACGTCGCCTGGCGATTTGCGCTGCGCCACGCCTCGCTCGTTCGCAAGCTGGTTCTCGTCGCGCCCGGCGGACTGGCCGCGCCGGGCGGCCCGCAGGCGCAGGCGATCAAGCTCGCATTATTGCCGGGCGGATCGTGGGTGCTCCGGCTTGCGGTCTCCCGCGCCAGGCTTGCCGAGGGGCTGAAGCGGGTGTTTCACGATCCGGCGCTGGTGACCGATGAGATGATCGAGCGCAACTGGATGATGAGCCGTCGCGCCGGTTCGATGGATGCGACCATTGCACGGCTGCAGGCGCCGAGTTTCGAGCCCGCCGCGATCGCGCGACTTGGCGAATTGAAGATGCCGCTGCTGCTGCTCTGGGGCAGGGACGACGTAGTGTTTCCGATCAGCCTCGCGCGTGCGATTACGCAGGCTGTACCATCGGTTCATCTCGTCAGCTACGAGGGCTGCGGACATTTCCCGCACGAGGAGCGGCCCGACGAGACGACGCGCGAGCTGCGGCTGTTCCTGCAACGGGATGAGTGAGCGGCGGGGGCGGTGGGCTAAGATTCCTGCAGGTTGGACGTAACGCGCGCGGCCATCCAGCAAACTTGTCTTGGCAGGGGTGAGGATGCGAACATCGCGGCGGCAAGGTTGCAGATCGACTCAGCCTGTCAATGCGTAGGATTGGAGAGATGAACGAAACCGCGATCGATAGTTGGGGCCACACTTCGGAGGTTACGAACAGGTTGGCCGGTTCTTGGTCGTTCGACCGAATTATCGAAGGGCAAGGCACCATGCAGGGCACTGCTATGTTCACACCTTTGGATCAGGACAGGTTAGTCTATCGAGAGCAGGGAAGCTTAAAGCTGTTGAACGGCACAGAGTTGCAGGCAGAACGCGAGTATATCTTCAGCAAGAGTAACAGGGGATTTGAAGTTTTCTTCAAGGAGAATCCGCCGCGGCTGTTCCATAAGATATCGCTCTCCATACGTGTTGGAGGGGGGCTGAGCGGAGGTGCGAGGCATCTGTGCAATCTCGACAACTATCAGTCGACCTATACTTTCTTGCCCGATGGTAGATACGTTATCCGTCACGTCGTGTCAGGTCCACGCAAAGACTACACGATGACCACGACTTACACCCGCCTCTGGTCGAGTACGTGAGGAATTATCGGCGGCGTGATCCAGTGCGACTTTTCAGATATCCCATTTGCACATTTCTCCGATCATCGTTCCGCTCAGTTCCAAGATAGCTTGCGAACTTGCTTGCAATGCGCCTGCTCATCGAATTTAGTGTGCGCAGTCTGCCCGGGGTTAGCCATGCTCGCGAAGCTTGTCCGTACCGCCTTAGCCGTAGCGACCACCTGTGTGGTCATGAGCGACCGAAGCGCGCATGCAGAGATCTTTATCACGACCGCATCAATAACGCGGGGTGAGCTGGTAATTGTCGGAAGGGTTAGGCGAGTGCGCGAGCACACCGTGCACATCAAAATCAGCCCAAGCAAATCTGTGCAGGTCGAGAGTACTCCGACTGGTGGATTTCGTTGGATCGGAGTGGCGTTTCCCTCGACTTGTATCGTCGAAATAACTTCCGGTGACGACAAGAGAGAAGTAGTTATACAAAACTGCGGTCTTCCCGGGCCAGCCGGACCGCCAGGGGCAACAGGCCCAGCAGGTCCTCCCGGGCCAACAGGACCCGCGGGTCCGGCGGGGCCTAAGGGCGCATCCGCCGCGGACGCCAAGCAATAAATCAGATAAGGATACCAAAGCCCATCGTCGGTCGCTATGTCGGCGTCGGGCTAAAATATCGGCGTCGGGCTAAACGGCGGTATTGGTATGGGTTCAATCCTGAAACCGATCGACTGTAACGGACAGCGTGTCAGTCAGCGCCACCATCCTCCCAGCCATATCACCAGCCCGATCAGTACCCAGAAGCCAATTAGGGCCAACAGTCGATGGCTGGTTTGATCGAAATAGTTCTTCATGAACGCGCTCCTCTCTACTCGAAAGAAGTTAGTATGCGAGTGTGACACAGGTTTCTCGTGCCTTTCGCCAAATCGCCCCAAACCGGAACTATGGCGTTGCGTGTCACTGTCTTTCACTGACTTCACACTGCCCCCAAAAACGCAAGGAGGCGTCCATGGCCAAAGCTCTGGTAACTCTATGTTGCTTACTTACGATGGGAACGCCTGTGTTCGCGGGCGGGGATCTTACGGAAAATGACGCGAAAGCCTTCATCGCTGTCTATGGGTCGGCTGAAGAAGAGAGTGCTCAAGATTTCGTCCAAACCGTGCAGTGGGGTGGACGACTGTGGACCTGTGTTGCACGCAGTCGCAGTGGACGCACGTTTTCGGGTCAAAGCCGTAACGCAAATGCCGCCCGACGAATCGCGCTCAATCGTTGTTGGAATCGATCCAGCGGTTGCTTCATCAGGAACTGCCGCTAATTGGTTTCTCGCGGCTAAGGCTGCAACTACCAGCATCCCAATCGTGTTCGGTGTCGCCAATGACTCCGTGCAGTTCGGACTTGTTGCGAGCCTCAATAGGCCGGGAGGCAACTTGACCGGCTTCAACGCGTTCGCGGGTGAACTCGGGGCCAAGGGACTCGCTCTAGTGCACGCGCTGGTGCCCGGCGTTGCGACGGTGGGCTTTCCTGAAAATCAGAACAATCCGGCATCTGAGCTAAGGACGAGAGACGTGCTGGCGGCGGCTGCCATCGGGCTAAACGTGCAGATATTGAAGGCCCCCTTGCGTGGTACTCTGGCTACACCGTCGAATGGAGTTACGCTACCCGCCCGCCCGCGAGAGGGCGAACATGATCGACATCAAAATCACAATCGCTCCCGTGGCCAAGACCAGCCGGTCGGCAAACAATCGGCGCATCGAGAACTCCCTACACAAAGCTGTAGCGTTCGGAATGATACTTCGATATCGGCACGTTCATCTCGCCAAGCGCCTTCTCGATCGCATCCATCATGATGTTCGGCCCACAGATGAAATATTCATGGTCGGCATATGGTGGCGGCAGGTGACGTTTGAACATCTCTGCGTTGATGAAGCCCTGCTCACCGGCCCAACCAGCCGGCGGTTTCGAGAGCACATAGACAACGGTCAGGTTCAAGCGCGCTTTCAGCGCTTCCAGTTCTTCACGGAAAGTGATCGAATCCCACTCATGGCCACCGTAAAGTAGGATGACGGGTCGCTTGTCGTTCCGGTCGGCAAGCGTGCGGATCATACTCATCATCGGCGTCACGCCAATGCCACCAGCGATCAACACGTGCATATCGGCGGGATTGCCGATCGTGAACGCGCCGTACGGTCCGTCAACATATACTCGCTGACCGGCCGCAACCTTGGGAATGTTGCTTGTAAAGTCGCCCAGATTCCGGATTGTCATCTCGACCCTTCCATCCGTGGCCGCGGCGCTGGACGAGAACGAAAACGGGTGCGCGGTAATCGCGAACGGGCTACCCCATATCGTCAACCAGCCGAACTGGCCCGGTCTGAACCGGAAACCGGCGTGACCATCGGGCTGCATCACCAACGTCGAAGTGTCGCCGCGCTCCTTGCGCACTTCCGCAACACGGTACGGCCGACGAAGTATAAACAGCGGCTTGACCAAGCGCACGTAGAGCAGCAATCCGATCCAGAAGACGGTTAGGCCGATCCACAATGATCGCTTCCACGGATCAACCAGGTAGAAGCTCGACCCTATCATGTGCACCATCCCGGCCACTATGGCGACAAGCGCGAGAACGACGTGGATGAGATGCCAAGTCTCATACTTGATTTTCAGCGCCAGGCGCCAAAGCGCTGTCGCGACCAGCGTGATCACGGCGAAAATCGACAGCAGAGCGAAGTGAGCGGTCCACGGGGCTTCAAGCATATTGGACGGCGCCAGCAGGTGTGGTTGAACTGCGACCAGAATAACCGGATGAGCAACCACCAGTCCGACCGCTATGAGCGATATCTGACGGTGAAAATGGTAGATGACATCTTCGCCCCACGGCTCGGTGACATAACGGAAGCGCGCTGTGAGACCGAATTGAAGCCCCATCATCGCAAGGCCGGAGTAACCGAAGGCAACCGAGAGCTCTGTCCAGAAATCGCGCGCCGGCGGATGCGAGCCTGCTAGGAGTGCAAACAAGGGAGCGAGAACGAAAAACAGGTAGACGAGAAGCCAGACGCCCCCGCGCAAGCTATAAAGAAGGTGCATCAGACAACCCCCTCTACCGTAACCACAAAGGCGGTTACCGTCGCGCATCGAACTCTATCATTATCCGGAATCAAATGCTCCCCCTCAGGGACAACCACCGTTTTTTGAGGGCAAGTACCGATTTCAAGTACCGATATTCGGTCTCGTATTCGTCGCTCAATGGAATGGTTGGTGCTAATTGAAGCGGCTTAAGCGCTCGGGAAATCTTTCGCGGTGCGGCACCACGGTCTGGGACGATACCTGCTGTTCGCTCTCTTTCCGATCTGCTATTGTTTAGGCACGAATGTGAGCCCCGCTCGGTAGCAGCTGGGCTTCATTCCGCGGGGTGTCATGCCAGATTTCATGATCGCCTATTGTGGTCCCGCCGCCCTTCCAGACGACCTCTGGACGCGATGGAATCTAGACCCGCTTCTGATTGTAATGCTCTTTGCAGTGGCGGTCGCGGTCGGTAGGGGTCGGTCCTCCGACGCCCGAGCGGGCTCGGGCGCGATCGTGTTGATGTTCATTATCTTCGTATCGCCACTTTGTGCAATGTCGTCGGCGCTGTTTTCTGTCCGTGTCCTTCACCATGTCCTGCTGATATCAGCCGTTGCGCCGCTTCTGGCACTGGCTTTTCCACGACGGCGCACAGGCTCAATGCCGATCGTGGTGCTTGTCGCAGTACACGCGGTTATCCTTTGGCTCTGGCACACACCGGGACTCTATGCCTGGGGCCTCGCCAGCGTATCGGCCTACTGGTTGATGCAGACCTCGCTGCTCGGAAGCGCGTGGTTGTTGTGGCGGGCGATTCTGGCCCCAGTGCAATCTGGTTCTACGCTCATTGCGCTGGTCGCGACTATTGGGCAGATGGGGCTTCTCGGCGCGTTGATCGTTTTCGCGCCCAGGCCGCTCTACCTCCTACATCTGGCGAGCGCGGCAAGTTGGGGGATCGCGCCGCTCGCGGACCAGCAACTTGCCGGTTTGTTGATGTGGGTTCCGGCGATGCTGCCTTACCTGGGTGCAGGAATCTGGATCGCGTGGTCCAGCTTGAGATTTAGCGAACGTCGGTCGTGACAACCTTCCTCAAATTCGTGCATCTCGGTGCGATCGCGCTCTGGTCAGGCGGGTTAATCGCGTTGCCCTTCCTGTTCTGGCAGCGCCGGAGCCTGGAGGCAGGGTTGGATCTGGACCGGCTGCACCGTGTCACCCGGCTGGTCTATGTCGAGCTGACTTCGCCTGCTGCATTTGTCGCCATCGGCAGCGGCACGGCGCTGATCTTCCTTCAGGCCACCTTCACGGAATGGTTTTCGTTGAAGATGGTGCTGGTCGGAATCATGGCGATGCTGCATGTCGTCGCAGGTCTGATCCTAGCGCAGCTGTTCCTGCCCAAAGGCAATTTCTCCAGGCTTTCCTACGTCGCGCTGATGAGCGCTTATATTGTGTTGATCGCCGCAATTCTCTGGATCGTGCTGGCCAAACCGCACATCGATTCCAATCAGCTTGCCAAGCATCTGTTCGAGCCCGGTGGACTTGGGCGTTTCGTGCATCAATCCTTCGGCGAAATCAGAATGCCTACGCCATGATCGAACACGAGCTTGCCCCCGTGCCAGCCGGCAAAGCCCACCATGACAGAGGAAAGGGCCGAGAGGGCGAGGCCATGCGGCAAGATCGATTCGGTGTCGACGAGACGCAGCCCCCAATTGGCGCCCGCGATTGCAACAAGGGTCATCGCCGCCACCGCATGGGACCAGCTTGCTTCAAGAAGCCGGATACCGCGTACCAGCAGGAGTTCTGCGGTGCCGACGATGCTCGCGGCCACGCCGCTCCAGAAAGCCATGCCCGTCGACCAGAGTCCGACGCGTACCCAGAAGGCATCGCCCGACCACCAATAGAATACGTCGACACCGAGCGTCGCGATCACGAATGCGATCGGGAAATGCACCATCATTACATGTATCGGGTGCCCGACCAGCGCAACCGCCGAACCAACATCCAGTCGAAACAGATCCAGCGTGACCGCAGTGTGCGGCTGGGTCGTGAGATCGTTCCGCTCTACCATCGATCGCCTCCACCGCGTTGGAAACAAGGTCGTTCAAATGCGCATCGTAGCCTTTTGGGCCTGACCGTCCAACTCGGAATGCTCGCAACACTTCCAGGCTGTACAGGGCCGCTGTCAGCGCTCGATCCCGCGGGGCCGGCTGGTGCTTCGATCGCCAGCCTCTGGTGGGTGATGCTGGCCGGCTCGGCCGTCCTCTTCGCATTGGTGATGACGCTGTTCGTGCTGGCGATCCGCCGTCCCGGCTGGGGTGCCATTATATCGCCTGGACGTTGGTTGGTGCTCGGCGGCCTGGTTCTACCGGCCGTTGTCCTGCTGCCGCTTATTGCCTATGCGCTGGTCGCCGGCGAGAGACTTCTGCCGCTACCTGGACATGCGCCGCCGCGGATCGAGGCCATTGGTCAGCAATGGGCCTGGACCTTCCGCTATCCCGATCATGGTGGAGTGGAGACCAAAAACGTCCTGCACATGCCCGCGGGCACTCCGATCGACATCCTGGTTTCCAGCCGAGACGTTATCCACGCCTTCTGGATTCCTCGCCTCGCGGGCAAGATCGATGCCGTGCCTGGGCATGTGAACCGCCTGCGCATTCAGGCCGATCAACCAGGCAGCTACTTGGGCCAATGCAACGAATTTTGTGGTCTTGGTCACGCAGGGATGCGGTTCGATGTCATCGTCCATCGCCCTGCTGATTTCTCCGCAGCACTTGAGCGAGCGGCTGCATCAGGAGAGGCGGTGAGAAAATGAGTGAATCAGTCGAGCGGCTGCCGCAAGGCACACCGGCGCTCCGGCTGCACCGCCAGCTCAGCGCGATCTGGGCGACCGGGCCGGGATTGCAGCGCCTCGCCGCTGTCAATCATTCTGTCATCGGCCTGCGCATGATGGTCACATCGTTTGCGTTCTTCGCCATCGCAGGCGTGCTCGGCATGCTCACCCGCGTTCAACTCGCGACGCCGAACTCTACGTTCATGGTCCCGGAGACCTACAACCAGGTCTTCACCATGCACGGTTCGATGATGTTGTTCCTGTTCGCCATCCCGATGGTCGAAAGCTTCGCGGTTTATCTGACCCCGAAAATTCTCGGCACGCGCGACTTCGCCTTTCCGAGACTGACCGCGTATGGCTACTGGTGTTACCTATTCGGGGGCACGATCCTGACGGTGGCGTTGATTGCCGGGGTCGCCCCCAATGGCGGCTGGTTCATGTACACGCCGCTGAGTTCGAACGTTTATACGCCAGGTATCAACTCAGATGTATGGCTGCTCGGCGTGACCTTCGTCGAGATCTCCGCGCTGTCGCTTGCCATGGAGATCGTCGTTTCTATCCTGAAGATGCGCGCACCGGGCATGTCGCTCGACCGGATGCCTATCTTTGCATGGTACATCCTGGTGACCGCCATGATGATGATCGTGGCCTTTCCGCCGCTGATCCTCGGCTCGATACTGCTTGAAGTGGAACGCGCCTTTGGCCTGCCGTTCTTCGACCCGACACGCGGCGGCGATGCGCTGCTGTGGCAACATCTTTTCTGGCTGTTCGGCCACCCGGACGTCTACATCATCTTCCTGCCCATGGCCGCCGTACTGTCGACGATCATTCCGGTCTTCGCGAACCGGCCGCTGGTCGGCTATCGGGCGATCGTCGTCGCGATCGTCGCTCTCGCCTTCCTGAGCTTCGGCATTTGGGTGCACCACATGTTTACCGTAGGTATTCCGCACCTCGCGCTCGCCTTTTTCTCCGCGGGCTCGGCGATCGTTGCGGTGCCGACAGCAGTGCAGATCTTCGCCTGGCTCGCTACGCTGGCGCATGGCAGGCCACGCTGGGACGTGCCGATGCTCTATGTTTTCGGTTTCTTCTTCATCTTCGTGATAGGCGGCCTCACCGGTGTGATGCTCGCGATGGTGCCGTTCGACTGGCAGGCCCATGACACCTATTTCGTCGTCGCCCACATGCACTATGTGGTGGCCGGCGCTCTCGCTTTCCCGATGCTTGCAGCGTTCTACTATTGGCTGCCGTTGCTGACAGGACGTACCGCCGTGCACCGGCTGTCGGTGCCCGCCTTCTGGCTGATCTTCGTCGGATTCAACCTGACCTTCTTCTTGATGCACCTGACCGGTCTGCTCGGCATGCCCCGTCGCATATATACCTATCACGGAGACGAAGGCTGGAATTGGCTCAACCTGCTATCCTCGTTGGGCGGGTTCGTCATGACAATCGGCTTTGCACTTCTCGTGATCGACCTGTTTGTCCAACTCCGTTATGGACGTCGCGTGCGGCGCAATCCTTGGGGATCCACGACCCTGGAATGGGCAATGTCGATCCCGCCGGCATCTTATGCCTTCGCCTCGATCCCGCACGTCGCAACCACGAACGACGGTTCAGCGCCAGGCGAGCTTGCGGTATCGCTCGCGCGCGGCGAGGGCTATCTCGGCTCCGTCCGCAACGGCTGGCAGGAGGCGCTGGGCGTGCACATGACGTCGGGCGTGCCGGACCAGCTGATCATACTGCCGAATCCCACCTACCTGCCGCTCTGCACCGCGCTCGTCACTGCGGCCGCGGTTCTATCCATGTTGTTCAAGTTCTATTGGCTGTCGCTCGGCTTTGCGCTGGTGACGATGGGCCTGTTCGTGTTTGCGGCGCAAAGTGCCGGTCTCGCACGCGACTACGGCCCGTTGCCCATCGGTCGCGGTGTCAATGTGCCGCCCCATACGGAGGTCGCCGACGCGCCGGCGTGGCTAGCGTTGATCTGCACGCTGGTCGCCGACGGCACACTGTTCACGTCGCTGCTGTTCGGGACCTTCTATCTCTGGATATCTGCACCGAACTGGACGACGGCGATCACACCCGAACCGAGCCGCGCGCTCGCCTTCGGCGCGGTCGCGGCTCTCGTCGTCGCCACAGCGGCGGCGCGCGGATCGCTGCGAACGGCCACAGCCGGCGGTAAAGCCAGCGGCTGGATCGCTCTTGGCGTGATGGCGCTTCTCGTGGCCATCGCCGCGGCCGTTCGACAAATCGCCGGTGTTGTACCGGATCCGCGCGAGCATGCGCTCGGCGCAACTGCGGCGGCCCTGCTCGGCTATGTCACTCTGCACGCCGGCATCGGCATTCTCTTTCTCGTCAGTAACATTCTGCGTCAGAGGGCCGGCTTCATTTCACCGCGGCGGGTGTTGGATCTGCGGCTCACGCAATTGTGGCTAGACTACACGTTGATCACGGGAGTCATTGCAATGGGCCTCGTCCTCACACTGCCCGCCCTTGTGACAGTGCTCGGGGGGCGACCGTGAGTGAGCGTCCTGTACCACCAAGGCACCTATGGTGGCTGGCGGCGGGCTTCACCGTCTGGTGCAGCGCCTTGGTTGCTCTCTACGCGATCCACGGTTTCGGCTGCGCGTTTGTCTGGTCGGCCGGTTCGCTACGGCTATGGCTTGCCGTGGCTCTCCTCGCGCATCTCATGGTGCTGGGCTGGATGTGGTACGGTATCTCCCGCGTTGCTCCTGATTTCGGTTTCGGTCCGACCGGTGTGTTTTTATATTGGGCCGTTATGGGGACACTCATCACCGCCCTCGTCGCGACCGCCATTACCTTCGGTCCGCCCCTACTACTCGCCACATGCATTTGATTGGCGTAGAGTAACCTCGAAGCGCTTCCCGCCGATGCGCGGCGGATGTGTTGTGTTCGGCCGCAAGCCCGGATTCGCAACGGTTCGCAAACTCTTTGGTCGTGACAAGGTGTTAGAATCCAGTGCAGAGCGGAGGGAGTGGTGATGCCGACTGTAATCAAGATCGAAGGCGACGCGCCATATCTACTCCCGCATGTGGATCATATCTCGGCAATAGCCCACGGTGAAAACGTGGATTTGACAATGTACGTGGCGGTACCGGGCCATACAGACCTGGAATCGGTTTATGTGCAGCTGAGCGTCCCCGCCGCAGACGATCTGTTAGATCAGTTATCCCGAGCCGTGTCGGAGACGAGGAAGGGTCGTCCCGGACCTTAAATTGGTCACGGCCAGGTACACTTTCAAAACAATTATAGCTGGATGGCTACCCGCCGCTCCCTACGGTACCGCAGTCGTTGCTCCTTAGGGCGGACCGCGCGAAGCGCTTCTAATCCCATGGCAACAAATGATAGATGCCGCCGCCTGCCACGTAGAGGACGAGGAAGTAGTACAAGATGTATAGATTGTACGTCTGGCCGTTGCCTGTGTAGAGCATCCGTGCCCGTTGCGCGACTGTCGCGATCGTTACGGCCAGCTTGCTCCAGAAAGCGCTGGCCCATGGCGGCGTCAGCATCGCGAAGATTGAAGTGGTGAAGTCGTAGAAACTTGCCCGTGCCGCGCCTTTGCCAAGGTTATCGATGGAGCGCGGCGACGTCGACCAGCCCTTGCGCCTCAGCAGCCAGAAGAGCGCGAGTAATAGGGCCGAGATGATCACCGAGAAGACCATGACCGGCACTGGATTCCAGGAGCCGTAGATCATCTGCAAAGACATGCCTTCCCACACTAGCGTCGAAGCGAACTGCGGATCGATCGCGTCGGAAATCGGATCGATCAGCAGCTTCGGGTAGAACGACACCAGCAGGATGCCGGCGATCAGCAGATACTGCGGGATGAGTAAGGCGATCGGCGCTTCCGGCACGAGGTCATGCGCGGTCTTGCGCGGCCCGAGAAAGATCGCCTGGATGAAGCGCGCCATGTAGAGAAAGCCGACGAAGGTCGCCAGCAGCGTCATCACGGCTGGTCCGTACCAGCCCTTCTCCATCATCGCGTTGAGCAGCAGCCATTTGCCGCCAAATCCGGCGAGCGGCGGCAACCCCGACATTGCGACGATCGCGACGACGGCGGCGGCGAAGGTCATCGGCATAACGGAAGAGAGGCCGCCGAAATCATCGAGCCCGCGCTTCCCGGTCCGCAGGATGATCGCGGCCGCAACGAGGAACAGAATGCCTTTCACCATGAGATGGTTGGCAACGAGATAGAGCGCCGTCACCCAGCCGAGGTGGCTCATCAGTGCGATGGCCGCTACGATGTAACCAAGTTGACTCATGCTTGAATAAGCGAGCATGCGCTTGACGTCGTTCTGCCGGACCGCGAGCATGGCGCCGGCCAAGGTAGTGAGCATGCCGATCCAGCCGAGGAGATGCGCAAGGTTCAGGCTGACCTCCGAGCGTATGGCAACATAGGTTCCGACCAACAATCCGAAGATCGCCACCTTGCTGATCACCGCCGACAGCAAGGCCGATACATCGTCATCGGCCTCCGCATAGGCCCCCGGCAGCCAGACATGGACGCCGATGGCTCCACCTTTGATCAGCAGGCCGATGGCCAGCAGCACGAAGACCGGAGCGCTGTCCGGAGTCGCCATCAGTAGCGCCGACAAGGACACGTTGCCCGTCTGCGCCTGCAGTACCGCGAACGCGCACAGCAGGAAGAAGGCTGCCGCCAGCGAAAACAACAGATACCGCAGCGCATCGGGGGTGGTCTCGACCCTTCGCAGGATGAGGAAGTAGGAGGAAAGCGTGATCAATTCCCAGATGAATATAAACTCGAGGCTTGTCGCGGCGCGTGGCAGCGCCGGCAGCGACAGCAACATGATGGCGAGTAGCGGGTAGAACCCCGGCCGCCTGTCCGTGCGAGTGAGACTGGCGATCGAAACGACGAGGCCGCCAGCGAGCAGAAGTATCGCGAACAGATGGTTGAGACCTGTCAGCTCTTGGATGAGCCAGATGCCGCCGACGAGCGCCAAGACCAGCGTGGTCGCGCCTTGCACAGGCCCAGGCAAACGGTCGAGCAGATAGATGGCAAGTCCCGCTATAAGAGGCAGGTATACCCACGCGGCGGAAAGGCCGGCGAGCCCGGCGGCAAGATAGCCGCTGACGATCAGCAGGGAGACCATGCCGGCGATCGGAAGCAAATCGGCCGGGCGGCGCGGCGCCGCATCCGCCCCGCCGGCCCCATGCAGGCTCAGGCCAAGCCAGCGGAACATATAGGCCGCTTCGAGGAGCGAGCCGAGCAGCACGACAGCGATCCACGCATTGCGTCCGCCAGCCGCCAAGGTCATGATGAGTTGCCACTTCGCCCAGAAACCGGGGAAAGGCGGCAAGCCGGAGATCGCGACAATCAGCATCCCGAATACGAAAATCGCGCCCGGCCTTCTCACGAGAACCGACCAGTCCTGCAGGCGCTCCCTGCCGACATAGCCGGCCAGCCAGAAGAGCCCGACCTTGGCAAAGAGGTGATTTGCGAACAGGCCGCCGACCACGAGCAAGAATGCGCTATCGGCAGCCTCGAGCCGCGAGAGCAGCGACGCGGCAATCGTCATGAGCGCCATTTGGCCGACCGAGGAATAGCCGAGTAGACGTTGCGCCTTCGTCTGCCGGAGGCCGATGAGGTTCGCGAATATGAACGTCACCGCCCCAAGAGCGGCGATGAGCTCCAGCTGGTCGCCGAATAGCGGAAGGAGCTTGATGAGAGCGTACAGGACGCCGGCAGAAACTCCGCCCGAGATCAGCGCCGCGACGTCGCTGCGCGCGGTCTCGTAGACGTCGAGGCCCCAGCCGTTCGCCGGGAACGGCTTGAGCTCCAACAGCAGGCAGGCGAGCAGGAACATCAGCGCAGCAAAGCCGATCGGGCCGGAGATTGCGTCACGTTGCGCGATCAGATCGTCGATGTTGAGGATGCCGGTGTTCGCATAGAGCAGCATGGTGCCAATGAGAAAGAAGGTCGACGCCAGGACTGTGGCCATCAGAAACTTGAACGTCGCTGATAGGGCCGCCGGCGTATCCCGCAATCCCAGTAGTCCGTAGGTGGCGATCGAGACAATTTCCAGGAATACGAAGAGATTGAAGAGATCGCGTGTCATGACCATGCCCTGGATGCCCATGACGAGCAGCAGGTAGAGCAGCAGGACCCCATACCTTTCGCGCGCGACATAGCCGGCGCCGAAGAGTCCGACAAGGTTGACGCTGAAGGCAGCGATGCCTTCGGTGAGCCCCATGCGTAGATTGATCGCATAGGGCGGCTCCGCCCCGCCCGTCAGGATCTCGACCGGCGCGGCACCCCGCAGAAGCGTGAACAGCGTATGGCCGGACACGAGCGTCATGGTCGCGAGCGCAAGGACAAAGGCGGTTGCAACCCAGAATTTCCCGAGCCGGTATAACAGTGGAATCAGGAAACCGCCGCCGAGGCCGACAATGAAGATGTTCAGGGGATGAAGGAGGATCTCTACCATTTCGACTCCGTGAAGGCATCGATCGAGAGCGTCCTCTTGGAGTCATAGAGACGGATTGCAAAGGCGAGCATCACCGCCGTCACGGCCATGCCGATCACGATGGCCGTGACGACGAGCGCCGCAGGGATCGGATCGACGACGCGCGAGGCGGCCCCCGCCATATCCAGTGAGCGATCGATGATCGGCGCAGTGCCGTTCCTCACATAGCCGATGGCGACGATAACGATATGCGTGCCGGTCCCCATCAGCGAGAAGCCGATCGTGATCCGCAGGATGTTGCGCTGAGTGAGTAGTCCCCAGAGCCCGACCAGGACGAGAAGCAGACCCGTCGTCAGAACGATGCTGGAGATCATCAACTCCCCCTCATCTGACAGTTCTCAAGGTCGGAAACTGTCGAGGATGACGCTCAGCTCGCAGCCGACCTTGATGCCGAGCAGCATCGACAGAACGGGAATGGCTCCGGCACTGAAGAGGGCACCGAACTGTCCAATCGGTAGGATGCGGTTGTCCAGAAAGCCGCCGGCAAAGATCAGCCCCGCAACGCCTGCGAGGACGAACAGCACACCAGCAACCGATTCCGTGATGCTAAGGAAATCGAGAGCGAGCCGATAGCGCGGATAGGCCAACAACATCAGCAGGACGCCGGACGCGATCACGGCGCCGCCCTGAAAGCCGCCGCCTGCCGACAAATGCCCGTTCATGATGATATAGGCCGCGAAGATTGCGATCAGGGGAGCGAGAATCTCGGCGCCGCTCCGCACGATCTCCGAGGATGGCCGAGCCTTCACCGCAACCTCTTCGCGCGCCTCTGCACTCAATGGCTGCGTCGGCCCGAGAACCAGGCCGACGCTCGCCGCCACCATGAACAGAACGGCGACCTCTCCGAGCGTGTCGAAGGCGCGAAAGGTGAGCAGGATGCCCGTAATAACGTTCTGTGCGCCGAGCTCCTGCGGGACGAGCCTGACATAGCTTTCCGCCAACGGCCGCAGCGACACCTGTTCGGTATAGCCAACTGCGAGGCTCAGGAAGACCAACCCGAACGCAGCAATGGCGACGGCCACGGAAAGGCGCCGGATCAAGTCCCACCTCCGGATTTCTGCTCCCTGTCGCGAAGGGCGTCGATCCCCGTGTCACCAGCCATCGGAAGCCGGATACTGTGCGCAGCCCGGGCCAGAGCATGAGACGAGACCGGATTCGTCATCAGCACGAAATAGACGATGATCAAGAGCTTCATGCCCCAGGCGGGGTGATAGAAGACAAGGCCGGCGAGAACCAGAGTATTGCCGAGCGTGGAGGCCTTGGTTCCAGCCTGCATGCGGGTATAGGCATCGGGCATGCGGAGCATGCCGAGCCCGGCCGAAAAGTGAAAAATCGCGCCGAGCAGCACCAGAATGCTTCCGATCAGCTCCATCATTGCTCTTTCTCTGTCGTCCTGCGGATCGCATAGAGAAAGATGAGGACTGACAGGCCGGAGCCGATCGACGCCTCCGTCATCGCGACATCCGGCGCTCCCAGCAGGACGTAGCAGACGGCGGCAAACAGGCTCGCCAGCCCCGCGCTCACGGCCGCCGCCAGGGTGCTGGCGAGGCGGACGGCCAATATTCCGCTCACCAGTATGCTGCCGCACAGCAAGACGACGAGGAATTCGAGCATGATGCTACAGACCTCGCTCGAGATAGCGGGCAATGGCCAGGACAGCCAGAAAGCTCAGCACGCCATAGACCAGCGCCACGTCCAGATAGATGGAGCGGCCCGCAACATGCGCGTAAAGCGCGATCAGGGAAATGGCGACGACGGTGAGCATGTCGACTGCCGCGACGCGGTCCACCACCGTCCGTCCAAGTACCAGGCGAAGGACGCCAAATACGATACCGAAGGAGATCAGAACAGCGGCGGCGACAAGCAATGCTTCAGCCAAAGGTCTTCCCCAGATGTTCCTCGAACGGCCCGGCGATGGCGCGCGTCGCCTCTTCGGGATCGGTCGTCTGCACGTCGAGCCAGTGGACGAAGAGGCTGTCCCCGTCGACGTCGACAACCAGCGACCCGGGCGTCAGCGCAATAGAGTTCGCAAGCGCGAGTCGGCCGACAGGCGTCTTGAGCTTGGTTTTGATTCTGACGATGCCGGGACTGATGTCGATCCGGGGCGCATAGACATAGCGCATCATGTTGATGTTCGCTCGGACAAGTTCGACCAGAAGGACGCCAGTGTAGCGAATGAAATGATAGAGACGCAGGGGAGAAAAGCGCGCGTCTCGCCACACGCCGGGTTTACGCGTGAAGATGTAGGCGAGAACGACGGAAATCAAAGCACCGGTGGCGAGCGCTTCAAGGGCGAACGACAAATTCGCCGCGATCCAAAGGACTGTGAGAAGCACCGATAGCCAGACAAATCCGCTCGATATCTTCAATCCAGGCTGATTCAGTGCCATTGTCAGGAACCCCCGACCGCAGAGCATTCAACCGGTTGGGATGCTAGGACTCATTGGGAAGGAAATCAACACGTCGAGCGCGCCATTTGGCTGAACCGCGACGGTACGGCCTTAGGCAGCATCGATCGACTCAACGCAAGATACAGGCTGGCTTGTCACGCGAAGCCTCGCCGCCGGTCCTCTGAGGCATTGCGGTTGCGATCGATCTTAGTTTGCTCCGTCGCAAGATCTCGCTAAAGTGCTGTCTAGTCGAAGAGCAGACGAGGCGCGTCGGCTGTTCATGTGACCAGCGGCCAGAAGTCTGGCGATTGCGGTGGTTCCGATCACAATAGACGCCAATCCCACCGGCATCGAGCCTCGGCATTGCAATTTTCTGGAACTATGAGAAGTCTTGTGACCGAAGTCGCAATGCCGAGGGCGGTCGAGGCGGCAGCGAGTTCGCTAGCTCGAACTGGATTGGGGCAGGCCATGAGTGAAGACCAACTCTCGGATGGTCGGAATGAGGCGAAAATCTCGGGCCGTTCCCGTCAAGTCAATATGTGGCGACAGCATGTGCCCTATGTGTTGGTCCTGGCACTGGCGCTGGCCGGTGTGGCTTACTCGAATATGTCACAGAAGTCTCTGGCCGGTTATTGGGAACTGCTGGCCCTGATAACCGGCGGTGTGTGCATCTTCACCGAATGGGGCAAGGTGGACGACAGGCCGGCTCGCGTTCGGCTGGTTTGGACCCAGCTGGTGCACTGGATTGCCGTCCTCGTCTGCATGAACATCATATTGCTGACTGGCGTTCAGCAATTGTTGCCGGCGCCGGCGACCAGTCTGGTCTTGCTGATGCTGCTTGCGCTCGGCTCATTTCTGGCCGGTCTCAATCTTGCGTCGCTTGAGCTATGCTTTCTCGGGTTGGTCCTGGCGCTCGCGGTTCCGGCGGTCTCGTGGGTCAAGCAATCAGTGCTCTTCATCGTACTCGCTGCAGTCCTTGCGGTCGGTGTCGGCATGGCTTTCTGGTCAAGTCGGAAAGACAACTGATCGACAGCGTTTACGAGGGAGCTTCTCAGCGAGGGGGCAAGGCCACCCTGATGCGCTCCGGGAAATCGGGTGCGCCATCGGCTGCCTGCGCAGCCTCGTTGATCAGGGAACGTCGTCGCAACTCGTCGAACGGAAGGTCCGTGTTTATCCTGCCTGAGTGATACAGGTAGCTGTCGATCAGGCCGTTGAGGAGATGGCGAATGTCGAATCTGCCTTGTCTGCCGGCGGCGTTCGCGTAGCGTATGATATTGATCGTGCAGCTGTTGGTCAGCAGATTGTAGAACTCTGGGTGATCGGCGAGTTGGTTGATCCGTTCCAGATAGACGAGCAGGAGGCGGCGCGCATCATCGGCGGAGGAATTCAGGCGATAAAGATACGTCGGCTCGCCGCGATGGTTGGTTCGCACGCCCACGAGGTCGCGCTCGCTGCCCACCACGTAAATCAGTTCGAACTGCTTGAACAGGGAGGCGACGGGGGCAAAGCCTTCACCGACTTCCGGCCGCGTCTCGATCGAAACCGTCAGCGGCGGTGCATCGTCGAAAATGAAGCTGAGGAATGTATGCCCGACCGGCCCTTCGGTAAAATAGGAAATATAGAAATCGATGCTCTTCAGGTGTGACAGCCGCACCACGCGCTCCTCATAGCGCGCGGTGAAGTCGTTGCGCGAGCGATAGTCGAAATTGCGGACGCCGGTAAGGCGGACGCGGTCACCATCGATGATCGCCCGCGGCATGACCGCCACTTCCGGACGCCAGTTGCGATCATGTGAAGGGGGGATGGCGAGCCACCATCCAACCACGCAAAGAAACAGCACGGCCGCTACCGCGGACATGCTCCGCCGCCGGCGCGAAAACCACAACGCCCAGACCGCAAACACAGCAAAGGCAGCCGCCAATCCCAGGCGCGCCCAGGCCCAGGGCAGGTTCGAATAGTAGATGGCCAGAGTGGCCCACGTAATAAGTAGGGCCCGCACCAGAAAGCCAATGATCGCGATCAACCAGCCGACGGATAGAGCCAGAAATCCGAAAAGCGAGCTCATTCACGTTCTTTCGTTAGGTTGATTGCCAGGGCGCGTGCACCGCCGCCAGCAAGCCGACCATGGTATCCAGCGAACGTACACGAACGGAACTTCACTTGCTAATCCCGCCCGGGTAGATTTAATAATGGCGTAACATTTCACGGACGTCCTGCTCTCTAGATGGCTTGGGATCTCCGTCAATGGCGGCTCGTCAAATGGCGATTGTTGGAGCGTTGCGACAGCGGCCCGTCCTGAGCCTCTATGGTCTGATGATCATTTCGCTCGTTGCCTTGTTGCCGCTTCCACCATTGTTGCAGGATCAGACCTATCATCAGTTCGCGGACCAACGCGAGTTGTTCGGGATACCGAATTTCTGGAATGTCATCTCGAATTTGCCGTTTGTCGCGGTTGGCGCGGTCGGCTTGTGGAAATTTCACCGCGATGCGACAACGACCGTATTGTTCGCCGGTCTATTTCTCACCGGCTTTGGTTCATCGTACTATCACCTCGATCCGAACGACAGCACGCTGTTTTGGGATCGGTTGCCGATGACGCTTTGCTTCGCTGCGATCCTTTCCGCTGTGGTCGAAGAGCGCGTGGATGAGAAGGCCGGTGCGATGCTGTTGCGCCCTATGCTGGCGATTGGCATTTTCAGCCTTCTGCTGTGGCGCTGGACCGATGATTTGCGGCTCTACGCCTGGGCGCAGTTTTTTCCCTTTGTTTCATTGATCCTGATCCTACAGCTTTTCCCGCCAAAATATACCGGCGCATTCTATTGGGCCGTCGCAGTAGCGTTCTATGCATTGGCCAAGTTGCTTGAATTTTATGACGCGAAAATCTACTCGTTTGGACATTTACTGAGTGGACATACGCTCAAGCATTTCGCTGCGGCAGCCGGCGGTTTCGCAATCCTTAAACTTTTCGAAATGCGCCGGCCGATCCATCGCGCAGCATAAGTCGACGAATTCCGCGGCGTACAGGCCGCGCTGTGGGTGGGGCCTGCCATGAGGTCATGCATGGCTAGCTTGCTCCGCGCGATACGACCTTGAGCTGCGCTGCCTAACTCGATACTGTCGCAAAAGTGGTTTGTGCAATTCGCTGGTGACCGCAGACAAAGTCCGACGGAGTTTTCCAGGATGAGTTCTACGGATGGGAAAGCGGCGATAACGAAGCGCGAGCCGGTTCTTGTTGACCTTGCTTTGCAAGGCGGCGGCTCGCACGGCGCGTTTACCTGGGGCGTTCTCGACCGCTTGCTCGAAGAGCCGTGGATCAAGATCGAGGCGATCTCCGGGACGTCGGCCGGAGCCATGAATGCGGCGGTTCTTGTGGACGGGTGGTCCAGGGACGGCGCCAACGGCGCACGGGCGGCCCTCGATGCCTATTGGCGGCGCGTTTCACGTGCTGCCGCTTTCAGTCCGCTGCAGCGCTCTCCCATCGAGCGGATGCTGGGTCGCTGGACACTCGACACGTCACCGGCCTATCTCGCCATGGATATGCTGTCGCGCATATTCTCGCCCTACGACCTCAACCCGACCGGCTTCAATCCACTTCGCCAGGTGCTGGCGGACAGCATCGATTTCGAGCGCCTCGCGGCCTCTCCGATCAAACTGTTCATCACCGCCACCAACGTGCACACCGGCCGAGGACGGATCTTTCGCAACAGCCAGATCACGCCCGAGGTGCTCCTGGCCTCGGCGTGCCTTCCCACCATGTTCCGGGCCGTCGAGATCGAGGGTGAACCCTATTGGGACGGTGGCTTTGCCGGCAATCCAACCATCACCCCTCTCATTCGCGAGAGCGACGCTTGCGACACCATCCTGGTGCAGATCAATCCGCGCGAGCGCCGGGACAAGCTGAGGAAAGCCGGCGATATCCTGGACCGTCTCAATGAAATTTCCTTCAACGCGCCGCTCATGAAGGAGCTGCGCATGATTGCACTGCTGCGTCAGGCCGCCGATCCCGGACATGGTGAGGGCGCTCGCTGGGCGCGCATGCGAACCCACCGGGTTATGAGCGACAGGCTGGCCGAGTTCGGCGCTTCGTCAAAGCTCAACGCCGAATGGGAATTTCTTGCCTTGCTGAAAGAGGAGGGCCGCAAGAGTGCCGATGCCTTCCTTGCCAGTCACGCCGCCGATCTTGGCAGCAAGTCGAGTACCGATTTGGATGTGTTGCTGCAGGAGTGCTGATGGCATTCCCGCGAACGTTGCCTGCTACCACGATGAAGCATGATGAGTGTCGTCGGAATTCTGATCGGTCTGGGTGTCCTGGTCTGGCTTGCCTATCGGGGCTGGACCATCCTCCTGCTCGCGCCGCTGTGCGCCCTGATTGCTGCGCTCCTGGCTGGCCAGCCGCTGTTGGCAAACTGGACGCAGACTTTCATGAGCAACGCGGCCGGCTTTGTCGCGCAGTTTTTTCCGATCTTTCTCCTTGGCGCACTGTTTGGAAAGCTGATGGAGGCCAGCGGTTCGGTGGAGGCTATCGCCGAATATCTCACCGCGCGGCTCGGCATCAGGCGCACCGTGCTCGCCATCGTGCTGGCGGGAGCGTTCGTTACCTATGGCGGCGTCAGCCTCTTCGTTGCCCTCTTCGTATTGGCGCCCATGGGCCATGCCCTGTTCAAGGCGGCGAACATACCGCACCGTATGATGCCCGCCGCCATTGCCTTGGGCACATCGACCTTCACGATGTCTGCGATGCCCGGGACGCCGGCGATCCAGAACTCGATACCGATGCCGTTCTTCGGGACCAATCCTTTCGCCGCTCCCGGCCTCGGCCTGACGGCCTCGGCGATCATGCTCGGATTTGGCCTGTGGTGGTTGGCACGGGCGGAAGCCAAGGCACGGCGCTCCGGCGAGAGCTATGCCGACCCCAATCCGGCGGATCCTGCGCACGCCGCCCCCGGCGGGATCGTGCGCGAGCGCGCCACCACGGCGGGCCAATTCGATCCCGTGGAGATTACCAGGGGCGCTCACGCTGCAGCACTCCCGCCGTTCGGGCTGGCTGCGCTTCCTCTCGTCATCGTCGTATTGGTCAACCTCACCATGTCCTTTGGCGTTCTCCCGAGGATCGACGCCACTTTCCTTGCCGAACCGCAGTGGGGGTCAACCACGCTTGCCGCGGTAGGCGGCGTCTGGTCGGTCATCGTCGCGCTCGCTGTGGCGATCGCGGTGCTGGTCGCGACCAACTTCAGCCGCTTGCCCACTCTGCGCGAGACGATGGATGCCGGCGCCAACGCAGCAGTACTTCCGATCATCAGTGTTGCGAGTCTGGTCGGTTTCGGCGCGGTGGTAGCGTCGTTGCCGGCATTCGAAGCGGTGAAGGCTTGGGTACTCGGCATCGAGGGCGGTCCGCTGGTATCGCTCGCTGTGGCGACCAATATTCTGGCTGCCCTGACAGGCTCGGCATCAGGCGGCCTGACCATTGCGCTCGACGCATTGGGGCCGACCTACATGCAGACCGGCCTTGATCCAGGCTTGATGCATCGTGTTGCCGTGATCGGTGCAGGCACCCTGGACAGCCTGCCTCACAATGGTGCGGTGGTCACGCTGCTTGCTGTTTGTGGAACGACGCATCGCGAAAGTTACCGCGATATCGTTATCGTCGCGATCATCGGCCCGATCATTGCGCTCGTCGCGGTGATCTCGCTGGGGTCTGCGCTCGGTTCGTTTTGAGATGACAATGCCGGCAGCCGGCTCCGATCGAGCAAGCTGCATGCCATTGCGTCAATTTCGTCCGTCAGCTTAGTTGTTACGGCCTCGCGATCGTGAGCCTTGTTGCGAGCGCGGCTGCTGTGCTCAAGCGCGGACCGGCGATCGCGGTTCATTCCCGGCAAAAATCTGGTGGCGTTCTTCAATCATCGGTGCAATTCTGAACACATTGGATTTCCTACCCAAGTCTCGCGCAAGGCCGCAATGACAGGAGATTCACCATTCATGTCCACAAATACTGGAAGCATGAAGGCAACATTTCGAGTGTTGTGCAGAGTACTTGCAGCATCTGCGTGCACGATGATGCTGGCGGCGTGTCAGAAAGAAGCCGAAGTCGCTGCGCCCGAAGCCCGCCCCGTTCGAACCACGACGGTCCAGAAAAACGAGGGCGGCGTCCCGTTTACATTCACCGGCCGCATCGAGGCAGAGGACGAAGTTGCTCTCGCGTTTCGCATTTCCGGCCGCCTCCTCGAAGCCGACGGCAAGTTGGGAGATCGGCTGGCCCCCGGCCAGTTGGTGGCACGCCTCGAGTCGCAGAACGAGATGAACGCCTTGCGGCAGGCGCAAGCGGGTCTCGCCGCGGCCCAGGGGCAACTGATGCAGGCGCGCAATCACTTCGAACGCCAGCAGACGCTCCTTGGTCAAGGCTGGACGACGAAAGCGAATTTCGATGTTGCGACGCAGGCGCAACAGACCGCGCAGTCGCAGGTCGAAGCCGCCGAAGCGCAGCTGAAAATCGCGCATGATCTGGTAAGCTTCACAGAACTCAAGGCGGATGCTCCCGGGGTAATAACTGCAACAGGTCCTCGCGCGGGAGAGGTCGTCCAGGCCGGGCAAATGATCTTCAGGCTTGCGCGCAAGGATGGCCGTGACGCAGTCTTTGACGTACCGGCCCAGTTCATCAGGTCGGCGCCGAGCGATCCCCAGATCACCGTAAGTCTGACCGACGATCCAAGCGTCACTGCCAGCGGACGTGTCCGCGAGGTTGCGGCCCAGGCTAATCCCGTCACACGAACGTTCGAGGTCAAGGTCGGACTGACCGATCCCCCCGCGGCAATGCGGCTGGGTGCGACGGTGACGGTGCGGATGCAGACGGATAGCGTTCCGATCATCGAAATTCCGGCAGCCGCATTGACAAGGATCAATCAGCAGCCGGCTGTGTGGATTGTCGATCCCGCCAAGAAAACAGTGTCGATCCGTAACGTGGATGTGTTGCGCTTTGACCAGTCGACTGTCGTGGTCTCGCAGGGGCTCGATACCGGTGAAATCGTGGTTACGGCAGGGGTACAGGCGTTGCACCCAGGTCAGAAAATTCGCCTGCTTGGGTCCGAGCCATGATCAATCTTTCGGAATGGGCGCTTAGGCACCGCTCGCTCGTCGCCTACATTATGATCGTTGCCGTGATCGCGGGTGTCTACTCCTATTTTAGGCTTGGCCGAAGCGAAGATCCGTCCTTCATCATCAAGACCATGGTAGTTCAGGCTGCCTGGCCCGGTGCGACCGTCGAGGAGACAATCAAGCAGGTCACCGAGCGGCTCGAGCGGAAATTGCAGGAAACGCCTCATCTGGATTTCCTGCGCAGCTTCACGAGGGCTGGTGTCACGACGATCTTTGTGAACCTGAAAGGAAGCGCGAACGCGAAGGAGGTTCTCGATACCTGGTATCAGGTTCGCAAGAACATAGGCGATATTCGTCACACGCTACCCGTCGGTATCGTCGGGCCTGGTTTTAACGACGACTTTGGCGACACGTTCGGAATCATCTACGGCTTCACGAGCGACGGATTCACGCATCGCGAGCTTCGGGATCAGGTCGAAGACATTCGCTCAAAACTGCTTCTTGTGCCTGACGTATCGAAGATCGAGCTACTGGGTGCTCAGGACGAGAGGATTTTTGTTGAATTCTCGATGAAAGAACTCGCAAGCCTGGGTGTGGACCGGGCGGCACTGATTGCCGCGCTCCAGGCGCAGAACATTGTACGGCCGGCGGGGACCGTTCAGACGGGCAATGAGAATCTTTCGCTGCGGGTGTCGGGCGCATTCGGTTCCGAGCAGGACGTTGCGAACACCAACTTTGTGGTGAACGGGCGCGTGCTGCGCCTTAGCGATATTGCGCAGGTACGGCGCGCACATGCGGATCCGCCGCAGCCGATGTTTCGAATTAACGGCGAGCCAGCCATCGGCCTTGCTATTGCGATGCAAGAGGGCGGTGACATTCTTGCCCTCGGCGAGAACATCAAGAGGGCGATGGCGAGAGTTACTGCCGATCTGCCCATCGGTATCGAGCCAAAGCTCATCGCGGACCAGGCCGTCACCGTGGATGGCGCGATTTCCGAGTTCATGACTTCCTTGCTTCAGGCAATCGCGATCATTCTGGTGGTGAGCTTTATAAGCCTTGGGGTACGTCCCGGCTTGATTATCGCGCTATCCATTCCGCTGACACTGGCGATTGTATTCCCGATCATGAAGATGTCGGGCATCGACATGCAGCGCATATCGCTCGGCGCCCTGATTATCGCCCTTGCATTGCTCGTAGACGATGCGATGACGACCACCGATGCCACCCTCAATCGGCTCGCGGCAGGCGACTCCAAGATGGAGGCCGCCACATTCGCCTTCCGCACCTACGCGTTCGCGATGTTGGCAGGAACGCTCGTCACGATTGCCGGCTTCGTACCGGTCGGTTTTGCAGCGAGTTCGGCTGGCGAATACACGTTCTCGCTGTTTGCGGTAGTCAGCATCGCGCTCATCGTATCCTGGTTTGTGGCTGTGGTATTTGCCCCACTGCTGGGTGCAGCCATTCTCAAGCCGCCCGCGCCTCGGAAGAATGACGAACCGGGTCGGGTTTTTCGCATTTATCGCGGGTTTCTCATCTGGGCGATGCGCGCGAAATGGGTGACGATCGCGGTCTCGCTGGCGCTTTTCGTGGCGTCGTTTCTGGCGCTTCCTCTTATCCCGAGGCAGTTCTTTCCTTCCTCGGACCGGCCGGAATTGCTCGTCGACATCAGCTTGCCTCAGAATGCTTCGATCTATGCCAGCGAAACCGCGGCGAAGCGCTTTGACGCTTTCCTCAAGGGCGATGCGGATGTGGCGCGCTGGAGCACTTATGTGGGGCGAGGCGCCATTCGCTTCTATCTGCCGCTGAATGTCCAATTGCCCAACGACTTTTTCACTCAAGCGGTGATAGTGGCCAAGGACGTCCCGGCTCGCGAACGACTTCGCGTGAAGTTGGAAAAGATCCTGGCTGATGAGTTTCCGAGCGCGATTTCGCGCGTTTCCCCGCTCGAATTGGGGCCGCCCGTCGGCTGGCCAGTGCAGTATCGTGTCAGCGGCCCCAATCCATCGCAAGTAAGGGAAATCGCGCTCAGCCTTGCACAGATCATTGCGAGCAATCCTCGGGCTGAAAAGGTCAACTTCGACTGGATCGAGCCCGCCCGGCAGGTTCGTATTCGCGTTGACCAGGATGAAGCGCGCCTGCTCGGTCTTAGCTCACAGGCGATAGCGAGCGTCCTCAATACCGTCATATCCGGAACCGCAGTGACCCAGGTTCGCGATGATATCTATCTGGTCGATGTCATCGCGCGTGCCACCGACGAGCAGCGTGTCTCGCTTGCAACCCTGAAAACCCTGCAAGTCCCGCTGCCGGGTGGCAGGACTGTTCCACTTAGTCAGTTCGCGACGTTCGAATACGAACAGGAATACCCCCTGATCTGGCGGCGCGACCGTGTTCCGACACTGACGGTGCAAGCGGATGTCATCCGGGGAGCCCTTCCCGAAACCGTCATCAGCGCGCTTTCGTCGAAGGTCGAGGCTTTATCAAAAACCCTCCCGCCGTCCTACAGCATCGTTGTCGGCGGCACAGTAGAAGAAAGCCAGAAGTCGCAAGCGTCGGTGATCGCAGTGGTGCCGATGATGCTGCTGATCATGCTCACGGTTCTGATGGCTCAACTGCAAAGCTTCCAGCGACTTTTCCTGGTACTTAGTGTGGCGCCTCTCGGCTTGATTGGTGTCGTGGGAGCGCTGCTGGTGTCCGGAAGGCCACTTGGGTTCGTTGCGATTCTGGGCATACTGGCACTGCTGGGCATGATCACCAAGAATGCCGTGATTCTGATCGGTCAGATCGAGGCCGAGCGGGAGCAGGGCAAAGGGGTTTGGGAGGCGGCCGTAGATGCCAGCAGCTCCCGCTTCCGACCCATTATGCTGACGGCCGTATCGACGGTGCTTGGTATGATTCCGATTGCGCCGACGGTGTTCTGGGGACCCATGGCGTTCGCCATCATGGGTGGATTGCTGGTTGCGACGATCCTAACCTTGGTATTTTTGCCGACATTGTATGTGACCTGGTTCAGAGGAAAGGAGGCTGCCACTCCCTGACCTTTGACGGTGAAGATGAGGCGCGATACCGCCAAGGCGTACTGCGCCAACAAGGTAGGCTCCGCTGGAGACGCGCATGTCGAGAATCTTAGTCCGATGCATTCTGGTAGCGCTCTCGGCGTCCTTCGCCACCTCTGCGTTCGCACAGACGCGGCAACGGGTTGGCAGCCTGATCTGCGATGCTGACGCGCGGGTTGGATTGGTGCTTGGCTCACGCCAGGATATGCGATGTGTTTTTCGCTCCAGCGACGGAGTCGCGCAACACTCCTACCGAGGCAAAATAAGGCGCATTGGCGTCGATCTCGGAGTTACCAGAGGCGGCACATTGACCTGGGCTGTGTTTGCACCAAGCGTGCAGATTCGTCAGGGCGCGCTGAGAGGAAATTATGTGGGCGCGAGCGGCAATGCCGCCCTTGGCGTCGGTCTTGGAGCCAAGGTCCTGATAGGGGGACACCGTCGTACCATCTCGCTGCAGCCGCTGACGATTGGGGGCCAAATCGGGATCAATCTGGCGGTTGCGGTGTCCAGCCTGTCTCTTCGATGACGAGGACCTGAATGAACTTTCTTTCGCAGGCAGGCGGGGCACGAAGGTGCGGCTTTGTGTTTACGGCGTGAAGCGCGTGTCGGTGAAGTATCTTCCAGATCTATCGAGAGTCAGAGGCAACCAATATCGGAAAAGCATCATGACCAATGTAACCGTTCAGCCCGAGCAGCCGACGATCTGGTGGATTTCCTGCTTCAGGGCATCGCTGCAATACTTCTTGGCGTTATGCTTCTCACTGCGCCCGGCACCACGCTGCTGACGCTCGTCACATTTCTTGGCTTCTACTGGATCGTAAGCGGCGTTCTTTCCTTTGTTCAGATGTTCGTCGATCGCCACTGGCACCCACATAATTTCCCACTAGTGTGCCGCGCCGAACCCGAGACGTCGGCGCGAACACCGCCCAGAACACTCGTCCTCCTCCGGTGATTCCAAGATCGCGCCAACCCGACCGATCCTGCCAGTGTAGAGATATTCCTGTCCGGACATATTCGAGCAGAAAACTCACCGCAAGTTTTGTCGGAAACCGACGGCCAATCCGAACCTGGGACCGGTATGGCAGACCAGGCGCCAGTTCGCTCTTCACAGCGCCTCTCGCGGAGCAATTCCATCTGATATTCCGAGAGCTTGCGTTCAACTTCATCGCCTGCAGAGCCTTGAGCCAACGCGCGAACGTCCCGATCTTATCGATGTCGACGCCAATACGCCCTCCGCGAAAGGCCGCTGCGCCGCCAGGCCTCGATGTGAATAGACCACCATTCACGCTGCGAAGCCAAAAATGCGACTTGTGCCTGTCTTTGTTGAGGAAAGTGAACGTTGGCGAATGAGGGCGGACGGCGGGATGGTGCCCCTGGCCGACAATCGCCTAGTAGCATAACGAATTGAATTTGCAATGGTTTTAGTGACCGATTGCTGCGGATACCAACAGGAATACCAACAAGATGACGGGCGGCATTAGCTCGCAAAAATAAATCAGCAAGCGCTCTGCAGCAGGCACGGTCCATGCGGTTCTTGTCTCCACAATCGCCCGACCGGAATCGAACCCGGCTCAGACTCGAAATCTTTGGAGGAGGCAGGCGAGCGCTTATTCAGCAGCTTTCAGTCTTCTTCGAAGTGGAATGATTGAAAATCGTGAGTTTGACTCCCACTCTCTCCGCCAAGTGAATGTATTAACCGTTTGAAATATTTTACCTATTTGTTTGGATTCGAGATTCGGTCCCCAGATTGGCCCCCAAATCTGTAGCTTTAGACTCCGATCGTCGCTCCAAATATGCTCTCCCGATGGTTTGGTGTCATTCGGCTTGCAATATTGACCCCCTGAGCCGGGGGATCGGCGTCCAAAATTGACCCCCTATAGGTTGGGCTGTTGCGCTGCCTGCTTTGGAATGAAGCAGGTGGTTGGGGAT
>Ga0081540_1000634_pt1 | contig 33445 bp, 31 predicted proteins | sample TabmetS2T1R1_FD_71024 | JGI IMG/M metagenome (GOLD analysis project Ga0081540, IMG submission 71024) | Tabebuia heterophylla rhizosphere microbial communities from the University of Puerto Rico - S2T1R1 | ecosystem: Host-associated > Plants > Roots > Rhizosphere ...
CTTCCACGACAGCACCACCGGCTTGCGCGGGGTGCCGGACTCGAAACTGGCGCTGCCGGCCGGGATGGTGACCTTGGCGTTGAAGTTGTCGGTCCCGTAGAACAGGGCCAGGATCGTGCGGCCGGCGGCGGTGAAGGTGCTGTGCCCGGACACGTACTCGGGGAACGGCGGCGTGACCACGTTAACGTCCTGGTAGGGCATCCAGTTCTGGCCGAGGACGTGCCCGAAGCCCTTTCCGGGCCCGAGCCAAGACGTGACCTGCTGGTTCTTGTACCGTTCCCGGATGGCGGTGATCGGCCGCACGGAGTTGTTGGAGGGCAGGTACTTCTGGTTCCAAGCCGCGATGCCGGCGTCCATCACACCGTTGCCGAGCGCGAAGAACAGCTTGACGTCCTGATCCAGCGTGTCGCTGTGCATGCGCGACAACGCCTCGCCGAAGGTAACCATATGACCGGGCGGGAACGCCGTGCCCGGCCCGTCCGCCCAGTACTCGGCGGTCACCTTCTGGGCGTCGGTCAGGTTCGAGGTGTCCCGCAGGGCCTGGTCGATGTCGGTGGTGTCGTAGCTGCCGTCGGCGTTCTTCCGCAGACCGGGCATCGTCTCCAGTTCGTACGGCATGTGGGTGCTCGGGTCGAGGCCGAACGTGGTGACGTGTCCCCACTGCGGGGTGTACGGCTTTTGCACCGCGCTCGGGCTGGTGCAGGGCGTCCCGTACGGCACCAGCGGCACGCACAGCGGCTGCCACTTCCACGGGTCGTTCACCGTCTGCCAGGTGTTGACCGGCTGGTACGAGGTGGTGTCGGAGTAGGGGACGCCGGTGGTGCTGCCGGGGTCGTTGCCAAGCTGGTTGGACCCGTCGTGGTGCCGGAAGTCGATCTCCGCCTGGGCGGTCACGTTGCCGATGCCCTGCGCGGTGGTGGTGTCCGTGGTGGCGGTATCGACGGGGGCGTAACCCAGGTCGGACATCTGCTGGTTATAGGCGGCCACACTGGTCGGGTCCTTGAACAGGTCGTTCAGCACCCGGTAGGCGGCGTAGCTGATCGCCTCGTTCTTGTTCGCCAGGGTGTCCTGCGCGGCGGCCTGGCGGTACTGGCCGAGCAGGCGGGTGCCGACCGCCGTCTGGTCGTAGGGCGCCCAGGCGTCGTAGATGGCGGTGTTGAGGATGCCGATGGCCCTCGCCGCCACCGTCGGGCCCGTCGTTCCCGGGTTCCGCCGGATGGTGTTGAGCAGCTGCTCGTTCCACTTGAGGACGACGTTGTCGGTCGCCCGGGGGGTCCCATAGGTGTCGATGGGCCAGGCAGGGCCGTTCGCCGCCCTCGCCGCGGGGGAGTTCGTCACGGCGGCGGCGGTCGCCGCTACCAGGGTCGCGACCACGACCAGGGTCGCTGCTAGCTTGTGCTTCACGCGCATCAGCCTTTCCGCGGCGCGCCAGACCCCCGGCGGCCACGATCGCATGCCATTCGGGCTTGAGAGTCGGAATTCGCCCCGTTGCGCGTAGGGATGCGCGTGACCGGTTGAAGGGCCGACGGCACTGCCGCACGTCCCGGTTGAGTTGCGGCTACCGCCAGATCAAGCGCGGAGCCAGGGGAAAGTTCACCACAAACGTCCGGCCCAGGTACGCCGGATCGGCAAATCCGTTCGTCGACCGGCTGATCCCGCTCCCCGGTGCATTCGCCGGCCAGGGCAAGCTGGACCAGCCGCCGAAGCCGCAGAGCACAGTAGGGACGCTGAAAGCAGTCCTATCGAGCAGCTCAGGTCCCGGCCGCCAGCAGCTGGGTTGTGGCGAGCCGCCGGTAGAGGTCGTCGGTGCCGACCAGCTCGGCGTGGCTGCCGATGGCACGCACCCGGCCCGCCTCAACGACCAGGATTCGGTCGGCGTTGGTGACCGTAGACAGCCGATGGGCGATGACCACCACCGTGGTGGTGGGCGCGACCGCGTCGATCAGGTCGCGCATGGCGAGCTCGTTGACCCCGTCGAGCTGCGAGGTGGCCTCGTCCAGCAGCAGCACGCGGGGACGGCGCAACACGGCCCGGGCGATGGCGATCCGCTGCCGCTCCCCGCCAGACAGGGTGGAGCCGCGGTAGCCGACCGGCGTGTCGAGCCCGCGCGGGAGGCGGCCGAGCAGATCCTGCAGGCGGGTGAGGGCGAGGGCTGCGCTCAGCTCCTCGTCGGTCGCGCCGGGGCTGGCCAGGCGCAGGTTGTCCCGCAGCGTCCCGGCCAGGATGGGAGCGTCTTGCTCCACGTAGCCGATCGCGGCCCGCAGCTCGGGCAGCGGCCACGCGCGGATGTCCCGGCCCTCGATGGTGATGCTGCCGCCGTCGGGCTCGTAGTAACGCTCGAGCAGGGCGAAGACCGTCGACTTACCGCTGCCCGACGGGCCCACGATCGCCGTGGTCCCGCCGGCGGGCAGCCGGAAGCTGAGACCGCGGTGCGCCCACGGGCCGTCGGGGGGGTAGCGGTACCTGAACCACACCTCGGTGAACGCGACCGAGGCCGGTCCCAAGAGCCACCCCGGGAGGGTGCTCCGCCGGGTGGTCGTCGTTTCGACGGGCAGCCGTTCCAGCTCCTGGATGCGGACCACAGCGGCAAGGCCGGCCTGGAGCTGGGTCGCACCGCTGATCAGCGAGGTGACCGGGTCGGTAAGGAGGAACAGGTACAGCAGGAACGCGATCAAGGACGACACCGGCAACGCCCCGCTGGCCACCCGCGCCCCGCCGATCCCCAGGACGGCCAGGAACGACACCTGGACGGCGAGCCCGGCGGACGCCTCCATGAGCGCCGTCCAGCCCGCCACCTCCACGCCCCGCCGCCAAGCCTGGCGGGCTGCCCGGCTGACGGTCGCGATCTCCCCGTCCTCGGCGCCGTGGGCCTTGATCGCCCGGAACGCACCGAGCGCCCGCTCCAGCACCGCGCCCATCTGGCCGACGGCCGCCTGCGAGCGCTCGGTGGCTCGCCGGATCCGGGGCACGACCACGAGCACCGCCACCGCGTTCACCGCCAGGACGGCGACGGTCACCAGAAGCAGCACCGGGTCCAGCCTCGCCATGAGCACGATCGAACCGGCCAGGAGGAACGCCGCGTTGATCGTGTGGACCAGCCCATAGGTGCTGACGCTGCGCAGCAGCGTGGTATCGGAGGTAACACGTGACAGCAGCTCGCCCGGCTTGAGCCGGTCCAGGGCACTCACCCGCAACCGCAGCAGCCGGGAGATCAACCGCTCCCGGGCGGTCAGCACGACGCCTTCCGCGGTGCGGCCCAGCAGGTAGATCCCGGCCATGCTGAGCAGGGCGCCGCCGATCGTCACTGCGGCGAGAAGCGCGACCGGCCCGGCCAGGGACCGGTGCTGGCTGAGCGTGTCGACGGACAGCTTGGCCGCCATCGGCTGGGCGAGCGCCGCCAATCCCCCGAGGAACCCGAGGAGCCCGCCACCCAGGATCGTCCAGCGGAAGGGCCGAACGTGCCCGAGCAGCAGGCGCCAGGCCGATCGCTGGCGGGCGTGCCGGGCCGGCGTGTCACCGGCCAGCGCGCTCGGTTCGACGGCATTGACCATCTGGCGGCGTCAGGGCACCTTGAACAGGGGGCGGAAGTAGTCGGCCGGGTAGTCCTCGCCGACCATGATCCCGTCGGCTTCGACCCAGGCGTGGGCGGCGAACGGCGGGAGCCGTCGTGCCCCCACGCACCAGGCTGGCCACTGGCCCCGCAACCGGCAGAGCAGCGCGGTGGCCAGTGACCGTGGCACGCATCCTTTCCGAGACGCGCACGCCAGGCTCACCGCCACCACCGTGTCCCGTGCGGCGGTTGCCTCCTCGAGGGTGGCCGGCCTGGCTCCCCGGCGGAGCCAGCCGAGCACGGTCCGGATGCGGCGAGGGGATTGGGTGGCGAGCATCCGGCCTGCGGCGACCGCTGCGCGGGCCATGATCCGGCGTGACAGCGGGACGGAGCGAGGGCGGTGGAAGACGGTCTCTGGAGTGGTCATGGCCCCCTCCTCCCAGGGCTGCGCCGGGGGGCCGGGGCCGTCCTGCTCCGCATCACCGGGCGACCAGGCCGGCCGAGTGGAGCCCGCCCAGCAGGTCCTGGACGTCCTGGCCCGCCGTGTCGGCGTCGATGTCATAGCGCCCGGCGAGCGCCTGTACCGCGTCCGCCGGGGTGCCGCCCTCCAGCAGGGTGCGCAACACCAGGGCGCCGGTCGGGTTGAGATTCCAGTACTCGCCGCTGTCCTCGTCGAGGAGCGCGATCCCGTAGTCGGTGTCGGCGGCCGACACACCATCACGCAGCTTCAACGTCATACCCCTCTCTCCTCACAACGTCACGGTCGAACGTTCCAGCGTCCGCAGCCACACCTCACACGCCACGCTCTGGTAGAGCACCCCGACCTGCAGCTGGGGCGGGATCGGCCGGGTGCACAGTTCGCGCAGGGCCGCCGCGTCGATCAGGCCCAGCCGGCCGAGCCGCGAGTCCTCCCAGAGCGCGAGGACCTCGGCGCGGTGCCGCCGCAGGCCAGGCTCCTCGTCTCCGGTTCCGTTGGCCTTGGTCTGGCGGGTCAGGCTCTGGTCGGGCACGATGCCACGCATCGCCTCCACGATCAGCGGCTTGTAGCGCCATGGGGTGACCCGCTCCTGCGGCCGGACCGCCAGGCCCGCCTCGATCACCCGGTCGTCGTAATAGGGGGCGGCGAGCGTGATTCCGATCCGCGTGGCCATCTGGTCAACCTGACGGGCGATGCGGGAGATGAATCGCATGGTCTCCAGCTCCCGGTGCTGGCCGCGCCCCTCGGCGAGCGGTTGCGCGCCGCGCGCTTCGGCGCGGATCAGTCCCCGCACCGCCGCGACGGTCTCGGGTGTCGCCCACGGCGGCAGCTGCGGCCGGAATCCCCAGTCGAGGAGTGGATCGTCGATCGGCGGCCGCAGGTCGGTGAGGGTGCCGGCGACGCTCGCCAGCCACGCGGGGTACCGGCGGTTGTCTGCGAGCTGCCGCAGGACCTGCCTGCGGGGCCAGCGGTACTTGGCGGCGAAGCCACGCAGGTGCCGCAGTGCGACCGTGGGGCTGGTCCGCAGCAGGTCGTGCAGATGTGCGATCGAGCCGTAGAGCAGCTCGTCCCCGCCAAAGCCGGTCAGGTGCAGGCCGGAACCGCGTGCTGCGGCCCGCTGGGCGATGATCAGCCACCGGTCACGGTCCACAGTCACCGCGCACGGCTCATCGAGGCGGTCGTCCAGGCCCAGGAGCCCGTGGTAGACCAGGGGCATCTCGTCCGCCGAGACGACGTGGTGCTCCACGTTACTGAGCCCGGCGGCCGTGCGGGCGGCCCAGGCGACGTCGTCGGCCAGTGGATCCGGGCTCGCCCCGGTATACGCGACGACCTCGGCCTTCTGGCGGGCGGCCAGCGAGCAGATCGCGGTCGAATCGACCCCGCCGAGGTCACAGCTGACCAATCGCCGCCCGTGAGTGCGCGCGGCGACCGCTGCCGACAGCGCCTGCCGCAGCGCCGCAGCGCCCTCGGCCATCGGCAACACCGGCGCGGGCGGTTTCCACCAGCCGACCGACCGGTACTGGCCGTCGCCGTCGATCACCAGGTAGCGGTCGGTTGGCAGCAATGCCACACCATGCCAGACGGGCTGTCCGGCGAGCGGGTACAGGATGGGTGGCTCGAGGAGGTGGATCGCCAGCCGTTGTTCGTCGAGGCTGCTGTTCAGCAGGTGGGCAAGCACGTCGGCACGGTCCGCCGCGACGGTCGTGCCCTCGACCCGGGCGTGAAAGATCCGCCGAATGCCGGTGACGGTTCCTTGCGCCCGTACCCGACCACCCACCGAGGCGAGCAGGTGGGTGCTGCCGACCAGCGACCGGGCTACCCGGTCGATGTCGGCGACCGCCCGGACGCGGCCGGCCTCGCCGGCGAGTTGCTCGGCCGTGAGCGCATGCTGGCCGATGACGGCGATCTTGGTGTCACCCGCCTGGCCGCTGCACAGCATGCCCTCGGGCCAGCGCCCGACCAGCCACGGACGACCGGACGGGTGGCTGACCTCCTCGGTCGCGTGGCGCCGCAGCGCGTCGCCGAGTGGGCCCACCGGGTCGCGGTCGGCGAGCACCACGAACCAGGAGGGCAGGACGCCTAGATCGGCCAGACCCGCCATCTCAGCGTTCTCCCGAGCACCAGGTGGGGAGCAATTGGTCTCCTCGCGCCTCGATAATGCTGCCGGTTGCATCGACGTTGTTGACGGCCTCGATGGCCTCGTGTGCCACTGTCAGTTCGGCCGCAAAGAAACACGCGGGCCAGCGTCAGGCCCGCCAGCTGCAAGCCCAGTCCCGGCCCAACTGGCCGGTTGTCCGATCGTGGCCAGCCGGGCCGGAACCGGGCGGTTGGTCAGCGAGCCGCGTTCAGAGCATCTGGTGCCGGACCGCAAAGTCCCGCGGCCCCGACCCACCGAGACCGGTGACCTTCTTGAACGAACCGGCCTTGGTCAGCGTCGGACGCTCATAGGTTCGCATCGAGCACCTCCTTTCCGCTTCGCTCCTCCTCTTGCTTTGTTCACAACACCCTCACGGGTGGCTGCCGCCACTTACCCGTAGCCACGTCGGCTAAACAAACGTCGGCTTGTTGAGTGCCCACCAAGCCGTTCCCCGGTCCTGATGAGGGCCGGCGTGGTGGTGCTCCGCGCCGCGATCGTGCCTCGCCTGGGCGCCGCTTGTGGCTGGCGGCATGTCTGGCGGGCGTCGCCTCAGCCCGGTTCCTTGCCGAACGCTTCGTCGAGCAGGCTGCCGGCGTCGGGAGGCGGGGCCGCGCGGGGCTGGCCTCCTGGGGTCGGCGGTTCGGGGTGGGCCGCCGTCGGCCCGGGCGCCGGCCCGGCGGCCGGCGCCGGTTCGCGCGCCAGCGCGGCGGGCGCCGCGACCAGCCGTTTGACCTGGACGAACGTCACGCCTCCCCGGTAGATGTAGGCGGCCTGCCCGACGTCGAGCGACCGGACGATGGCCGGGTCGGCCACCGGCTCGTCCCGCATCCGGGACGAGCCTTCGCGGCTCCATAACGCGGCCCCCAGCACCCGCCGCGAGGTGTCCGTCGCCGGGCGGCTGCCGGCGAGCCCGGTCGCGGGCTCGGGATGCGGGGTGCGCAGCAGCCAGATCCCGCCGTCGGCGGTGGCGGCGATCCGGTACCGGTCATCGTCACGCGGCGCCAGTCCCTGCCAGGACTGGGCCGAGACCTGCACGGCCAGCCCCAGCGAGCGTGCCCGCTCGTACAGGTGCCAGATCGGCAGCCGCCGGGCGACGGCGCTGAACTCGTCCACCGCCAGCAGGATCTCCCGCTGGCTGCCCTGCCCGTGCGCGGAGTAGCTGGCCAGCAGATCAACCAGCGCCCGCGCCTGGGCCTCGGCGACCGCGATCTCCGACGTGCCCTCAAGGATGCAGTACCAGGCGTCCGCCTCGCCGAAGCCACCGGGCCCGTCCAGGCCCTCGCCAAGCCGCCGGAACAAGGTCCGGAACCGCAGCGCGATGTCGCCGATGTGGCGGAATGCCGACCGTAGCAGGGCGGCTTCCTCCCCGTCCGGCGACGCGGAGTAGGCGGCCGTGAGCCAGCCGGCGTCGAGCCGGGCGAGGAAGTCGGCCGCGCTGGCCGGCGGGCCAGTGGGCGGGTCCACCGCGAGCGCGACGACCGCCTCCATCACGTCGGTGTAGTAGGCGGCGCCGCCGGTACCGTGCTCGATCATGTCGACCAGCGTGGTGGTGAGCTGCGGCGGCGGCAGTGCCCACAGCGACAGGCTCGCCTCGTCGGGCCAGATCGCGGTGGAGCGGGCGCCGGCGTCGCGCAGGACGCGGCGGGCCCGGTCGGCCACCCGGCGCGAGTCGGCCCCGCCCTTGCAGTCCAGCACCACGAGCAGCGGCCGGCGGCCTGCCCCGTCCGCGTGCCGCTGCAGGCCGCGTGCGAGGAACCCCGCCCACAGCCTCAGCAAGAGCGTGGTCTTGCCGGTCCCCGTGGCGCCGATCACCACCTGGTGGGAGCGCAGCCGCCGGTACGGGATCGCCGCGAGCGGCGGCGCGGGGTGGCCGACCGCGCGGATGACGGCACCGGTCACGATGGCACCGCTGCGGGAGAGCAGCGGCACCGCACCGGGGGCGGCGATCCTGGCCCGGGCGCTGCGTACCTGGTGCCGCCACTGCCGCCGGTCGAACACGGCCGGGGCGTCGGGGGACAGGCCGCCGGTGCCGGTCCGCATCGCGTAGATCCGGCGTGACCAGGCCAGGGCGCCCACCAGCAGGCCGAGCGGTATCGCGGCCGGGGCGATGGTCGCCGCGGCCAGCACGACCGACCCGGCTGCGGCCTGGCGCCACATCGCGAGCCAGGCCAGGTAGGGGGCGGCGGCCACCTGCCACCACGACCGGGCCGCGACGGCGGTGGCGGCCAGCCATACGGCCACCATCGGCAGGCACCATAGCGCGGCGTGGTAGAGCCGGCGCGGCGGCCAGCCGGCCGTCCAGGCCCCGGCGACCGCCAAGGCCGCTACCAGGGAAACCGGGGCCGCCGCCACGACCAGCGCCACCCCCGCCGTCACCGCGATCAGCCGCGCGAGCAGGCGGACGGCGGCCAGCGCGGCGAGCAGGCCAAGGTATCGGCGGATCATGGCGGAGGCTCCGCCCCGCCCGCCGGGGGCAGCCCGGCACCGGGCGGCAGCTCACGGATCTCGACACGGGCGCCGAGCGTGCCGACCGCGCCGCGGGCCCTGGCCACGACCGGCCGGGCGGCGGGGGAGCAGAGGTAGAGGACCCGCGCATGACGCGGCGGCCGGCCGGCCACCCGGACCTGCGCCGCCGGGCAGCCGTAGTCCCCGGTCCTGGTGAGGATCTCCCGCATGATGGCGGCCGTCCTGGCGACGGTCTTGCGGGTGAGCTCCGCCTCGATCGCCCAGCATTCCCCGGCCCACCCGGCCGACGCCGCGTCCGGCCAGTGCACCTCCCCGTCGGGGACGTGCTCACGTAAGCCGACCCGGCCGCCCATCCGCGCCCGCAGCCTGCGCTCGCTGCGCCAGAACGCGCCGGCGGCGCGATAGGCGGAGGTCGCTTCCAGGGCCAGCCGCACCGCCGTCACCGCGCGCAGGTGCGCCAGCCGGGACAGGGCCGGAGTGGTCGCGGCAAAGGGCAGGCCGCACGCGGCCAGCCCAGCCCGGGTCAGCCAGATCCACGGCCCGCCCGGCCCTAACCGGGCGGACTGGGCGTACCGGGCCCGCCGCCACGACCCGGTGATGGCGCGTGCGCGGGATTCGCGGACGCCGAGCACGGCAGCCACCTGGTCGAGCTGCGCGCCGTACATGTCGGCGACGAATAGCAGCCCCGCGATGTCGCGCTCGGCGAGGTGCGCGGGCGCGGCCGCGGCGGGGCTGGGAGGGCCGGGGACCACCCGTCAACTACATCATGGCGCGGCGACACGCGGTAAGTACTGGTGCCGGCCCTGGCCCATAGGGCAGAATACGAACAGAAGGACGAGCGGTACCTGCCGCGGGACGCTAGCCCGGGATACCGGTCTGCGAGCCGAGGTCGTTGGGGAAGACGCACCTCGTTCGCTCGCAGGGAGGGTCTTGTGTTTGTTCGTGGCGTGCTGGAAGTCCATTCGGCGCCCCCGGCGCTATGTCCGCATGTCGAGTGGGCAGTGGCGGGGGCTCTTGGCGTGCCCGTGAGCCTGCCGTGGGTGGCCCAGGCCGCGGCGCCGGGCATGGTACGTGCCGAGCTCGACTGGCAGGCGAGCCCGGGCACGTCCGCGGCCATCACATCGGCCCTGGCCGGCTGGGACATGCTCCGGTTCGAGGTCACCGAGGAGGCCAGCCCCGGTTGTGACGCCATGCGCTACAGCTACACCCCGGATCTGGGTGTCTTCTCCGCGATCACGATGGCCAACGGCGACGTTCTCATCCCGGAGAGCCGGCTGCGCGCGGCGATGATGGTGGCGACCGTCGCCCCGGAACTGGTAGGCGGCCCGGCAGGCGCCGGGCCGGGCTCGCTGCGGGACCGCCCGGGCAGCCTGGAGGACGAGATCGCCCGGCTGCTCGGCCAGCCCTGGGACGACGAGCTTGAGCCGTTCCGCTGCGCCGGGGACGGCGCCCCGGTCCGCTGGCTGCACGCCACCGGCTGAACCTGGGTAATCTGCCCGGGTGAACGCCCCGCGGCCCGCACCGGCACCTCCGCGGAAGGTGATCCTGGATTGCGATCCGGGCATCGACGATGCCATGGCCATCGTCTTCGCGTGCGGCCATCCGGGCCTGGAGCTGTGCGCGGTGACGACCGTGGCCGGGAACATCGGCCTGCCCCGGACCACTGCCAACGCGCTGAGCGTGCTGGAGTTCGCCGGCTATCCGGATGTGCCGGTCGCTTCCGGCAGCCCGGCGCCGCTGCTGCGGCCGGCGGTGCACGCTCGCCACGTGCACGGCGACTCCGGCCTTGGTCAAGCGCAGCTTCCGCCACCGAAGACCCGGCCGCTGGACATGGCCGCAACCGACCTGATCATCGACAGAATCGGCGCGTCGCCGGGGGAGATTACGCTGGTCGCGACCGGCCCGCTGACCAACATCGCGCTCGCGGTGCGGCGCCAGCCCACGCTTGTCCACCAGGTGGCCGACTTCGTGATCATGGGCGGGTCTGCGACACGGGGCAACGTCACGCCGGCCGCCGAGTTCAACATCGTCACGGACCCCGAGGCGGCGGCGATCGCGTTCGGCGCCGGGTGGCAGGTAACCATGATCGGTCTGCATGTGACGCTTCAGGTAGAAGCCGACTTCGGGGTCCGGGAGCGGATGGACCGCCTGGGGCGGCTCGGCAGCCGCCTGCTCGAGCCTGGGCTCCGCGGTTACCGCGCAGCCAAAACCACCCCGCCCGAGCTCCTCCCCGGCCCGCCCGCCCGGCCGGGGCCGCCGGCAAGCGGCCCTCCCGTGCACGATCTGTGTGCGCTAGCGCAGGTGGCCGAGCCGGGCCTGTTCACCTACCGGCCCGCCAGGGTCGAGGTCGAGACCGCCGGCCGGTGGACAGCGGGCATGACCGTCACCGATTTCTGTACCTCCCCGCAGGACCGCAACACGCTCCTCGCCACCTCGGTGGACAAGGCCCGCTTCTGGGACACGGTCTTCGACGCCTGGGCCCGCGTACCCGCCGCGCAGTCGGCCGGCTGACGCGCTTACCCGGCCAGGCCGCCGTCGAGCCAGGCGGAGAACAAGGCCCGCGCGTTGACCGAGCTCTGCTCCCAGGCGCGGTCCGCGCCGACGACGAAGGGGTCGGTCAGGCCATGGCCCGGCGGCGGGTCCGCGTTCGCGAGCCAGGACGCCACAATCGGCTCGGTCGCCTCCGGGTGGAACTGGACCCCGGCGTGCGGGCCGATCGCGAACGCCTGCAGGCACACCTCATTTGCCGCCAGCTCGGCGGCACCGGGCGGCAGCTCGAACGCGTCCCGGTGCCAGGACGGCCACGGGCCCTCCGCCAGTTCCGGGTGCTTGCTCGCGACCCGCGCCCAGCCGATCTCGGGCGCGTCCGGCCGGTAGAGGCGGGCGCCGAGCACCCTGGCGAGCACCTGCGCGCCGAAGCAGATGCCGAGCACCGGCACCCCCGCGGCCAGCAGTCGGGCAACGTGCGCCAGTTCGCCGGCCAGCCAGGGCACGGTGTCGTCGTACGCGGTCTGCTCGGACCCAAGCACCACCGCGGCGTCGTACGCGGCCGCCGCCGACGGCAGGGCGTCCCCGGCATGCAGGCGCGCCGTGGTGACCGCCAGGCCGCTGGCCGCGGCCCAGCCGTCCAGCAGCCCGGCCGGCGCGTCGGGATCATGCTCGACCACCAGGAGGCGCGTCATCGGCGGGCTCCAGTGCCGGTCAGAGGGGGATGTTGCCGTGGGTGCCGCGGACCTGCGGTGCTGCGGCGATGGCGCGGGCGATCGCCTCCCGGGTCCGGCTCGGCTCCACGACCTCGTCGATCACGCCGAGCGCCCGGGCCCGTTCCAGCCCGCCGACCTCCCGCTGGTGCTCGGCCGCGAGCTCGGCCTCGACATCGTGCAGTTTCTCCGGGGGGACGCCGGCCAGGGTGCGCCGGTGCAGGATCCGGATCGCGGCGACCGGGCCCATCACGGCCAGCTCGGCACCCGGCCAGGCGAACACCCTGGTGGCGCCCAGCGCGCGGGAGTTCATCGCGATGTACGCGCCGCCGTAGGATTTGCGCGTCACCAGCGTCACCCGCGGCACTGTCGCCTCGGCGAACGCATGCAGGAGCTTGGCGCCGCGCCGCACCACCCCGTCCCACTCCTGCCCGACCCCGGGCAGGTAACCCGGCACGTCGACCACCACGACCAGCGGCACGCCAAAGGCGTCGCACATCCGCACGAAACGGGCGGCCTTCTCGGCCGACGTGGCGTCGAGGCACCCGCCGAGCCGCAGCGGGTTGTTGGCGATGACGCCGACCGTCCGCCCGGCCAGCCGGCCCAGCGTGGTGACCACGTTCGGGGCCCACCGGGGGTGCAGTTCGATGCCCGGCTCGTCGAGCAGCTTGGCGATCAGCGGCTTCACGTCATACGCGCGCCGTGGGGACTCGGGCAGGAACGAGGCCAGGCTGCCATCGCCGTCCCGGCCGCCCGACTCCAGCCGCAGCGTCTCGTCCTGCACCGTGTCGAGCTGGACCTTGCCGAGCTCGACGCAGCCCTGGTCGCCGAGGAGCACCGCGATCTCACGGGCCCGCGCCAGCGCCTCGGCGTCGGAGGCGGTCACCACGTGCACCACGCCGGACCGCCGGCTGTGCGGCTCCGGCCCGCCGAGCCTGGCCATGTCCACGTCCTCGCCGGTCACACTGCGCACCACGTCGGGACCGGTGACGAAGATCCGCCCCTGGTTGGAGAGGATCACCACGTCCGTCAGGGCTGGCCCGTAGGCGGCGCCGCCGGCGGCCGCGCCGAGCACGACCGAGATCTGCGGCACCTTGCCGGAGGCGCGCGTCATGGCCGCGAAGACCGTCCCGACGGCGTGCAGGCTCTCGACGCCCTCCCGCAGCCGTGCGCCGCCCGAGTGCCACAGGCCGATCACCGGGGCACCCTGAGCGAGGGCCTCATCGTAGGCCGCGACGATCGCCGCGCACCCGGCGCTGCCCATCGCGCCGCCCTGAACCTGGGGGTCGCTGGCGAAGGCCACCGCCAGCACCCCGTCGATCTTCCCGGTCGCGGACATGGCGCCGCTGTCATCGTGCGGGGTAAGCACGGCCATGGTGCCCGGGTCGAACAGCGCCTCCAGCCGCCCCTGTGGGTCGCGGGTGATGGCCTCCGGCTCGGCGGCCTGTTGGCCGGGCGTGGGGGGCGGGGCCTTCTGGCCCCGGGCGGCCGGGCTCTCGACTACGGTCACGGAAGTCTCCTCGCGATGACTGGGAGCAGGGTCAGGCGGCGGTAAAGGCGAGGCAGACGTTGTGCCCGCCGAAGCCGAACGAGTTGTTCAGCGCCGCCATCGGCGCGCCGCCGTGTGGCTTGAGATTCCTCGGCTCGGTGGCGATGTCGACACCGGCCTCGTCGTCGGGGTCGTCGAGGTTGATGGTGGGCGGGGCGACCGCTTCGCGCAGGGCGAGGATCGTGGCGACCGCTTCCAGCGCGCCCGCCCCGCCGAGCAGGTGCCCGGTCATCGACTTGGTGGCGGACACCACGACCCCGGCGGCGGCCGGGCCGAGCGCGGCCACGATCGCCTGGCCCTCGACCGCATCCCCCGCGGGAGTGGACGTCGCGTGCGCGTTGACGTGAACCACCTGATCCGCGGTGACCGCGGCGTCGGCGAGCGTCCGGCCGATCGCGCTGATGATGCCCGTTCCGTCCGGGTCGGGCTGGGCGATGTGATGGGCGTCGGATGAGTAGCCGACGCCCGCGGCGACCGCGTGTACCGCCGCGCCGCGCGCGGCCGCGTGCTCTGCGGACTCCAGCACCACCATGGCCGCGCCCTCGCCGAGCACGAACCCGTCCCGGCCCTTGTCGAACGGGCGGGACGCGCGCTCGGGCTCGTCGTTGCGGAGAGACAGCGCCCGCATAGCCGCGAACGCCGCGATGTTGAGCGGAATGATGGCCGCCTCGGTCCCGCCGGCCAGGACGACGTCGGCCCGGCCGGACCTGATCATCTCGATCGCGTAGCCGATCGCCTCCGCGCCCGACGCGCAGGCGCTGACGGTGGTGTGCACCCCGGCCCGGGCGTTCAGCTCGATACCAAGCCAACCGGCGGCGCCGTTCGGCATGAGCATCGGCACGGTGAACGGGGACAGGCGCTGCCAGCCCTTCTCGTTCATGGTGTCGTAGCTGGCCAGGGTGGAGGCAACACCGCCGATGCCGCTGGAGACCACCACCCCGAGCCGTTCGGGCTCCACCGCGGGCTGGCCCGCGTCGGCCCACGCCTCTCGGGCGGCGACGATGGCGAACTGCTCGCACCGGTCCAGGCGGCGCGCCTGCACGCGGTCGAGCACCGTCGTCGGCTCGACCGCCGCTGTCGCGGCGATCTGCACCGGGAGGTCCGGTGCCCAGTCCTCCGCAAGCCTGCGCGCTCCGCTGCGCCCGGCCAGTAGCGATGCCCACGTCGAGGCGACATCACCGCCCACCGGCGAGGTCGCGCCCAGACCGGTCACGACGACGCGTGGTTGGTCTGCACGCACTGTGAATCGCTCCTTGAGTTCGGTTGGCGGTAACCTCCGGGCCCGCCCGGAGGCCGCGGGCGTGGCCGGCCGGGTCAGGCCGAAACGCCCGCGCCCCGCACGTAGTCGATGACGTCCTGGACCGTCTTGAGGTTCTTCAGCTGGTCATCGGGGATCTCCACGCCGAACTTGTCCTGCGCGGCCACCGCGATCTCGACCATGGACAGCGAGTCGATGTCGAGGTCGTCGACAAAGCTCTTGTCGGGGGTGACCTGGTCGGCGGGGACGCCAGCGACCTCGTCGATGATCTCGCCGAGACCGGTCAGGATTTCCTCTTGGGTCATGGCCATGTGCCCGTCTTCTCCTTCTTCTCGTTGGTCGGCCGGGGACGGCCCCCGGCGGCCGGCCCCGGTCAGGGGACCGTGATCACTTGGGCGGCGTAGCTGATGCCCGCGCCGAAACCCAGCAGCAGGACGGCGTCGCCGGAACCGATCTCGCCGTGTTCGGTCATCCGGGACAGGGCCAGCGGGATCGACGCGGATGAGGTGTTGCCGGCGTGCACGATGTCGTCGGCCACCCGTGCCTGGGGCGCGCCAAGCCTGCGGGCGATGGCCTCGACGATCCGCAGGTTCGCCTGGTGCGGAACGAAGGCAGCCAGCTCGCTGGGGTCGACGCCGGCCAGCTCGCAGGCCCGCCTGGCGACCGGGTGCAGCGCCGTGGTGGCCCAGCGGAACACCGCTTGCCCCTCCTGCACGATGAACGAGTTCCGGTCCTTGATGGCGATCTTGTCGGCCATGCCGCCGTCGCTGCCCCACACCACCGGCCCGATCCCGGGCCCGGCCTGCGGGTCGGTCACCGGCCCGACCACGGCGGCGCCCGCGCCGTCGGCAAAGATGATGCAGGTGGAACGGTCCGTCCAGTCCACCCACTGGGAGAGCTTCTCGGCCCCGATCACCAGCGTGCGCCGCGACGACCCGGCCCGGACCGCGTCGCTGGCCGTCGCGAGCGCGTAGCAGAACCCGGCGCAGGCAGCGTTGAGGTCGTAGGCCCCCGGCGCCGCGATGCCGAGCCTGGTCGCCACCGTGGCGGCGGTGTTGGGGATCGGGGCCTCGGGCGTGCAGGTGGCCACGATCACCAGGTCGATGTCGGCCGCGGACAGGCCGCTGGCCGCGAGCGCCTTGCCGCCGGCGGCCGTGGCCATGTCGGCCAGGCTCTCGTCCGGGCCGGCGATCCGCCTGCTGGCGATCCCCACCCGGCTGCGGATCCAGGCGTCGCTGGTGTCCACGGTGGCCGCCAGGTCGTCGTTGGTGACGACCTTGGCGGGCTGGTAGCCGCCAAAGGCGAGAATCCGGGCGCCCGGCGGGCCCTCGGTCAGTCGCATCGGTGGCCTGCCTTTCCCTTGCCTGCCGCGGGCTTCATTCGGCTCCCTCGGGCTGCAGCCTGACCAGAGGCTGCCCGGCGTTGACCGGGTCCCCGTCCTCGACCAGCCACTCGATGATCGTGCCGTCGAACGTCGGGGCGATCGAGTGCTGCCCGCTCCGCACCTCCACGTGCCCCAGCTCGGCGCCCGATACGACGGCGATGCCCGGCGCCAGCACCCGGTCCGGCCGGCCGGCGTGGCCAGCCCGGAAGGTGCCATCGTGCGGGGCGACCAGCAGCCGCCACTCGGGCAGGTGCCCGTTCTCGTCCGGGTCGGACGCGCCGTGCCCGGCGAGCAGCGACCGCGCCGCGCCGAGGTCGTCCGGGGTCTTCAGCGCGACCGTCGCCACCCCCGGCAGCGCCCGCTTGGCCAGGCCGGCGAGGGTGCCGCCGGGCAGCAGCTCGACGAAGGCGCTCGCACCTTGCCGGGCCATCGTGCGCATGCACTCCTGCCACCGCACGGGCGCGCTGACCTGGGCGATGATCCGCTCCAGCCAGTCGGCGCCGGACGTGACCACGGCCCCGTCGAGGTTGGACAGCAGCACCATCGCCGGGTCGGCGACGCCGATGCCGGCCGCCGCCTCGCGCAGGGCGGAGACCGCCGGCGCCATGTGCGGGCTGTGGAAGGCGCCTGCCACCGAAAGCGGCCGCAGCCGCGCGCCGGCGGGGGGCTCGGCTGCCAGCGCCGCGAGCTGTGCCCGCGTCCCGGCGGCGACGATCTGCCCAGCGGCGTTGATGTTCGCCGGGGTGAGCCCGCGGGCATCGATGGCCGCGAGCACCTCGGACTCGTCCCCCCCGAGCACGGCGGTCATGCCCGTCTCCTCGGCCGCCGCGGCCTGCGCCATGGCCTTGCCGCGGGCGGCGACCAGGCGCATCGCGTCCTCGGGGGTCAGCACCCCGGCGATGGCCCCGGCGGCCAGTTCGCCGACGCTGTGACCGGCCGCGATCCCGCCCTGGCGCCGCGCCAGGTCCAGGCCCCCGCACAGTGCCTCGGTGGCCGCGATGGCCGCCGCGACGAGCAGCGGCTGGGCTACGGCGGTGTCCCTGATGTCGTCGGCCCCGGCCACGGTGCCGGCCGCGATGAGGTCACGTCCGGCCAGATCCGACCAGGCGGCCAGGCGGTCGGCGAAACCCGGGAGTTCCAGCCACGGGGCGAGGAAGCCGGGCGCCTGGGCACCCTGCCCCGGCGCGGCGAAGACCAACATCCTTCTACCCTGCACTGTAGGACTCCGCCACAAGGATGCGGAACAGCACGAAGTTGAAGCGGCAGGTCTTGTAGATTTCCTACAGTCTATGTTCGCTTGTGAACGAGACGCCCCACGACGATGGCGACCCACAGGGTGAACCCGCTCCGGCCCCGCGTCGGGCTCAGCCCGGTCAGCTCGGTGATCCGGCGCAGCCGGTAGCGGACCGTGTTGGGGTGAACGAACAGCAGCCGGGCCGCGGCCTCCAGCGAGAACCCCTGCTCGAAGTACGTCGTGACGGTGTCGATAAGCGCCGAGCCACCGCTGAGCAGCGGCTCGTAGACGTCCTCGACGAGTTCTGCGCGGGCGGTCTCGTCGCCGTCCAGCGCGCGCTCGGGCAGCAGGTCGGAGGCCAGCACGGGCCGCGGTGCGTCGGGCCAGGCGTGAGCGGCGCGCATGCCGGCCAGTGCGGCCGCTGCGGAGGTCGCGGCGGCGTACAGATCGGCCACGACCGGCCCGACCACGAGCGGGCCGGGGCCGAACCGGCCGGCGAACTGGTGCACCGCCGACAGCGGGTCGGCGGTGCCGCCGAGCACCACCACGAGCTTGTTCCCCTGCACGCCCGCCAGCATGTCGAGCCGGGCCCGGCGGGCGACCGACCGCACGTCATCGATGAGGCCCTCCGGCTCATCGTCCTCGGCGTTGCCAACGATGACCGCGACCGGGGCGGACGACCAGTTCAGCGCCGACGCCCAGGAGTGCACGCCCTCGCCCACCTCACCGCGGACCAGAGAGTCCACCACCAGCGCCTCCAGGCGCGCGTCCCAGGCGCCTCTCGCCTCGGCCGTACGCGCGTAGACCCGGGCCGCCGCGAACGCGACCTCCCGGGTGTAGCGCAGGACCGCCTCCCGCAGTTCGGCCTCCCCGCCGGGCGCCGCGAGCTCGTCGACCCGGGCCTCGACCACGTCGATGGTGACCCGTACCATCTCCACCGCCTGCTGGAGGCTGACCGCCCGGGCCAGCTCGCGGGGTGCCGTGCCGAACACCTCTCCGGCCACCGCGGCCCGGCCGCGCTCCGGGTGGTTGACCCAGTCCACGAAGGCGGCGATTCCGGCCTGCGCGACCAGGCCGACCCAGGACCGGTTCTCCGCCGACATGCCCCGGAACCACGGCAGCCGCTCCTCCATCGACGCCATCGCGGCGGTGCCCAGCGAGCCCATCGCCCGCTGCAGCCGCTCGACCGTTTCCGCGCGGACCCACCCGGTCGGCGCGGCTTTGCCCTTGCTGCTGGCCGTCCGGCCTGCTGCCGTCATCTCCCCAGGGTGCCATGGCGCTCGCGGTGTGAGCGCCCGGCCGCCGGGAGGCGCTGCGGGCGCGGCCGGCGTGACCGGCGCTCAGCCCGCTGACACCTGGGTGGTGAGGACGTCCAGGGCGGATGCCTGGCGGCGGCCACCGGCCGCCGGTCAGCCTTCGCGGGCGAGCGAGACGCTGACCGGGAAGTCGAGCCGGTACTTCTCGATCGCCTGGCCGAGCACCTCCGGCTTCACCTCGCCGCGCTTGACGAGCTGGGACAGCACGGCAAGCGTGATCGACTGCGCGTCGACATGGAAGAACCTGCGGGCGGCGGCCCGGGTGTCGGAGAACCCGTACCCGTCGGTGCCGAGCGAGCTGAACGGGGCCGGCACCCAGCGGGCGATCTGGTCCGGGACCGCCCTGATCCAGTCGCTCACCGCGACCACCGGGCTCTGCTGGCCGTCGAGCACCTGGGTGACGTACGGCACCCGCTGTTCCCCGTCCGGGTGGAGCAGGTTCCACTCCTCGCAGGCGACAGCGTCGCGCCGCAGCTCGGTCCAGGACGTCGCCGACCAGGTCTCCGCCGCCACACCCCAGTCCTCCGCCAGCAGCCGCTGCGCGTCCAGCGCCCAGCGCCCCGCCACGCCGGAGGCGAGGATCCGCGCGGCCGGGTGCTCGCCGCCCCCCGCGTTCCCCTCGCCGTCGGCGCGCGGCAGGTCCGGCGCGGCCGAGTACCGGTACAGCCCGCGCAGGATGGCGCGCTCCAGTGCCTCGCTGCCGCCGGGGTAGTCCGCGGGCTCGGGTGGCTGTACGTACGGCTCGTTGTAGACGGTCAGGTAGTAGAAGATGTCCTCGCCGTGGGGGTGCTCCTCGGTGCTGCCGTACATCCGGTGCAGCGCGTCCCTGACGATGTAGCTGAGCTCGTAGGCCCAGGCGGCGTCGTACGCGACACACGCCGGGCTGACCGACGCCAGCAGCAGCGAGTGACCGTCGTTGTGCTGCAGGCCCTCGCCGGTCAGCGTGGTGCGGCCGGCCGTGGCGCCGAGCAGGAAGCCGCGGCCGAGCTGGTCACCGAGCGCCCACATCTGGTCCCCGGTGCGCTGCCAGCCGAACATCGAGTAGAACACGTACACCGGGATCATCGGCTGGCCGTGGGTGGCGTACGACGTGCCGGCCGCGATCACCGAGCCCATCGCGCCGGCCTCGCTGATGCCTTCGTGCAGGATCTGCCCCTGTTCCGACTCCTTGTAGGACAGCAGCAGCTTCCGGTCGACGGCCTCGTAGGACTGCCCGTGCGGCGAATAGATCTTGGCCGTCGGGAACAGCGAGTCCATCCCGAACGTCCGTGCCTCGTCCGGGATGATCGGGACGAACCGCTTGCCGATCTCGGCGTCCTTCATCAGGTCCTTCAGCAGCCGGACGAAGGCCATGGTGGTTGCGACGGGCTGTTTGCCCGAGCCGCGCTTGAGCTCGTCGTACACCGGGCCGCCCGGCAGGGCGAGCGGCTTGGCGCGGACGACCCGCCGCGGCAGGTACCCGCCCAGCGCCGCGCGCCGTTCCTTCATGTACTGGATCTCGTCCGAGTCCTCGCCCGGGTGGTAGTAGGGCGGCAGGTCGGCCTCCAGCGCCGAGTCCGGGATCTCCAGGTAGAGCCGGTCGCGGAACTCCTTCAGCTCGGCGACCGTCAGCTTCTTCATCTGGTGGGTGGCGTTGCGCCCCTCGAAGTCGGGCCCGAGCGTCCAGCCCTTGATGGTGTGCGCCAGGATCACCGTCGGCTGGCCGACGTGCTCGGTCGCGGCCTTGAACGCGGCGTAGACCTTGCGGTAATCGTGCCCGCCGCGGGACAGGTTGCGGATCTCGTCGTCGGACAGGTGCTCCACCATCGCGCGCAGCCGGGGGTCGGTGCCGAAGAAGTTTTCCCTCGTGTAGCCGCCGGTCTCGACCGCGTACGTCTGGAACTGGCCGTCCGGCGTGGTGTTCATCTTGTTCACCAGCACGCCGTCGGTGTCCTGCGCCAGCAGCGGGTCCCAGTCCCGGCCCCAGATCACCTTGATGACGTTCCAGCCCGCGCCGCGGAAGGACGCCTCCAGCTCCTGAATGATCTTCCCGTTGCCGCGGACCGGCCCGTCCAGCCGCTGCAGGTTGCAGTTGATGACGAAGGTCAGGTTGTCCAGCTCCTCGCGGGCTGCCAGCCCGATGGCTCCCAGCGCCTCCGGCTCGTCCATCTCGCCGTCGCCGAGGAACGCCCAGACGTGCGACCTGCTGGTGTCCTTGAGCTCCCTGGCCAGCAGGTACCGGTTGAACCGGGCCTGGTAGATCGCGTCGATGGCGGACAGGCCCATGGACACCGTGGGGAACTCCCAGAAGTCCGGCATCAGCCGCGGGTGCGGGTAGGAGGGCAGGCCGCCGCCCGGATGCGAGAGTTCCTGGCGGAATCCGTTGAGCTGCTCCTCGGTCAGCCGGCCCTCCAGGAACGCGCGGGCGTAGATGCCCGGCGCCGCGTGACCCTGGAAGAAGACCTGGTCGCCGGACTCGCCGTGGTCCTTTCCCCGGAAGAAGTGGTTGAACCCGACCTCATACAGGCTGGCGGCCGAGGCGTACGTGGCGATGTGGCCGCCCACGCCCAGGCCCGCCCGGTTGGCGCGGGACACCATGATGGCGGCGTTCCACCGGATGTAGGCGCGGATGCGCCGCTCGACGTACTCGTCGCCCGGGAACCAGGGCTCGCGCTCTGGCGGGATCGTGTTGATGTAGTCGGTGCTGCGCAGGCCGGGGACGCCGACCTGCTGTTCCCTGGCCCGCTCGAGCAGGCGCAGCATGACGTACCGGGCCCGCGCCCGGCCACGGGTGCGGACGACGTCGTCGAACGACTCGACCCACTCCCTGGTCTCGTCCGGATCGATGTCCGGCAGCTGCGTCGGGAGGCCGTCGCTGATGATCGAGAAGCGCTGACGTCCAGCAGGCACGGGTATCCCGCCTTCCGCGATGGTGGCGGCTGGTAGCCGCCGCGAGCGTTGCCGGGGGTGGCGGGTTGCCGCCCCCGCTGGTCAGGGTTGTCCAGACCAATTCTGGTGCGTGTGCCCAGCCCACGCATCCCCCCCCGGACCCAGTGACCACAGGCGGTCGCCGGCGGCACCGTCACCCGGTGAACGCTGCCCTCCCCGCAGCAGAGCCTGGCGTGCCAGGCTGGGTACATCGAGGGTGCGCGAAGGCACACTCTCAGGCTATGTGAGCCATCCGAACGGTCAACGCGAGAGGCGGGTCTATGGAAGCAACGGTGGGCGACCGGCTTCACATTCACGGGCATAACGTCGGCGACCCGGGCCGGACCGGCGAGATTGTCGAGGTGCGTGGCAGTGCGGGAGAGCCGCCCTACCTGGTGCGGTTCGACGATGGGCACACGCGGCTGGTGTTCCCAGGGCCGGATGCGGTGGTCGAGCACGCGCGCCGCTCCGGCGGCGCCCGCAAGGCGGCGCCGCGCACGAAGACCGCCAGCCGGGGGAAGGGTGGTGCCGGGAGCGCCAGCCCCAAGGGCGGCACCGCCCGCAAGAAGAGCGGCAAATAGCGCCGGGTCCGCCTCACCGAGGTATGCCCGGCGGGTTGCGGCGGCAGGGGGTCGTTGCCACAGTCGTTTGGTATGGAAAGCGAAGTGATCCACGTCGCGACGGGGCGGCGGGAGAGCGTCCACGACATCACGCGGGCCTGCGCGGAATTCACCGCGACGGCAGCCGGGGGCGGTGACGGGCTGCTGCATGTGTTCGTTCCGCATGCCACCGCCGGGCTGGCGCTGATGGAACTCGGAGCGGGGAGCGATGCCGATCTGCTGTCGGCGCTGGCCGAAATACTGCCCGCCGATGATCGCTGGCGGCACACGCACGGCTCACGCGGGCACGGCCGGTCACACGTTCTGCCCGCGCTCGTCGCGCCGTTTCTGGTGATACCGGTTCTGGGCGGCCGCATGGCGCTGGGAACCTGGCAATCGGTGGCCCTGGTCGACCTGAACGTGGACAATACGGACAGGCAGGTCCGCCTGTCGTATCTTGCGTGACAGGCGTGCGGGAGGAAGGCTCGGGGGGAAGAGTGGATTTCATATCGGGGCCCTTTAGTACTTGCGCGGGGGGCCGACCCAGTGTGGACTGTGCGGGCAAGCAGTGCGGACACGGCGGCTGCGGTGATCGGCCCGTCAACACGGCTCCGGCCGGGCGGTCGGCCGGACGCGGAAACGGTGCCGCGAGAAGGGATTTGAGGAGGAGTCAGTGAGCGCGACCGCGCGCCAGGCGCAAGATCAACAGGGCCTGGCCGAGCGACTCGGCATCAAGCCGGGTCAGGTGGTGCAGGAGATCGGCTACGACGACGACTGCGATGAGGAGCTGCGCCAGGCCATCAGCCGCCAGAAGGACACCGAGCTTGTCGACGAGGACTACGACGACGTGGTTGACGTGGTCCTGCTGTGGTGGCGCGACGGGGACGGCGACCTCGTCGACGCCCTGGTGGACGCGCTCACGCCACTGGCCGACGGCGGTTACATCTGGCTGCTCACGCCCAAGGCCGGGCGGGCCAACCACGTGGAGCCCAGCGAGATCGGCGAAGCGGCGCCCACCGCAGGGCTTTCCCAGACCTCCAGCCTGAGCGCCGGCCGCGACTGGCTGGGCACCCGCCTGGTGGCGCCCAGAGCCCGCCGCTGAGCGCGGGCCGTGCGGGCCTGGCCGGTGACGGCACGTAGGCCCAGCCGGGTGTGCACACGCGCGGGCGGCTGATGGCAGACTGAGCGTATCGGCGTGCCCCGGGCGCGGCGTTTCCGCGTGCGCCATCCACAGACGCGCATGCGCCTCCCGCAGAAAGGACGAGCGAATGGCGGTCGAGATCGGCCAGCAAGCCCCCGATTTCGAGCTCCAGAACCAGCACGGCGAGCCCGTGCGGCTGTCGGGCCTCCGCGGGACCAAGAACGTGGTGCTCGTCTTCTACCCGCTTGCGTTCAGCGGCGTGTGCACCACGGAACTGTGCGCGCTGCGCGACGACTTCCCGGAGCTGACGAGAGATGACGTTGAGCTGCTGACCGTGTCGGTGGACTCCACGTTCGTGCTGCGGAAGTGGTCGGACACCGAGGAGTTCGGCTTCGGCCTGCTGTCCGACTTTTGGCCACATGGCGGGGTCGCCAGCCTCTACGGTGTGTTCGACGCCGACAAAGGCCTGGCCAATCGCGGCACTTTCGTGATCGACAAGTCAGGCGTGGTCCGGTGGAAGGTAGTCAACCCGCTCCTTGAGGCGCGTGACATCGCCGAGTACCAGAAGGCGCTCGCCGAACTGGACTAGGCGGCAGCAGGCCCCCGGGGAGACAGCGAAGGAACGGGACACGATGGCCTGCTATCGCTGTGGCTCGCGGCAAGTGGACCCCGTCCGGGGACACAGCCCGTGGCAGCGCGGCGTCCGGGGCGATCAGCAGGTCCTGATCTGCCCCACCTGCCAGGGCATGCACGACTGGAAGGCCGACCTCGACCAGTGCAGCCGGTGCGGAAGCGCGCGGCTGGTGCGCCGGCTCGGCGAGGTAGAGTGCCGCGACTGCGGTTTCGTCGTGGCGCCCGGGGGAGTGGCGGCGCCTGAGGCGGTGGCGGGCGCAGGCGTCGGCCGGGACGCCGAGGTACCCGGCCTGTCAGGTACCGAGGTGTCAGGCCTGTCCGGCGGCGAGGCGCCCGGCCTGTCCGAGGAGGTCGCTCGCGCACTCGAACGCGTCCTCGGCCGGGGCCCCGTCAGGAGGTAGGGACAGTCGCCGTGACCGACGCCGCGGTGGTAGGACGCATCCTTCGCGAGTACCACGAGGCTGGGATCGAGCCGTCCGCCATCCGGCGGCTGACCGGATCGGTGCGCGGCGCGAGGGTGACCTACCACCTTGACAGCCCGCCCGGGTCGGGCCTGGTGGTGCGCGCGCTTCGCACGGACGTGCCGGTTGCCGGGCAGGCGGGGGCCGGCGAGATCGTGACCGTGACGGACTGGCTCAGCGGGCGCGCCTCAACCCTGCTCTGGCTGGAGGATCACGGTTACCCGGCGCCGCGCGTGATCCGCACCCACGGCGGTGACCTCGTCGGCCTCGCCGGTGTCTGGGCCACCCTGGCGACGACCTACGTAGCGGGCACGCCGCTGAGGCCCGATACCGGCCAGCTTCGGCTGCTCGGCGAGGCGCTTGGCCGGCTGCATGCCCTGGATGCGAGCACGTTCGGCAGCGGCACGAGCGTCGGCGGCCTTGGGGCGGGCGACCTGCGTGCGGACTCGGCGGGCGTGGTCACCGCCGTGGAAAGGGCGCTCTGGCACCCGGACACGGCCATCCCGGCGGTCCTTGGCCGGCTTGAGGCGGTGGAGACGGTGACCGCGGCGGACCAGCGGCGCCTGCTGGAGCAGTTGCGGGCCATCCTGGTCGAGGTCCAGCAGCGGGCGCCGGTGCTGCCGGTCGCGATGGTGCACGGCGACCCATGGCCGGGAAACGCGATCAGTACCGCGCAGGACAGAGTGACCCTCATCGACTGGGAGCAAGCGGGACTCGGGATGCCGCTCCTGGACCTGGGATACTGCCTGCTCGAATCTCACCTGGACGTGGGCCTGCCCGGCGACCAGCCCGCCGCCTGGCACATCCAGCCAAACGACGATCGCGTCGCGGCCGTCCTCGCGGGATACTCGCGATGGCGCCGGCTTCAGCCCGCCGAGCGGGATCTGCTGGCGGACGGGATGCGTTTCGCCGCTGCCTTCGTCGGCGCGATCCACCTCGAGCAGGCACTCACCGTCGGAGCGCGCAGCGTGCCGGCGGACGTGCGGCTGGAGCGGCTGCGCAACCGGCTCGCCGTGAGCGACGCCGTTGCGGAGCTGGCCCGCCGTCACCTGGACTAGGACGTCTACCCGGTACGCTGAGCGCGGTCGCCATCGCGCGCGGACAGGGCGCATAGCTCAGTGGTAGAGCACTCGCCTTACAAGCGAGGGGCCGGTGGTTCGAACCCACCTGCGCCCACCAGGCAGAACAGCCCGGACGTCATCGGCCTCACTGGCGATGACCCCATGGCTGACACCAGTCCGGCGCTTCTCATCGGCCGTGCGACCGCTTCACCCGGAAGGTGACGTTGCCGCCGTGGACCGGGACCAGCTCGATCCACGTGTGGCCGGCGGGGACCTCGAGCTTCTGGCCCTTCCTCGTGGTCAGCCTGATCCTGGAGGCCGGCGCCCTGCCCTTGTGCCAGGTCGCGGCGACCATCCGGCCGCCGTGGAAGAGCAGGGCGTTGCCGGAGCCCCTCAGCAGGGTCACGGGGACGTGGTTGCCGGCCGGGTCCAGGTAGCCGGCGTCACCCTCGCGCACTCGCAGGACCAGCACGTTGGTCGCCGGGAACCGGTCGCGGGCGGGCGCGTTGCTGTTCGTGTTGTGGTATCTACCGTGGGCGAAGGCCCACTCCGTGGTGTGCACGGCGGAGAACTGAGCCGTGATCCTCGTGACCTTGCGGCCCTGCGGCAGGTCCTTGGCCGGACCCCAGGCGAGGTAGTTCCGTGGGGTCGCCGCCCGCTTGCGCTTCGCGACCGCCGCGACTTTCCGGAGGTGGACGAACAGGTTGTACGGCGCCGTCCGGTACAAGGAGCGGTACATCCCCCTGGCGGCCTGGCCGTAGAACCGGATGTGCGCGGCCTTGATCCGCGCGATCGTCCTGCCCGCCGCGCCGCTGGTCACCATCGACGCGCGCACGGGCGAGACGACGGCGATGTCGCTGGCGCGCATGGAGCGGATCGGCCCGACATTGCGCGGGACGCGTGAGTAGTAGAACACCGCCAGTCTGGTGAGGCCGCCCTCAACGAGTTCCTCGACGACCATGTCGGCCTTGCTCAGGCCCACCTGCGGCTGGCTGGACTCGGTGTTGTCCATCTTCGCGACCAGGACCGGGTGGTGAAGCTTGGCGGTCTTGTTCGACGGCACCTTGAGCCCGGTCAGCGGCCAGTGCTGAGCGACCGTCTGGCTGCCCTCCACCTTCGGCGGGGTGGGGATAGGGGCGCGGGCCCACGGGCCCGGGCTGGGCCCCCCGCCGCACGCGGTCAGCACGAGGCCGGTCACGGTGAGGGCGGACAGGGTCAGGGCAACGCGTCGCACGAGTGCTTCTCCATCGAGGGCGGGACCAACAGTCCAGTGTGAACGATCAATTCAGCCAGTGCGAACGATCGGTTCAGGTCGGCCGTGAAGGCCGCGCCGGGGACCTGACCAGGCTCACCTGGCACGTCGGAGGCATCGTACGTGACGGTGGCGTGCGGCTGGGCTCACGGCGCCGGTCAGGTGCCGCGCACGGCCGCGGCGACCGGGGTGTTGCCGCCGGTGAGCTCGAGCGTCTGATGGACGGTACCCGGCTTGTCGAGCAGGGCAGCGATGACCGCGGCGACGTCGGCGCGGGGGACCGTGCCGCGGGGGACCGGCGGGGCCGCGAGCCGGACCCGGCCGGTGGCCACGGCGTCGGTGAGGCCGCCGGGGCGCACGATGGTCCAGTCCAGGTCCCGGGAACGCAGATCGTCCTCGGCGGCGGTCTTCGCCGCGATGTAGGCGGCCCAGACCTCGCCCCGGCCGGGCTGCGGCGGCTGGCCGGCGCCCATCGAGGAGATCTGCACGAACCTGCGCACCCCGGCCCGCTCGGCGGCGCCGGCCAACAGCACCGACGCACCCCGGTCCACCGAGTCCTTGCGCGGGACGCCACTGCCGGCACCGGCCCCGGCCGCAAACACCACCGCGTCCGCCCCGGCCAACAGCACCGCGACCTCATCGGCCGAGGCCGCCTCCAGATCGCAGACCACCGCTTCGGCACCGGCCTGCCGGACATCGGCGGCGTGAGCCGGGTTCCGGATCAGCGCCACGGCCTGATCACCCCGCTCGGCCAGGACGCGCTCCAGCAGCAGCGCGATCTTCCCGTGCCCGCCCGCGATCACCACTCGCATGCCGCCACCCTACGTACCGGATCACCGGCGAGGCACACAACGCCGCCAGCAGGCGCGCCACGACCGGCAAAGACCCCCTGGCCCACTGAAGGCGTGGCCGCACAGCGCGCACCATCCGCGACAGATGAGGGCGTTCCCCCGGGGCCGTTCTCAGACCTGCAGGATCGCCGTGCAATGAGGTACGCGGAGCCCGGGCGGCCATCACGTTTTGATACTTTCGACGGCGGTCCGGAGGCGGATAATCGGGGCATGACCGACATGCCAGGTGCCCCGGCGGCCGACGAGACCGCGCGCAGAGACGAGGCGCTCTCGAACGCGTGCATCGACGAGTACATGCACCAGCCGGAGGTCGGGCCGCTCAAGGGCGCCGCGCCGCTTGACCATCCGTCCGCGGTGCAGGCCGAGCAGTGGTGGCCGAACCCCGGCGAGGACCCTGTGGCCTCCTTCGGAGGCGTGTCCGTTAGCTATAGCGGGGTGCCCGCGGTCGCCGACGTCTCGTTCCCGGTCCCGCGCGGCTCGATCGTCGCGCTCATCGGCCCGTCCGGCTCCGGCAAGAGCACCCTGCTCCGCTGCCTGGACCGCATGAACGACCTCGTGCCCGGCTGCCGCGTCGAGGGCCAGGTGCGCTATCGGGGCATGGATCTTTACGCGCCGGGCGTAAACCCGGTCGCCGTCCGCACACGCATCGGTCTCGTCTTCCAGAAGCCCAACCCGTTCCCGAAGTCGATCTTCGACAATGTCGCGTACGGCCCGCGCACGGTCGGGTTCCACGGCGACATCCACGACATCGTCGAGCGCGCACTGCGCCGCGCCGCGCTGTGGGGCGAGGTCAAGGACCGCCTGCGCCAAAACGCGCTGGCGCTGTCGGGCGGCCAGCAGCAGCGGCTTGTGATCGCGCGCGCCCTGGCGATCGACCCCGACATCCTGCTGATGGACGAGCCGGCATCCGCGCTGGATCCGATCAGCACCTCGCGTATCGAGGACCTGATGCGCGAGCTCACGCCGGACGTAACGATCGTGATCGTCACGCACAACCTCCAGCAGGCCCGCCGCGTCGGCGACTTCACCGCGTTTCTGACATCCGAGCCCGAGCGCGACGGCGCCCTCGTCGGCCGGCTCGTCGAGTTCGGGACGACCGAGAAGATCTTCTCCCGCCCGGCCGACGAGCGGACCGAGGCCTACGTCAGCGGCCGCTTCGGCTGAGTCAGACGCGTGAGCGCGGGCGACGAACACCGCAGGAGCCGCCGATTGACCTCGCGCAGATGCGACATGAGCTCAACCTCACCTCAGCGCTCGCCAACGCGCCGTCATCGGCAATGCCGGGCGTCTCCCATGGGCCGATCCCAGCCCGGCGTGCCCGGGCCGGCTAGGCGCCCGGCTCGACGAGCTCGCGCAGCTTGTCCAAGCTGTCGGTCCAGCCGCCGTGATGCAACGCCAGCCGCGCCTCGGTCGCGAACTCGCCCTGCGACAGCGACACCTGCGTGGCGTCTGCGACATCGCCGAGGGACAACGTGACCACTGTCTCGCGGTCGTCGGGATCGGGTTCGTCCCAGCGGAAGGTGTAGACCAGCCGGCCCGGCGGTTCGATCTGAAGGAACTCGCCTGACAGGTGGAACGGTTCGCCGCCGGGTGGCTGCATGGTGAAGCGATAGCCGCCCCCTACCCGCAGGTCGAGGTCTATCGCGGGGATGGTGAACCCATGCGGCCCCCACCATTTCGCCAGCTCGCCCGGCTCAGTAAGCGCCCGGAAGATCCGCTCCCGCGGCGCCCCCACAACGAGCTTCAGCTCTAGGACCAAGCCGCCCGCCCGCTCGTTCATGACCCAACTCTCCCACCCCACGGCGCTGAGCGGGACTCTGGCATCAGATGCCCGGCCATAGCCCCCGGACACCAAGCCGCGATCCTGACCCCGACCGGTTCCGAACCTCACGGCGGTGCTCCAGTGGGCGACGCGGTCAGCAGCGCCAGCAGCCAGGCGGGCTGGCGGTCTTGGCTGGGGGCGGCGCCGTGGTGAGCACCTGGGTCACGTAGGCGTCGATCAGCTGCTGGCCGGCCGCGGCGGCAATCGACACCCGGTGGTGGCCGTCGCTGACGAAATGCAGGCCGCCCAGTCGGTAGACCTCGATCGGCGGCAGCGCCTCGCCGCGCCGCTGGGCCAAGTCGAGCCGCTTCCAGCGAGATCGCACCCGGCTGGAGGTCGGCCGGAAGCAGCGGTCGAAGTCGCGCCGCGCGCCGGTGGTACCGGCGATCGTGTCAAGCCGGATCGTCTGCAGCCCAGCTGCCGCTGGCCGCGCCAGCCGAGCGGGCCGGCGACCTCATCGAGCGGGACAAGACGACCGCTAACGGCGGGCCGGCCGCGCAGGCCCCGCGCTAGCGCGGCCCGGAACTGGCGCCTCCTGGCCCGCAGGAAGTCATTCTCGGCGTCCGCCCGCGGGAACCCGGTATCCGACATCGCACCGCCCCCCTTTCTCCGCGTTGCCCCGGATCAGCACCCCGGCTCCGCCGCCCTGGGTCCGGCACCACCCAGGGTTGCGGTAAGACGCGGCGCACCGCATCGGGCACATGACCCATCTCCCGAGCAGCCGGCCGCCTAAGTCAGCAAGACTCCGCAGGCGGGCGGCTGGGACCCAACCGGCCCGCGGCATGAGCGAGTGTTGCGTGTCCTGCCCCGGATGCGGTGGCAGCGGTGCTGAGTCAGTTCGAAGGGCTGGGATGTGGCCTGGCTGGTTTGAGCAGGCGCAGGATCAGGAATCCTGGTTCCTTGCTCAGCTGCTCGTAGTCTTCGGGATAGCGTTCGCGCATTGTTTCTGCTGGGACCGGCTCGATGAGTTTTTCGATGAGGAATCCAGCATCGGTGGCGGCCGTGCACAGAGCTGACAGCGGTTCTCGCCAAAAGTGCACTGGCTGGTCTCCCGATGGGGTATGCCAGATGTCGGTTTCCAGGGTGGCCTGGAAGTAGCAGCCGCCTTTGCGCAGCCAGTCCATCACCGGGTGCTGTGTCGATACCACCGCCGCCCCGCCGGGGCGCAGGACGCGGCAGAACTCGGCGAAGGCGGCCGCGCGGTCGCTGGCGTAGTGAATGGCCAGCGCGCAGACGATGAGGTCGAAGGCGCCATCGGGGTAAGGCAGCGGCTCCCCGAGCGCCGCCTGGTCGATTCGCACCCGGTCGGCCGTCCGCTGCCTGGCCAAGTCCACCATGACCGGGCTGGCATCAAAGGCAGTGACCTCCGCCCCTCGCTCCAGCAGTTCGCGCAGGTACAGGCCGGGGCCACAGGCCGCGTCCAAGACCCGCCGGCCGGTGACGGGTCCCAGCGCGGCCAGCACCGCTGGCCGGTCGTAATGGGCGTTGTACGCACTGTCCGCCGCGTGCTGCTGAAAGCTCAGTCCCATCCTGTCGTAGGCATCCCACAGGTCCTCACCCACAGCGACACCATGACACACCGGCAACGGCGGCTGGCCAAGCCACCGCTACCAGCCAAGGATGCTCAGCCGCATGTGTCCCTACAGCGACATGAGCGGATGTTCAGCCCACGCCCACAAGCGGCGGAATGACGCCTGTGGCGCGGCGATCACACGCGCGTCAGCCGATCCGTTCGGCCAGCGAGACAACGATTCCTTCGGGCCCGCGGACGTAGGCCATGCGCCAGATGTTCTCGTGCTGGCCGATGCCGCCGACCAGTCCGTGTCCGTCCGCAGCCAGGCCGTCGACCGTCGCCTGCAGGTCGGCGACCTCGAAGCAAACGTTGCGCAGACCCAGCTCGTTCGCCATCGCGGCGGGCGACCCGGGCTCGTGGCCGGGCCTGACGAAGCTCGACAGCTCGATCCCGGTTCCTCCGCCCGGCGGCCGCAGCATGACGATCTCCGTCCGCGAGTCCGGGATGCCGATGACAGTGTCCAGGAACTCGCCCTCCACGAACATGCGGCCCTCGACCTCCAGACCCAACCCGACGAAGAACGCCGTCACCGAGTCGAGGTCGCCGACAGTGATCCCTACATGGTCGAAACCTTTGATGTGTGACATGGCTGCCATCCTCCAACGCTGATCTGGTGGTTTTGCTTCGGGGACGATGCCGCCGCAGCATTCTCGACATGCCCACCGCCGCACACCGGACGCACATGCGGTGGTAAGACGCACGCAAGCAGACGTCCGACTCGCGGCATGAGCGGACATTGCGCCGTGCGCATTCACCCGGCTCAGCTGCGACGTGCGCCGCGGACGACGAGGGCTGTGCCGACACCGATCCCTTCGTGCGCGGTATCCGCTTGGCGTGGTGGTCAACCGGCCCTGGGTGTGGCCCGACCGATGACTCTTCCGCGCCGTGCTGGTCTGTATATGGTGAGGACCGACTCACGGGGAGGCTGACGCCGTGCGGAAACTGACCTTCGGCATGAACCTGAGCCTGGACGGCTACATCGCCGCGCCCGGCGACGACATCGGCTGGAGCGTGCCGAGCGACGAGCTGTTCCAGTGGTGGTCCGACCGGGTGGGGGCGACGGGCCTGGCGCTGTACGGGCGCAAACTGTGGGAGACGATGAGCTCCCACTGGCCGACCGCCGACCAGCAGCCTGGCGCCACACCGGCGCAGATCGAGTTCGCCCGCCGCTGGCGGGACATGCCGAAGGTGGTGTTCTCCTCGACGACCCGCGCGGTCGACTGGAACGCCCGCCTGGTCACCGGCGACGCGGTCACCGAGATCACCCGGCTCAAGACTGAGGATGGCGGTCCCATGGACGTCGGCGGCGCCACCCTCGCCGCGGCGGCCATGCGGGCCGGGCTGATCGACGAGTACGCGATCGTCACCCACCCGGTCCTGGTGGGCGGCGGCACGCCGTTCTTCACGGCCCTGGACAACTGGGTGAACCTGAACCTGGTGGAGACCCGGACGTTTCCCGACGGCGTGCTCCTGACCAGGTACGAGACCAGGCGCTGAATACCCGACCTCGGATCGGCGCGGGCTCGGGCCACCCAAAGATCTCGTGGTGCTGTGTTCCGAGGCGATCGTGACGTCCTGCCGGATCCTGTTCTTCACCGCGGAGGATCCGTCCGGATAGGGATCCCGTCTGAACCTACGACGCGACCTCACCCGCGCCATCGTTACAACCAACAACGGGGAAGCCCCCGCTCTCCGCCGCTGTGGTAGCCCAGCGCCTCCTTCGGCGCTGCCCAGCAGCAACAACCTTCGTGCGCAACCCAGCGCAATCAGCCACGCGCGCGACCCGTCGATCTGCGCGGTCGCCAGCGGCTGAACCGGCCGCGCATATGGATCCGTCAGTTGCGCACTCGGGTGTGCTGAACGACTTAGATCATCGCGGGATGGCGGGTTCGGAACTCACACGAAGCGCTGGGCGGTGGTTCGGACTATTCGATCTCACTACTCGGCTGCGGGGCGGCGGGCCTGGATGAGCCAGGACGCTGAGCCGAAGATGACACCGGTCGATGTCTCGTGCGCGGCGATGACCGCGCGCAGCTTGTCGAGGGCTGTGGCCTTGTCGGCATCGCTGAGGTCGGCAAGCAAACCCCGGACCGGGCCATCATCGGACAGCAGCGCGTACGCTTCATCGGTGGTAGCCCCGCACACCATCGGCTCACGGACGTCGGCGAACCCGACATCGGTGAAGCCGGTCGCCGAGAGCAGGGCGCTCACCTGATCGCGATCGGAAAGTCCGAACGGTCCGGGCATCCCCACGGCCGGGGCCGGCAGGTCGCGCCCCATGGCGAGCGTTTCGCGCAGTACCGTCAGCCACTCGTTGTCCTCAAGTAGCTGCCAGGCCATCAGGACGATGCGGCCGCCGGGGCGCAGCGCTCGCCGGAGGTTGCTAAACGCGGCCACCTTGTCGTCGAAGAACATCGCCCCGGCGTTGCTGATGATGACGTCGAAGCTCTCGGGCCCGAAGTCATGGACCTGCGCGTCACCGTGCCAAAAGCTGACGTTGGTAAACCCCGCGGCCCCACTGCCCGCCCCCCCCTTGGTCGGCATTGCCGTTGACAGGTCGAAACCCCCGACAC
>Ga0081540_1000581_pt2 | contig 33419 bp, 33 predicted proteins | sample TabmetS2T1R1_FD_71024 | JGI IMG/M metagenome (GOLD analysis project Ga0081540, IMG submission 71024) | Tabebuia heterophylla rhizosphere microbial communities from the University of Puerto Rico - S2T1R1 | ecosystem: Host-associated > Plants > Roots > Rhizosphere ...
CCGGAGATCGCGCGCTGGCCGGGCATGGACAGCGCCGAACGAAGTGCCATCATGGCGCAGCTCAATTCGCGCATGGAAGAGGCCGGACTGCCGCCCATGCAGGTGCGCCAGGGCACGCAGACGCGCTGATTTCCGCGGGAGCTGCGGCATGACCCGCATCCTGCTCATCATCCTCATCCTGGCGGGCACGGCTGGCGCCGTGGTGGCTTACGGCGACCCCGAGCAAATCTCGCGCGCCAGCGACAGCATCTCGCATCTGCTGCGGCAGAAAAGCCTGTCCGCACCGCCGGCCGTGCAGATCCCGCGCGGTCAGGGCGGCGAGTTTTCGCTGAAGGCAAAGATCAACGGCGTCGCCGCGCCCATGGTGATCGACACCGGCGCAACATCGGTGGTGCTGACCTGGGAGACGGCGAAGGCGATTGGCCTGCCGATCGACATGCTCGAATACAATGTCGATCTGGAAACCGCCGGCGGTCACACCAAGGCGGCACGGCTGACGCTGGATCGGCTTTCGGTCGGCAAGCTCACGGAGAAATCAGTGCCGGCCTTGGTGGTGCCGCGCGGGCACATGAAGACCAACCTGCTCGGCATGAGCTTTCTCGACCGGCTGGAAAGCTGGGGCGTGCGCTCGGACCGGTTGATGCTGCACGGCTATCCGGAAGTCTCACGCCGCAAGTGAGGCGGCCTCGCGCTCACCTACCTTCGCCACTGCATCGCGCAGCACGCCGATATCGGCCCCTGCCCTGACGCCGTGCTCGGCGAGATGCCGGCGGAAGGCGCGCGCGCCCGGCACGGCATGGAACGCGCCGACGAAGTGCCGGGTGATGGCGTGCAGCCGCGTGCCGGACGCAAGCTCGCGGGCGATATAGGGCGTCATCGCCTCGAAGACGTCCTTCATCGTCGCCTGCGGCGCCGTCTCGTCGAACAATTCACCATCGACCGCCAACAGCCGCCAAGGCTCCTGGTAGGCCGCGCGCCCGAGCATGACGCCGTCGACATGCGCGAGGTGCTGTTTTGCCTCCTCGATGCTGCCGATGCCGCCATTGATGATGACGGGCACGTCGGGCAGCGCGGCCTTCAGCCGATAGACTCTGTTGTAATCGAGCGGCGGGATGTCGCGGTTCTCTTTCGGCGACAGGCCGTTCAGCCAGGCCTTTCGCGCGTGGACGATCAGCGCGTCGGCGCCGGCCGCGACCACGCCGCGCGCAAGCGTATCAAGCGCAAGTTCGGGATCCTGGTCGTCGATGCCGATCCGGCACTTCACCGTCACGGGAATCTTCACCGCCTGCTTCATCGCTGCGACGCATTCGGCCACCAGCGCCGGCTCCGCCATCAGGCAGGCGCCGAAACGGCCGTCCTTCACCCGGTCGGACGGGCAGCCGACATTGAGGTTGATCTCGTCGTAGCCAAAATCCTCGCCGATCCGGGCCGACTGCGCGAGATCGGCTGGCGAGGAGCCACCGAGCTGCAGCGCCAGGGGATGCTCGCTCGCATCGAAGGCGAGCAGCCGCTTGCGGTCGCCATGGATGATGGCGCCGGTCGTCAGCATCTCCGTATAGAGCCGCGCCCGGCGCGTCATGAGGCGATGGAAGACGCGGCAATGCCGGTCGGTCCAGTCCATCATGGGGGCGACAGAAAAGAGATAGTCTTGCGATTTCAATCGGTTATTCTTCATCAAACGGAACAGCAGCCGGACAAGCACCTCGCGTAGCACGCGCATATCCTTCGCCTGAATGGGCGTCTCGTGCAACCGCAACAACAAGGTGTTGCGCCTGTGCCGTTTGACACCCGCCGGCGCCGCCCCGCTGGTCAAGATCGAGGGCGCAGCACGGCGAGCGCATCGTGCGACGCTCGGTGATCTCAGCGAGCGGGAACAGGCGCTGTTCATCGAGATGATGCAGCGCATCGTGGCCGGCAACCCAGGTCGCGACAGCACAGCTGCCCTATTCGACTAGACGCGACTGCTGCGCTTTCTAGTTGTGCTGCTCAATTTATCATCGTACCGCCGCCCGGCCGTGCAACATCCCCTGCTTCTTGCCGGCAAGCCCACGCAAAGAAGAATGCCTCAACGTGCGGGGCAATCCGGCACGCGAGGTCGGCGCGCACTTGAAAACTCAGCAGCAATTTGGCGCGGACGACGCTGCATCCAGCGCCCGAGCACGCCCTGCTCCGCCCGCTCAGCAACCCATGGCATGATTTGTGCTGCGATGATGCGAAGCGTGCTTCGTATTTGGGGGATGTCATGACGGATTCCGAGCTTCGCGCTGATATTCACAGCATCGAGCCAATTCCCGATGCGGACCGGGACTCGACCGGCCCGCAGCAGATGTGGATCTGGGCCGGCGCCAACATCGCGCCGGTGAACTGGGCGCTTGGCGCGCTCGGCATCATCCTCAAACTCGGCCTGATGGAAACGATCGCGGTGATCGTGCTCGGGAACATCGTGGGATGTGCGATCTTCGCAACCTTCACGGTAATGGGACACAAGACCGGCGTGAACCAGATGGTACTGAGCCGGTCCGCCTTTGGCGTCCGCGGCGCGTACCTGCCCAGCATCCTGATGTTCCTGATGACGCTGGGCTGGATCGGCGTGAACACCTACTTCCCGGTCAAGGTTTCGATGGGCATCCTCGGCCAGTTCGGTGTTCCCGATACCTGGCTGATCGAGATCGTCGTCATCACGTTGGTGATGGCTGCGCAGGTCCTGATCGGAATCTATGGCTTCTACGCGATCCGCACGTTCGAGAAATACACGGTGCCGCCGACCATCGCCATCATGGTGCTGATGAGCGTGCTGGCGTGGACGCGTCCCGGCGTCGTCAACTGGAGCCTCACCACCTCGCTGCCGCCCGGCGCGCATCTGGCGATGCTGACCCTGCTGATGACCGCAATCGGCGTCGGCTGGGGCATTTCCTGGGTGACCTGGGCCTCCGACTATTCGCGCTTCGTGCCGAGGAGCGTGCCGTCGAAATCCGTGTTCTGGTACAGCTATGTCGGCATGTTCGTGCCGACGGTCTGGCTCGGCATCCTGGGCGCGACCATCGCCTCGACGACGCTCGACACCGATCCCGCCAAGATGGTCAGCGCCGTGTTCGGCGGACCGGTGAGCATCCTCGTCCTCTTGATGGTGCTGCACGGCCCGATCGCCACCAACATCCTCAACGTCTACTCGGCGACGCTGGCGGCGCTGAGCGCGGGGCTGAAGTTGTCGCGCTTCTGGCTCACCGTCATCGTCGGCATCGCCGGCTATCTGGTCACCCTCTACTTCATCTTCGCGCCGTCGTTCGCGAAAGCGTTCGACAACTGGATGATCAGCCTCTTGCTGTGGATGAGCCCGTGGGCCGGTGTGGTGCTGGCGGACTTCTTCATCAAGCGGAAGGGCAAGATCGACGTCGCCGAGCTCTATCGCTCGCCGGAGACTAGCGCCTATGGCGACATCAACTGGGCCGGCATGATCGGGTTCTTCTCGGGCCTCGTCGCCGGATGGCTGGTGGAGGATGGCCTGGTCGGCGCGCTCCAGGGGCCGATCTCGATCAACCTGCTCGGCGGCGCCGATCTGAGCTGGCTGTTTGGGATCGGAGTTGCGGGCCTCGTCTATCTTGCACTCGGCAAGTTCGCGACCTCACCCTCCTCGATCGTTGCGAGCAGCGCAGGCAGATAGCGGCGGGGCATGGACTACGTTCTGCGATCCATTCCCGGAAACGTCCAGTGGGGACTCTGGGACGGACGATTGACACCGGTGCTCCGGATCGCGTCCGGGGACCGGGTGACCATCGAGACGCTTTCGGGCGAGCCGGACGATCTGCCCGATCCATCACTCGGCTTCGAGGTCGTTCCCGGACACGCAGAGGTGCTGGCAAGCACGTTTCGCGGTTCGGGGCCGCACCTGCTCACGGGACCGATCCACATCGAGGGCGCCGAGCCGGGCGACGTGCTCGAAGTGCGGGTGCTGAATATCGAGCTGCGTTGTAATTGGGGCTGGAATATCCAGGTCCCGACGCTCGGGACTCTGCCGGAGGATTTTCCCGAGTTCCGCCGCATCCACATTCCGCTGGACCGCGCGCGCAACGTGGCGCGCCTGCCCTGGGGACAGGAACTGCCGCTGTCCCCCTTCTTCGGCAATTTCGGCGTCGCGCCGCCGCTCGGCTGGGGCCGGCTATCCTCGAAGGAACCGCGGGCGTTCGGTGGCAACATGGACAACAAGGAACTCGGCGCCGGCAGCACGCTCTATTTTCCGGTCTTCGTGCCGGGCGCGCTGTTCTCCGCCGGAGACGGCCATGCGCTCCAGGGCGACGGCGAGGTCTGCCTGACCGCGATCGAGGCCGCGCTCACCGGCACCTTCGAATTCCACGTCCGCCGCGATCTTCGTCTCACCTCGCCGCGTGCGGAGACGGCGTCGGACTGGATCACCATGGGCTTCGATGAAGACCTCGACGACGCGGCCAAGGCGGCGCTACGCGACATGATCGCGCTGATCCGGGAGACATGCGGCCTCAGCGCGCAGGATGCCTATACGCTCTGCTCGATCGCGGCGGATCTGCGGGTTACGCAGATGGTCGACGGCAACAAGGGCGTCCACTGCGTCCTGGCAAAATCCCGCATGCCCTGATCGCGCCCAAGGCCAGAACTGCACGCCGCGCGTCAATGCGCCATCGACAACGAGGTTCCTCCCGGTGATGAAGTTCGCCACGCGGCTCGCGAGAAACAACACCGCGTTGGCCATTTCCTGCGGCGTACCCATCCGTCCCGTCGGATTGAGCGCCAGCGCGGTCGTGTAGAGTTCGGGATTGTTGTCCTTGATCGTGTTTCCACATCCCCACCTTCGAAATAGGTGCCGGGCGAGACCGTATTGGCCCGAATGCATGTGGCGCAAGCGAGCCCATTCAAGCGGGTCTTTCTAGGATCGCGCCGCAACGGTTCCGAAGCGAAGCCCTTTTTCCTTGATCCAGCGTCGGTAGGCGATCGAAGAACCATCGGCCCGGGTCGGGATTTCCAGCCGCGGCTCCAGCGGTAGCAGCAGCGGTCGCTGGTTTTCAAGAATGATCCGATCCTGCAAGAAAATGATCTGTTCGAACAGCAGCAGCGAGGTATGCGTCGATACGCCGTCGACCAGATACATCACCGGCTGAGCGCGGCAGAGATCCTCCTCCAGCGGCTGGATGAAAAGCGCGATGGCATCGAGGCGGTTCGGCGAGGTGGGGCAGACACGGTACAGCATCACCGCGAACGGATTGGGCACCCGGTAGGTCAGCTGGACAAAGGCGCCTTCGGATTCGGTCGCGGCGATCCGCGGCTGGAAAAAGCTGCAATTGCTGGCCCAGACTTCATCCACATCGCGGCGAATCTCGCTTTGGTATTGCGGCACTTCCGCTTGTTCTTCCGAGCCGAGGACGTCCTTATGCACGAAGGGAAAATGCGCCATGTCGAGAAAATTTTCGACCATGCGAAGGCCGGAGGCGCGCATCTTCACCCAGCCGCAGGGCACAAAGCGGCGGTCGGGCTCGTCGGCTTCCAGGATATCGAAGATCTCGCGCTCAGGCTTGCCCAACGTTGTCCAGACGCAACCGTAGCGCTCGCGAAATGGCAGCGGCGGCCCGCGTTCGCCGTCCTTATGAACCTCGGTGATCACCGGCGTGCCGCAGTCATGGCGGCAAAGCTCGATGTCCTGCCCGAGCAGCCGGGTACGAATTGGCGCGTTGCCGAGATCGGCGCTGGTCTCGACCGCATACCATTGATCGAGCGCGGCTGCGTCGGTGGTCTTTGTCATCCATTCAGTCTCCGCATTCAGTCACTGGCTCTTCTGCGTCCATTGCACGGTGCCGCCGGCATTCTCGGCAAGAAAAGCAGCACGGCGAGAGAAATGCCCGGGCGCGACTTTGTGAATCTCGTCGATGATTTCGCGGAGATCGGCGGTCTTCAGTACGCCAGCCTCGACCAGGATCTTGCCGTCTACCATCGTCATCGCCACGTCGCCGCCGCGTATCGCATGGACCAGATTATGCTGCAGGTTGAAATACGGTCCGTCGCCGAACAGCGGCGTCATGCGCGGCGTATCGGTGCGCACAGCGATGATGTCGGCCCGCTTGCCAGCCTCGATCGACCCGATCTCATGGTCGAGGCCGATTGCTGTTGCACCGGTGATCGTCGCCATGCGCAGCACCTGCCAGCTATCCATCGCCGCTGCATCGAGGTCCTTCAGCTTTCCCAACAGCGACGCAACCTTCATCTCCTCGAACATGTCGAAATTGTTGTTCTCCTTTTCGCCATCGGTACCGATGCCGACCGCAATGCCGGCCGCCAGCATGTTGCCGACGTGCGCGATGCCGCTTGCGAGCTTCATGTTGCTGACCGGGTTATGCGCGATCGAGACGCGCCGCCTGGAAATCAATTCGATCTCGCTGGCGTCGAGCCACACGCCATGCGCAATCATGGTCCGCGGCGTCTCGAAGAAGCCGAGATCGTCGAGTGCGAACATCGGCCGCTTGCCGTAGCGTCTGGAAAATTCGGCAACCTCTATCTCGGCCTCGCTGCAATGGGTGTGGAAGCCGGTGCCGTACTTTTTGGCAAGCTCGATAGCCCGACGCTGTCCGGCCTCATCGGCATAGAACAGGTGCTCCAGTCCAACCCAGACGCTGACACGGCCGTCAGCCCTGCGGTGCCATGTTTCAATCAGGGCCTCATTCATATCCAGCGTATCGAAATAATCATATTCGGGATGCTCGCCGACATAGGGCACGGCAACCAGCCGATTGCCGATCGCCTCAGCGGCCTTGGCGCTCCCCTCCATGAATCGCCACATGTCGACCACGGTCGTGGTGCCACCGAGTACCGACTCGGCGTAACACAGGCGCGATGCCGCCGCGGCCTCATGTGGCTGCAGCACCCGGTGCATCGGATTGATGTGCAGCGTCAGCCAGTCCCATACCGGAAGATGTTCGGCCGTCCCGCGCAGAAAGCCGGAATGAGCATGCGCGTTGATCAGGCCCGGCATCAGCACGGAATTTAGAACCCGTTTCACCGGTACGGACGGATATGCCGCGGCAAGCGCGTCCAACCTGTCAACTCCGAGGATACGTCCGCCCGAGATGTGAGCTGCGCCGCCGGGGATGACGCGATTTTGCGCATCCATCGTGAGCAGAAAATCGCCTGCGAGAATGAATTCACCGCTGGTCATGTCGAACCGTGTCTTTCCGCCGTGCTACACACGCAAATTCCGGGCCGAGTTCAGGATGAAGTCCGCTGCGCGCTCGCCTATCATGCTGACCGGCGCATGGGTGTTGCAGCTCGGAATGATCGGGATGACGGAGGCGTCCGCAATGCGCAGCCCCTCGACGCCGCGCACTGCCAGCCGCTCATCGACGACCGACAGATTGTCGGCGCCCATCTTGGCGGTGCCGCAGGTGTGAAAGAACGTCGAGCACGCCATGCGGATGAATTGCACCGTGTCTGCCCGATTGAGGCGTCGTTCCGGCGCGGCATATCCGTCAAACCAATCGGCATAGGCCCTGGTCACCGCCAGATCCATCACCAGATCGACGGCGTCGACGAGGTCGCTGACGTCCTGCGGATCGGAAAGGAAATTCGGCTGAATCTCGATCGGTGACCCCGGCTCCTTCCCAAGCAGGCGCAGATGGCCCCGGTTGCGTGATCGCATGAGCCCTGTTCCGATCGCGAACACATCGCCCGAAAGATCGTATTTGTCGGTGAGCGACGCGACGGCGCTGCGGCCCTGCACTGGGAAAGCGTGGACGTTGGGCTGCGACAGACCAGCGCTGGTCTTCCAATTCAGCATCGAGCCGCCACCATTGTCACTGATCGCGCCGAGCGGACGCTTCGCCCTGAAATTGACGGCACGAACCAGGGGATGGTCCTGCAAATTGCACCCAACACCGGGAAGCGCGGCCTTCACGGCGATGCCGAGCCGGCCGAGTTCGGCGGGGTCGCCCACGCCGGACAGCATCAACAGGCGTGGCGTATCGATCGCACCGAGCGCCAATATGATTTCGACGCTGGCGCGGGTCTCGACCTCTCCACCGCCGACAAGATGTGTAACCGAGATGCAGCGTCGACCTTCGAAGGCAAGCCGGGTGACCAGCGAATCGGGCAACACGGTCAGATTGTCGTTGTCCAGCACCGGCCACAGATAGGCCTGAGCCGAGCTGAAGCGCTTTCCGGCGCGGAAGTTGAAATTGGACGATGCGGCGCCTTCGTTGCTCGCACCGTTCGGGTCGTCGATCACGGGAAGGCCGAGTTCGGCCGCGCCTTCGATCAGCGCCGCCGCCACCGGATGGAGCGCGCGGCTTCGCTCGATCCGGAGCGGACCGCCGGCGCCACGCCATTCGCTGGCGCCGCCTTCCCAGTCTTCGCAGCGCTTGAAATAGGGCAGTACGTCCCGGAACGCCCAGCCATGTGCGCCCGACGCCTCCCAGGCATCGTAGTCCGCGGGGTGGCCGCGGTACCACATCATGGCGTTGATCGAAGATGAGCCCCCAAGGACCTTTCCGCGCGGGATTCCGATGGTGCGGCCGTTGACATGCGGCGTCGGCGCGTAGTCGTAGCCCCAGTCATACGCGCCGCGCCCGAGTGACATCCACCTGCTGGGCTCGTCGATATCCGCAACGCCAATGCCCGAGGGGCCCGCCTCGATCAGCAGGACGTCTGCGCCGGCCTCGACCAGACGCCGCGTTACGGCGGCGCCTCCTGATCCGGCGCCGATCACGACAAATTCGTAAGCAGCCTTCAGCGGACGGTGCGGAATTGCCACCGCCGGCGACATCGTGGGAACGGTCGGCCGGTCAATTGTGTTCACTGGGCCCCATGATCACGATATTTTCGGTCGCCTCCACGTGGCGAACGAAAATGTATTTATCCTCGCGGCCATCGCTGTGCTTGCGCTTGATGTCCGGCTGCACGGTACCGGCGACCTTGGCAACCACGACATAAGGCACGTCACTGGCGAGCCCCTTGGCGCAATGCACATCAAATTCCTCAAGGGAGCGAACCGTAAACGCCTGCTCGACACCGGCCCCGCGCGCAATCGCCGCGATATCGACCCGCCCGGAGGCGGTGTGCGTCGGCGGACCGCCGATCGACTGGTAGCACTCATTGTCCCACACCACGACAAACAGGTTCTTCGGCTGTTCGTTGCCAAGCGTAGCCAAAATGCCGAGATTGAACATCATGCCGCCGTCGGTATCGAGCGACACGATACGCCGGTGCGGCAAGCCGGCCGCCAGGCCGAAGGCCTGCGGCGTGACGCAGCCGAGCTGCTGCTGAAACAGGCTGGCACTGCGCATATGCGGCGCGGCGTTGTACCATTCGTCGACGCTGGCCCCGAGTGACAGGATCACGAGCTCGTCCTTCAGTCGCGCACCCAACGCCCTCATGCAGTCGAACCGCTTCATCGCACGACCTCGCCGCCGAGTGCCACCGCGGAGTGATAATAGGAGGCGTAGGACCAGGCATAGGCATCGGCGATGGCGCGCTCGATTTGGTCTTCCTCGCGCACCACCCGGTAGGGAATGCGCAGCGCATCCAGAACCGGCTCCATGGTGATGCCGTGCGGTATTGCCCACCAATTGTTTTCGCCGAGTTCGCCCCGATAGCTCATCAGCATGACCACCGGGATTCCGGCGCCCAGCCCCATCCGCGCCAACGGCTCGACCGATGCGCGCAGGCCGGAATTCTCCATCACCAGCGCGGCCTTCTTGCCGGACAGAAACACGCCGCCGCAAATAGCGGCGCCCTCGCCCTCGTTGGTGACGCGGATGGTGCGGATATCCGGATCGGCGTCGAGTGCCGGATACAATTCCTTGAACAGGGAATCCGGCAGGTAGCAGACAATGCTGACGCCTGCCTTCTTCAACCCGCGTATCACCGCGTCAACTGCGCTCTGTTTCATCGAACCTCTTCGCTCTGCCTCAGAGCCCGCCGAGGCATACGGATCTCAGTCGCAGCCCGCAGCTGTTTCGAATAGACCCTATTTCCTGATCAAAATGATGCGTAAAACGCAACACCTCCACTCGTAAAATCAATCGCGCAAACCCTCGATCGCCTCTGTCAACAGGGCGCCGAATGCCGACGCCGCATCCGACATCTCCTTTTCGGAACGCGCCAGCAACATCAAGCGCCTCGGATTGATCTTGGGGTCGCGCAGCGGCACGAAGCGAAGGGTTCCCTCGGCAATTTCGCGCTCGATACCGACGCGGGTCTGCAGCACCGTACCCAGATTCATGTTGGCCATTTCCACCATCAGGCCGATGGAATTGGTGCGCGAGCGCCGCGTCAATTCAATCAGCGAGCGGCTGAAGGCGTCTTCGACGGAAATACCCAGCATCAGGCTGTTGTCCGACAGAATCACACGTTCGCCGGAGAGGTCGAACAGCTTCAGTTCCTTCTTTCGTGCAAAGCGGCTGCCGGGCTTCGCCAGCACACCAAGCGGCAGGCTGACGGTGGCGATCTTGCGCACGTTACGCGGCACCTGGACATCGAACGCAACGGCAAGATCGCACTCGCCTTCTGCTACCGCGTCGCAGGCCTGGCGCGATCCGATCACCTTGATATCGACGTTGATGTCGGGGTGATGTGCCCAGAATTCCGCCAGCGCCTTCGGCATCAGCCCGCGGGCGACGCTCTCGATAATCGCGACCGACACCGCGCCGCGCCGCAGGCCGTGCAATTCGTTGATCTTCGACGACGCCCGATTGAGCTCAGCGGTGCTGACGCGGGCATGATAGAGCATCAACTCGCCGGCGCTGGTCAGCTTGAGGCGCTGGCGGATACGCTCGAACAGCGGCGTCCCCAACTCATCCTCCAGCTGCTTGATCAGCCGGCTGATCGAGGACGGCGCAACACTGAGAACCAGGGCCGCCTGGCGAATCGAGCCGAGCCGCGCTACCAGCTGGAAATAATGGATCCGTGTCGCGACCAGCCCCAGCCGGTAGGAGTCCATCGGCTCACGCCGCATCGAACAACGGCTGCAGCTGCATTTGGGGAACCAGTACGAGACCCTTGTCGGTGATGCGAATTTCCGGAATGACCGACAGCGGAATCAGGTTGAAGCCCATATAGGGAATGCTGCATCCGGCCTTTTCCCACTCGACCTTCAGCGCCCTGACCTGTTCGGCGACCTCCGTCACGCGTTTGTCCGAAAGCAGCCCTGCGATCGGCAGCGGCACCATCGCGGTGATCTTGCCGTCCATCACGATGCAGGCGCCGCCCTGGGTTTCTTCGATGGCGCGCAACGCCACCTGCATGTCGGCCTCGTTGGTGCCGGCAATGATGATATTGTGGCTGTCGTGACCGACCGAGGACGCCACCGCACCGCGCTTCAGATTGAAATTGCTCAGCAAGCCATGCGCGACGTTGCCGGCGGATTTGGCATGGCGCTCCACCACCGTGACGAAGCAAAGCCCGTGTCTGTCGAAGTGGTCCTGCCAGGCCTCCGCAGGCTCCAGCCGCACGGTGACATGACCGAGCGTGATTCCAGGCAACCCGGTCTTGATCGTATGGGCGACCACGGTCCCGGTCGGGAGCGGCGGCGTGAGCTTGACCTGTTCCGGCAGCTTCACCGTGTGATAGGCCGTCTCCGGATATCGATACCGCGTTGAAAGCGCTTCATCGAGCAGCGGCGTGATCTTGCCATCTTCGACGACCAGTTCGCCGCCATACCATGTGCTGACCGGTTTGTTGCCATCGTCCAGCAATACAAGGTCGGCGCGGCGGCCACCGCCCATGCCGCCGATTTCGCCTTCCATGCCGAAGCGCGTGGCACCATGCAGCGAACCCATTGCCCAGGCCTGTTGCAGCGTCATACCGGCTTTGACCGCTTCGCGCGTGACCCAGTCCAGCCCGAACAGCATGAGGTCGTGGGCGTCGCGGTCGTCGGTACAAACCGCGACGCGCTTGTGGGAGGCGCCGAGTTCGGTGACGGTCTTGATCGCCTGAGGCAGGCTGTGCCACGGCGTGGTCGGCGGTCCGCCGCGCAAGAACAGCCAGATGCCGGCTTCCAGCATATCGTCGGCAATCTCGCGATCGATTGCCTCATGGGTATCGGTGACCCCCGATGCGGCATAGGCCGCCACGAATTCGCGACCGTAAACATGTCCTGAAACCGGACGACCGCGCTCCAGCGATGCCGCGAGAATGGCATGGCTGCGTTCGTCGCCCATCGCCACCTGCACAAAATCCATCTTTTCGCCGAGCGCGACGGCCTCCGGCCATTTGTCGAACAGCGCGGCGATCTTGGCCGCCGTGAGGTCGCCGCCTGCGGTCTCGAGCTGCGGCGACGTCGCCGGCACCGTGCTTGGCACGGTCAGGAAGATCGACAGCGGCGCCTGCCGGGCATCTTCCAGCATCGCCTCGACACCGGCGACGTCCATCACATTGCCGATTTCATGGCTGTCGCAGAAGATCGTGGTGGTGCCGTTGAGAAGCGCTGCTTCCGCGTACGCGCAGGCGGTCACCATGCTGGACTCGATGTGGATGTGCGGATCGACAAGGCCGGGCGCGACGATGCCGCCGCGGGCATCGTAGATTCTTGCCGCGGAGCCGCCGTAGGCGCCGGACGGTTTCACCGCCGCGATGCGGCCGCCGGCCAGCCAGATCTCGCGATCGGCCAGCAAGCGTTCCGAATAGGTCGAGAGCACCCGAGCCCCCTTGATCACGACGTCAGGGTCGGTGCGGCCCGACGCGATCGCGGCGAGCTGGCGCGTCATGGTGGACAAGGGTTTCACCGAAAAGCGCGTCAGAGAAGCCATGTGCGATCCTCGTTGCTGCGCGAATTGCGGCGCGTCAGTGATAATCCGGAATGCCCGGCATCGTCTTGAAGCCAGGCAGTGCTCGAAAGCGCCGTGCCCAGCGGCGGAGCGCCGGGTATTCGTCATGGTCGATGCCGAAGTCCCGGCTCAGCGCGAAAGCCGGAAACAGCGCGATGTCCGCGATCGTCGCATGCGCCGCGGCGAACCAGTCCGCTTGCGCGAATCCGCGCGCGGTCATGTGATCGTCCATGATGCGAATGGCCTGGGACGACGCGGCGCGCAGGGTCGCCTCGTCTCCCGGGGAGTCGAACAGCGAATGCCGACGCGCCGCAATCGTGATGCCGAGATCGTGCGCGGAAAAGTTCAGCCACTGCATCACCACGGCAAAGCCTGCGCCGTCCCGCGGCAGCCATTTGCCCGAGGGATCATGGGCGCGGGCGAGATGGGCCAGGATGGCTTCAGTGCCATGCAGCACGAGATCGCCGTCGCGCAGGATCGGCAGCCGGCCCGCGGGGTTCATGGCGAGATAGGGCGGCGTCAAATGCTCCTTGCCGGGAAACACGTCGACGGCGATCGCCTGCCAATCGAGGCCGAGCAGCGACAGCCCCAGCCGCACCTTGTAGCAGCTCTCATCCAGCTCATAATTGTAGAGAACCAGCGCTGACATCAGTTCATTTCCAATGCCGCGCCGCGCGCCGCGGGCGGCCGAAGGTCTGGCTGCTCGATGGCGCGGCGCAATTGCAGCGCCCAATCCAGAAAATGGCTCTGGCCTGGTCCTTCATACACCTCCGGCGCTCCGCAGATCGCCACATGCAACGCCGTGCGTGTCTCCGAAACCGCCTGAACACCGATCAGCAGCCGATCGTCACCGGTCGATACCGCATGGAGCGTGTCCGTCACGTGATGAACGACGGTGTCGGCCAGCCCCCGCGACACAAACGGCGTCAGCTTCACCAAGCCCAGCCCGGTAACCGCCGCCTCGGCGCTGCAATCGAGATAGAGGCTGCGCAACGGCACGGCCTGATCGCGACCGGCCGGTAATGGCGCAGGATTTCCGGACAGCGTGGTCCAGATCATTCCGCCCTGCTCCTGCGTCAGATAGATCGGCACCTTGATGGTCTGCGGCACCTCGAGGTCGGGATGCGCGGGAATGTACTGGCAGTAGCCGCCACGGTCATACTGCCAGCCATGATAGAGGCAGGCGATGTGGTTGCCGCGCACGAAGCCGAAACTCAGCTTCATGCCGCGATGCGGACAGCGATCCTCCCAGACATGTGCCATCCCGCTGGCATCGCGCCAGACCACCAGTTCCTGGCCGAACAGGCGTGTGCCGGCGGAGCTTCCGGCCTCGATCGAATGAGACAACCCCACGGGATGCCAATTGTCTGCGGTGCTCATTTTCAACTCCCGCTAGGCCGCCAGGGCTCGGTCACGACGCGCAACTTCCAGAATGAGGCAATCATAGGGACCGAGGCTGCATGCCATCTCGAATGCATCGACCAGTGCGGCCGCGCCGGATACGTTCACCGTGATGGCGACCTCGCTGATCTGCGCGACATCGATCGAAAGACCAAGACGGGCGGCCCGGTGGCGCGCGAATTCAACGAAGCTGTCGGTGCGCAATCTTCCGCTGAAAACGAAGCACGCTCGCTCGGACATGGTCGCCAGTTCAGACATGTTCGCCCATCATGCCGAAGACGATGCAAGCATCGCGCCTGACCAGCCCGGGGCTGAGGCGGTCTTGATGAGCGCCGGATTGTTCAACTTTGCGCCTTCTGCTCATTAAACGGTCACACGCTGCCTGCGCATTGAATTTGGGTAGAGCATCCGGATTCGCTTGTAGGCAGGGCAAAATCAACGCGTCAAGTGTTGCCTTTGGCGCATCATTATCGTCTGCAAATATCCTCTATTCCGAACATCATGCATCTGAAACTGTTTTTGGCCAATCAAACTCGTCTGGCACAATTGTTGCGTGGCCGACGCTCGGTATCAGTCGGTTCGAGCGGAAGACGCCACAACAATTGCTCGCCGGGAAAGTCACATTCAGAAGGGTTCAACATGATCGACCTGCGTAATCTCTCCCGCCGCGGCCTGCTGAATCTCGGTGCTGCCGCCGGTACGTCGCTGATGATGCCGAAGCTGATCCGACCCGCGAGCGCCGCCGGCCCGCTTCCCGCCGTGCCTGAGGAAAAGGCTGTTATTGCCTTCGGACATACCGGCCCGGTCGCCGACGAAGGCTGGACCTGGAGCCACGACCAGGGAATGAAAGCGGTGCAGGCCGCCTTTCCAAAACTGAAGACGATATTCGTCGAGAGCATCCCCTACTCCGCCGATGCAACGCGCACTTTCCGGCAGTTCGTTTCGCAGGGCGCCAACATGGTGTTCGCCACCTCGAACTATGGCGACTTCCTCTATGACGTCGCAAAGAAGTCTCCCGACGTCGCATTCTACGAGTGCGATGGCAGAAATCCGCTCGACAATCTGAGCAACTATTATCTCGCCCACTGGTATCCAACCTATGTAACGGGTGTCGCTGCCGGCCTGATGAGCAAGAGCGGCAAGCTCGGCTATGTCGGCTCGTTCCCGGTTCCGTCGGTATTCTCCGGCACCAACGCCTTCTTGATGGGAGCCCGCAGCGTCAACCCCAACGCAACAATGCAGGTCATCACCATCAATTCCTGGTTCGATCCGCAGGCCGCGACCCAGGCGGGCAGCGCACTGCTCGACAATGGCTGCGATCTGTTGTTTGGCATCATGGACGAGGCCGGCTATTTGCAGGTCGCGGAAAAGCGCGGCGCCAAGGCCGTGATGTGGAACACCGATATCCGCCGTTTCGGACCGAAGGCCTATGTCTCTTCGATCGTGATCGACTTCAAGAAATACTATGTCGATCAGGTCCGTTTGCGGCTCGAAGGCAAATGGACCCCGTCGCAGATCATCCTGCCGATGGGCGGCGGCATCGATCGCGATGCCTGGGGCGAGAGCGTTCCGGAAGAGGTCCGCAAGCAGGCCGACGCAGTGCGCGCCAAGATCGCCGGGGGCTGGAGCCCCTTCAGCGGCGAGATCAAGGACTCCAAGGGCAATGTGAAGGTGGCAGCGGGCAAGACGATGACGGAGAGCGAACTCTACAACTGGGATTGGTCGATCGAAGGGGTGAAGGGGATCTGATCCTTAACGGCGTTCCGGACAACCAGAGACGCTCGATGAATGCGATGGCTGAGACCGCGGCGTTGCGATCTCCCGGAACGCCGCCCATCGTGCTTCTCAAGGGCATCGCCAAATATTTCCCCGGCGTCATCGCCAACCAGGACGTCGATCTCGAGGTCTGGGCCGGGGAAATTCACGCACTGCTCGGCGAAAACGGCGCCGGCAAATCGACGCTGATGAACGTTCTCACCGGCATCTACAAGCCGGATGCCGGCGAGATCATCATCGACGGCTACGCGCGGGATTTTGCCTCACCGGTGGAGGCGATCGCAGCCGGCATCGGCATGGTGCATCAGCATTTCAAGCTGGTGAAGGCTTTCACGGTTGCGGAAAACATCCACCTCGGCTGGTCGGAAACTCCGCCAAGAATAAGCGCCGAAGCGCTGGAAGCCCGCACCGCGGAGCTCGCCGCGGCCCTCAACCTCGCGGTCAAGCCGGGCGCGCGGATCGAGGATCTCTCGACCGGCGAGCAGCAGCGGGTGGAAATCCTCCGCGTCCTGACCAGGCAGGCGCGGGTCCTGATTCTCGACGAGCCGACGGCGGTTCTCACGCCGGCGGAAGCCCGCGAACTGTTTAGGGCGCTGCGCGACTTCGTCTCGCGCGGCAACGCCGTGATATTCATCAGCCACAAGCTCGACGAGGTGCTGGAGATTTCCGACCGTATCAGCGTGCTGCGCGGCGGCCGCAAGGTCACGACAGAGCCGACGCGAAACTGCAGCCAGAAGATGCTGGCTAGACTGATGGTCGGCCACGAAATCGTGCTGAATGATTTGCGCGGACGAAGCGCCGGCGCCGCACCGGTCTCACCCGATCCGGTCCTGAGCCTGCGCGACGTTTCGGCCCATGACGATCTCGGCAATTTCGCGCTGAACCGCGTGTCGCTGGACATTCACGCCGGTGAAATTCTCGGCATCGCAGGCGTTGCCGGCAACGGCCAGAAAGAACTCAGCCAGGTGCTAACCGGCATGCGCGCCGTCGCGTCCGGCAGCTTTGTCGTTGGCGGGAAAGAGTTCAGCGGCGCCAGCGCCGGCGAAATCGCGAACTTTGGCGTCGGCCACATTCCGGAGGACCGGCTCACGAGCGGTCTTGCACCCGCGCTTGATGTCACCGACAACGCTGTGATCCGCGAATATGATCGCCCTCCGGTCTCACTCGGACGCTGGTTCCGGCCGGGCGCGGCGACCGTGCTCGCACGCAGCATCGCACAGGCCGCAGCGGTCGTGGTGCCCGATTTCGCCATGCCGGTGCGCAACCTCTCCGGCGGCAACCAGCAACGGCTGGTCGCACGCCGCGAGATGCGCATCGCCAGCCGCGTGCTGATCGCGGCCTATCCGAGCCGCGGCCTCGACGTCGGCGCGATCAACACCATGATGCGCTACTTTGTCGAACTGCGCGACGCCGGCGTCGGCGTCATGCTGATCTCCGAAGAACTGGAAGAGCTGCTCAACCTCTCCGATCGGATTGCCGTGATGTTTCACGGCGAGATCATGGGCGTCGTCGAGACGGCGTCGACGGACATCGAGGCGATCGGCCTGCTGATGGGTGGGCAGCGCGCGGCGATGCGGTCGCTCGAACCGGCAGGAATCTGAGCTTGGCGATCCGCATTCAGTACTTCCCTTCGCCGCAACCCGCCGTGGCATTATTGGCGCGGGGGCTTGCGATCGTGCTGGCACTGATCTGCGCGGGCCTGCTGCTCGCTGCCAACGGTGCCGCCCCGCTCACGCTTGCCTCGCAGGTGATCAAGTCGACCTTCGGCTCCAGCTTCGGCCTCGAAGACGTCGGATTGCTGGTGACGCCGCTGATCCTGACCGGATTGTCGGTTTCGATCGCGCTCAAGATCGGCGCCTGGAACATCGGCGCCGAGGGCCAGTTCTATGCCGGCGCTTTCGCGGCAACCGGCGTCGGGCTCTTCATCCCCGGCCCCACAATCGTCATCCTGCCGCTGATGTTCGCCGCCGGCGTCCTCGGCGGCGTGATCTGGATCCTGATTCCGACGCTGGCGCGTGCATACGCCAATGTCAGCGAACTCATCACCACGCTGCTCCTGAATTTCGTCGGCACCTTGCTGGCCTATTATGTCTCGACCGGCCCATGGCTCGATCCCGGAGGCCACGCGCTTGGAACCACCGCGCGGGTTCGTCACGAGGTCCCCGAAATCTGGGGCACCGTACACTGGGGCCTGCCGCTGGCGATCCTGCTGACCATCATCGTTGCCGGCCTGTTGAACTTCACGCGCTGGGGCTATGAGGTCCGCGTCGTCGGCTCCAATCCGCACGTCGCGAAATACGCCGGGATGCCGTTTCGCCGGCATTTGATCACGGTGATGCTGCTGTCCGGCGCGATCGCCGGTATCGCCGGCATGCTGGAAATCGCCGGGACCGTGCACCGCCTGCAGGGCGGCATTTCCAACAATTTCGGCTATCTCGGCATCATGGTCGCGGTGCTGGCGCGCGGCTCCGCACTCGGGGTACTGGCTGGCGCGGCGCTGATGGCGGTGATCCTCAATTCCGGCATTATCCTGCAGACCCAGGGGCTCAATACCTCGACCGTGCTGGCCATTACCGGCCTGATCCTGTTCTTTACGGCCATCGGCGACGAACTCGCGCATTACCGCGTCGTTCGCACCGAACCGGCCGCGGCCTGAAAGACCCGCGATGGAGATTATCGCCGGACTGCTGCAGACCTCGATCCTCGCCGGCGGCGTATTGGCGCTGGCGGCACTCGGCGAGGTGCTGGCCGAGCGCGTGGGCGTGGTCAATCTGGGCGTCGAAGGTCTGATGGCGCTGGGCGCGATCGCCGGCATCGCCACCGTGATTGCGACCAGAAGCCCTGCGCTCGGCTTCATCTGCGCGCTCGGCATCGGCCTGTCGGTCGGCATGATCTTCGCCAGCGCCACCGTCATCCTCAGAGCCAACCAGGTGCTTTGCGGACTGGCGCTGACGCTGATGGGCACCGGACTGGCGGCGACCATCGGCAAGGCCTATTCCGGAATGCCCGCCCCTGCCACCTTTGCTCCGGTGGCCATTCCCTATCTGAGTGAAATTCCGCTGATCGGCCACGCGGTCTTCACCCAGAACATTCTGGTCTATCTGATCTACATCATCCTGCCGCTTACTCTGCATTTCATCATGTTTCGGACCCGGCATGGATTGAACCTGCGGGCCGTCGGCGAAAATCCGGCAGCGGCGGATGCGGCCGGCATCCCGGTGCGGAAATTCCGGTTCTGGTATGTCGCCGCCGGCTCTTCACTGGCGTCAGGCGCGGGCGCCTACCTTACGCTCGCCTTCGTGCCGTCGTGGTCGGAAGGCGTGGTTGCAGGCCGCGGCTGGATCGCCGTGGCGCTGGTGATCTTCGCCGGCTACCGGCCGATCAACGCGGTGCTGGCGGCGCTGCTGTTCGGCTGCATCACCTCGCTCGGCTTCGTCGGCCAGGCGCGCAACTGGCCGATCGCCGCGCCCATACTGTCGATGCTGCCCTATCTCGGCACCATCGCGCTGATCATCGTACCCGTGCTGGCCTGGCATCGGGTACGGCGGCTGATGGCGGCGCCCGCCGCACTCGGCGAACCGTACTACCGGGATGTACGCTGATGGCAACGCTGCTGGTCAAGAACATCGATTATCTCGCCACCTTCGACGACACCAGGCGCGAATTGAAGAATGCCGCGCTCTATATCCGCGACAACGTGATCGAGGCGGTTGGCACCACAGCCGACCTCGCATCGACGCAGGCCGACACGGTGCTCGATCTGTCCGGTCATATCGTCATGCCCGGCATGGTCAACGTCCATCATCACATGTACCAGACCTTGACCCGGGTGATGGTGCAGGACGACGAACTTATGGTCTGGCTGAAAACGCTGTACCCAATCTGGGCGGATCTCGACGACGACGCGATCCGGATTTCGGCCAGCGTCGCCATGGCGGAGTTGATCCATTCCGGCTGCACCACCAGCTCCGACCACCTGTACATCCTGCCGAACAATTGCACTCTCGACGCGACCATCGTCGCGGCACGCCAGATCGGCATGCGCTTTCACGCGGCGCGCGGCGCGATGTCGCGCGGCGAAAGCCAGGGCGGCCTGCCGCCGGACCGCTGCGTCGAGAACGAGGACGCGATCCTCAAGGACGCCGAACGGCTGATCCATCGTTATCACGACAATTCCCGGCACGCGATGAACCGGATCATCCTCGCGCCGTGCTCCCCGTTTTCAGTGACGCCGAACCTGATGCGCGAAGCAGCAGTGTTGGCGCGCCGGCATCCCGGCGTGCATCTGCATTCGCATCTCGCCGAGGAGCTGTTCGAGGAGACCTATTGTCACGACGTCTATGGAATGCGGTCGGCCGCATTCGCCGAATCCGTCGGCTGGCTGGGGCCGGATGTCTGGTTCGCCCACTCGATTTTCCTCACCACCGAAGAGATCGGGCGCTTTGCCGAGACCGGCACGGGTGTGGCGCATTGCCCCTCGGCCAACATGCGCTGCGGCCAGGGCATCGCCAAGATCCGCGAGATGCTGGATGCCGGCGTCAGGGTAGGCCTCGGCGTCGATGGCTCGGCGTCCAACGACACCTCCAACATGTTCATGGAAGCGCGACTGGCGATGATGCTGCAGCGGGTCGCGCCGCATCATTATCTGTCGGAGAAGCCGGGCGGCCGCGGCGGCTTCGGCGGCACGCCGAAGGCACTCTCGGCGCGGGAATCGCTGGAGATGGCAACGCGCGGCGGCGCCGCCATTCTCGGCCGCGACGATATCGGCTATCTTGCGCCGGGCATGAGCGCCGACTTCATCGCCGTGAGATTGAACCAGCTCGGCCTGTCGGGTGCCCAGCGCGACCCGCTGGCAGCGTTGGTGATGTGCGGCCCGTTCCGGGTGGATTACTCCTTCATCGACGGCAAGGAGGTCATCCGCAAAGGCGAGTTTCGCGCCTTCGACGTCGAAGCAGCCATGGCCGACCATGCCGGCGTGATGGAGCGCATCTATGCGAGCGCGGGATAGACGATCGCTTTGGGAGGGATCACAGCATGAGCATGTCAGTGGAAAAGGCCGCCCTCGATCAATGGTACTGCGTCGAGGCGCTACAGGACGTCGCTGTGGGCAGCGCGGCAAACCGCCTGCTCGGCGTTGATCTCGTCATCGCGCGCGACGGCGCCGGCAGGATCACCGTAACGGTCGCCGGAGACGACACGCCGCTGCCGATCCGGCAGCGCTACGGCTATTTGTGGACTACACTGGGAACGCCGGCGACCGACCTGTTGCCGATCCCGGAAGCCGACGAGACCGACCGACGCGTCATCGTCTGTGGGGCGATCTCGGTCAAAACCTCCGGACTGCGCATCGTCGAGAACTTCCTCGACATGGCGCACTTCCCGTTCGTCCATACCGACATTCTCGGCGCCGAACCGCACACGGAGGTGCTGCACTATACCACCGAGATCCGCCGCGACGTCGACGAAGTCTGGGCCACGAACTGCCAGTTCTTCCAGCCGCAGGCGGCGCTGTCGGCTACGGGCGGGATCATGACGCAATACATGTACCGCGTCGCAAACCCGTTCGCGACCGTCCTCTACAAGACCTGCCCCAATGCCGCGAACCGCTGGGATGTCATATGCCTGTTCGTGCAGCCACTCGAGCCCGACCGCTGCCGGGCACACCCGGTGATGTTCCTGATCGACGACATTTCGCCGCTGACGGAACTCATTCATTTCCAGCAACTGATTTTCCTGCAGGATCGCATCATCCTCGAAAACCAGCGCCCGGCGTTGCTGCCGCTGGAGCCGCGCACGGAAATTCCGACCCGCGCCGACGCATCCTCGATCGCCTACCGGCGCTGGCTGAAGGAAAAAGGCGTCATCTACGGCACCAACGTCGAGGCGGCGTGATCGGGCAAGGCTGCCTCGAGATCTTCGGCATTATCTTTCCAGTTCAACCGTCAATCCCGCCCTGCTGCTTCCAACGTCAGGGATTTGCCTCGCGCATCATTGCCTTCAGCATTTCGGCGAGCACGCTCGCGATCGCGGTCGAGCCTCGCACGTTGCCTATCAGCATCAAGGTCTGTGCTTCATTCGCCAATTCGCGGACGGGAACATAGACGAGGCGTCCTGCGCGCCGCTCGAATTCGATGTCGAACGGCGTCAGGAACGTAATGCCGTTATCCAGGATCGCGGCATGCCGCATGATCTCAATGGCGTTGGTTTCGATGATCGGCTGTGGTTCGAGCGTTACCCTTGAAAATGCGGCGTCGAGGTAGGGTCTGATGGCGCTGCTGCCGTCGGCGATTACCAACGGATAGTCGATGCAGTCGCCGAGCCGAACCGCAGGGCGCTTTGCAAGCGGATGGCTTGGCGCCATCACCGCACCGAGCTTGCCGATTGCGCGTGCAAGCACCTTCAAATTGCTGTCTTTGGCAAAATCGAATCCAATCCCGAGATCCGCCTCGCCGCCGGCCACCGCCGACTGGATCTCTTCGCCGGTGGTAAGGAGCGTCAGGATCAATTTCACCCGCGGGTTGGCCAATCTGAACTGCTTGACGGTGCCCGGCACCAGATTGGACGCCAGTCCGCTCATCATCGCCAGCGTGATCTCGCCGCGGCGTAGCCCCTTCAGCTCCTCGATCTTGGTCTGCGCGCGGGTCAACTCCTTGAGCGTTTGCCGGATGTGTCCGATCAAGATCTCTCCCGCGGCAGTCAGGACGAGTTTTTTCGGAAGCCGCTGGAACAAGGGCGTTCCCAACTGAATCTCAAGCGCAAGAATCTGCCGGCTGATGGCGGACGCCGCGACATTCAAATGGGTTGCAGCCTTGCGGATCGACCCGGTCCGGGCAACCTCGTCGACGTAGGTTAGTAAACGGCTGTGCAGCATTCTTTCGGCCCCACGAGTAATCTTCAGGATGGCTTTGCGTTGCCTAAAAGGCAACGCGCTTGCCGAATTAAAGTGCTTTGAAGAGATGGCTCCGCATGCTCATCCTGAGGCGGCGGGAAGGATTGGCGCGGAGGTAGCCGGAGACAATGCATGGGCCTGAAATCGCGCTGGTGGTGGGATCTGACCACACAAGACTTCGCCGATATCGACGCGGAGCGCGTTGTGGCAATCCTTCCAGTCGGCGCAATCGAACAGCATGGCCCTCATTTGCCGGTCAGGGTCGATGCGGCGATCAATGCCGGTATCATCTCGCGCGCGTTCGAGCTGATGCCGCTTGACTGCCCGGCGCTGGTGTTGCCGATGATGTCCGTCGGCAAGTCCGACGAGCACCTCGCTTTCCCGGGCACACTGACTTTGTCGCACGAAACGCTGGCACGGGTCTGGTTCGAGCTCGGCGAAAGCGTGCATCGCGCCGGCATCCGCAAAATACTGTTCTTCAACTCGCACGGCGGTCAACCGCAATTGCTCGAGATCGTTTGCCGCGATTTGCGCGTCAAGCTCGGCATGTTCGCAGTATCGGCAATGTGGCCGCGGTTGATTGACATGGACGCACTGTTCGACACCAGCGAAAACAAGCATGGCATTCACGCCGGCCAGAGCGAAACGAGCATCATGCTGCATCTGCATCCCGAACTGGTCGAGATGCAGCTGGCGGAAAATTTCGTGCCGCTGTCCGTCGAGATGGAGCGCGAGTCGGAAATACTCGGGCGCGGGAATTCGGTCAGCTTCGGTTGGCAAGCCCAGGATCTGCATCTCAAGGGCGCCTGCGGGGATGCGACCAAGGCGACCGCGGAACTTGGTGCGGTCACCGTCGAACGTGCCGCGCAGCGCCTGGTCGCGCTGATCGACGAGATCAGCCGCTATCCATTGTCGCGAATTGCCGCGACTACGGCATTCGATCAACCGAAACCGCGCTAGAGACCGACAGGACCCTTCGATGGCATTCAGTGTCGCAGACATTTCGCAAGCACGGGCATTCCGCATTTCGCCGGCGGATACCAATTATTTCGTGATGCTGTTCGACAAGGATACCGATGAGATCGACAACATCTTCGTCATCGAAATCTTCAAGGTAGGCGGCGCCACGCCGCCGAACGAGCACGCCGCGGCCCACGAATTCTTCCACGTGCTGCATGGCGAGGGCGTCGCCCGCTGTGACGGCAAGACGCGGCCGATCAGGAAGGGCGACTCGCTGCTGCTGCATCCCGGTTCGGAACACGTGATCGAGAACACGGGGACCGACAAGCTCTACACGCTCACGGTGATGACGCCGAACGAGGGTTTTGCCGAGCTGATCCGCGGCGGCGACCGCGTCGATCTCGACGCCGACGACATCCGAATATTGCAGGGGCTTTGACAATGCCAGGCGGGCCGGCATTCACCGAGAAGGGAGAAGAGCCGTTGCGGCCGCTCGCCTCGAGCGCAAGCAATCGCTGGGCTGTTCTCCGAGACGCGGGCGAATTTGGTACGGCCGCCGTTGATGCCACGTCCGATTGCATCCAGGCCGACACTTCACCGGACTATTGCATCTCGGCGACCATCTACAACATTCGCCAATGCTTCGGCTTCATCATCGGATCGGGGTTGCTGATGCCTGAACTTGCCGGCAACGAACGTGCGTAGGATGATCCGGTCATGAACGATCTGTCGTCCAGCCCCCTCACCTCGCTGCTTGCCGACCTCGGCGACCTCGACGTGGTGACCGATCCCAAGATCGTGCGCCGGCGCTCGCGCGACTTCTTCTGGTACAGCCCGATCCTGAACCAGCAACTCGACGGCAAGTCGGCCGACCTGATCGTTGCGCCGCGCGACGAGGCAGAGGTCGTGCGTGTGGCGGCAGCCTGCGCACGCCGCCGGGTGCCGCTGACGGTGCGCGCCGGCGGCACCGGCAATTACGGCCAGGCGGTACCGTTGCAGGGCGGCGTACTGCTCGATGTCACCGCACTCACGGCCGTCGAATGGATCAGGCCCGGCATGATGCGTGTTGGCGCCGGCGCCAAGATGAACGCGATCGATGCCGAGTTGCGGCCATCAGGCCAGGAGCTACGCATGCATCCCTCGACCAAGCGGACCGCCACGATCGGCGGATTCGTGGCCGGCGGCTCCGGTGGCATCGGCTCGGTCAACTACGGTGGCCTGCGAGAACCCGGCAACATTCTGGCCGCGCGGGTCGTCACGGTCGAAGAGCGGCCGCGTATCATCGAACTGCGCGCAGACGCGGCGCAAAAGATCAATCGCACCTACGGCACGACCGGGATCATCACCGCGCTCGAAATGCCCTTGTCGCCGGCCTGGACGTGGATCGACGTCGTCGTCGTGTTCGATGATTTCAGGGAGGCTGCGGCCTTCGGGTACGAAGCGGCTCTCGCCGACGGGATCGTCAAAAAACTGTTGTCGCCGATCACTGCGCCGCTGCCCTCGTATTTCGGGGCGCTCAAGCCCCATTGTCCCGAAGGCAAGAGCATCCTGATCGCGATGATTGCGGAGCCCTCGCTCGAAAGCTTCAAATCGCTGCTCGGCGGCCGCGGCACGATTACGCTCGCAACGCCGACCGACGACAGCCCCGGCCAGGTCCCGCTCTATGAATACACCTGGAACCATACCACCCTTCAGGTGCTCAAGGCCGATCGTTCCGTCACCTACCTGCAATGCCTCTATCCCCATGACCGATTGCTGGAAAAAGTGGCGGAGATGCGGGAGATGTTTCCGGACGAAGTACTGCAGCATCTCGAATTCATCCGCTTCAACGGCCGCGTCACCTGCAGCGGACTGCCGGTGGTGCGCTACAGGGATCCGGACAGGCTGAGCGAGATCATCCGGCTTCACGAGGAGCACGGGGTCTATATTGCCAACCCTCACGTGTTTACGGTCGAGGATGGCAGCCGCTACAAGCGCGTCGAAGCGGATCAGTTGGGGTTCAAGCACGAGGTCGATCCGTACGGCCTGCTCAATCCAGGCAAGATGCGCAGCTTTGCGAAAATGGCGCCGTGATGCGCGTGCTGTATGTCTATTGCCACCCGCTGGACGACAGCTTTCATGCCGCGATCCTGAAGGAAGCCATGGCAGGATTGAGCGCGGCGGGACATACCACGGACCTGCTCGATCTCTATGCGGAGGGTTTTGACCCCGTGCTCACCGCCGAACGCCGCCGCGACTACCACGATCCGGCGCGAAACCGGGCCAACAATCAGGCCTATGTCGACCGGCTGATGGCCGCGAACGCCCTGGTCGTGCAATTTCCGACCTGGTCATTCGGACCGCCTGCCATGTTGAAAGGCTGGTTCGATCGGATGTTCGGCCCGGGAATCGCACTGGATCTCTCCGATCCGAGCCAGGCGAAACCGATGCTGCTTCACATCAAATGCATTAGCGGAATCTCGACCTATGGCCGCCCGCGCTGGCAGGCGATCGCGATGGCCGATCCGCCGCGCAAGATCATCAAGCGATACCTGCCGTGGTTTACCGGTTCCAAGGCACGGGTGCGCTATCACGCGCTCTATCACATGAACACCGCGACGCCGGCGAAGCGGAGCGGCTTTCTGGCAAAGGTACGCCGCGAGATGGAGCGCCTCTAACGTGGCGTCGATACCGGCAAATGCCACTTTGTCATCTCAGCGATCAGATTCGCATCAATCGCGCTCCGGCGCCGCCGCGACAACCTCGATTTCCACCACGAATTCAGGCCTCGTAAAACCGCTCACGATCACCAAAGTCGAAGCCGGCGGGATCCCCGGAAACTGCCGGTCGCGCGACCGCATATAGCCCTGCATGTATTCGCGATTCGTCACATAGGCGTTGATGCGGACGACGTTGGCCAATGTCATGTCGTCTTCCGCGAGAATGGCCGCGATATTGGCAAAGCAAAGGTCAGCTTGAGCCTCGCAATCCGGCGGAATCGTTTCGTCGGCACTGATACCGAGCTGGCCGGAAGTAAACACCAGCCTGTGCCCTGCCGGTGCCGCGATCCCGTGACTGTAGCGCGCAAAGGGAGATCTGATCGACGAAGGCGAAAGCGCGCGCAAAGCCGTGATCCTCGTACAGCAGGGGTGAAACAAGCCGTTGCGCGATAGTAAGTCGATTTTCGCCACGACGTCATCGGGCATTTTGAGAAGAGCCTGGCCGCCTATTTCAGCGGCACAGCGCCGAAACCATGCCGCGACCGAGGGCGGCGGCCAAAGCCGAAGCTGTCGTTGCCAGAAAGGCAACGGATTGCTCGAATTAAAGTGCTTTCAGGTGACAGCTTACCTGTGCATCTTGCACTGAAAAGGCCGGCAGGACGATCGTTTCCCGCTGGAGACGACCCGGCTGTCCGAGATTGGCCCGGCATTCGCATGGGCTGAGAACGCAAATGGGCGGCGAAGCGCCTGCCCGAAACGAGGTAGCCGCGATGGCAACGAAATCCCTGCCGCGTATGTTCGTAACCGCCTTGGTCGGAGCCGGCGCATTGCTCGGCCCGCTTGCGCCAACGCTTGCCGCCGACAAGGTGACCTTTCTCACCAGTTGGTTCGCTCAGGCCGAACACGGCGGTTTTTATCAGGCCAAGGCGACCGGGCTCTATGACAGAGCCGGCCTCGACGTGACCATCAAGATGGGCGGTCCGCAGGTCAACGGCTCGCAACTTCTGCTCGCCGGCGAGACTGATTTCATGATGGGTTACGATATTCAGGTCTTGAAGGGACGCGAACAAAACTTGCCGCTGGTGACTGTCGCCTCCTCATTCCAGTTCGACCTGCAGGGGTTGATGACCCACGATGACGTCACCGATATCGCGGCCCTCAAGGGCAAACCCATTCTGATTGCCGGTTCGTCCCGCATTACCTTCTGGCCCTGGCTGCGCGCCAAGTATGGTTTTACCGATGACCAGATACGGCCATACACGTTCAACTTGCAGCCGTTCTTCGCCGACAAGAATATCGCCCAGCAGGGCTACCCTTCCTCCGAGCCGTACCAGGCGCAGCAGCAGAACGAAAAGGTAAAGTTTTTCCTGCTGGCTGACGGCGGCTATCCACCTTACGGCTCCACGATCGTCACCACCGACAAGATGGTCACCGAAAAGCCCGATGTGGTGGCCCGATTCGTGAAGGCATCGCTGGAAGGTTGGCGCGACTACATGAAGGATCCGGCCCCCGGTAACGCCTTGATAAAGGCCGACAACCCAAAAATGACCGACGGACAGATCGCTTTTGCGATCGAGAAACTCAAGCAAAACAAGGCCGTCGACGGCGGCGATGCGGCGACACAGGGGATCGGGATCATCACGACCGACCGCTACAAGAAGACCTATGATTTCCTGGTCGCGGCCGAGTTGCTCGATCCGAAGACCGACTGGAAAAAAGGCATAGATGTGCGCTTCGTCAAGGACCTCAAAATCGGGGTGCAATAGCGGCGGCCATGAATGCCCATTTGCCCGGCGAGCCGCTGCACGAAAGCCCGGACCGAATGACCGCCGACCACGATCGGCCGCCGGCGGTGGAGATACTTTCGGCCGAGAAGGTTTTCGCCAACGGCACGCGGGCGCTGGCGCCGATCGATCTAAGCATTGCGGACGGCGAATTCCTGACCCTGATCGGCCCATCCGGCTGCGGCAAGAGCACGCTGCTCAAACTGATCGCCAATCTCATCGAACCGTCGGACGGCCGGCTGTTGTGGTGGCGCGGAGAATTCGGACAGGTCGGCCAGGACGGGCGGCGCTTTGCGTTCGTGTTCCAGGAGCCCACCTTGATGCCCTGGGCCCGGGTCGATGCAAATGTGCGGCTTCCGCTTGAACTCGCCAATTCCGCGAACGCCAAAACTGCTTCGACCGTGGCGGAGGCAATCGAGCGTGTCGGCTTGTCGAGGTTTTCGCGGCATTTTCCGCGCCAACTTTCCGGCGGCATGAAAATGCGGGTCTCCATCGCGCGGGCACTTGTGACGAACCCCAATCTGTTGCTGATGGATGAACCTTTTGGAGCGCTTGACGAATTCACCCGGAACAAGCTCGACGCCGATTTGGTCCGGCTATGGTGGGAACGCAAGCTCACCACAGTGTTCGTCACGCACTCGATCTACGAGGCCGTCTTCCTGTCGACCAGGATCATCGTCATGGCGGCAAATCCCGGCCGCGTCTTCAGGACAATGACGATCGAAGAACCGCAGCCGCGCGGCGAGGAATTTCGCAGCAGTGCCAAGTTTGCCGCGTACTGCCGCGAACTGTCGACCTGGCTTGCCGAAGCATCCCTTCCCTCGCCATCCGGAGGCGTCTCGTGAAGCCGCTGCTGCAGACGGAAGCCTTTGTCCGGATCGCGGCGCCGCTTGCGGTTGGCGTCATATTGATCGGCGTGTGGGAAGTTGGCTGCCGAGTTGCATCGATCCCTGTCTATTTGTTTCCGAAGCCGAGCGACATCTTCAACAGCCTTGCACACAACGGCCCGTCGTTGCTGCGAGCGTTGCTGGTGACCTTGCGGGTAACGTTGCAGGCCTTCGCGGCGGCGATTGTGCTGGGAACGCTGGTCGCGTTCCTGTTCGTGCAGAGCCGCGCAATCGAGGTCAGTCTGTTTCCCTACGCCGTCCTGCTGCAGGTCACACCCGTCGTGGCCATCGCTCCGCTGATCATCATCCTTGTCAAGAATACCCAGCTCTCGCTGACCATCTGCGCAACGCTGGTGGCGCTATTTCCCATCATCTCGAACACGACCCTTGGGCTGAGAAGCGTCGACCCCGGGCTTGCGAATTACTTCCGCATGAATCGCGCCGGGCCCCTCAAAACCCTCATCAAGCTGCGAATCCCCGGAGCGTTGCCGTATTTCTTCGGAGGCTTGCGCATTTCCAGCGGGCTGGCGCTGATCGGCGCGGTCGTGGCCGAGTTCGTCGCGGGCACCGGCGGCCGTTCGTCCGGGCTGGCCTACGAGATTTTGGACGCCGGATTCACGCTCGATATTCCCCGGATGTTCGCGGCGCTGTTCTTGATCACCCTGACGGGAGTCGGATTGTTCGGGGCGATGGTTCTTCTATCCAGGCTCGCGTTGTCGAACTGGCACGAAAGCGAAGTAGGAGCGGAGACGTGACCGCCATGCTGATCGAGAATGCGACAGGGATTTTCAGCGGGCGTCCGGGCGCTGCGATGCGGACCAGTGGTTCGATCCGCATTCGCGATGGCGTGATCGTCGAAATCGGCGCGCTGCAGGCGGAGCCGAATGAGCGCAGGCTGGATGCGCGGGGCTGTGTTGTCTATCCCGGCCTGATATCGACCCATCACCACCTGTTCCAGAGCGTCCTGAAGGGCGTGCGTTCCGGCATCAACCTCCCCCTCGCCGGCTGGCTTCGCTCGGTGCCCTATACGTTCTGGTCGAAGATCGATGAAGAGGCGCTGGCCGTCGCCGCCCGTATCGGGCTCACCGAAATGCTGCTGTCGGGAACAACGACCGTTGCCGATCACCACTATCTTTTCAGCGATAGTTTCCGGTTCGATCCCGCGCAGGTGATTTTCGAGGTCGCGCGCAGCCTTGGAATTCGTTTGGTCTTCTGCCGGGGCGGCGCCACCAAGGGACGTCACTTCGATACCGACGAACTGGTTCCGATGCCCGTCGAGTCGATCGACCACATGCTCAAGTCAGTTGAAGCCTGCGCACAGCGATTCCACGACACCTCGCCAGGCAGCCTTACCCAGGTGGTATTGGCGCCGACCACGCCGACATGGTCAATCGATCCAGGCGAATTGAAGGAGGCGGTCGCGGCGGCGCGGCGAATGAAGTTGCGGCTGCACAGCCACCTGTCGGAATCCTCCGAGTACGTCGATTTTTGCTTGTCGGTCCACGGCAAGCGCCCGGTTGAATGGCTGGCGGACCACGATTGGCTTGGACCGGATGTGTGGTTCGCGCATTTGGTGCACCTCGATCCCAACGAAGTCCAGATTCTGGCGAGCACGGGTACCGGCATGGCGCATTGTCCGCAGTCCAACTGCCGCCTCGGATCTGGCGTCGCCCCCGCCGATGCGATGGCTCGCCTCGGCGGCGCGGTGTCCCTTGGCGTGGACGGCGCGGCATCCAATGAAGCCGCTGACATGATCAGCGAGATGCACAGCGCCTGGCATACCCATCGGGCCGTCAAAGGTGCCGACGCTGTGACGGCGGATGAGGTCGTACACTGGGCGACGGCGGGCGGCGCCCGCGTGCTGGGACTGCCTCAGATTGGAACGCTGGCGCCTGGGCAACAGGCCGACATTGCCATCTTTAATCTGGACCAACCACGGCATTTCGGCATGCACGATCCGATGATCGCGCCAGTCACCTGCGCAGGCTCGGCCAGCGTCCGCTATTTGCTGATCGGAGGCCGGATCGCGGTGGAGAATGACGCAATCCCCGGCCTCGATATTAAAAAACTACAATCCGACGCGGCCCGCGTCGTTGCGCATTTGGCTGCCTGAACAGCGGAGAACGCCATGCTCAATACCAAACAACCGGTGCTTCGGCGCTTCTGGTACGCGGTCATGCCGGTTGATCACCTCAAGGATGGGCCTCGGCCGTTTATGCTGCTCGGTGAGCCGATCGTGCTGTTCCTCGACGCGAGGGGCGAGCCTGCTGCGCTCGAAGATCGCTGTTGCCACCGTACCGCGAAGCTGTCGAAGGGCTGGTGCCACAACGGCAATATCGTCTGCGGCTATCACGGCTGGGAATATGACCGCGATGGCAAGCTCGTGATGATTCCGCAGTTTCCATTCGAGCAGCCGATTCCCGATGCCAGAGCACGTTCGTTTCGAGCACAGACTCGCTACGGTTACGTCTGGGTCGCGCTTGGCGAACCGCTGAGCGACATTCCCGACATTCCCGAAGACCGCGATCGCGGTTACCGCCGGATCCACCAATTTTACGATAAATGGAACACTGCCGCGCTTCGATTGATGGAAAATTCATTCGACAACGCGCATTTCGCCTTCGTGCATAAGGGGACCTTCGGCGATATCAATCAGCCCAAACCCGAAAAGTACGAAGTCGTCGAGACCGACTACGGCTTTGATGCCGAAACGATCATCACGATCAGAAATCCACCTAACGCGTCCAGGATTACGGGAACGACCGATCCCACCACGAAAAGACATCAACGCAACAAATGGTTCATGCCGTTCTGCCGGCGGCTCGATATGGAATATCCATCAGGTATCAGACATATCATCTTCAACTGCGCAACGCCGATATCTGACGGTCAGATCCAAGTCGTTCAAATTCTCTATCGCAACGACACCGAAGCGGACTGCCCCACCCAGGAACTGATCGATTGGGATGCGGCCATCATCGCCGAGGATCGGGATATGCTGGAATCGACCGATCCCGATGCCATCGTGGACATGAGCCGGAAGATCGAAAAGCATATGCCATCGGACCGGCCGGGAATGATCATGCGCACGCGCTTGCTCGAATTGCTTCGGACGCACAATGAAGAAGAACACTCTCGGCAGGAAACCGCGTGAACTCAAGGATGTGCCGGTGCTGAACGAGATGGGGCCCGAATTAGAAAGGCCGCCCTGTTTGGTGATTTCAGGATCGTCAACGGGACCAACGTAACGGCGATCCTGGACGCCGCCATCCTCCGAAAAGCGCGGCACATTTCTTGCTCCTTCCAGCGGAACCTCGGGGGATTTCCGTATGAGATTGTTGAGCAAAATCAGTGCGATCGCCGTCCTGCTGGCGGGCCTTGCGGCGTTGCCCGCGCCGTCCCGCGCCCAGGACAAGGTGTCCGTCGGTGTGTTCCCGGTCAGCTCGTCCCTACCCTATTTTGTCGCGTTGGAGCGGGGCTTCTTCAAGGAGCAGAACATCGAGCCCGAGATGACCAAGCTGATGGGTGGACCGCCGAACGTTGCCGCCATGATGACCAACCAGATCGAAGTGTCCGCGGTGCTGGTGATGCTCGAAGGGCTCAATGCCGATGTCAAGAAACCGGGTGTCGCGATGTACATCAGCCTCAACAGCCAGACCAAGGTCTGGAAGATGGAGCAGTTCGTCGTCCGCAACGGCTTTCCGGCGAACTCCATCGCCGACCTGAAGGGCGCCAAACTGATGTCGGCGCCGGGCCCGGCCAACCTCAATACCGCGAAAGCCATTCTCGCCAAGAACGGCCTCAAGGAAGGCGACTACACCATCGATCAGCTCGACATGGGACAGCACGTCAACGCGATGACCGCCGGCACCTTCGACGGCGGCTATACGCTGGAGCCCAGCGCGTCGATGATGATCAAGGCTGGCATCGCCCGCTCGCTCGAGGCCGGTGTGATCTCGAAATATATTCTGGGCAGCGAGGGCGCCGACGCCTATGCCGCGGGCTGCGCAATGACCTCTGACTTCATCCAGAAGCGGCCCGATGTGGCCAAGCGTTTCGCGGCGGCGTGGGCCAAGGCGATCGCGTTCATCAACGCCAACCCGGACGAAGCACGAAAGCACCTCGCCAAGAACACGTTCACGCCTGACAATGTCGTCGACATGGTCTCGATGCTTGGCTACGTCATGGCCGGCGATCTCAGCCCGAAGCAGCTCGCCGACTTTCAGGCGTTTGCCGATTTCGGCACG
>Ga0081540_1000635_pt1 | contig 33393 bp, 59 predicted proteins | sample TabmetS2T1R1_FD_71024 | JGI IMG/M metagenome (GOLD analysis project Ga0081540, IMG submission 71024) | Tabebuia heterophylla rhizosphere microbial communities from the University of Puerto Rico - S2T1R1 | ecosystem: Host-associated > Plants > Roots > Rhizosphere ...
GGGGCTGCTGATCATGGAGCCACGAAAGAGTACCAGGTGCTTATCCTCACGGCCGAAGGACACGTTCTCGATAGGCACATCCTGACGTGTGCGGATGATGATGAGGCTAAAGAGACGGCAAAGTTGTTCGCCGAGAGCAGTCTGGTAGAGGTTTGGAAAGGCGCGGTTCGCATAGTTCGATTTGAGCCGAAGCAATGAGACCCCCTCAGTGGTCCTGCGGCACTCGGCACAAACTTGCGCTTGTGTTCTAGCATTCGGGCGCTTCAGGCTTACCTTAATCTGAACTGATCGTCCGCATCAACGTCGCGGCGTTGATCTGGAACGCCACGACCGTCTGCGCCACGTTGATGACCGTTAGCAGCAGAAATTCCGTATTGTTGAACATGGCAAGGCGTTGCACACCGGCGGCCGCGAGAGCAAACAGCACAATTTGCAAGACTGCTATCGCTCCCATCAAGAGAACCTCGTAGATATTGTTGACGCCAGGATCCGATACCTTCATCTGCTCGGCCATCGCAACGATGGCGGCGGCGACCATTAGAACTTCGACCCATGCCAGCCGATAGCCCGCATAATCGAAGATCGTCGCTCTCGGATCAGCGAAGACGAGCTGCCCAATGACAAACATCACCAGGATAAAGGCGAATCCGGGGACGTAACGCAGAAGTCCCCTACGCCGACGACGGCGCGCCACATCGGACTCGCTGACAACGGCAGCATCCGCATGTTCGCTACGTGTCATTGGAGCTCCTCGAGGTGGCCTCTGATTATATACGCCAGTTGGCGCAATTTCACGACGAGACAAGTGAATCTGGTGGTTATGAGAGATGGTGTCCAGGGGCAAATTCTGGATACCAAACACGGATCGATAGGTTCCGATGGGGGTAGAGGTGCCAGGCACGCTGCGCCGCCTGTCTTTTGACGGGGAAAGCGCGGCCATGGTGCCACTCGTTTTACCGGCGCCGCCTACAATAGGATGCACATCGTAGTACAGGGCGCGTGCAGGATCAATTCTAGCGGTCACGGGCGAGCGCATCATCCCTCGTTCACAACTTGTTGTGCGAGCGAACCTTCACACGTTGCATTTATTTCAATCGCAGGACGAAGCACTTCGTGCGGATACACCGCACGGTCAACAAGGGAAGGTGGACATGCGCGAGAGTCGAGTTTTCCTGTGCTTCGCATTAGCGATCGGTTGCGGCATCACCCTCCAGAGTACCGCTTTTTCGCAAGAATATCGGGGAACGTGGGAACAACAAAGGGCCTGCACGCCCGACGTCTGGCGGCTATGCGGCGCGCAAATCCCCGATGTGGACAGGATCGTGGCTTGCCTACGGCGAAATACTCCGCAACTCAGCGATCGGTGCCGCGCGGTTTTCGCACAAGGCGATGTGCCTTCACGGGGCGAGGATCGCGACTACGGACAAAGGCGTTATGGTCGAGATGGGCCGCGGCGCTACGATCGCGAATATGGGCCAAGGCCTTACGACAGGGACTACGGTCCAAGGCCTTACTATGGCCCTAGGCCTTACGATTATGACGAAGAATAAAGTGGAAGACAGGCTTCCTATCCAACCATGCAGGGCAAGAAGAACGTCTGGCCGAGAACGCGAAACGATTGCGTGAGGAGGCTAAGCTACTCCCACCGGGCGCGATGCGCGACGTCACACTCAGGAAGGCTCGGCAAGCCGAAACATATGAGCGAATGGCTTAGGTCGCCGGGCCTGCGACCGCGCGCCAAAGAAGAACACCGGCACTAGGGCCGCCAGCCGGGTATTTTTTGAAGATCGGTCCGCTTGGTAACGCAACAAACAACGCTGCGCGGATTTGCCCTTCAGGCAGGCAGCGGTCTCATGAGTAAGTGTGCCCCCTGCAGCGCTGCCGGTGGGATCGTCTGGCTGCTCCTTCACACCAGCCGTAATTGTGCGCGGTCACGCTCTACGTGCCGCTCGATAAATCCCTCAAGACCGGCCGGAACGTCGTCCCCTTGCCGGTCACAGCGGTACTGCAATTCGCTGGCGACATCTTCGGAGACATCGCGGGACCAGCCTTCTGTTGTGTTGAAGCCGATGACCCGAACCGGATTGGCGTACTCGCCCTTCAGCAGGTCGCTGATGATGGTTTCAAGGTCTGCGGCGGTCTCGAAGTCGGTCTCCCGCCAGACACGGCCGAGATCACCAAAATCATCGAGCACCAGATAGACAGTTTCAGTGTCGCCACTCGGGACGATGGAAGGGGTCCAATTACCCATGACGCAACTCCGTACCAGCAATGGCAGCAAGGTAGCCGTCGGTTCGGACGATTGCGAGTCAACAGTTCGAAATATCAGCAACGTCCGCGTGTCGGGCCACGCTCGTCTTTACCCAAGGTTTTCGAACTCTGCTTGCGCGACTATCAAAGAAGCTGTGGAGACGAAAAGGGCCTTTGATCCAGATCAAGCGTGCGATAGTCACCCGCCTCACGCTCGCGCCCATGGCTGGGATCGATTGGATATACGTATTGTCCATTGGCACGCTGGCGCTCTCTGTCGGTGCGATGTGCATCCTGCTGTTCGCGCTGTGAGGCGTTGCCGGTAAAATGAGTGGCACCATGCGTCACCGCATCTAGCATCCCGGTCTCCGTTTTTTAAGAATGCCAGTGTGGCAATCGCGCCGACTGGAACCTCGCTTTGACGATCTTGGAATGGGTCAAGCTTTCCTTGACCGCACTGGCAATATCGATAGCCCTCGGTGCTGTTGCAGCGGGAGCCGCGGGGCTCATTGCTCGTTAGGCCGACGCCTCATTGTGGATCTAGGAACCATCCGTCTTGTCGGCGGTAGGTTCATCAGGCCAGCCAGCCGCCCGCTGTCTGGTCGGCACGGCCTCTGTCGGAAAGAGTGGGGGGATGTAAGTGAGGCCACCTCAGTTGGCTAACCAAAAGACCCCGCCGACGAGGAACAGCGCGATTAGCGCCGCAAGAATCACCACAAGCACCCAATCCCGCTTCGTGAGCAGTTCATACTGAAACAGCTCTTCTGTACGCCGTATCAATTGGCGGCCTCTTTCACCGAGATAATCCTGCCGCCGTTGTTCCTTGTGTTGGATTGAGCAAGCTTCAGCCAACGATCCGCCATCCGTTGCAATGCATCCTTCTCAATTGCGTCCGCAGCTTTTGCCGCAAGGCGGCGACATTTTTCAGCTTCGGCACGGCAATTATCTACATTGGGGTTGTTGGACATGGTGGTGGCTCCTGAGACATATAAGCCACAGATTGCCGCCTTCGTTCCGCCGATACCGTGAGTGGAGGTTATCGCTCGCCCCGGCCGCCACCGCATCGGCAGGCGTGCGGTCCAGCAAAAGGCTGGTCGGGTGGCTCTCGCGAACCTTGCCGGTGTCCTCGCAGAGCACACACTTCAAGCGAAAATCAGTGTTGCAATCCCAACGGTCGGCCAAAGGGGGCTCGCAATACCACGACAGTGGCCTTGGAAACTCTTCTTGATGGTCAAGCTCAAGCTTTAACCCAAAAGGCGATCGATTTGGCTCTGGCCGGCGACATCACGGCCCTACGACTTTGCCTCGATCGAATACTGCCGGTTCGCAAGGATCGCCCGGTGAATTTCGACTTGCCACCGGTCAATAGCCCCGAAGATGCAGCCAAGATTGCATCAGCCGCACTAACCGCGGTTGCCACTGGTGAACTCACGCGGGCCGACGCGAGCGAGATCTGCAAGTTGATCGACATCTGGGTGAAGGCTTTCGAGAGTGCCGAGCTGGCTGAACGACTGGAACGATTGGAAAGGATGACGAGTCAATGAACAGAGGCTTGGAAAGCCGAATCTCCCGGTTAGAACAATATCGAAAACCGCAGCGTTCCTACGTCGTCCACTGCAGCGACCCGCCGACGGCCGACGAATTGTCGGAAATCTCACGAGCGAGAGCGGAGGGCCGTCGTTTTGCGATCCTGCCTCGGGTTTGCCAGAAATCACCCGCGAGCTCCATGCGCAAGCGCTATTGCGTGTGCTCAGATCGGCGCGCAGGAGACCATTAGAACTGGCACATAGCCGACGCGTTAAGTTTTGTGTTCGCAAGCAGGAAATCTGAAACATATTTGCGGTCGGAGCGTTAGTCGCTGGGAACACACGTCGAGACTCGTCAATGGAACACTTGATTCAGGAGTTCGGTGCCTGGCTTAAGCAAGGATTTGGCTGGCTCGTCGACGTGATTGTGTTCGGGTGCCTCTGGGGCATCAGCCAAGTTTCACGACTTTTTGGTGCGCACCTAGGCAGCCCCCCGATCTTGAGGGTTGCGGTACTCGTTCTTGTGCTCTTGCTCATCCTATATTTGTTCTATTGGACGTTTGTCCGCTTCATCGGAGTAATCAGATGGGCACTCAGTAGGATCGCGTATGCACTGGGAATGATTTTATTCAGCGCGGCTGTGGTTTCGGGAATGTTTGCCGGCGCTGGGGTTTTGGCTGCAACCGTGATGTGGGTGATGGGCAACGTTAACTTGGCCGCTCGATGACTCCTACGAGCCCGTTTAACCGAGCGACCCGGCGACCACGCGTTCGGTCGACGTCCGTTTTCGGTCGAAAGCTGAGTTCAGAGCCGCTTAATGACCTCACGGCTTCAGCGCTTTAGGCTTCATTCGTAACGAAGTGGGGGCCGCTTTCGCGGCCCCGTATTAGTCTAATCCAGTTCGTAGACGACTCTTCGGGAGTCTGGATCAACGAACATCACTCGGTCATTCGAGTAAACGTAGCGATACTTGGTCACGGACGGACCCCAGTCTGAAGGGACGGCGTGCAGTTCAACGTTGGCGGGCACAGATGCTCCTACTGCGATCCGCTCCGTGGTCGTTATCGGCCGCAACTTCTTCTCCGTCACGTATGATTTGATCCGCGTGCGATATTCCGGTTCGATCTGAACGGATTCACGCGCAATTCCCGTCGTCGTAGTGACGGTCGATTGAGCAATTGCCGTCCCCGTCATCAATCCGGCAGCCGCCAGAACCAGAACTAGCTTCTTCATTTTTGTTTTCCTCCTCGCCGCTGAATGCGGTCGCGAAAAGAACCGATAGCCAATGGCTATGTTCCTTTGGAGCCGCGATAGTCGTAAAGGGTCTTTTTGACTCACCGTCTGAACGCGCCGTAGAACCGGCGCGACCGACACTCCGTCATGATTCACAGTTCATAGGACGAGAGAGGCGCAATGACCTGAAGCGGGCATATCGCGGGAGCATTATTCCGGGCTGCTTTTTCGGGAACGTTTTCACTTCTACGCCATCCAAGCATCGGCAGGGCGTGCACCCGAAGGGAGACAGCTATGGCAAAGACTAGATCGACTTCCATCACAAGACGCGGCGTTGTCGCGGGGCTGGCACTGAGCGCGGCGCCAGTCGCGCTGGCGCAAGCGGACAAGGCACACGCGCAGGCCGCCCAGCCCTCATCGGAGAAAAGTCTGTACGACCGGCTGGGAGGCGTCTTTGCCATCGCTGCCGTCGTTGACCACTTCAGCGACGCCGTTGTGAAAAATCCCGTTGTCGGCCAGAAATCGAAGAACCCGCAGCTTCGGGAATGGCACACCAAGAGCCTGGAAAGGTTGCCCGGCCTTAAGTTCATGCGGACGCTGTGGGTCTGCGACGTCTCGGGCGGGCCGCTCAAGTTCGCGGCCACCAAGCCCGGCGCGACGCCGCTCGGCCTTGAGGAAGCCCACCGCAACCTGCGGATCTCTCCGGCCGAATTCGATGAGGTCGCGGCCGAACTCGGGCGGAGCCTCGATTTTGCCAAGGTTCCGAAGCGCGAAAAGGCCGAAGTGCTTGCGGCCTTCGCCGCCCACAAGGATGAAGTGACGGCCGGCTACGCCACGGTCGGCAGGCGCGGCTGAAGCAAGATCGTAGGCGAGTTGGCGGTCCTTGCGCGTGCAGATGGCCCCCTTTATTGCCAATGCACGGTTCGAGTCGTCACAACGGGACCATTATCCATAAACCGATGCCGATGATGATCGCCGATATCACGATCACCATCAGGTCAGCCGTAGGCCCACCAAGAAGTGCGCGTCGCAGGCTCGGTCATGTCGTTACTCCCCACCCCTCTTATTGGGCGAGAAGCGGCGCAAAGGGTGTGAACTGGTTCACAATCGTTGATGGATAACGCCTCAAACGGGCTTTAGAGAGTCACTGAGAGGCGTTTGCCTTAGCGCTCAGCCCACAAAACGAATCCACAGCCCGCGCTGAGTCACCGGCGCGCTATCCATTTAGCGAGCGCAAAACTTTCGAAACCAATCCACGTGGCGGCCGCGATGATAATGATCGATGCTGCGATGATCAGCTATATTATCCACCGTGAGCCAGGTCGGAATGCGTCGTGGTTGTCTGTCCATTGTCTTGCGCCGTTGAGCCCCAGCACATTGTGGACCGCGATGACGGTAATTCCTGTGAAGCAGGTCACAGCCTGCAGCACGAAGGCATGACTTGCCGTCTGAGCCCGAAGCAATTGCTTTTTGCTGCTCTCACGCGCCCGGAACAGAAGGCTTCATACTTTGTTCATCGTCCATCCAACTACGGAGAAGGGCTATGAATGCTAACAGACTTATAATTTTGGGCGCGGTGCTCGCCTTCAGCGCCAACTCTGCGTATGCCGGTCCCTGCAACACGGCGAGCCGCGATGCAGGATCAGGGAATGTCCCAGGCTATGTTGGACAAACCACTGGTTCCACGGCAACTGGTTCCGAGCAGCATCCGCCAACATCTTCGATGAGCAAAGCCTCAGAGCATACCGCAACGTCGTCGGAAGACGCGCAGCGCCAGATGCAGAGCCAGCCTACCGCTGCCGAGCAATCAACGGCTACCAAGCCCGCACCCTCCGCGCATCCGGATAGGACGGCAGGCAAGGTCGAGCAGACCCGTCCCGCGTCCACTGAACAATCAAAGAGGGCGACGGCCGGTGCAGCCGAGCAAGCTCCTTCTGAGAAAAAGGTGACGGCTGAGGGGGACTGCTAGAAGCGTATGGGTTGAACGTTCGAGGGCTGCCCAACGCCTTGGCCTCGATCAGCCCCCGCCGCAAATCGACCGACCCGCTTGCACCTCCATGCACCCGCCGCGCTGTCTTGGCTGCATTCGCCCGGCGCGGTGCAGGAGCTGATAGTCACCCCGATCCAATTGGATCAATCTTGGTCTGGGCACCCGGCCTGTCCCGTGGGATGGGTGTCGCCCATGGACGGCTCCAGCGATGCATGACCGCTGGGGGCGTTCTGATTCTGACGCCATCAAGGGCAGGGCATCCACCAGCCGCAATCTTCGCAGACAAGGCATTTCATTGGCCGATCATGGCATTCCCGGCGACAAGTGGAATTCTTAACTCACGTTAGTGCCGGCGCAGTTGAGTTACCTATCGTGCTCTTAGAAATAGGATTGGGGATCATGCTTTCGTTTCGTTCTGTCTTGGAGACCCTGCAGGGGCGCAGTGGCGAGACAGCCCTTACGTGCGTCGAAGTAACCGCTACGTGGGTTATCGTCGGTACGTCGCCCCGCTGATCTGGGCCGAGCGGCTGATCGAACGTCGCCATATGCGATGCCGCCGGGAGTGTCATCCCAGTAAACGCTCGGACACTATCTCGAGGGAACTAACGGCCTCTCGATGGACTTGGGAAAATAGTCTTTCGGAGGAATATCTCATGCGACGTTTGTTCATCGTGCTCTGCCTCGTCACGCCGCATTCGTTTGCCGCAGCCGAAACGCCCGCAGGCAGCAAGCAAGACGATACCCGGCATTCGCAATACAGCACCGGCAAGACCGAGTTGAAAGACAACGGACAGATGCAGCCGCAGGGGCCGACCGGCCCGATCACCACAGGACAGGGGGGCGCGCCGGCCGAAAGCCCGCAGGGGCAGACGCCGCCCAACATGCAGTCCGCGCCTGAGGGCTCGTCGAAGACGATTTCGGGGCCGAAGTAGTTTGAGGCATTGGTTGCGCGGCTCCAAAAGGCGGTACGTCTCCATCTTTTTTTGGAGATCGGTCCGCTTTGTAACGCAACAACACCAGCTTCTCCGGATTTAGCCGGTTGGCAGGCAGCGGTCTCATTGTCGCCTTGCCTCGATCTCCTCCGGCAGTGGGGCCGTTTGCCTGCCGCTCACACCAGCCGCAGCTGGGCGCGGTCCCGCCTTATATGCCGCTCGATAAAGCCCTCCAGACCGGCCGGAACGTCGTCCCCTTGCCAGTCACAGCGGTACTGTAATTCGTTGGCGGCATCCTCGGAGACATCGCGGGACCAGCCTTCAGAGGTGTTGAAGCCCACCACCCGAACCGGATTTTTGTAAGTCGTCGAGCAAATCGGTGATGACGATTTCAAGGTCTGCGGCAGTCTCGTAGTCGGTCTCCCGCCAGACACGGCCGAGATCACCGAAATCATCGAGGACTAGATAGACACACCGTCACCACTCGGGACAATGGAAGGGGTCCAATTACCCATGACGCAATCCCTGCCTTAATGGCAAGGAAGTAGCCCGACCCGCCGCGAAACCGGGTCGGGCTTTTTCGCGCCTGCACATTGGCGGCTCGAAGCAAGCCGCTCGCAATAGGCCCTCGTGGCGGGCAATGCAGGAACCCCACGGCCGCCTGACCATTGGCGCTAGCGCCAAACGGGGACGACAAATGGACAGTCCGAAGGAAGTCGAGCGCGCCTTCTTATTGTTTGCAGCTGGCTAGTCTGTGACGTGGATCGTCCCCGTGAGGGATCGCCTTGCAGCATGGCGACCCAGTCAAGGGATGCCGCCAGATGGGACGCCTCGCGCGCAGTAGCCGACCCAATTTGCTGTCGCGATTAGTCGGCGACCCTTTTCCGTCAGTACCAGTTGGCCATAATGTCTGGGCCTGCCAGACGCTTGGTCCGCTGTGCCCCTGGTAGCGGACATGCCGGAGGTTCAAATGAGCCTTAGACGCCCCTTGGCTGGCAGTCACCGAAGTATCCTGCCAATCATTGCGACGGGCCGGTCTAAGGAAAGAATTGACGACGCCTGCGTGACCCGATCGGTGATCTGTGTAGAGAGCCCAATGATGCGAAGAGCAACTGTCTCTCGGCATTCTGCAACTCGATCTCGGGAGAAAGAGCCGTTCCATGCTAACTCGTGGACCACGTACGTGAGAAATGAGGCGATGGCCGCGATCCCGGCTGTATGGCCGGCCGTCGCGATGTGCCCGGTAGTCCAGAAAGAGATCGCAAAAATCTCGGCGGTTCCGATAAGCCGCCACGTCACGGCCTTCGCAATCGTCTTGCGCATTGGGATGGCTCTGCTGAATTTCGGCGAGGTATAAGCGGGTCCACGCACCGCTCAACTGCTGATCATCCTAATCGATAACATTTTATCGACAATCGAAAGCAATTGTTAACGTTACCGCAGCCGGCGGATCACAGGATTGAAGCTCGGTTCGTCGCCAAGCTCACCGCCGACGACTGGCCCGTCGAGAGACGGCGCGGAAGGGCAGCGCGCCGCCGCCTAACTTCGACTTCTTCAGTCCGATCTCGACAAGCCGGCGGATGGCTCGGAACGGATCGGATTGTCAGGCTGTAGCTCCGCCCACCTGACGACGCGCGAATTGCTGGAGCCGCCCGAAAGCCCATTCCGCGGGCTCTGAAGGTTCAAAGCGCGTGCAACTGGCGCGATGCGCTCATTCTGGCGACACGCCGTTGCGACGATGGCGTGATAAGACAAGTTTTTGGCACAAGGCGACAAGACCAATCCTTTAGCGGTCGATATGGTTAATGCGGGGACTGAGTAAGAGAGAGCTGCCGTGCAGATTCAGCCCCGGATGGTGGCTCTCGCTCTCCTTCACCCCATCGCACTCGGCCAATGGAAAAGGGGCCGGGGGCGCCGTGCTTTAAGCATCAGGCTCAAAGCCTTTCGACAGCAGAGGCAGTTCGTGAGCCCGCTATCGCTCCCGTTCTGTGCACAATTGCACGGAAAACCGCCCGTGAACGACAAGCCCGATCTCGCTCAAGTCGGGCTCTTTGTTGACCTAGATCAACCGGCGGGCAATGGCACAGCCGACGCTCACCCCATGGCTGGAATCGATTGGAACTTCGTGTTGTCGGCCTTGACGCTGGCGCTCTCCGTCGGTGCGATCTGCATTCTGTTTTTCGCGATGTGAGGCGTTGCCGGTACCAATGATTCCTCCGAGAACAACAGGGTTTTACTGGGCAAAATGGATCAGAGCAGATCGCGACACAAAATATGCCTCCGAATTGGCGCCCGCGACCGACTGGGATGTGGTCTACGTTTTTGAGAACGCTCTTCACAAGAGCGAAGGCGCTCCTTTTCGCGTGCTTGTAATCGGCGTGGAGGAGACCCAATCTATCGAGGATTTTGAGTGGGGGCCGGGTCCGCTAACGCCGCCGCAATAACTCAGCCACACCCAACGATGTCAGTTCGCCATTTTCCATGGGACCATTGCGTGGCCTCTCATTGCGGAGCCGCGCCAGCGGAGATGGAATGCGGGCGGCCTCTCACCCCACTGCCCGTTGTTCGCGACGTGGACCACCCGTTTACTCTTGGCCGCCCCGTTAGAATTTAGCGTTTCCGCATGCCGGCGCTACCGCACTGGCAAGCGTTCGGGCCTTCCCAGGGCTGATCGGGATGGTTCTCGCAAACCCAGCCGTTGTCCTCGCAGCAAGGCATTTCACTGATTTCCATCACCCCTTTAACTTTCGTACGTCGCCGGCTTCAAGTTTGAGGACGGCCGCCTCATTTGGATTCAGGCTCTGCTCTAACAACGAAGCGGTCCACCCCTCCGGCACGCAATCGAGCACCCTTGACACCGCGTCCTCGCGGGAAGTTGCCGCGATCCAAATCTGATATCCAGATCGTCGGTGATCACGCGGACGAGGTGAACGGCAAGGCTGTGTGCCATTCATCGACAAAGCACGAACATGCCCGCACGTTCCCGGCAAATCCAACGGGATCAGCACTTTGCGTAAGTAACTCATTTTGAGCGGTCAGCTCATTCTTCGATGATGGTCGAAATATAGGATTCGCTTTCGCGCTGGTTCAGGCGCATGATGGAGCCATCACCGCCCGGACCTGTGGCTTTTATCGGTGACCGAGAGACCGATTGCGCTCCCGCCCTACTCAAACAGGGGAGCGCGACATGCCCGCACAGCGGCGACATTTCAAGCAGACCCAATCCCTCAAGCAACGTCTATTGGACCGCGTGAAAAGCTTGCGCGAGGAGGCGAGGCGAACGCAACCCGGTCTGGAGCGTGAGGCGCTTCTGCGCAAGGCCCGCCAGGCCGAGACAGCAGCCCACATGGAGGAATGGCTGCGATCTCCCGGCCTATCGCCACCGAAGTAAGGCTTCCACCGTGCTGGATTATCGCGTCTTTGTCCTCGGCGAGGACGGCCACGTCCTGCACCGCCATGACTTTTGGTGCGCGACCGAGGAAGAAGCAATAGAACGCGCGCACCAACTGGTAGATGGCAGCGACGTTGAGCTTTGGTACCGCGCCCGCAAGATCGCGACCTTCCGGCGCAACGAGCCGCCGACGAGCAGATGAACAAGATCCTCTCGTCGCGCTTCGCCTCAGTTGCCGGGCTCTAGTTTCTCCTGCTCAACCCGCGCCAGATCCCTAGCCTCGCGCTCGGCTTCCTCGCTGCTCAGGCTAAGGGTGATCGATCGGCGGCCGGGATTGTCGTCCCAATAGAAATATCGCGACGGGCACCCGTCGGCGAAGCGCACTTCGTAGCTGCCGGCATCGGGGACAGCGGGCTCAGCCGTGTGTTTGAGCAGGCGGATTTTCACGCGCTCTAGATAAGATCCGGCATCGCCGATGGAAAGCACGCAGCCCAGGGGTCCTTACCGGAGAAAGATCGCGACGTACACAAATTGCTGGGCAGGACCGTCACCGTCGCTCAGCCCGGTGGCGGTTTTAGCTTTCTCAGACCCGCAGGTTTTCGGCGCTCGTCTTTCCGCGCCTTGGATCGGTTTTGAGTTCGAACGAAACCTTCTGACCCTCTGCCAGGCTGGAGAGACCAGCGCGCTCCACCGCGCTGATGTGCACGAACACGTCATTGCCGCCGTCCTGAGGCTGAATGAAGCCGTACCCCTTGGTCGCGTTGAACCACTTAACAGTGCCTATAGCCATAGCCGTTCCTTGGATCGTCGGATAAAGCGCGCTCGGTAGCACATCAGTCCTACCATTTCGCAACCCAACTACCTTTTGGCGCGATTCGGGCTAGTCTGTGACGTGTGGATCGTCCCCGTAAGGGATCGCCTTGCAGCATGGCGACCCAGTCAAGGGATGCCGCCAGATGGGACGCCTCGCGCGCAATAGCCGGCCTAATTAGCTGTCGCGATTAGTCGGCGACCCTTCTCCTTCAGCACCAGCTGGCCATAATCGTCTCTAGAAATGAGGTCCAAGACCTCCAGCCGGGTCCGAACCGATCGTGGGATCGCAGCAGCCTTCCTACCCAAGGCGATCTGACGTAGCGCCATCCATTCCTCGCCGATGAGGGTGTCCTTTGAGACGGGGTTGTTCATGTTAAGCAAACTCAGCCTTTCGACAGGCGCTGACCTGCATAAGGCAGTTGTCCAAAAGGGAGAACTCGCCGTTGCTGCCTTCGTTCCTAGAGACTCGCGAGAGTGGCTTCATTCACGGGTTTGCAGTTAGCGATGCCAATATCAGCCATGGCTCATCTCCATGCTTGCGAGGAAGTGTTGCTTTGGAGGCACTACGCAAGAGCCCACAAAACGAATCCACGCACCGCGCTGAGTCTCGCTGAGCGTCGTTCCGTCGTGTGGGTAGGTGGGACGATGCGTCCTAGTCTCCAAAGCTGAGAAAATAAGAGCACAACAATGACTACCACTGTTCCCAAAAGGAAAAGTAGGCCAATCCCCCTCGTGCTCCGCTTGGCCTGAGGTGATTGCGTCTGGTCGGTCGGTTGAGGATCAAACAGCGACATAGGGACGACTTGCTGAGTGACGTTCCTGCGTAGGTACCTGCCGCCAGCAAAAAAGAATCCACGGACCGCGCTGAGTCACCGAGGGCCTATCGAAATACCGCGATGTAGCGAGCTCCTGCTTGCCCCGAGTCGGCGTGTGAACCTTGCAGCAGCCGAACCGTACTCACATTCACAGGGTAACGTTTCGCTCGGGAGTGGCAGGAGAGGACTTTGAGCCGTTGGTCGCGCAAGTTCTACCCTCCAATTGTCCTCGATGACAAGACGCTGCTTACGTTGCGTGACGCCGCCAACCACATCCTGGCTTTGCCAGAAAAGCAATTTGCTTGCGAACACTGGCAAACCGCTTTGCGGGAGTTGTCGATCTCGGCCGAAAGCGGCGGGAACGTCAGGTCAGCGAGGATCACCGTAGTAACAGCCCTCAACATTGACGGCCATTATCGCCGTTGATCTGCAACGCGGCACCGAATCCGGTAAAGCGGCAGGGGACCATTCTCGCGCCGTCAAAGACTTTGGGCGCCGCTTTCCTTTAGCGCTGAGTCTCTAACCGTACCGGAGGGAATCGAAGATGCTTAAATGGCTCACTAGCCTCAGGGACCGCGCAAATCGCCGCTCCGACATGCGCATCGTATCGATGTCTGCGCGCATTGTGCCTGCGACGCCGCGATGTTTTCAATGGAAAGAGCAGGCTGGCAGCTTCTGCTCGCAAGCAAAGCAGCTCTACGTACTGGTCCAGCAAATCACTAGCGTTTTGATGAAGTGATTCTATATCGCGGGTACGCTTTGACACATTAAACCCCTGCGAGCAAAAACGTATGAATTAGATGCAGCGCAGCAAACCTATACTATCTCCGAATGGCGCAAAATCACACTAAATTGCAATAATGCGGCCTATGTTTTCTCTTCGGACCGCCTAACTCTCTTAATTAAGTGAGCGGCCTAGATCGGCAAGTTACTCACTTATTTCTAGAAGATGTGGTGTGAATAATACCCGGCAAAACCACTACTAGAGAATAATTGTCATGGAGCAGTCATGGAGCGAGCCAAACTCGAGCGGATGAGCTCCGACGACCTGTGGTCTTTGCATGTTGAGGTTACTCAATTTTTGCAAGCGAGAATTCAGGCGGAGAAAGCGGAACTCGAAAAGCGTCTGAAGACATTGCTAGGTCTGCCATCCGGCCGCCGACAATATCCGACAGTGCACCCGAAGTACCGTAACCCTGAGAACCCGTCAGAAACCTGGGCCGGTCGTGGCAAGCAGCCGCGCTGGTTGGCCGCGCAGTTGCGCTCGGGGAAGCGGATCGACGATTTCAGGATCCAAAAGGCCGCTAGACGTTAAGTGCGATATTTCTTGCAGGCCTACGGTTTGCGCCTACGCGGCTCGTGGCTCGTCCTCGCTGGACGGATTGCACTTGGGGCAGGGCATCCCGGCGCCGCCGCATTGGCAAGCGTGCGGACCTTCCCATGGCTGATCCTGGTGGACCTCGCAGACCCAACCACAAACCTCGCATAGGATGCATTTCGTCACGCCGCTGCGGCCTTGTATTCCTTGTCGGCCCCGCGCATGACGATCTTCAAGGCATCATCCGGCAAATCGAAACGTCACTGATCCCTCTTGAGCTTGCGCTTCCCCCAATGCGTCTCCTTGCGCGCCGGATTGAAGACACGCACTTTGTTGCGATGGATCGCCTGCAAGGTCGCTACGCGGGCGAAGAAAAGCGGGTAGTTTTGCTCGGCTGACCTGGTCAGGTGGTCTGCTGCGGAGAGCACCTTCTCATGGTCCCGCTCGGTCTCGGGCACGGTCTCGGCGAGGTACCGGATCGCATCGCGCAGCGTCGACAGCTCGGTGCCGTCGTCGAGCACGATGGGCTCCGCGAAGCGGGTTGACCAGCCTGCCTTAGGCATTGGCTACGATGCGCTCGATGGCGATTTGTTCAAGCTCGCCTTGCTCAGCAAGCGCAACAGCGAGGCGCTCGACAACCGCGCGGTGGAGTTCGAGCAGTTCCTGCGACCTACGGTAACCCGCGTACCGAAGGACTTCTCCTTCCTCCTCTTCGTATTCGTCGACGACGTTCTTGATCTTGACCATGTCGGAGAAGCCCGCGATCTCATTGGTTGGCGCGCCGAGAAGCTCCTGGGCATCTATTCCCGCTGATGAGATCGCGATCTGGTCGACCACAGGCAGATGCGAAGCATCTTCTATCTCCGCTTTGCCAGCGGAGTCGTCCCCATTGACGCCCACCGCCATAGCTCGGGTCTTCAGACCGAAGGCCCATGCCACGACAACGTGACCGGCCTCATGCACCGCAGCTCCATACCGATCTCTGTTCACGAATCCCCCTGATCACTTTACTCCGGCCGCGCGGCGCTGGTCGACGATGCGGAGCAGATGGTTCGCCAGCATCACCAGCTCGTGGGCCTCGTCTGGATTGTCGAGATTGACGTCGCGATGAGAGTGTGAGTTCTTGTAGGAGCCGATGGCACCGGCGAACAGATCAGACCGCGCTTGGCGCTCGCCCTTTTCCGCTTCCATGTCGGTCAGCGGGCCATTGTCGACGTTGAACGCCTTCCGCACAAGGTTGACACCTATGTCGTCGGCTCCAAGCCCGCTCGCCTCGCGCACGGCCACTTCCACCGCCTTCATGGCCTGGAAGACTGCGACGTCGTATTCGGCGCGAATGAAGGCCGACCAGACCTTATCGGCCATGCGCGGGTTTAAGATGTCGCGTCGCAGGTAACGAGACCTCGCGAACTGCTTCACGTCATCCGCAGACGACAGCTTCTCCGCCTTCCGGCTTAGAGCGCGCCAGCCGTGTTGGCCGTTGGTGCCGGGTGAAGGAACCAGGAGACCTTGGACCTCCAACCAGTTCCAGGCCTCCGTAACGGCCAGGATGATCTGATCCTGACGCCGGTTGTCGTACTGGTGACCGCCTATGTTCGCTGAGAAGAGAGATGAGGAATAGTTTCCGAGGTGAACGCCTGCGTGGCCCCGGCTCTTTGCGAAAAGCGGCAACAGCGTCGCGGCGAGTTCTTCCGCCTCCATCGCGAGAAGGAAGTCGACGTCGGGGATCAGCTCTGGCAAAGAGTTCATGTCGTCGTTCCATCATCAGGCTCGAACCCCTTCGGCAGCCGTGGCGGTTCGTCCCCGCTCGACGGATTGCAACGCGGGCAGGGCGCGCCAGCGCCGCCGCAGGTGCAGGCGTGCGAGCCGGTGAACGGCTGATCGGGGTGGTTCTCGCAGACCCAGCCGGTATCTTCGCAGCAAAGGCACTTCATCCGACCATTATGCTGGCTTCCCGCGTTTGGGTAAAACGTGCTGAACCAGTTCAGCTTCAATCTGCTGAAAACAACACGTGACGGCAGGCCCCATCCTGGCGGAAAGAATGCGTCGAGGCTTTCACCCACCTGGGCGGCGAGCCGTCCCATTTCGGAGAGGCCAGCCTGCAGGGTCGTGAACTCCATGAACGGGCCAATGACCGCATCGCCTCCTTTTTCAGGTCGCATCATCAGGTGCGAGTTCATGGTCGGATGACCGGCAAGCTCGGAGAACATCTCGTACATTTCGAACCGCTTTTTTGATGCATTGCCGTCGCGCGCATCTAGTGCCCCTCGCACCTTCACCGGAGAAAAATCCTTCATGCGAGCCTTCTTGTCGGCAAACCGCCAACGCTCGATGAGAGAGCAGTCACCTCTGAACAGGTCCAGCAGGAAGGCGGTTTCCAGAACGTCGCGCAAAACAAGGGCGCTGTTCTGGTGATAGCCAGACAACATGAGTTTGAGACCCGCAGCGAAGGCGTTGAACGTCCGCATTCCGAGCATCTGGACAACCTTCAGGTCTTCGTCGCTCGTGGCAAACTGGCGCAATGCATCGGCCAGCTCCATAGCAGCTTCCGTCACCGCAAGGTGCAACTGCAGCCGAGGATCACCCGCGATCATGTGTCGTGCCTTCTGGCGCAACTCCTCTTCGGCAGCGTGAAGCCTATCGAGGTTCGGCGGGAGGTCTCCGGACATGTCAGGCGAACAGCTCGGCACCGGCCGGTGTGAACCGGACGAAGGTGCCACTCTCGTGCATGACGAGCCAGCCGCGCTCCAGCGCCAGCTTTATGCCCGCGCCGTACTCCGCTGGGCTCCCCTTATCCTTGAAGAGGAAGGGCCCGTTGATCAGCTCGACATGGACGCGCCCATCCTGCACCGGCTCGACGGTGCTGGCGATCTCGACGATGCGGCGCGCGGCCTTCTCGGGATCGGCATATGGGCGATCAGCGGCGAACCTCATGGCTACGACCCATCATCAACCCGACAGCGGGACCGGCGGCACGTGCTCTGTCACGGCGTAGTAGAGATGCCAGAACCATGACGTTCGGGTCTGCACCTTCTCTAGACAGTCCCACCGCTGCGACGGATTGGCCGGATCACGTTTGCACATATCGTTGTAGAGCGCATATCGCTGGTTCTCTAGCCGCACCACGCGATCCGCGAGCAAGGCGCTGATCAAGATCAGAACAACAATCGCGGCTGATTTCATTTGCCATCCTTCTCCGGGTGCTCACTCACGGCGCGTATGATCTCCGCGCCAAAGGGCGAAATCGCGTAGCTGGTAGCAGTGGGGGCCGAAAGGCAGCCAAGGTTCTTTAGGTGGTCTACCGAAACGGCCACCGCATTCAATCTGACAGTCGTGAGCCCAGCTTCTATTTGCTGGAGATCGAACTGCGGTTTTGGCGGACGCCGACTTGCAGCGAACTGCATGGCGCGAAGGTCGAGCGGTTGCCACTTCTTCACGGTTTCGACGAACTCTGGCCTGACGTCGTCAATAAATGCTGGGTCCATCGCGTTCACTGCCAGCGCGGCAAAGAGCCGTTGCAGTTCTTCACGCGGTTCGCGCATCGCGGCTTTGAGCAATGTTGCTGCCAAATCTTCAGGAAGTTCGCGCTGTCCCTTAATGTCGCGTTCTTGGAAAATGCGTTTCGTTTCGCGAGCGAACTTGTCGGCGTTGCGCTTCTGCGCTTCGCTTATTCTGTCGCCGATGAGCAAGTTGTAGATGTCGGCAATCGCGGGCGATGCCTGGTCGACAAGGTCGAGGGCTTTGCCCACGGCCTTTGCCGTTTCCTCGGCGGCCTTCTCGTATGGCAGGTCGGGGCGTTTCTCGTTCATGCGGTGACTTCCATGTGGCGAGCGCGGACGTGATCGCTGGTGCTCTTAGCGGTGATCTCAACGCCGCAAAAGCATCGGCTGCGAGACTATCCACAGTTTCACCCAATGTGTGCAGCACCTCCGCCTTTCTGGTACTGATGGCTAGATCAGGGCGGGAGGAGACATTATCCATGCGCAAATCGCCGCGACGCACACATACCGAAGCAATCGCTGCTTGAAAGGCTTCGGCCGCAACGAGCGACTGCGGATCGGCGACATCCGGAACGCCTACAGTCATTCCGGCCACAAGGTAGATGAAGCAGAGAAGCTTGCTAAGAAATTGGAAGACGCCAACCTGCTTACTCACAACAAAGACATTGCACGCGATCACTACACGCTGACCGATCTGGCGTGGTCGCGCGACGATTTCACGGCCCTGCTGGGCGAGTGATCGTAGAGCCTCGCCGATGCGTCCAGCGACCTCGTCACCGCGTTCCGTCATCCGGTTCGAAGCCCTTCGGTGGTCGCGGCGGTTCATCACGCGTTGACGGATGGCAGCGCGGGCAGGGCGCACCGGCCGCGCTACACGTGGACGCGTGCGGACAATCCCATGGCTGATCGGGGCGCGCCCCGCACACCCAGCCGGTGTCTTCGCAGTGCAGGCACTTCATCATGCCGTCGTCTTGTCTTCTTTGTCCTCGCCGCGCATGACGATCCTCAGCGCGTCATCCGGCAGCGGCCGTTGCAGCGCCTTCGCTTCGTCCCACGGCGCGCGCATCCAGACGTCGCGCTATTCATCGGTGGTCAAGATCACCGGCATTGCCTTCGGATGGATCGGCTCGACCACCGCGTTCGGCGCGGTCGTCAGGAAGCCGTAGACCTGATGCGGGCCGGGGATCGGCTTCGACTTCGTGCCGCGATCACCGTTGAACGTCGTCCAGATGCCAGCGAAGGCGAACAGCGGCCGATCCTCGTTGAGCGCGAACCAGACCACGTCTTTCTTCTTCGTCTCCGGGTTCGGCTCAGGCGCGTACTCGGCGAAACTGTTGGCCGGGACTAAGCAGTGTGGAGATTGCTTGCTCGGTCTTCCGGCTTGGGGCCCCTCGATCGGTAGATTGAGGGGAAGGACGCAGTACAAGCGGAAGACCAACAAGTCAGGGCGAAAATGGGGGTGAGAGCCAAGCGGGCAAGCCGTTGCGAGAGTTCCGGCAATGTCCTCGTGAAGGAATACATTGACGACGGTTATAGCGGCACGATGCTGGATAGGCCGGGGTGGGTCACGCCTAGATTTCTGTAAGGCGCACCGGGGAAATGTAGCAGTATGGCGCGATGTGTTCAGCGTTCGTACAATACGAAGTGTAATGTTTTATAGACGGATTGATACAGCAAAGCCTGTGCTTTTCCCCCTTTTCCGCGATAGCAATCGGCTGAAAACAGGAAGTTTTCAGATGTTTCACTGATAAAGCCTGGTGCCTGTGCCAGTGGCGCCGTGTGGTCCCGGTGCTCTCAGGTCAAACTCGTTCAGCGCCGGCCTGGTCGTGGGAGCCACGAAGTCTGCCCAGGTGCGAGGGGCACCGTCACCAACCTTCATTTCCCCGCTAGTTCCACGCAGCTGTGTGCCGGGAGGAGCACCAGACGTGACGGAATCAACCCGGCAGTGAAGGCCGTCTGTAATATTGATTCCGTAGCCAGCATTAGGAGCGCCGGTCGTCCTTACATTCAGCAGTTCCAGGAATCCGTGGCCCGAAGCGCCCTTAATTCCATCCCCTGCGCATCCGTAAATGTCAACACGGCTGACCTTCCCACGTCCACCGGAGAAGAAAATCCCATCCCCGGTAGAGCCTCTAATTAGAGATTGTTCGATGAGTAGATTCGACGGACTCGGGTAACCCACACTTCCAGGGAAGACAGTATTGAATTTCACCGTCGAGCATTGATCCAACACACATGATCCGATCGACATCACATCATTTTGTCTGAAATTTATGTTGGTTGATATCTGAAGTAAACTACTCACGAATGCCACTGGCCCGCTCATCAAGACCCTGTCGCCGTATATCCAATTATTAGCAATTCTTGCAACTGCCGGAGAATTGCAGAAAAAAACCGGATTCTGCAATTCGCACAGCTCAGCAGTACACATTCCCGGCCCTTGGACAGACAATCCATTCCCGCCAGGGGTAGAGGTGGTGATTTTGATTCCATTAAAGGCGATTGAGTTACAATTCACCGCATTAAGACATCCATGCGGAGACGCGGTTCCTGCGTTAACGGAAGACGAGCCAACGAAAGCCGCCGACGGCTCCATTACCTGAATCGGGGCTGCAGGTATACTTGGTGGTGCCGCGGTTACCCTGATGAAGCTGGCATCGCTTTCCCAAATTACCGGTTTAATTACAGCTGTGCTGGTGACAGCAAATTTTCCTCTAAGCGCATTGGCCGCCCACGAGGCACGCGGGGCATTAAGAGCAATCGTTACCAACTGGGTAACGGGGTCTTGCGTTTTTGCCGCAATATCGGGTGCGTTGATCACTGCCTCAGCCGCCGGAATACCAAGCACCAGCCTGGGCGTCGCCTGAATAGCAACTGCGGCCCCGAACAAAAACTGGCTACCAGACAGCCGAGATACTGTTTCCGCTCCCTCCCATGGCGGCAACGTGTAATCCGTGGGCAGTGTCTCAGTTATTCCCGTGACATCTATGATGTATCTGTGGCCAGCCGGGATTTCTGCGGGCACATATCTGGCTGCATTCTGCAAAGTGCGGAACGGAAACTGCTCAGATCCGTTCCCGGTCGAGTCGTCTCCAGGGGGCCTAACGTAAATGATAAATGTCTTTAAACCAAACTCCGGCCAATCGGGATTCATTTGTCACCTCTGAAAGAAAACATCGTTGTCCTCCGGGGCACGATGATTCGACTCTTTGCCGACCGGCTCAAATATCTAGGCCGTGAAGAGCTGCCGCGAACGCAGCAGAGCGGTAACAGCGAATGGCTGTTCACACCCTATCAGGCTTACTGGTCAGCAGGAATTAGTCTCGCGACCACCAGAAACGGCTCTCGGAACAAAGTAAAATATTTGTGTACGCTGTTTCGCGGTGGCAGCCGACCCAGTTTTTATCGTATCAGATATGTTTGTCCCTTCCGGCGGTTCTCCGGCTTGAGTCACATGCGCCAGTGCGGCGATGACGTGTTACGGATGTTGGTGACCGGCGGCCCGCTTGTGCGTGGTGGCGGCGGCATACCCCATCGCATCATCGCCAACTCGCGACCTTCGCCCTCTTCAGTGTTGCGAATGACGGGAGCCGGGAAGTCGGGGAACACTCCGGTCATCGGCGCGAGGTTGCCGACGTAGCGGTTCACCTTACGAAAGAGCGCGCGGATCGCCTCCTGGTTCGACGTGATGCTGTAGAGATTGCACATTGTGGTTCGACGACTAGGTGTAGCCTGATGGGGTGATTGGATCGGCCGAACTAGCAGTCTGGGGCTCCATTCCGGTGAACACAATATACGGACCTTCTGGACGAGGTTCGGGCTGAGACCGTTTTTCGTTCCAATGCTCTTGCCATGGGCCAAGCTGACTAACGAACTTTTTCATTTCCTCTTCGATCCATGCGAGTATCTTTTCGGCGTCCGCCAAGACAAACTTTCCTTCGGCTATGGGTCGCATTTTCCCGAGGTGAAAAACTTGTGGCTCTAGATTGGCAAACTTGCCCGCCAGATCGTACTTTCTCGCCTTAAAGTCCTTCACAAAGTCAGAAGATTTCCATTTTTCACTATTCGTCAAGAACGCCGCTAAGTTACATGCGGCAACGGCGAACGCCGAATGATAGGCGTTCCAGTCTAGGTAAAAGACGTCGGGCTGCTGCATCTGCTTCAGGGAATAGCGGGCCATCTTCAACTCATATGGCAAATGTTCGTCGAGCCACGCTTTTTGCTCGGCTCCGATCTGTTTCTCTTCAGTTTGCTTGTTCAATGAGCGTCTCCCGTCCCTACCTTTCTCCCGGCCACCATGAGGACGGCGGATCGCGCGCCGTGATCTTCGTCGCGCGCAGGGCCACCAGATGGCTGCGCTTGTACGGATAGCCGCGCACCTGCGAGCAGTCCTTGCAGCGCATGTAGCGCTCCAACTCGTGTATCGGCGTCGCCTTTGGTCGCCGCACGATGTCGAGCGCGACGGTCTGGTGCGTGTCGCAGCCGAGGCAGCGGACTTCGAGGTAGCGGTATCCCGCATTGAGCGCGTCGCCCAGCGTCGGCGACGGCTGCGCCGGTCCCTGAAAAGCGAGCATGCGCTTGTTCCAAGCATCGCAGGCGAGCCGGTCAGCTTCCTTGCGCGCTTCCGCCGCACGCTCTCCCGCTGCGCGCACCGATGCGCCGTAGATGGCCTCGCGTGATTTGGTGCCCATTGTGGAAGGATGCGCTGGCCAACAACGAGCAAGCAAGCCGCTACAGATTGCGGTGGATAGCGTGCCGAGCACAATGGAGGCGGTCATCTGGCTGCCGCGATTACCACTCACAGGTGCGCAACAAAGTGCTAGGGTCCCTTACCGGCGGCGTGGTTAGTCCGGGTAGTGGGGCGGAGAGCGCTGTGGCCGAGCAGCGGGTTCAAAGGCGACTGGCGGCAATCTTGGCTGCTGACGTGGTCGGCTACTCCGCGTTGATGCAGCGCGCCGAGGAAGCTACCTATGCCGAGTTCGAGCGGCTCAGGCGAGAATTGATCGAGCCTAGCCTCTCGCGCCACGAAGGGCGGCTCATCAAGACAACGGGTGATGGAGCGCTCGCCGAGTTCGCAAGTCCTTCGGCTGCGGTGCGATGCGCGATGGAGATACAGGAAAGCATCGCATCAGGTCGAAGCTCCCTCAAGCTGCGCATTGGGGTCAATCTCGGCGAGGTTATCGTCGGAGCTGACGGCGATCTGTTCGGCGATGGGATCAACATAGCCGTCCGGCTGGAGGGGGTAGCTGATCCGGACGGCATCCTGATCTCCGAAAAGGTGTATAGCGAGGTTGAAGGCAAGCTGGATGTTGGCTTCGAGGATCGGGGCGACCAGCAGCTCAAGAACATCGCTAAGCCAGTCCGCGCTTTTGCCGTACACGCGGGAGCGCATGGCGCGTTGATCGATAGGCTAAGTGCGGCCCCGCCACTCCCGGACAAGCCCTCCATCGCCGTGCTGCCGTTCGAAAATATGAGCGGCGACCCTGAGCAGGAGTACTTTGCCGATGGGATGGTTGAGGAGATCACTACGGCGCTGTCGCGGTTCAAATGGCTATTCGTGATCGCCCGCAATTCCAGCTTTACCTACAAGGGCAAGGCGGTGAGCGTGAAGCAGGTCGGACGCGAGCTGGGCGTGCGCTATGTCCTTGAAGGGTCGGTGCGCAAGGCAGCGGGGAAAGTCCGCATCACCGGGCAGTTGATCGATGCGATTACAGGGGCCCACCTCTGGGCAGACAGGTTCGAGCGTGACCTGACGGACGTTTTCGCTCTTCAGGACGAAGTCACGGTCGCCGTCGTCTCGGCCATTCGGCCAAAATTGCTTCAAACAGAAATTGAGATGGCGACGCGGCGGCGACCGGAGAACCTCACCGCATATGATTGTTATCTCCGAGCCATGCAGCAGTATTACCTATCGACCCGCGAAGGGTTGGCCGAGGCGGCAAGGCTGGCTCATCGCGCTTTGGAGCTGGACCCTCGGTTCGGCTTCGTCGCTGGTCTGGCAGGTCTCTGTCACATGCAAAACGTGATCTGGGGCTACGCCGTCGATCCCCAATTCGAGCGGAAAGAAGCAATTCGGCTTTCTCGCTTGGCCTTGAGCATTGACGATAGTGATCCTGAAACATTGGCGTGTGCTGCCGGCATCTCGGCGTTCATGGTCGGCGATAGTGAAAGCGAAATCGATATGGCGGACCGGGCGGTCGCGCTCAACCCCAATTCATATCTCGTTTGGAGCGCCAAAGGCCACGTCTATAGAATTGCGGGGCTGCCAGAGGAAGCGGTGCGGAGCTATGAACGTGCCATTCGCATGAGCCCCGTGGACCGGACGCTATTCCAGGCGTTGGGAGGGATAGGAGCGGCCTTGATTGAGCTTGGTCGCTTTGACGAGGCCATTGTCGCAGGGAAGAAAGCCCTGCGTCAGAACCCCTCCTTTACGGTAGCTTACCGCTGTCTCGCGTCCGCTTTCGCCCATCTTGGACGTGACGCTGAGGCGCGTGAGGCGGCGGCGCGTCTGCTTCAGCTCGATCCCGCCTTCACAATATCCGCGAGGATGGGTCGGGTCAGACAATCACACTTGAAGCTATTGATTGATGGCCTTCGGAAAGCGGGGTTGCCCGAGTGAGTGGTGGACCGCTGCAAGGCGCTGCGGACCGTGAGCGGAACAGGCCGCGCTCCTGCAACTGCAACCACGGATTTTTCCGCATCAGATATCCTCGATACGTGCGGTCGCGCGTCCTCCGCGCTCGGGGCCTCTCCCAGAGGACCCGCGCGACGGACTGCGAAGGATCGCCGTCTTGAGACGGTCCCCGCCAGCGCTCGCACCGCATCACCCTACCGCGTTGCCAATATCGCGCGCCGCCCCTTCAGGTTGTCCTTGCTCTTAGCCGCTTAATCGGACTGACTATACGTAACGGAACAGGGGTGCCCCGATGGCGAACGATGAGCACGTTGCATTGCTCATGCAGGGCGTGGCCGCCTGGAACAAGTGGCGTGCCGAGAACGCCAATATTCGTCCGGACCTCAACGGGACGGACCTCAGCGGGGCGAGCCTCTTCCAGGCGGACCTCAGCGGGGCGAACCTCATCGCGGCGAACCTCAGCGGGGCGAAGCTCATCCGGGCGAACCTCTTCAGGGCGGACCTCAGCGGGGCGAACCTCATCGCGGCGAACCTCAGCGGGGCGAGGCTCATCCGGGCGAACCTCGGCGGGGCGGACCTCAGGTTGGCGAACCTCGGCGGGGCGGACCTCAGGGACGCGAACCTTAGCGGCGCGAACCTCGCCGGGGCGACGCTCCAAAACTCCGCCCTGGTGGACACGGACCTTACGGGCGCTGACCTCACCGGCTGTAGCATCCACGGCGTATCCGCGTGGGGTCTAAAACTGGAGAGGACCAAGCAGCAGAACTTGGTCATCACACGTATGAACGAGCCCGAGATCACCGTCGACAACATCGAGGTGGCGCAGTTTGTCTACCTGCTGCTTCACAACGAGAAGATCAGGGACGTCATCGACACCATCACTTCCAAGGCGGTGCTGATCCTCGGTCGCTTCACCGATGAGCGTAAGGCAGTGCTCGACGCTATCCGCGAGGAACTCCGCAAGCGTGACTACCTACCGATCCTGTTCGATTTCGATAAGCCCGCCAATCGGGACCTCACGGAAACCATTTCCCTGCTGGCACGCATGGCACGCTTCGTTGTGGCGGACATCACAGATGCCAAGGCCATCCCACAAGAACTCAATGTCATCGTGCCAGATTTGCCGTCTGTCCCCGTGCAACCTCTCCTGCTGAGAGAGAGCAGTGAGTTCGGGACGTTTGAGCACTATGCGCGTTATCCTTGGGTGTTGCCGCTCTATCGGTATGAGGCACCGGATCAACTCATCGCTGCACTCGGTGAGCATGTGATTGAACCTGCTGAGCGTAAGGCATTGGAGATGCGCTCAGGAGCCCGACCAATTCCACCAATAAGTTAGTTTGCGCACCGGCGTGCTTCGGTCGGCAGCCGTCATTCGCGCCGGTCTGGCTTCCAAGGGACCGCCATCCTTGGACGGTCCCCACCGCTAATGTCTGCTGTCGCGGCAAAAGCGGACATCGGTCTGGACCGCGCGGAGGTCCGAAAATGACCCAAAGCAGGCATCGAGTCGAAAACCAACCGAGCGCGTTAATCTTCCAGCGACGTCGATGCGCTCGCATCCGGTCGCCTCGCAACGAAGGCGCTGCCTATGCACTGCAGCACCGTCTCGCCATTTTGGTTACACAGGCGAGTTTGGCTACGAACGATTCCTCTATCGGGCTTCGACTTCGACTCACGCTTTTCCAAAATCGTCGATTCGAGATGGAGAGTGTCTCCGGGACGTACCGCGTTCGGCAGCCGCAGCTCATCATAGCCTAAGCCAGCAAGGGCGCGGAACGAAGGCTGATATTTGTCAGTTAGAAAAATGAAGATCGCGAACGTATGGCCAGCAGATGCCGACAATCCTCCAAAAACGGAACGAGCAGCAGCTTCCTCATCGATATGGAAAGGCCTCGGGTCAAACTGCTTTGCGAACTGAATGATCTCGTTCTTGGACACAAAATAGGGTCCAGCCTTGCGGGTGTCTCCGACTTCGAGGTCTTCAAAATATCCGCCGGTCATGGGTCAATCCTCAAAGGCGCACGCTGATAAAGGGACGGTATGAGCGGCTGACCTTGGGCTACTATAGCCTAGTGCTGCTCAAAATCACCGCGTTCCCTTCTGGCCGGTAGCTGACACGGGATCTTTTGGCGACTGGGGTCCGCTTTCTGGAGTTGGGCAGACTTCGAGCAGGACACCCTTGGACTTCCGGTTATGACCCAAAGCGGACTTGGGAAGATCAAGAGATCGATGGGCGCGTCTTGTTATTTCGCCGGAATCCGCAGGGTCGCAAGATCAGTTCCGACAATCGTATCTCCGGTGAATCCGCCCGAGCGGTGACGAATGTGAACGCGACTGAAGAGGTTACGTCGGCCTGGCTCACCTTCGCGGTTCCAGCAAGCTAGCCATTTGCACAAAAGTGCCAATGGTCGCGAGAGACTCAAAGTTCATTGGAGAATGTATAACGTCACGCCCAACCGCCCACCTCAGTGCGTCGGCTGCAGCAGCGAGTTATGCCTTATCGTGGCCGCGGCGAGAACTGCCATTCCGTGCTGTACTCGAGCAGATCAGCCAAACCCGATGGGCGCATGGCAACCGTCTCGACCGCGAGGAGCAGTGCGAGGATGAGTGGGTGCAGCAATGACGAGCATTGTTGACAACTCAGCCCCGGACATCTTTGCCGGCGAGCTGTCGCGCATTGACAAGTTGGGCTCTAACCGGCGCCTGATCTTCACTCTGCCGTCCGTAGAGGGCGGCTGGCAGGGCAGGATGGTGCAGATCAAGTTGATCATCCCCGCAGATTATATGGTGACGCTCGGGGCGCTGATCCTCGGCCATGTTGATGAAAGCAGCGTGCTGGCGCTCATGGAGACCGGCGAAGTTCCGAACTGAGACCTCGGCCAAGAACCTTGCAAGCCTTCATACTCTTGCGGCGGGCCGGTTTCTCCGGCTCGCTGCCATATGTCCAACCCGAGCCAGAGCGACCGGCAGGGCCTGCGCTAGTCGTTCCGATTACCAGGGAGTGATCCATTTCATAAACCAGTCGTCAAACCCGGTATAACCTCGCTGTGCTGGTGTAAGCCCCCCACGGTAACCCTACATCAGCATGCAAGAAGGCTCGGCCTGGATATTTCAGGTCGGGCTTTTTTATTGACTTGGATCAATCTGCACACACCGGCCCGGCTCACCGTCCGGCTATGGCTGGGATCGATTGGACGCAGGTAATCGGAATTGCCACGCTGGCGCTCTCCGCTGCCGTGATCTGCTTCGTAGTGTTTGCACTCTAGCTCGGGAATGGAAGTTCTTGGACTGCGGCCCGAAACCCATGACCCGGCTCGGGGCCGTTTCTTTGAGAGCGATCCGATCGGACTAGTCCCAACGAATGCGAATCCTCGCGCGGAAAAAGCCGAATATGACGCCGCCGGGGTTTGTATTGCTTACCCGGCGCACTCAGTGACTGACCCGGCCCGCGGCAGTTGCCCTGCGGGTCGGGCCTTTCTCAACGCTTTGCTGGCTTTCATCGTCCAACAAGCGAGGCGCAACATGCGTAACGATTGGACACTGACGCCATCGGAAATGGCTCTCTTCGTTGCTGCTGTGACGTGCATGGCCGGTGGGTTTATGATGGCCGTTGGCGGCTAGAGCCCTAAAAGCGTCGTCAGCCTATCTTGCTCTGCTCGCGCATGGTCTTTGCCTTTCAAGCCCCCAGCCCCAAGGCGAGGCCGTGCTTTTCCTTTACGAATAATGCCGTGCGGAAATCCGTGATGGACTTAGATCTGATAGGCCGAGGGCTTGTGGACCTAGATTTGGTAGGCCGAGCGCTTATGGTCTTGGGAGCTGCTCTCGTCTGTATCGGCTCGTTTTTTATGCTGCGCTCCCGCGCGACTCGGATCCCTGTGGGGAAGGGTAAAGAGGGTATCAACAATGAGCCGCGGACGCCGAGTGAGCGCAGCAACTCTGACGCCGCTCGCTAATCGATGATTGGGGTCTCAAAAAGCTACGCCGCCGGGTTTGAAATGTGTCATCCCGGCGCCTCCCCATGCGCGCGGGCGCGAAGTGCGGCCGGACATCGCGGAGGCGGCCTTACGCTTTCTCGATTGAGCGCCATTGCTCGGCGCGCTGGGCTAGCCGGTCGTATTCTTCCGCCGTGCGTAAAAGCTTACGCTTCAGGTTTGAGTCCCAACTGATTTGATCAGCTTTCGCCTGTGCGTGTTCCGCGCGTTGCCGCCAGTGATTCGGATCGCAGATAGGATTTTTCATGTTCATCGAAATGAAAATGCCATGGGACGGGGCGTTGATATTGCTTGGCCGCCCAAAGGGGTGCGACCAAGAATAGCACCAACCCATCGCACGCCGCGATGTCCGTCACATCGATACTGGTTTCAGAATAGGATCAAGCTGGCAGCAGCGCCGACGTGAAGATCTGCAAAAGCATCCATGGGGTGAGGAAGAAAAGGAGCATTTTGTGCCTCGTTGATTCGAGTCGTCCAATTCCAAACCTGTTTAAAAAGAGTGCTTGAGAATGGTTAACGAATGGTTATCAAGGCTTCCGCTATAGATCAGGATTGCGAATCCAATAGGTTCTGCTCGGCCCGCGCCAACGATTGCGCTGCCTGCTTCGCTGTCGCGCCGTTAACGAGGTCCGGACGGAGTCGGCGCCCGGCAATATCGTCCCAGTAGCGAGACGCTCGGCCGTCAGGGAAACGGACCTCGAAGCTGCCGCAGAGAGGCACGGCTTCATGTTTGATGATGCGGATGGCAATCAATGCAGCCATCCCCAAAGCATCCACCCACCGAGCAAAGCGGCGGCAATCAGGAATTCGATGCTGCGAGGGCGGTACATGCCCCATGATTCCGCGATCGATAGCATCAATGGCGAGCGATCCTAGCGGCCCGCTGCAATCTGAATGCTCGGCTTGCCAACAGGGGAGGACGTGTGAATGCGGTCGAGGTGAAATAGCGCGAGCACTAGTAGTACCGCTGTAAAAGCAATTGCACCCATTGCGCTCCCCAACTGGTTGTCCATTCACTTCTCCTCGGAGATGAATGGAAATGCCGCTGGCTTGCTTCCGTTCCACCAACGGCCTTCGGCGCGGCCAACGGTCAACCCCTGGAGGAACGATGCGAGCCTACTGCGCGTCGGGGGTGTATCGGAACGGCGCAGCGGGAGGCGACGCACCCAACGCGAGAACGCTAATGGCGCCTTCCTCTTCGGCAATACGCCGCTCGACAAGCCAGCGTTGGTCGTTCCGATCGTCAGAGAGTGATCTATTTCACAAACCAGTCGTCAAGCCGGGCATAAGCTCGCTGCGGACATCGGTCCCCCAGGATCATTGTCCCACAGACTTCAGCCCCGCCCGCCTAATCGCTGGCGGGGTTTTCTTATCAGTCAGCCAGGGGCATGTGCGACAGTGTGCCGCCAGAGTGGTCCGGCAAAGGCGCCGGACCGGCCTGATTTCTATTTCGGTGCTCTTGGCCGAGGCGTTGACCCCGCTTTTCATCCTCGGTCTTTTTTGGCCCCCGTTCTCGCGGCTGCCGCGCAACTCTGGCCGCCCACCGCTGCTCGAACTGTCTTTGCAAGTGGAGAGGGAGGGTACTCATAATTCGAACTCTGGGGTTGTCGCCCCCGGTCTCAAGTCTTTAACGCGCGAGGCCCTTCAAAGGTCCAGCCCGCCGAGTCAGCGTGGGCGAGCCCGGGCCGGTAGCGTGCAATAGGAACCAATCCGGCGAGTGAACGCAGCCGCTCACTCCAGCATCGAGGCAACAGCCGAGGCTGAGTAGGGGTTGCCGCCCGGCCGCTGGCTGCCTTTGCCCTTGATCGAGAGGTGGCCGGCCTCCGCAAGGGCCGCGGAAATCTGGCGCAGCGATAGCCGAGGCCGCTGGTCGCTCAGCTTGCGTGCCATTGCAACGGCCTCAGGGGCCCGGCAGAACTCGCACCTCGACACCAAAACAACAGCTTAGCTTCCCCAACCCGTCGTTTTCGCGCACTCAAACTTCAACGCAATTTGCTCCCGCCCCAACCCTCGAAAGTAGGAGAGGGCACACCGCGCCCCGCATGGATCAGATGCGGCAGGAGCAGAAGGCGACGGTCGGGCTGGCGAAGGGGGGCCATCAAACGAACCGGGTTATCAAAAAACCCAGTTCGATCCCGACCCTCGCCGAAGCCGGGATCAACAAGAATCTCGCGCAGGAGGGCCGCAAGCTCGGCGCCCTTGGCTCTGGCCAAGCCCGCCACTTAACCAAGCGTTAAGCGAATCAAAAAGCTCTCACCGGAATCGCACGGGCCACACTGATAGGTCAGCAGTTCCAAATTCCGGTCCTGCGATTGGACGAGGGTCAGCCTCATCGGGCTGCCGCATTTCGAGCAGGCCATCTCAATAGTGGGTTGAAACCGCGTACAGGTTGGCGTCGGTCGGGTTATCTTCATGACATCCTCTTCTCAAATGGAAGGGACGCCTCCAAGGACATTACGTGCGAACCGGGATTCCGTTCCCGGCAAAATGTAAGGGCCGCGTCAACGGTTACTGGCCAAAATAAACCACGGCTTGTACGACACGTTTTCGGTGGCTCGCCTTCCACTTCACCTCCACCTCGAAAAAACGCACAGGCGCCTCTCCGGCGCGATCCTGCGATCTCTCCGGCGGCTCAGCTCTTGTCATCGGCCGCGAACCGGCTCACGGTGCGGCGCCATGCGAACCATGGTCGTGCGCGTGTTCGAGCTGAACGGCTATGCCGGCCTGACGTCGGTCTATGTGTCGGTGCCGCTGATTCCGCAGCTGCTCGACGAGCCGGAGAAGTACTTCATGCCGGATAGCAAGCTTCGCCTATCGGGCAACCAGCTTGTCCTGTTCGGCGCGACGCAGTTCCCTGGCCTGCGCTCGGCTTCCGAATCTAGATCCGGTCGATACAGTGGCGGCGTGGGAACTAGAGCCAGTGGAGAGCTGCCGCTTTTACCAACCCCAAACGGCGGCTCTCAACCCTTGTCCGGCTCAAAGCCTTTCGGCAGCCTCGGGGGCTCATCCTGGCTCGATGGATTGCACTTGGGGCAGGGCATGCCGGCGCCACCACAGCGGCAGGCATGTGGCCCGGCAAAAGGCTGATCGGGGTGCGTTTCGCAGACCCACCCTTCGACTTCGCAGACTAGGCATCCCATGCAGGCGTTCCCATCTTCGCGGGCTCGAAGTTCGGCCGCACGTCGGCGCCACGCTTGCCACAAGCCTTGCAGACGAACCGCGGCTCAATGTCGGAAAGCCTCACGTCGTCTGGCCACAGATCAGCAGACATCTCGATCGAATGGCTACAGCGGTAGTCCGCGCAATAGACGAGAATCCCGGTCGGACCGCCGCCAGAGCGCATCTCGCCGAAGGTTATTTTCTGAGGCCGCATGCAGCATGATTCCGCCGATTTGATCGAGCGTGAAGCCGCTACAGCTTGGGCTTCCTGGTTGTCATCCCACATGATGAAGGCAGGCAAACCGACCTAAAGGAGTGTTCGCCATGAATCATTCCAAATACTTCCCCTTTTTCCCGGCAATTCTGGTCGCGGCGCTTGTATCTGTTAATAAACCGATGGTGAGCATTGCGAATGCTGAAACAACCAAAGGCGTGCTCGCAGTCCAAATCCGCAGCCAAGGTCTCGTTTGCGACAAACCGCAGCGGGCCACTCATGATACGAAGCTATCAAAGCCCAACTACGACGTCTGGGTTTTGGATTGCGAGAACGCCACTTACAGACTCGGCCGATATCCAGACCTTCCGATAAAGATTGAAAAACTCGGCGACGAAGGTGCCGCAGACCGCGAAAAATAGCGCGGTCGGCTCCCACCATCGCCAGAAAACCGCGCGTGCCTCTGCGGCCTTCGCGCATCTCGCCGAAGGATAATACTTTGAGGTCGCATTCCGCATGATTCCGCGGCCGGCGGACGCTCGTGAGGGCGCCGACAGCGACCGCGAGCCCAGCCTAGGCAGTCGCGAGACGATCGGGAGCGCGAGGATGATACCGGTATCGGCGACAAAGATGGCCTGATTGAGCATCGGTTGCGCTCCGCCTTCCTCAAACGGATGGAGCAGCGCCATGGAGATCAAAGTCCCGGATGTTTCGCCAGAAACTCGAAGAGAGCAGCGGTGAAGGCTGCCGGATCGGCGCTGCCTGAGCCGCCGACGTCCGCTTCCGGGGGGCGCTTGCGTGATCACGCATCTTCGGGTCGATGAATGAGCTTATAAACTCGACTTTCCGTCGAGGCCCATTCGACCATGGTTTGCGTGCATACAACGCATTTGGCTGCAGTATTGTCACCCTTGCGACGCGGCGAGTCCATCACTGAATACAGTGCTCCGCAATGGGGACAAAAGAACGGTCTGCCCTCGGGGATTGGCCCTGTTAGAGGCATGTCCGCGCCTCCGCACACAGAACCATTATGAGCCTTCAAGGCGACTCATTCTAGCCGGGGCTTGGCGGAGCGGCATTGCTGCCGCGCTCCGGCACGCTCGCACGCCGATGTCCTCTGTGGATGGCTCCCGCATTGCAAGGGGTAAATGGACGTGATGCCCCGAGGCGTGACGGTATCCAGCGCGAAGAGTTACCGTCAGAATGACTGTCCCAATTCTCAACCGGCTGTGTCGTCGGGATGAAGCGCAGCGAAATCCGGGCTGCTTGCTAACCGATCTCTATGCGATATCCTTCAGTGTGATCCGCAGCGTTAGCAGATCCTGACGGCGACGAAGAAGACGAGAATGGGGACAAAGAGGGAGACGACCGTACCGACGAACCGCCGGTCGTGCGTGAGCCGGACGAAGACTGAGTAAGATTCGTTCAGGGTTGGCGTGTCCCTCGGAGCAAGGATCGTTAGACAGGATTAGTCACGCCGATGCCGCAGCCTCATCACGATTTGCGCTAGATCGGATGCAGTAATCGGCAACATCAGGGGTCAGAAGGCACGGCGGACGTACCCGGCCTGATGATCTTGAAGGGCCCCGGCGTGTAACATCGCCGGGGCCCTTGTCGTGGAGGCACTCG
>Ga0081540_1000636_pt1 | contig 33333 bp, 28 predicted proteins | sample TabmetS2T1R1_FD_71024 | JGI IMG/M metagenome (GOLD analysis project Ga0081540, IMG submission 71024) | Tabebuia heterophylla rhizosphere microbial communities from the University of Puerto Rico - S2T1R1 | ecosystem: Host-associated > Plants > Roots > Rhizosphere ...
CCCGCCCCCCGCGGGCCTCCGGGCCCCGGCCTGCCATGTCTCCACCGCACGGGCGACCGACAGGGTCGCGCGGTGGATGAGACTCTTCACCGCCGCCTCGCTCGCCGAGAGCACCTCGGCGATGTCGCGGTACGACATTCCCTCGAACCGGCAGAGCGCGAAGGCGGTGCGCTCGCGCTCACTCAGCCGCTGGAGCGCGGCAGACACCGTCGCCTCCAGCTCGCGGCCCTCGACCGCCCGGTCCGGCGACTGGGCCTCGGGCGCCGGCATCTCCACCGGACGCCCTTCCTCGTCGTGCTCGGGCACGTGCGTCACCCGGTACTCGCCGCGCCGGACCTCGTTCAGGCAGTGGTTCGCGGCCACCCGGAAGAGGAACGTCTTGAAGCGGGCGGTCGCCCGGTAACGGCCTGCATGTCGATACAGCTTCACGAAGATGTCCTGGGTCAGCTCCTCTGCCTTCCCTGCGTCCTGGACGAAGCGGTGGGCGAAACGGGCCACCGACCGGTGATGCCGGTCGTAGAGCGCTGCGAAGGCGGCGGTGTCTCCCGCCGCCACCCGCAACATCAGGGCCGCGTCCTCGTCCGTTCGTTCGTCCACGGGCACTGGATGTGAACACGAGGGGCCCCCGCGCGGTTGCGGGCTGAGCCTGGACGACGCCGGCGCGCCCCTGTGCCGGTCCCACGGGCGTCCCCCTGGTGCGGGGGGCGGGCGTCCCCGCGTGGCCCGGAGCAGGGGCCCCTGGTAAGGAGACCTGGGTCAGCCCGTGGAACGAGAGCAGGCACACATCGCCCCCCCTGCGCCGGTGGAGGACGTCGGCTCCGGGGTGACACAGGACCCCCTCGCCCACGCGCTGGCCGAGGCCCGTGCGCCGGGCGCGGACGAGCGGGTCCGGCGCACCTTCGTGGACCGGCTCGCCCTCCTCGACCTGGGGAGCCCGCGGTCCACCGCGGACTGCCTCCAGTCCCTGCTCGCCTCGGGGGACCTGGTCACGCTCCGGGCCACGGACGGCACCTCGGCACGGGCCGTCGCCGTGGAGCGGCTGCTCGCGCTCGGCTACCCCTACGCCCTCGAAGTCTCGCCGGAGGACCTCGCCCACTGGAGGGCGGAGCGTCCGTCGGAGGCCACCGACGGCCGTGGGCTGTCCGTCCTGGTGATGACCGTCGCGGTGTGCCTCTCGCTGTGGGGAGTGTCCGATCCGCCCACCGGCCTCGGGCTCTCCCTGGTGCTGGCGCTGGAGGCGGTGACGGTGGGCGTGGCGGTGCGGCCGGGGCTCCGCGGCTGGGCGCGGCGAGCGACCTTCGCCCTCGGCGTCCTGTGCTGCGCGCTGGGGCTCCGCTACGGGGTCGCGACCCTGCTCCCCGGGATGGCCGGCCTGTTCACGGCCTACCTCCTCGGGAAGCGAGGTGTCAGGGGAGTCGACTAGGAGATCGCTCTGGGACATACTGAAACCGTGTTCAGTCCCACAACTCAGCTCGGAGCGAGGGCAAGCACCCCATGGCGGTGAATCCAGAGAAGGAAAAGGCGATCGAGCTGGCGATGGGCGCGGTGGAGCGCCAGTTCGGCAAGGGCTCCATCATGCGGCTCGGCAAGGACGAGCCGCTCATCCGCGACATCCAGGTCATCTCCACCGGCTCCATCTCACTGGACATCGCCCTCGGCGTCGGCGGCGTCCCCCGCGGCCGCATCGTCGAGATCTACGGGCCGGAGTCGTCCGGCAAGACCACCCTCTGCCTCCACATCGTCGCCGAGGCCCAGAAGAAGGGCGGCATCTGCGGCTACATCGACGCCGAGCACGCCCTCGACGTGGGCTACGCGCGCAAGCTCGGGGTCCGCACCGACGACCTGCTCCTGTCCCAGCCGGACACCGGCGAGCAGGCCCTCGAGATCGCCGAGATGCTGGTCCGCTCCGGCGCCATCGACGTGCTGGTGATCGACTCGGTGGCCGCCCTCGTCCCCAAGGCCGAGCTCGAGGGCGAGATGGGCGACGCGCACATGGGCGTCCAGGCCCGGCTGATGAGCCAGGCGCTTCGCAAGCTCACCGGCACCATCGCCAAGAGCCAGACCTGCGTCGTCTTCATCAACCAGATCCGGATGAAGATCGGCGTGATGTTCGGGAACCCCGAGACCACCACCGGCGGCAACGCGCTGAAGTTCTACGCCAGCCAGCGGCTCGACATCCGCCGCATCGGCGCCATCAAGAACGGCGAGCAGGTGGTCGGCAGCCGGACCCGGGTCAAGGTGGTGAAGAACAAGGTCGCGCCTCCCTTCAAGGAGGTCGAGTTCGACATCATGTACGGCACCGGCATCTCCCGCGAGGGAGACCTCCTGGACATGGCCTCCACGGAGAACATCGTGGAGAAGAGCGGGGCCTGGTACGCCTACGCGGGCGAGCGCATCGGTCAGGGCCGGGAGAACGCCAAGGACTACCTCCGTGACCATCCGGAGGTCTGTGCCGCCGTGGAGCGGAAGCTCCTGGAAAAGGTCGGCGTCCTGAAGCCCTCGCCGGTGCAGGCGGTGCCGGACGAGGCAGATGAGAAGCGTGCCCGGGTCAAGGCGGTGAAGTGACGAGGCTTGACGGCGCGCGGCGTCGCTGCCGCTGCTCCGCGCGCTTGAACTGCTCGCCCGCCGGAGGTTAGGTCAGGCGGCGGTCATGGGTTTCGGTCAGTCCGGCTGGTTCACGACGCTCCTGGAACAGGAGCTGGGACAGCACCAGCCTCTGGTGGACGCGCGAGCCCCCGGCATCAGCCCACGCGCCCGGGCCCGCGCCCACGTCCGGATGGTGCTGCAGGACAGCGGCCTCCTCTACGGCACGCCGGAGCAGGTGGAGCACCCCGCGGGGATGACCCGGGAGGAGCAGCTCTCGCTCGCGGTGCTGCGGACCCTGGTGCGGCTCGCCCTCGACCTGGCCGACATCGCCGGGCTGGGGCCCGAGCGGCGCGTGGAGCGGCTCACCATCCTCTTCGCCGCCTGGAGCGGTCACCTCCGGCTGGCAGAGACGCTGCAGACGTCGCTGCGGAGCACCGGGACGCTTCCCCGGCGGAGCGTCGCGCGGCTGGAGACGCTGCTCGAGGACCGGGCGATGTCGCTCGGGGCGGACCCGCTCTACGGGCTCCTGCTCCACAACGGCGCGGCCTACGTGGACGCGCAGCTCTTCGCGCACCTCGCCCTCGCGGCCTGGCTCCACACCCGCCTCGGGCTGGAGCACGCGAAGCGACGGCTTGCGGTCGCTGCCCGGCAGAAGGCGCTCCTGGTCGAGGTCCTGACCGCGCTCGCCTGCGCCGAGCGGCCGCCCACGCCCGCCGCGCGCCGGGCCATCCTCCGCCAGGTGGACTCGCTGGGCCTGCCGAAGCCGGTGGGGCCCCTGCTCCGGGCCCGGGTCAAGGAGGTGTTCCGCGAGCGCCCCGACCTGGACGTCCTGGTCCGTCCGGTGCGCAGCCTCCCCCTGCGCCGGTTCATCCTCCAGCAGACTCTCCTCGCCTCGCTGGTGGAGGGGCGGCGCTCGCCGGCCGAGCTGGCCTTCCTCAAGGCGCTGGCCCGCGCGCTGCGCATCTCGCCGGAGGGGCTCCGGGAGGTCGAGGGCGAGGTGGCCGAGTTCTACGCCGAGAACCGCTCGGTGCTCGACGTGTTCGCGGTGAGCGACAACGCCGCCTCGCTCGGCGACGAGTGGGTGAGCGGCATGCTCCGCTCGCTGGACGAGAACGCCAAGGCCCTCCTGCTCGAGGCGCGGATGATGGGCGAGCTCTCGGTGTTCCTCGGCAAGCTGGCCATCGGGCAGACGCTCACCGTCGACGAGAAGCGGCGGATGCGGCTGGAGCTCATCGACCTCGCCAAGGCCATCCCGGCGCTGGCCATCTTCGCCGCCCCGGGCGGTCTGCTCCTGCTCGCCGCGCTGGCGAAGGTGCTCCCCTTCAGCATCCTGCCCAGCGCGTTCCAGGGACCCCGGCGCCCGGCGCTCGCTGCCGAGGCGGGCGCCGCCGACGCCGCGGTCAGGCTTGCTCGCCCCGGCGACGTACCTCCGTGATGAGGCGCCGGAGCTCCTCGTTGGTGGCCGCGTAGTCCTGACGGCCGCGATCCGCCGAGACCTGCTGCTCGAGCTTGGGGATCATCGGGATGAGCTGGCGGGCCGCGGCGGCGTCGCCCTGGACCAGCCACATCAGCGCCTGGAGCACCGCCGCGCGGGTCTCGGGCTCCTTGTCCGAGAGGTGTTCGCTGAGCGGCTTCACCGCCTCGGACTTGCCCATCCGTCCCAGCTCCAGCGCCGCCCGCTGCCGCACCGGGCCGTCGGCGTCACCGAGCTTGCCGGCCCAGCAGTCCATCGCCGCCTTGCACTGGGCCGCGGCCTTCAGCGGAGCCTGGAAGACCTTCACCGTCTTCAGCCGGTTCGCCGCCACCTCGTCCACCGGGAGGTTGCAGCCGTAGCGCTTGCAGTCCGCCGCGGTCGCCTTGGGCTCGTCGGCCGCGATGCGGTCCATGGCGGGCTGATCTCGCTCGTCGCCCAGCATGCCCAGCGCGCCGATGGCGTACTGCCTCGCTTCCCACGGACCGTGGGCGGCGGAGCGCTGGAGGGAGGGAATCGCCTCCCGCCCGCCGATGAGCACCAGCGCCCGGGCGTACTCGGCGCGGGCGAGCGGCTCGGACTCCTCGAGCATCGTCTCCAGCGCGTTGCGACCCTGGGCCGAGCGCATCTTGCCCAGCGTGCTGGCCGCGGCCATGCGGGCGTAGAGCGTCTGCTCCGGCGCGGTGGTCTTGTAGGAGAGCTGCTTCACCAGCGCCGGCTCGGCGGAGGCAGCCCGGAAGTCGCCCAGCGATTCGGCGGAGCGCACCAGCACCACTGCCTCCACCACGTCGTTGGAGCGCGCCCAGGACGACAGCTCGCGGTCCTTGCCCTCCAGCACCGAGGTCAGCGCCACCGCAGCCGGCTTGCCGACCTGGAACAGGGCGTAGCTGGCCTCCTGGGCGAAGACGGTGTTGCCGCGCTGCTTGAACATCGCCTTGAGGAGGGTGGGGACGCCGCGGGGGTCGCCGATCTCCCCCAGGGCGACGATGGCGCGGCGGTTCACCGCCGGAGGGCTCTTGTCGTCCAGCGCGAGCTCGACCAGCGTGGGCACCGCGGCCTGGGCCCGGAGCTCACCCAGCGAGGCGATCGCATCCTGCCGGACGTAGTCGTCCCGGCTGCGGAGCAGCGAGATGAGCGCGGTGGCCCCCTTCGGGTCCTTGATGTCCCCCAGCGCCTGGGCGATGGCGGCATTCATCCGGGAGGTGGCCCCGTCCGCGGTGTTCACGTCGAGCGCGGCGGCGAGCGGCTCGACGCTCGAGGGATCCCTCAGCTCGCCGAGCGCCCGGGCGATGACGGCGCGGGTCTCGGGACTCTTCTCCGAGGCCAGCCGTGCGTTGAGCATCGGGGCGAACTTCTTGTCGAGGCGCTTGCTGGAGCGAAGCGTCTCCAGGACCCGGACCTTCTCGCTGGGTCTCTGGGCGGCATCCAGCTGAGCCTCCCAGTACTCCGGGCTGCTCGGGTCCTTGCTGCAACCGACGGCGAGGAGGCCCAACGAGAGCGCCAGTGCGACCGCAGCTGCGGTGCGTCCCATCCGTCCCCTCCGGGGGTGTTCGTCCCTGGAAAAAGCCCCCGGAGTTTTACGCCAATCGCCCGGCTGCTTCCAATTCAACGCGACGGCTGCGAACGGGCAGCATGGCGCGGCGCGACCCCAGGGTAGAGTGCGTCCCCTCCGCTCGTGAGCCCCGAGGCCTACACTCGCCGCCAGGTCCTGGTCGACCGCCGCTTCCAGCTGAAGTACGCCGTGGGGCTCGCGCTGGGAGGCGCATCGCTCTGCGCCGCGTTCGGTGGCGCGGTGTGGCTGGCGCTCCACCAGGCGCGCGAGACGCTCGGACCGGAGTCGCAGGCCACGCTCCAGGGCACCGAGACCACCGTGCTGGTGCTCACCGGCTTCATGGCGCTGGTGATGGCGCTGGTCCTCTCGCTGATCGGCCTGCTGGTCTCTCACCGGGTGGCTGGCCCGATGCGGGTGCTCCGCGGACAGCTCCGCCGTCTGGCCGAGGGCGGCTTTCCGCGCTGGAGGCCCCTCCGGAGCCACGACGAGCTGCGCGACGTGTTCGCCGAGTTCCACGCCACCGTGGACGCCCTCCGCCGCCGCGACCACGAGGAGCTCGCCGCGCTGGAGTCGTTGCTCGCCACCGGCAGCAGCGCCGACACCAGGACGACCCTGACCGCGCTGGCAGCGGCGAAGCGCGCGCGGCTGGACGGGCTCGAGGATGGCTGACCAGGGGACGACTCCGGCGCGCATCGCCTTCTTCGGAACGCCCCCCTTCGCCGTCCCGGCTCTTCGCGCCTGTCAGGCGGTGGGCACCGTGGTCGCGGTGGTGACCCAGCCGGACCGGCCGCGGGGGCGCGGGCAGCACGTCACGCCCTCCGCGGTGAAGGCCGAGGCCGAGGACGCCGGGCTCCCCATCCTCCAGCCGCCGAAGCTCAAGGGGACCGATTTCGGCGAGCGACTCCGCGCGATGCAGCTGGACGTCGCGGTGGTGGCGGCCTATGGGCGCATCCTTCCCCCCGACGTGCTCTCCGCGCCGCGGCTCGGCTGCGTGAACGTCCATGCCTCGCTGCTGCCGCGCTGGCGCGGCGCCGCTCCCATCCAGTGGGCGATCGCCTCCGGGGACACCGAGACGGGGGTGTGCCTGATGCAGATGGAGGCAGGCCTCGACACCGGGCCGGTCCTCGCGGTTCGCCGCATGGCCGTCCTCGCCGGGGACACGGCGGAGACGCTCCAGCAGCGCCTCTCCGAGCTGGGCGGTGCGCTGGTCCTGGAGGAGCTTCCCCGTCACCTCGCCGGAGCGCTCACCCCGCGCCCGCAGCCGGTGGAGGGCGTCACCCTCGCCCGGCTGGTGGAGAAGGAGGACGGGCGGGTGGACTGGACGCGTCCGGCGGTCGAGCTCGAGCGCAGGCTGCGGGCCTTCCTCCCCTGGCCCGGTGCGTGGACCCAGCTCGGTCCCCAGCTGCTCAAGATCTGGCGGGCGGAGGTCGTGCCCGGTGCGGGCCAGCCCGGGACGGTCGTCGCGGCGCACGGGACGCTCGACGTGGCCACGGGCGAGGGCGCGCTGCGCCTGCTCGAGCTACAGCCCGAGGGAAAGCGGCGGATGACCGCCGCGGAGTTCCTGAGCGGACATCGCCTGAAGGAGGGCGAGCGTCCCTTCGGAGGAGGCGTGCCATGAACGTGCTCGTGCTCCACGGACCGACGCTCCAGTTTCTCGGCCAGCGCCAGGGGGACCCACCGGGTCTCACCCTGGCCGAGGTCGACCGGCGGCTCGCGGAGAAGGCGCGAGCCCTGGGGCACGTCCTGCGCACCGTGCAGAGCAACCACGAGGGCGCGCTGGTGGACGCCCTCTGGGAGCAGCGGACCTGGGCCGAGGGCGTGGTGCTCAACCCCGGGCCGCTCGCGCCGGGCTCGCACGTTCTCCGCGCGGCGGTCTCCGCCTCGCGCATGCCGGTGGTGGAGGTCCTCCTCGCGCCGGCGAAGGGGCGAGCTGCGGCCCAGCGGCGGTCGCTCCTCCGCGAGGTGTGCGCGGCGCACGTGGCGGGGACCGGCGCCGAGGCCTACCTCGAGGCGCTCGAGCGGCTCTCGCGCGCGGCGAGCAGAGCGGTGGCGTCGCGGACGACGAAGACCCTCGGACGGGCTCCGGAGGGCAGTCGAGGCGGGGTGCGGGCGCAGGGCCGGACGGCGCCGGAGGCCCCAGCTCCGGCCGTGCGGCCGGCTGCCAGCGCCAGCCTTCCGGCCGCGTCCACCGCGCAGCCGGCGCGTCCGGGAAAGACGCTCGGTCCAGTGCGGGATGCCGCCCAGGGCGGCGGCGCGCGGAACGCCGAGCAGACCTCGACCCGCGGGACCGCACGCGGAGCGGCGAGCGCTCCTGTCCCCGCGCCGAGCACCGGCAAGACGCTGGGCCGAGCCGCGCCGCTTCCGGCTCCGGGCACGCGGCGTCCCGGCGCGGGCCTCACCCGGGCCGAGGTGCGCTCGCGAATCGCCGACCGTCTGGCCGGGCGTCTGACGCCCGCCGGTCTGGCCACCTGGGCGCGCGGTGAGTGGGTGGCCGTCCAGCGCGGGGCGGCGGTCGAAGCCGGTCAGCGCGACCAGCTGGAGGAGGTGCTCCAGGCTCTCTTCCTGTCGGTACAGGCGAAGGGGGCGCTCACCGAGCACCAGCTGGTGGAGTGGATGGCGGCGCTGGAATGAACGCGCGGGCGGTGGCGATCGACGTGCTGGCCCGCGTCGAGGCCACCGATGCCTACCTCAACGTGGTGCTGGACCAGCGGCTCTCCGAGTCGCCGCTCAAGGACCCCCGCGACGCGGGCCTGGTGACCGAGCTCTGCTACGGGGCGACCCGGCGGCGGGTCGGTCTCGATCGCGTCATCACCGGCTTCTCCGACCGGCGGCTGGCGGCGCTGGAGGACCGGGTGCTCGCCGCGCTCCGGGTGGGCAGCTACCAGATCTTCTTCTCCCGCGTTCCGCGCCGGGCGGCGGTGTCGGAGACGGTGGAGGGGCTGAAGCAGCTGGGGCTCTCCCGCGCCTCGGGATTCGTGAACGCGGTGCTCCGCAAGGTTGCGGCCGTCGAGTCCATCCCGCTGCCGCCGGAAACGGACCTGGCCGAGCACCTCTCGGTGCGGGAGAGCCATCCCCGCTGGCTGGTCGAGCGATGGCTCCGCCGGTACGGGCGCGCCGGCGCCGAGGCGATGCTGGTCGCCAGCAACGAGTCGCCTCCGGTCACGGTCCGCGCCAACACCCGCCTCGGAACGAGACAAGCCCTGGGTTCGCTGTTCGCCGAGGCGGGGCTCGATGCTCTACCCACCGAGCGCTCACCGGTCGGCTTCCGGCTCCCCTCGCCGGGACCGGTCGAGGACCTGGTCGGCTACCCCGAGGGGCGATTCCAGGTGCAGGACGAGGCGGCGCAGCTGGTGGGCCTCTACGCCGCCATTCCCAACGGCGCCCGGGTGCTCGATGCCTGTGCAGCGCCGGGGGGCAAGGCGTGTCACCAGGGCGAGTCGCACCCGGTCCTGGCGGTGGATCTCTACGCCGCGAAGCTGGAGAAGATTCGCTCCGAGGCCCGCCGTCTCCGGCTCGACGACCGCATCGAGGTGCTGGCGCACGACGCGACCGAGCCGTTCCCCGACTCGATCGGCCAGGTGGACGCCGTGCTGCTGGACGCGCCCTGCACCGGGCTCGGAACGCTTCGCCGCCATCCGGAGCTGCGCTGGCGGCGCGAGGAGGAGGACCTCGCGCGGCTCGCCACGCTGCAGCGGCGAATCCTCGAGCAGTGCCAGGCGCTGGTGCCACCCGGTGGGTTGCTGGTCTACGCGGTCTGCAGCACCGAGCCCGAGGAGGGCCAGGACCAGGTGGAGCTGTTCCTCCGCAGCCATCCAGATTTCACCCTGGAGTCGCCTGCGTTCGCCGAGCGACTCGGCTGGCCGCTGGCCCAGGGGGCGCTCCGGACGCTCCCTGGCCCCGAGGGAATGGACGGGTTCTACGCGGCGCGGTTCCGGCGCCTCGCCTGAGGCCGGTGATTTTTCACGCCCCCCCGCCGTCTGGACTCGGCACAATGCCCACCTTCTTCAAGGAGAAGCCCATGACCCGAGCGCTCACCGTCGCGCTGTGCCTCGCCGCCATCCCCGCGCTCGCGTTCGAGGGCCTCATCGAGACGAAGATGACGATGAACCGGAGCAAGAACGACGGCGCCCCCGAGGGAACCCCGACCTCGTTCAGCGGCACCGGGACCATCACGGTGAAGGGACTCAACAGCCGCATGGAGCAGCAGATGAACATCCCGGGCATGACCGGAGCGAAGACGGTGGTCATCTACCGGGCGGACCAGAAGACGACCTACATCCTCAACCCCGCCAACAAGACCTACAGCAAGCAGGTCTCCGACAAGAGCGACGACGACTCCGAGTCGACCAAGTGGACGGTGAAGAAGCTCGGCAAGGACACCGTTGCCGGACGGAGCACGGAGCACGTCCAGGTCCAGAAGGCTGGCGGCGGCGACCCGCTCGACGTGTGGATCGACAAGAACCTCGTCTCGGCGGGCGATCTGGAGAAGGCCTTCAACGCCGGCGGCGGCGGGAAGTCGGGCTGGTGGGGCGCCCTCCGGAAGGAGGGGGTGGCCGGAATTCCTCTCAAGGTGATTTCCCACAACTCCAAGGGAGAGACCGGGGTGACCTGGGAGGCGACCTCGGTGAAGTCCCAGTCGGTGCCGGACTCGGCATTCGAGGTCCCCTCCGGCTACACGGAGGGCAAGGGCTACGGTGGGATGATGGGCGGTGGCGGCGACGCGCAGCAGCAGCGCGAGAAGGCGATGCAGCAGCTCACCCCGGAGCAGCGCAAGCAGGTCGAGGAGATGATGAAGAAGTACCAGCAACCGGAGGCGAAGTAGCCGCTCCCGGCGGGGTCGTCCGCTACTCCTCGGCGACCGCCGCTTCCTTGAAGGCGTCCAGCACCGCCTGCGAGGCGCGGTCGAGGTACTTGCCCTTTCGCACCAGCAGCCCGATGGGCCGGGTGTAGTTTCCGTCGGCGAAGGGGCGCGCGACCAGCGTGCCCTGCGCCACCTCGTGCTGGACGGTCGCCACCGGAAGGATGGAGACCCCCACGCCCATCTCCACGGCGCGCTTGATGGTCTCCACGTTGTCCATCTCCATCACCGGCTCGAGCTCGACGCCCTTCTCGCGGAAGATCCGGTCGAGCGCCTTGCGGGTGGGTGCCTCGCGGTCGAAGGCGATGAACGGAACGTCGGCGAGCGCGGTGAGCGAGATCTTGGTCTTGCTCGCCAGGGGATGGCCGGGCGCACACACGACCGCGAGCCGGTCGTCACGAAAAGGAACCACGTCCACGCCGGCCCGGGGCTGGGGGTAGGCGACGACGCCGATCTCCGCCGCCCCGAGGATGACGTCGTCGTAGACCTGGTCGCTGCGGCGGTAGATGAGCCGCATGTTCACCTTGGGGTGCGTCTTGAGCAGGCGCTTCTGGATGTTCTGCAGCTCGTGCAGCCCCACCGAGTAGATGGTGGAGACGGTGCAGGTCCCCACGACCTCCGCCGCCTGCTCGCGGATCTCCTGCTCCACCTCGCCGAAGCGAGCGAGGATCTCCTTGCAGCCGCGGAAAAGTCGCTCACCCGCCGGCGTGGGGGTGACCTGGCGGGCGCTGCGGCTCAGCAGCTTCTGCTCGTAGCGATTCTCCAGGGCCCGGATCTGCTGGCTCACCGCAGACTGGGTGACGTGGTTCAGCTGAGCGGCGCGCGAGAAGGAGCCGGTCTCGACCACGTCGCAGAACATCTTCAGCGACTCGAGTTGCATGAGGCACCCTCATTCGAAGGGAGCCGGGTATTAGCGTCGGTGGGTGGCTGGTGCAACAGTTCCTGAAGGGGCGCGTTAGGCCGCCTCGCCGCCGTCCACCGGGAGTGCGGCTCCCGTCAGCGACGCGGCTGCCGGGGAGGAGAGGTACAGCACCAGGGCCGCGACCTCCTCCGGCTTCACCGGACGGCCCATGGGGTTCGCCGCGAGCACGGCCTCGCGCGCCTGCTCCGGGCTCCTGCCGGTCTTCTGGGTGACGGCCTCGAGCGCGCGGCTGAACATGTCGGTCTCGGTCCAGCCGGGGCAGACCGCGTTCACGGTGACGTTTCGCTTGCCCCACTCCACGGCGAGCGCGCGGGTGAGGCCGAGCAGCGCGTGCTTGCTGGCGCAGTAGGCCGACGTGTAGCGGATGCCCTTCAGCGAGGCGATGGAGCCGATGTTGATGACCCGGCCTCCGCCGGCGTCCGCCATCCGGGGAATCAGCGCGCGGCAGAGAACGAACGGCGCCACGGTGTTGATCTGGAGCACGCGCTGCAGCTCCTCGGTGGAGGTGCGCTGCAGCGGCGCGGAGAGGGAGATGCCGGCGTTGTTCACCAGGACGGCCGGCACGGGGTCCGCCGCCCCGAGCGCGTGGGCAGCTGCCTCGAGCTGCGCCGGGTCTGCGAGGTCGCAGGCCATCGGCCTTAGGTGCGAGGCGAGCCCTCCGGCCTCGTGTCGCAGCGGGTCGAGGCTCTCGGCGGTGCGCGCCACCGCCACCACCGGCCAGCCCGCCCGGAGGAAGGCGAGGGCGATGGCCCTCCCGATCCCGCGGTTGGCCCCGGTCACCACCGCGCCGCGCTGCACGAAGTCGCTCATGGGCGAGGCACGCTACCCGGACCGGCAGCCGGACCGGGAGCGTGGCAGAGTCGCGCGAGCCATGCCGTCCAGCCCTGCACGCAGGCAGGTCCGCCGCTTCCAGGTGACGAGCCACCTGCTCGCCGGGCTCGCGCTGGTGGCGATCGCGCCGCGCCACGAGAACGCGGGAGGCGGACTGCCCTGGACCGCTGGCATCGCGGCTCACAAGGGAGCGACCGGATGAAGACCATCGGCCTCCTCACGTCCGGCGGCGACAGCCCGGGGATGAACGCGGCGATCCGGGCGGCGGCGAAGACCTGCGCGGCGCGCGGGGTCCGGCTGGTCGGGGTGCGGGAAGGCTACGAGGGACTCATCGACGGACGGATGGTGGAGGTGGTTCCGGGTCCTTCTCCGCTCCTCGGAGAGACCGGGCTCGACGTTCTGGGGAGCCAGGGCGGCACCATCCTCGGCTCGGCCCGGAGCGCCCGCTTCCGTGAGGCCGGCGGGCGTGCGCGCGCGGCCGATGCGCTTCGCGCCGCCGGCGTCGATGGACTGGTGGTCATCGGAGGCAACGGCTCGCTGACCGGAGCGCATGCCCTGGCCCGCGAGCACGGTGTCCGGGTGATGGGCATCCCGGCCTCGATCGACAACGACATCGGTTGTACCGCGATGGCGATCGGCACCGACACCGCGCTGAACACCATCGTCCGAGCCTGCGATCACGTCGACGACACGGCGCGCGCCCATCGCCGGGCCTTCGTGGTGGAGGTGATGGGACGGGCGTGCGGCTACCTCGCGATGGCCTCGGCGGTCGCGGTCGGCGCCGACGCGGTCCTCTTCCGGGAGCAGAAGCGGGACGAGGACGCCATCGTGCAGGCCGTGGCCGGGGTGGTCGAGCAGGGCTTCGCCCGGGGGAAGCGGCGCGTCCTGATCATCAAGGCCGAGGGAGTGGAGATCCCCTGCACCCGCCTGGTGCGACGGGTGGAGGAGCGGCTTCCGGGACTCGAGGTGCGGGCGGTCGTGCTGGGGCACATCGTCCGCGGCGGCAACCCGACCTCGCTGGACCGGTTGATCTCGGCGCGCCTGGCCTTCACCGCGGTGATGGGACTGCTCGAGGGCGCGACCGACGAGATGGTGGGCTGGAACCCGCCACTCTCCGGGGGGACGGCCACCCCGGACGGCGCGGTGAAGCGCTTCCCGCTGGAGCGAGTCCTCCAGGAGACGGCGGCGCTGGAGGACGGGTCGAGCCCGGTGATGGCGCGGCGGCTCCAGCTGCTGCAGCAGGTCGAGGGCGTGCTACCGCTGTAGCGAACTTCGAGGAGGCACGACGTGGAGCGGAGCGGGGTGGAGGCGCTGTACCGGCTGGACGATGCGCTGACGGCGGAGGAGCGCGCGGTCCGCGATGCCGTCGCGCGCGTGGTGGACGCAGAGGTGCTCCCGGTCATCGGCCGTCACTTCCGCGAGGCCACGTTCCCGGCCCAGCTCGTCCCGCGGCTCGGCGAGCTCGGCGTCCTCGGCGCGAACCTGTCGGGGTACGGCTGCGCCGGGGTGAGCAACGTGGCGTACGGGCTCGGCCTGCAAGAGCTCGAGCGCGGGGACTCGGGGTTGCGGAGCTTCGCCTCGGTGCAGGGGTCCCTGGTGATGTACCCGATCCACGCCTGGGGGTCGGAGGAGCAGAAGCAGCGCTTCCTCCCGGCGATGGCGCGCGGCACCAGCATCGGCTGCTTCGGGCTGACGGAGCCGGAAGCCGGCTCGGATCCGGGGAGCATGCGGACGCGCGCGGTGCGCGACGGTGACTCCTGGGTGCTGGACGGGAGCAAGGCGTGGATCACCAACGGGACGGTGGCCGACGTCGCGGTGGTCTGGGCGAAGACGGGCGACGGTGGGCCGGACTCGGTCCGCGGATTCCTGGTGGAGAAGGGGATGCCCGGCTTCGTGGCGAAGGAGATTCCCGGGAAGCTGTCGCTGCGCGCCTCGTGGACCGCCGAGCTCTCGTTCACCGAGGTGCGCGTCCCCGAGCGCAACGTGCTCCCGGGAGTCCAGGGCCTCAAGGGGCCGCTGAGCTGTCTCAACAATGCCCGGGCCGGGATCGCCTTCGCGGTGACGGGGGCGGCCATCGCCTGCTTCGAGGCGGCGCGGACCTACGCCCAGCAGCGCCGTCAGTTCGACCGGCCCATCGGATCGTTCCAGCTCACCCAGGAGAAGCTCGCGGACATGCTGGAGCGCATCGTCCAGGCGCAGCTGCTCGGGCTCCGGCTGCTCCGGCTGAAGGACGAGGGGAAGGTGAGTCCGGTGCTCGTCTCGCTCGCCAAGCGCGCCAACGTGCGTTCGGCGCTGGAGATCGCGCGGTCGGCGCGGACGATCCTCGGAGCGAACGGGATCACCGACGACCTCCCGCCGCTCCGGCACGCGCTGAACCTCGAGTCGGTGCTCACCTACGAGGGCACGCACGAGGTGCACACGCTCGTGCTGGGGAAGGCGATCACCGGAATCGACGCGTTCGGGTGAGCTGGATGAGGGCAAGCGTGCAGGCAGACGTGGGCAGGGGCCGGGAGCCGGAATCGGCGTGGGCTGTGATTCCGCGCTCGCGACTGTACTGACCCTTGCGCGGGCGATGGGCGAGCCTCCCGCCGTGCGCGTCCTGACCTTCGTCGCCCTCGCAGCCCCTGCCGTCCTCGCCTGTGCTCACCCCGGAGGAACCGCCGTGCCCACCCCGACCTTCTCCAATCCAGCCGGCCTCTCCACCCCTCGCGGCTACACCCACGTGGTCGACGTCCCCGCCGGCCGGACCCTCTACATCGCCGGGCAGGTCTCCTTCGATGCCCAGGGCAACGTCTTCGGCAAGGGCGACATCCGCGCCCAGACGGAGCAGACGTTCCGCAACCTGGAGATCGCGCTGAAGAGCGCCGGCGCGTCCCTCGCCGACGTGGTGAAGCTCAACTGGTACGTCCGTGACATGTCCCAGCTCGCGGTTTACCGGGAGGTGCGGGAACAGTTCCTGGGCACCGGGCCTCGTCCGGCGAGCACGCTGGTCGAGGTGAAAGGGCTGGCGCTGCCCGATCTGCTGATCGAGATCGAGGCCGTCGCCGCGCCCCGACGCTGAACGTCCCGGCCGGGACGGGATCATTCAGCGTCGTGAAAGATGATCCCCAGCGTGTGCCGCTGACCGGAACGCACCTCGCTCACCCCGTGGCGCATCCGGACCCGGTACACGCCGCGGGTCCCCTGCACCGGCCGCTCGTTCACCGCGAAGGCCACGGCGTCGCCTCGCCGGAGCGGCACGACGTCCACCCGCGACTGCATCCTTGGCCGCTGCTGGGTGAGCACGAACTCTCCGCCGGTGAAGTCGTCCCCCGGCTCGCTCAGAAGCACCGCGACCTGGAAGGGGAACACCAGCGCGCCATAGAGGTCCTGGTGGAGGCAGTTGAAGTCTCCGGGGCCGTACCGGAGGACCAGCGGCGTGGGCCGGGTCTGCCCCGCGGCGTGGCACTGCGCGAGGTATCGCTCGAGCCGCTCGGGGTAGTGGCCCGTCTTGCCGAGGGCCCTGGCCCACCGGTTCGCGACCGGAGCGAGCGCCTCGTAGAGAGTGCGGCGGAGCTCGAGCACGCGATCGGGCAGCGGGTTCGCGAAGTACTGGTACTCGCCCCGCCCGAAGCCGTGCTTCGCCATCACGACCTTCGAGCGAAACCGGGCTGCGTCGTCGTAGAGCTCGGCGATCGCCGTGCATTCGCGCCCGGCGAGGAGCCCGGGAATCACCCCATGGCCAGTTTGCTCGAGCGCCGCTGTCCAGTCGTTCTCCGCCATTGCGAAAGACGTGTCATCGACGCGGCGTGGAGGCGCGCCGGATCCTGCGCTCGAAGCCGAAAGAAGATCAGCTCGAGCGGGCTTGCTCGGCGTCGCCCGCCTCCGCATCCGCGGCTCGTTCCGCCTGCGGCTCCTCCGTCTCCGTCGCGCGCGCCGCCTCTGCCGCTTCCTCGGCCCGTTGCTCCTCGCTCTCCGGCGCGTCGGCCGCGGCTCGCTCCTCGGGTGTCTCGGCCGCCTCTGCCGCCGCGCGCGCCTTGACGTCCTCGTCGGTGAGGAAGCCGACCGGTGCGCCCGGGGCGTTCAGGAAGCGCACCGCCTTCGGAAACTCGGTGACCAGGGCCAGGGCGAGGTCACCCGGAACGAGCGCGTGCTCGATCTGCCCCGGGTCCGGGCGCTCCACCACCGCGAGGCGTCCCTGCTCCAGGGCCTCGGCCTGTGCGTCGGACAGCTCGAGCCGCCGGAGCCGGTTCTTCCGGGTGACGAAGTAGAAGGTCCGCTCACCCGACTCGACCGCGACCTGCGCCGCCAGCACCCTCTCACGGAGTCGCCGGTCCTGTTCCAGCTGCCGCTTCGCCTCCAGTCGCTGCGAGGCCTTGCTCCCCGCGAGCGGAGGCAGCTTCGGAATCGATGACAGCGGCTGCAGCCGGGCGACCATCAACGGCCCGCCAGGCCCCCCCGGTGCGGGTCGCTCGGGTCGCTGCTGCCGGCGCTCGGGGCGTGGCGCCGTGTCGGCCGTCTTCTCGGCCTTGTCTGCCTGCTCGGCCGTGACCAGGCCTGCCTTGAGGAGCTTGTCGCGGAGGTTCTGCACGGGTGCGGGGAGGCTTCTCACCACACCCAGGGTCCCGGACGAAAGTCCCGTGCTAGGGTCCGTCGAGTTCCGTGCTGCACTCTTCTCGTCTCCTCACCGCCGGGCTGTTTCTCCTCGCCGCCTGCTCCAACCCCGTCGACCGCGCAGCGAAGGAGCGCATCTTCTCGCCGGAGGACCCACCCGCGGTGGTCGCCTCGGCGAAGGAGAGCCTCGACCCGCAGAAGCTCGGCTCGGACTCGAAGCTCGCCCACCGGGTGATGGACATGGGTCCGGCCGAGGTGACCGAACGGCTCGGTCCCCATCGCTTCAGCGCCGAGGTCGCCTTCACCTGGACCGCCGGGAAGGACTCCGTGAAGCTGACCGAGAACCGGCTCCTCGAGTCGGCGGCCGGCGGCGTCGCGGGCGACTTTCACGCCCGACTGGACAACAGCCGTGACCAGGGACTCGAGGTGGTCCGCTCCCGCGGGCAGGTCTTCGCCCGGAGCAAGTACGGCAAGTACCGGCTCCGGCTCCGCGACCGCGGCATGGCCGAGCGCACGCGCGACGAGACCGCCGGAGCGCTCCGGGAGCTGGACGCCCTCTTCCAGGGGCGGCTCGAGCTCGCCCTCGACGGACCCACCTCGGTCGAGGGGCGGCCCGCGGTCCGCTACACGGTCAAGCTCGCCGAGACCCCGGCGGCGGTGAAGTCCACCCGCACCGAGACGCCTCCCTCCGCCGCCTATGCCCGGGGCGGCCTCGACGAGGACACCGTGCGCCGGCAGCGCTTCATCGACCAGCGCCAGCCGAAGAAGCTCACCGGCGAGGTGGTCGTCGACTCCGCGACCGCCGTCGTCCTCCGCGCCCACCTCGACGGCATGCTCGCGGTGCCCGGGGACAAGAGCGTTGCCCCGGCCCAGCTCCACGTGGTGCTCGACGAGCGCATCAAGGACGTGGGCAAGGCCATCGCCGTCCAGCCTCCGGAGGGGTACCTCCCGGACGCCGACAAGCCGGAAGGCATCGCCGACGCCCTCGACCGGTTCGGGATCCAGCGAAAGGCCGGGGCCGACGCCGGGGTGGACACCGAGGCCGACGAGGACACCTCCGGATAGGCCCGGTCCGGCTCAGGTTTTTGGCCGGCCCGGCGGCCCTCGCTCGAAAAATTGATCTCCGCCGACCGGCCCCTAAGGTATCGGAAGGCCGCGGTTCTGAAGCGGCTCCTCTGGACAGCCGTTCAGAGGTAGGACATGGGACGAGGAGCCTGATGGAGCGCACGCCGAAGAAGCAGCCCGGAGCCGTCGTCGAGGCCCTGCGCACCCGGGACCGCACCCTGACCCCGCAGGAGGAGCGCGCGGTCCGGATGGTCCAGGGGATCGGTGTCGCCGCGAACGCCCCGCTCGCTCGCATCGCCCAGGACGGGACCGAGCTGGCCGACGAGCTGCTCCTCCTCGAGCTGCAGCTCGCGCGTCAGGCGCGCGCCCGCGTGCCTCGGATGCCCTCCCCGGCGAAGTCGAAGATCGTCCGCACCCTCAAGAACCGGCGCTGAGCCAGCAGCCGCGCCTCTAGGCGCCGAGGACCGCGACCAGCTCGGCAGCGATCCTCTCCAGGCCCAGCGGGGAGGCGCACAGCGCCGGCGCCATCTGCTCCGGCACCTCGGGCGCACCCTGGCTCCAGATCGCCACCAGCCACCGCGCGGCCGCCGGGTTCCGCAGGTCGTCCGCATCGTACCGGCGGTCCGCCTCCGCCCACAGACAGCTCGCCAGTGCCGCCGCGCGCAGCCGGCGCCGGGTGAGGTCCAGGTCCGCCACCCGGGCCAGGGTCCGGCCTCTCCCGGCGCGGAGCTGAAGGCTGGCCGACAGCGCCTCCGCCGCCTCGCCCAGCCGCTGCAGGGTGAGACCCTCGGTCGCCATCGTGCGGAGGTGCGGCTGCAGCGCAACCTCGGCCCGCAGGGTCCCCAGCGCCACCAGCGCCTGCATCCGCGCCACCTCGCGGGCCGCGGCCCGTCCCAGGCCGAGCGCCGACCGCAGCCACCGCTCTCGCCAGAGCAGTCCGCGCACCACCCAGCCCGAGGCCGCCACGACGGCGCGGTCTCCCATCCAGCGATGCTCCACCGGGGCCTCCGGCTCCACCGAGGCCAGGTGCAGCGCGCATCCCGTCCAGAAGAAGCGCCGCGGAACGTCGGCGCTCTGTGTTCCCGCCGGCAGGAGCAGCTCGACCTGCTGCGGAACCTCCACCGGGATGGCGCGGGCGGCGGGGGAGGGAACGGTGCGGGTCCGGAGGTGCCGCGCTCGTCCCTCCGCCTCCGGAAGCCGCGCGACCCACGCCCGCAGCCCCACGTCCGCCTCATCCAGCGCGCCCGGATAGCCGGGCAGCGTGCGCACGCGCTCGAGGTCCGCCAGGGTCGCGTCTCCCCGGGGCAGCGGGAGCAGCCGCGGCGCCACCTTCCCCAGTGCCCAGCTCAGCACGTCCCGGTACGCATCCTCGGTCGTCCGCAGGAACCCCTCGAGGTCGAGCGCGGGCCACGCCGGGTCGCGCCGGCCGTCGAGCAATGCCGCCACGCTGGTCGCCCCGAGCGCGCTCGCGCCGGCCGCGAGCTCGGTCTGCGCCCGCTGGGCCGTGGACAGGAGCCCCTCCCAGGCGCGATTCACCGCGGCCTCGCGCTGCAGCCGCGCCGGCCGCTCCTCGGTCAGCGCCAGCTCGGCCTCGGCCTCGGCGAGCGGAGCCTCGACCCCGGCCTCCGGCGCGCTCCGCCATCGCGCGGCCTCCAGCGCCGAATGTCCCTCGCGCGCCGCTGCCTCCAGCGACGCATCCTCGAGGAACCGGACCAGCGTGCGCAGGCGGGGGAGCTCGTGCTCCGCCACCCGGCTGGACGAGAGGAGCGCGCGCACCGCGAGCGCCGTCTCCGCCGAGACCACCTCGGGGTGCGCGGCGTCCACCGCGGCGAGCCGTGCCGCCCCCGGGGCTGCGTGAACCCGGGCCCGACCCAGCTCCTCGAGCCATGCCTCGGCGTCGGCACGCAGTGCGTTCAGGGATGCCATGGCAGCAAGCTCGCCTTGCTAGCGGTCCTCGAGGAGATCTGCCGCGCTCAGCTCCGGCGCCGCCCGCCCGTCCTCGTACGCGAGCAGCCCCAGCGCGTCGTACCGGGGACGGATCCTCGGGGAAAGAAGCCCGATCCGTTTCAGGTTGGGCACGATCCGCCGGAACATCGTCTGCCGGAACGCCCCCATCAGCCTGCTCTCCACCGAGAGCCGCTCCCACTCGGAGCGCCGGAAGGCGTGCGCCCAGTGCTCCTCGTAGAACTCCCAGGCCAGGAAACGGTTGCGGAGCAGGAGCGACACCTCGAAGGCCCAGTCCTCCCGTTCCCGCCGCTCGCGGTCGGTCAATCCCTGCAGGCATTCCTGCAGCGCCAGCACGCCGAAGTGCACGTGGCGCGCCTCATCGGTGATGATCCGCGTCAGCAGCTGCTTGAGCAGCGGCTCGCCGGTGATCTGCCGGAAGGTGCCGAACGCGCCCAGGGCGAGCCCCTCGATCATGATCTGCATCCCGAGGAACTTCACGTCCCAGCGCGAGTCGGTCATCAACGCGTCGACGATGGTGTAGAGGTTGTCGTTGATCTCGTAGAGCTTCTCGAGCTTGCGGGTGAGGTACCCGTGGAACACCTCGACGTGGCGCCCCTCGTCCACCACCTGGCTGCTCCCGTAGAGCTTGGCGTCGAGCCAGGGCACGGCCTCGGTCACCTGACACGCGGCGAACAGGGCCCCCTGCTCACCGTGCAGCGACTGGCTGAGGAGCCAGGCCAGCAGGTCGTGCTGCTGCCTCAGACGCTCCTCGACACTCAGCGTTCGCCAGGCCGAGGTGGTCGAGATGGGATGGAAGTCCTCGGGGATGAGCGGATGCTCGCGGTCCATCGGGTCGACGGAGATGGACCAGTCCAGGTCGCTCGAGGCGTTCCACTGCGAGCTCTTGGCCGCCTCGTACAGCCGGGTGAGCTGCGGGCGGTCGCGGAGGTAGCTCCAGTCGAAGACGGTGGCGTGACCGGCCGGCATCGCCGTGCTCGGAGCGCCGCGCGCCTCGTGCATCACCAGCCCCCGGTACGCCGGACCCAGGAGCGAGGCGAGCACCCGGAGGTTCCCGCTCGCCGACGCCTCCCGCAGCACCGGGCCGGAGCGCCCGAGGTTCTGCACCGCCCTCGTCAGCGAAGTCATTGCGGGCGACGCTGCCAGCAGCCCGATTCGTCGGTCAAGACGGCCCGCGGAGCATCGCGGGGGTGAAGCGCCGCGCCTTCCAGGCTCCGGGGTCCGGCGCGCTCGCCGAGGTGGTGGCCCGCGGCCTCGGCTGCCCGCCAGACGAGGCTCGCGCCCTGGTGAGCCGGGGCGCGGTCTACGTCCGGGGTCGCCGGCAGCGGGACCCCGCCCTCGTCGTCGCCGCGGGCACCGAGGTGCTGGTCGTGCTCGAGGAGGGCGGGCGGAGCTCCACCGCGCCGGCGCCCGAGGCCGCGCCGCTCCGCATCCTCCACGAGGACGCGGAGGTGCTCGCTCTGGACAAGCCGGCCGGGCTTGCCGCGCAGCCCACCCCGGGTGGCGTCACCAGCCTCCTGCTGCTCGCCTCCGCGCACCTCGGTCGCGAGGCGGGCCTGGTGCACCGGCTGGATCGCGACACCACCGGAGTGATGGTCTTCGGCAAGTCGGCGGAGGCGAGCTCGGCGCTCGCGGCGAGCTTTCGCGCCGGCGCCGCGCGGAAGCAGTACCTCGCCGTCACCGCGCCCGGGCTCCCCGACTCGGGCACCTGCACACTGCGGCTCGCCCGCGATCGCAGCCGTCCCGGCAGGTGGGTGGCGCGCCCGCGGGACGGCCTGGAGGCCGAGACCCGCTTTCGCCGGCTGGGGGCGAGTGCGGAGCTCGCGCTGGCCGCGCTCTGGCCCCGGACCGGGCGCACCCACCAGATCCGCGCCCACCTCGCGGCGCTCGGAGCGCCGATCGCCGGCGACCGGCTCTACGGCGGCCCGCTGCATCTCGGGGGAGAGGCCATCGGCCGCTCGCTGCTGCACGCCCACCTGCTCCTCGTGCCGCACCCGCGCGATGGCACGCCGCTCCGGCTCGTGGCGCCGCTGCCCCCGGACATCGCTCACTGGTTCACCGCCCTGGGGGTCCTTCCGCCCGAGGAGTGAGGCTCACTGCAGCTGGATCCGCAGCCCCCCGACGATGAGGTCGCCCGCTCCGGCGAGCCCGTGCCGCCAGCCGATGTCCAGCCCGGAGTTGTCGAACACGAAGCCGATGCCCGCGGTCACGAAGTTCTGCTGGACCGGTTCCCGCCATTCCCAGCCGCCCCGGAGCGCGAAGCTCCTGCCGAGAAAGAGCTCGAGGCCGCTGTTCCAGATCGGATGGAGCGGGCCTCGCCCGATGTCGCTCCGCACCTCGCTGGCGAGCCGGACCGGGCCCAGCAGGAGCCCCAACCCGATCTCGAAGCTCCGGGACAGCTCGGGGTGGCGGGTGTCGATGAGGTTGTAGCCGGCGAACCCGAGGGTCAGCTGGGGGATGACCTGGATCGACATGCCCAGGTTCAGGCTCGCTGCATTGATGTGCGGCGTGCTCTGGATCAGCCACCGGCCGCCGATCCCGAACGCGACCTTGTCTCCGACCTTGGCGGCGAGCGACAGCGAGTGCGCCCACTGTCCGACGTTGCCCGCGCCGTAGTCGTTGGAGATGTAGTGGAGGCTGTAGGCGCCGGCCAGCTCCTGGGTGCTGTCGCGCGCCCAGCCGGCCGCGTACCAGCCCTTCGCCTTCCAGTCGTACCCGCCGGCGAACTCCAGCTGGAAGGTCTGGAACAGGGCGATGGCCGCCGGGTTGCCGTCGGCGCCGTTCGCGCCGATCCCCAGCTCACGGAATGTGCCGCCCATGCCCACCTCGCGGGCCCCGCGGGCGGTGTCGAAGTCGAGCGCGGCCGGAGCGGCGAGCAGCGGACGGGCGAGCAGCAGGAGGGTGAGGGCGAGGAAACGGGTCATTCGCGCGGGAAGGCTATGCGCTCACGGCAACAGGACGGTCGACCCGGTCGTCTTCCGTGCTTCGAGATCCACGTGTGCCCGCGCCACCTCCCGGAGGGGGTAACGCTGGTTCACGTGAATGGTGATCACTTTGCGGGCGACGAGGTCGAACAGCTCGCGTGCCCCGGCGAGCAGGTCCTCCCGCCTCGCGACGTACACCCCCAGCGTCGGCCGGGTGACGTACAGGGCGCCGCCGGCCGCCAGCCGCTGCAGATCGAACGGAGGCACGGGGCCGCTGGAGGCGCCGAAGAGCACCATCAGGCCGAAGGGAGCGAGACATTCCAGTGACACGTCGAAGGTGTCCTTGCCGATGGAGTCGTACACCACCGGCACCTTCGCCCCGCCGGTGAGCTCCTTGACCTTCGCCGGAAGCTCCCGCCGGTTGTCGTTGCCGATGACCAGCGGGTAGGTGCAGCCGGCCTCGCGCGCGGTCTGGACCTTCGCCTCGCTCCCCACCGTTCCGATGATCGTCGCTCCCAGGTGCCGGAGCCACTGGCAGAGGATGAGCCCGACGCCGCCGGCCGCGGCGTGCACCACCACCGTCTGCCCGCGCTCGACCTTGAAGGTGCGGCGAACCAGGTACCAGGCGGTGAGGCCCTTCAGCATCGACGCGGCAGCGTCCTCGTCCGAGACTCCCTCCGGCACCGGCACCAGCTTCTCCGCCGGATAGTTCCTGACCTCGGCGTAGGCGCCCAGCGGCGCGGTCGCGTAAGCGACGCGGTCGCCCACCTTCGCGGTCGTCACCCCGGGCCCGACCGCGGTCACCACGCCGGCCGCCTCCTGCCCGATGCCGCTGGGGAGCTGGAGGGCGTAGTGGCCGTTGCGCTGGTAGACGTCGATGAAGTTGAGCCCGACCGCGGTGTGCCGCAGCGTCACCTCGCCCGGCCCGGGAGGCGGGACCTGCACCTCGTCCAGAGCCATCACCTCCGGCCCGCCCTGCTTCTTCAGCCTCACCGCCAGTGGCATCGCGCCCTCTCCCCCGTGGGCTCTAGCCCGCGCAGACAGCTCGTGTACAGTGCCCCGCCCTCGTGCGCCGCCTTCGCCTTCCCATCCTCGTGGTCGCCGTGCTCGTCGTCCGGACCGCCCTGGCCTACGTCCCCGCGCCGGGTGCGATCTTCCGGCATCTGCTGACCGGCAGGGAGGAGCAGCGGATCAGCACCGCGCGCATCGAGGGGACGCTGGTCCTCGCGGGCGGCGCCTCGTCGGAGGCCGGTGGACAGGGTGAGCTCCAGTCGGATGCCCGCGTGTATCTGAAGCTCCCCGGCCGCTGTCGCCTCGAGGCGAACGGTTCCGAGACCGGCAAGCTGGCCGTGGTGCAGGCCGGCGGGCAGGTGAAGAACGAGGGCCCGGCGGTGGCGGCGCTCGCGGTGGGGGTGGGCGAGGTGTGCGCGCTCTTCGGAGCGCGCAGCGCCGGCGACGGGCGCGCAGAGCTCGAGGCCCACCTGCGCAAGCGAGGGGTCAACACCGGAAGCTCGTGGCTCGCTCGCTTCGGCGGCCAGGTGGCCTACGTCGTCGGAGGCCCGAAGGACGGGGACGCGCAGTTCTGGGTCTTCAAGGACAGCTGGCTCCCGGCCCGCATCCGCTTCACCGACGGCGGCACGCGCTGGGATGTTCGCTTCGTGGACTACAACTCGCCGGCCGGGGACTGGTTCCCCCGCGCGGTCGAGGTCTCGCGCGACGGCGAGCGGCAGGTCCGCTTCACCACCCTCTCCGGCGACCCGCGGGCGAACGTCCCGGATCGCCTCTTCTGATCTGATGGCCGGGACCACCCTGATTGTTCGTTCCTCGCTTGCCCTGGTGGCCGAACTCCGCGTCGCGCCTGCGGTCACTTGACCCGAGCCAAGCTCTCCTCCGGCGCTCCTTGATCTCGGCCACCATTGCGGCGCGATCCTCCGACCAATCAGGGTGGTCCCGGCCATGAGCTCGGCGACTTCACGCGTGGAGCTGCTCGCCTCCGTCGCGGTGGGGCGCCCGGTCAAGGGTCCCTTCACCTACCTCGTCCCGCCGGAGATCGAGGGACGGCTGCGGCGCGGCCAGCGCGTGCTCGTTCCCTTCGGCCGGGGAAGGGCGCTGGGCTTCTACCTCGGTCCGGGCCGCGCTCCCGAGGGGGGTGGGGTCCTCAAGCCGGTGTCGGCGCTGCTCGAGGACACGCCGGCCCTCCCCGACGACGTGCTGGCGCTGGTGGAGTTCGCTGCCGGCTACTATCGCCACCCGCTCGGTGAGGCGCTTCGCGCGGCGCTCCCTCCCGGCCTCGCCGATCCGGCCGAGGGCCCCGAACCGAGCCCGGAGGTGGTCCGCACCGTCGTCGTGGTGGGAACGCCCTCGGTCGATGCGCTGAAGCGGGCCCCGGCGCAGGCGGCCACGCTCGGATACCTCCTGGCCGTCGGCGGTCGAGCCGAGCTCGACGAGCTGGGGCGCGCCGTCCCCGGCGCCCGTGCCGCCGTCCAGCGCCTGGTGGAGCGCGGCTGGGTCCAGCTGGAGGAGCGCGCCGTCGAGCCCACCGTGGCCGAGGGGCTGGGCCAGGTCCGGCCGGACCGACTCACCGATGCGCAGGACGCCGCGCTCGGCGAGCTGCGGCGGGCGCTGGACGCCGGCGGCTTCCAGCCCTTCCTGCTCCAGGGCGTCACCGGGAGCGGAAAGACCGAGGTCTACCTCCGCGCGGCGGAGCACGCGCTGGCGCGAGGCGGTGGAGCGCTGATCCTCGTGCCGGAGATTGCCCTCACCCCGCAGCTGGTGGGCCGCTTCCGCAGTCGCTTCGGCAGCGCGGTGGCGGTCCTCCACAGCGGGCTGCGTGACCGCGAGCGGCTCCTGCACTGGAAGGGTCTGCGCGCTGGCGCCGTCCGGCTCGCCGTCGGCGTGCGCTCGGCGGTGTTCGCCCCGGTGAGGGACCTGTCGCTGCTGGTCGTCGACGAGGAGCACGACCCGTCGTTCAAGCAGGACGAGAAGCTCCGGTATCAGGCGCGCGACCTGGCCGTGGTCCGGGCCAAGCAGGCCGGGGCGACGGTGGTGCTCGGTTCGGCCACACCGTCGCTGGAGACGCTGGAGAACGCGCGTCGTGGTCGCTACCGGCAGCTCCGTTTGCCGGCCCGGGTGGACGACCGGCCGATGCCCGGAGTGGAGCTGGTGGACCTCCGCCGCGTCCGCGCCCGGCCGACGGGGATGCCGGAGCAGCCACCCGCGCTCTCGCCACCGCTGGTGGAGGCGCTCGGCGAGGTGCTCGGGCGCGGGCAGCAGGCCATCCTCTTCCTCAACCGGCGCGGGCACTCGGCGGCGCTGGTGTGCGAGGCATGCGGACAAGGCGTGCCCTGCAGTCGCTGTGACGTCTCGCTCACCTTCCACCTGCGGGCGCGAAACCTCCAGTGCCACTACTGCGGCGAGAGCCGGCCGGTGCCGGACCGCTGCCCCGCCTGCGGAGGCCCGCTCCTTGCGGTGGGCGCGGGCACCGAGCGCATCGAGGCAGAGGTGGCCGCGCGCTTCCCCGCCGCCCGGGTGGCCCGTCTCGACCGCGACGCCGCCACCACCGCCGAGCGGCTCACGGATCTGCTCTCCCGCTTCGCCCGCGGGGAGATCGACGTACTGGTCGGGACGCAGATGGTGGCCAAGGGGCACGACTTCCCCGGCGTCACGCTGGTGTGCGTGGTGTCCGCCGACACCGGTCTCCTCCTCCCGGACTTCCGGGCCGCAGAGCGCACCTTCCAGCTGGTCACGCAGGTCTCCGGGCGCGCCGGCCGGGGCCGGGAGCCGGGGCGGGTGCTGGTGCAGACCTGGAACCCAGAGGCGGACGCGGTCGCCCGGGTGCCCGAGCACGACTACGACGGGTTCGCCGAGCACGAGCTTGCGTGGCGCGAGGCGCTGGCCTGGCCACCCTTCAGCCGCCTGGTGGCGGTGCGCATCGAGGGCGAGGACCCTCAGGAGACTGCCGCAGTGGCCCGCAAGCTCGGCGACCGGCTGGCCGTGCTGCTCCCCGCTCCGGACACCGGAGTGCGTCTCCTCGGCCCGGCTCCCGCGCCGCTCCCCCGGCTCCGCGGGAAGAGCCGGTGGCAGCTGCTGCTGAAGGCTCCGCGGCATGCCCTGCTCGGCCCGGTGCTCGATCAGCTGGAGCGCGATCTCGAGGTGCTGCCGGGCGCCGTGAAGGTCGTCCTGGACGTGGATCCCGGGGCGATGCTGTAGGCTACCGCTCCGGAAGACCGTGGCGTCCCCGCTCCTCCTCGTCCACGACGATCTGGCGACCATCGCGCTGGTGCGCCGCACGCTGGTCCGCGCGGGTCACACCGTCGAGCTCGCGACCTCCACCGCCGACGCGTTCACCGCCGCCGCCACCGTCCAGCCGGGGCTGATCCTGCTCGCTCCGGGCGTCGAGAGCGGACGCGGGGCAGCCCTCCTCCACGAGCTGAACGCGCGCCCCGAGACCGCCCGGCTGCGCGTCCTGCTCCTCGGACGGATGGTGGACGGCCACCGCGGCTCCGTCCTCCCCACGCCCTTCAGGGCAGAGACTCTCCTCCGCGCGGTGGAGGAGGCGCTGGCGGCGGATCCGCCGGTCGACGAGCCGGCGACCGACATGTTCGGGACCCCGGCGTCCCTTCCCCTCGAGACGGGCCCGGAGACGATGGATCTGGACTGGGAGGTCCAGACCGGGCCGATGCTGTCGTCCGGGTACGAGCCGGTTCTCCAGCCGGCGGAGGTCGAGATCGTCGCCACCGCGGTCCCGCTCCCGGCGCCCGATCACCTGGAGGCCTTCGATGCGGGCCCACTCCTCGAGGCGGAGCCGGAGCCCGAGCCGGAGCCTTCCGCCGAGGAGGAGATGCTCCCCGCGGGGGACGAGCCATCGCCGCTCGTGCCTGCTGTCCACCCCGAGCTGGAGCACACCGCTCCGGTGCTCGCCGTCGCCGCCGGCGCGTGGAGCGCCACGACCGACGATCGTCTCGCGCCGCTGTCCCCTGAGGGTGCGTCCACGGCCTCGGCGCTCCTGGAGGACATCGCTTCCGAGGCTCGCGCGCGGGAGGACCAGGCCCGTGCCGCACAGCAGGCCCTGGACGAGGCGCAGCGGCTCCGGTCCGAGGCCGAGGCCCTGGCCGAGAACCGCGCCCGGGACGCGCGCGAGGCCTCAGCCGCGGCCCTGGCTGCGCGCATCGACGCCGACGCGGCCCGGACCGATGCCGCAGCGGCGAGGGCAGAGGCCGATGCCGCGCGCGCCGAGGCGGAGGCTGCTCGTGCCGAGGCCGCGACCACCCGGATCGACGCCGAGGTGTCCAGGAGGGCGCACGAGGCGGCGGAGGCAGCGCGAGCCGACCTCGAGCGTGCGCTCCACGACGAGCGGCAGAAGGCGTCCGCGATCCGCGAGCAGGTCGAGTCGGCCCAGGCGACCGGGGTGGCCGAGGCGGAGCTGCTCGCCACCACCCTGCGGGAGGCCGAGGCGCGCGCCGAGGCGGAGGCCAACGCCCGGCTGGAGCTCGAGGCGCGTTCGCAGGAGGAGATCGATCGGCTCGCGCGGGAGCTGCAGGGGCACGCCATGGAGCTCGAGCAGCTCCGCGCGGCGCTCTCCGAGGCCACCGGCGCGAACGCCAGCCTCTCCGATGCCGGTCAGTCGCTGGAGCGCGAGGCGGCGGAGCTGGCCGGACGACTCGCCGCGGAGGAGCGGGCCTCGGCGGAGGCGCGGCGGCAGGCCGAGGCCTGGCTGCAGGCCGAGCGTGACCAGGCGGACGCGCTTCGCCGCGAGCTGCTGGAGCTGAAGACCGAGAGCCGCCGGCTCCGGGAGGAGCTGGACCAGGGACGGGAGCGGATGGCCGAGGCGGAGATCCGGGTCGCCCACCAGTCGGCGGCCCGCGCCGCGGCGGAGGATGCCGCCCGTGCCGACGCGGACGAGGTCTCGCGCCTGCGGGCAGAGCTGGAGCGCGCGCGGGCCGAGACGGAGGTGGTGCGCGAGGACGCAGACCGGCGCGCCCGGGCGGACGAGGAGCGCCGGGAAGCCGCGGCGCGGGCCCATGCGGAAGCCGAGGCAGCCGAGGCCCAGCGGCGGGCGGCGGAGCGGGCGCGCTGGGCGGTGGCGGATGCGGGCCGGGTCACGCTGGAGGAGCTGGCGGCGCTGCTCCTCCGACTCGAGGGAGGTCGGGCGACCGCGCGTCTCGAGCTGCGTGCCGCCGATGCGCTCAGGGTGCTCTGGCTCGAGGAGGGCGCGCTGGCGGCCGCGGCGAGCACCGTCTCCACCGAGTCGTTCCTGGACCACGCGCTGCGGGACGGGCTGCTGGACGGCGCCGCCGAGCGGGAGCTCCGGATCCTCCGGCTCGGCGAGCCCGAGCTCATCGACGAGCTCCTTCGCCGCAGGCTGCTGACCGATGCGGAGCTGGTGCCCTTCCTCCAGCGGGTGACCGAGGCGCGGGCGCTGGAAGCGTTCAGCGAGCCGGTGTCGTTCTACCGGTTGAGCGCGGACACGCCTCCGCCCGAGGGACGAGGAGCCGCGGTGCGGCCACTCTCGGCGCTCGCCGCCGAGGGGGTTCGCCGAGGGCTTCCCGCGGAGGACGTGGACCGCTTCGTCCCGTCGATGCGCGCGGTTCCGAAGCTCCTTCGCCGGGTGGATGCACACGGCTTGAGCCTCGGCGACCGCGAGCGGCGGCTCCTGGACGCCATCGACGGTCAGCGCACGGTACAGCAGCTGCTGCTCGCCGCGGGGGTCTCCCGGGACGGAGGCCGCAAGGCGGTGGCGGTGGCCGTGGCCCTGGGCTGGGTCGAGCTCCAGCCGCCCTCGCGGCAGGAGGCACAGGCGGAGACGGTGGAGGTGGCTGCCGCGCGCCTCGAGGCGCGGTGGGCCCAGGTGGAGGACGCGGACTACTTCACGGTGCTGGGGCTCCCCCGCAACGCCGGGACCGACGAGGTCGCACGGGCCTTCGCGCGGCTCTCCGCGGAGTACGACCCGCTGCGCTGGTCGGGACATCCGGACCCCCGGGTGCAGGCCCGGGCCGAGCGGATGCAGGCGCTTCTCTCCGAGGCGGCACGGGCGCTGTCGGATGATTCCCTCCGCAACGCGTACGCGCGCTCGCTGGAGTGAGCCTCCCGCCGGGGCGCGGCGTGGAGGGCGAGCGCGGCAGGTGAGGGGGGCGGGGCGCGCTCGATTGCGCCTGACTGGCCCGGTGACTAAGACCGCAGGACGATGATTCGCGAGATTCGCCTGTGGCCGGACCCCGTCCTCCGTCGTCGAGCCTTGCCGGTCGAGGCGGTGGATGCCTCGGTCCGCGCGCTGGTCAACGACATGTTCGAGACCATGTACGCCGCGCCGGGCGTCGGGCTGGCCGCGCCGCAGATCGGCGTTCTCCAGCGGGTGCTGGTGCTGGACACCCGGCCGCGGCAGCCCGAGGTGCAGCCGGTGGCGATGATCAACCCCCGCATCGTGTCCACCGAGGGCGGCCCGTCGGTCTACCGCGAGGGATGTCTCTCCATCCCCGGTGAGGCCGAGGAGGTGGAGCGCCCGGCGATCGCCACCATCGAGTTCCTCGACGTGGACGGCCAGGTGCAGCAGCTCCGCTGCGAGGGCCTCCTCGCCACTGCCGCCCAGCACGAGATCGACCACCTGGATGGCCGGCTGTACGTGGACTACCTGCCGCTGCTCCAGCGCCTCACGATGCGCCGTCGCGCCAGGCGCCGGAAGCAGGAGAGCGCCATCGCCGCCCGGGCCGCTCCGACCGATCTCTGAGTCGGCAGCGCGCCTCGCATGCGGGGCGTGAGCGACGAGCAGGCTCGCGCGGACGCGTCACTCGTCGTCGTGGTGGGTCTTCACTCCAGGAAACGCCCCGAGGGCGGCGTTTCGGGGCGAGCACAGATCCATCCCACCGGCTCGTCGCAGCCGGGAGCGTCGGGCCAATTTCTTCCCGTCCCGGTACTGTCCGTCTCGTGCGGCTTTCCCCCGGAACGCGGCTCGGTCCGTACGAGGTCGTCGAGCTCCTCGGCGTCGGCGGCATGGGCGAGGTCTACCGGGCGCGGGACACGCGGCTCGACCGTGAGGTGGCGGTCAAGCTGATCTCCACCTCGCTGGGGACGGATCCCGCGCTGCTGGAGCGTTTCGAGCGCGAGGCCAGGCTGGCCGGGGCGCTGAGCCACCCCAACGTGGTCGCGCTCTACGACGTGGGGGTGCACGAGGGCACCTCCTTCCTCGTCACCGAGCTGCTCCGGGGTGCGACGCTCCGCGCGCGCCTCGACCACGGCCGCCTCTCGGTGAAGGAGGCACTGGAGATCGCCACCCAGCTCGCCGAGGGGCTGGCCGCCGCGCATGAACGGGGCATTGCCCACCGAGATCTCAAGCCGGAGAACGTCTTTCTCACCCGGGACGGACGGGCGAAGCTCCTCGACTTCGGCATCGCCAAGGCGGCGGAGGCGGCGCGCGAGCCCTCCTCGCACGGTCTGATGGATGCCACGGTGTCTCCCTCGGCGAACGGGACCCAGCCGGGCCTGGTGTTCGGGTCTCCCGGATACATGTCGCCCGAGCAGGCGCGCGGCGAGGGCACCGACCACCGCAGCGACTTCTTCAGCTTCGGCGCCGTGCTGTACGAGATGCTGTCGGGACAGCGTGCCTTCCCCGGGGCTGTCTCGGAGAGCAGCCTCGCCATCCTCCGCGAGCAGCCACCCGAGCTTCCGGCGGACGTGCCCGAGCCGCTGGCCCAGCTGGTCCAGCGCTGCCTGGAGAAGGACCCGGCGCGTCGCTATCACTCGGCCAGCGATCTCGCGTTCCAGCTCTCGGTGATGCGGTCCGCCCAGCAGCGCCGCGAGGCAGCCCGGTCCACGCGGCCGCGACGGCTGTGGGCCACGGCCGGGCTGGTCGCGGTGCTGGTGGCAGCAGCGGCGGTGGCCGTGTTCCGACGTTCCGATCGCGGTCCGGGTTCGCCGCGGGTGCAGCAGCTGAGCTTCACCCGGGGCGGGGTGGCCACCGCCCGGCTCGCTCCCGACGAGCGACACGTGCTCTTCACCGGCGCCTCGCCCGGCGAGCCGGCGCGCATCTACTCGACGACCCTCGATCGGCCCGACTACCACCCGGTGCCGCTGGAGCCAGCCGAGCTGCTGGCGATCTCCTCGAGGGGAGATCTCGCGGTGGTTCTCCGCGCGACCCGACACCTCTTCGAGGATGGCGGGCGAGGGACGCTGGCGACCGTCCCCATCGTCGGGGGCGCCCCGCGCGAGCTGCTCGATGCCGTGAGCTACGCGGACTGGTCGCCTGACGGATCCGAGCTCGCCGTCGTCCACCAGGTCGGGACGGTCAGCCGGCTCGAGTTCCCCATCGGAACGGTGCTGCACCAGTCGGGTGGATGGTTGAGCCACCCGCGGGTGTCTCCCCGGGGAGATCGGGTGGCCTTCATCGACCACCCCTCGATGTACGACTACCCGGGGGATCTGATGGTCGCGGACCGCGCCGGGCACCTGCGGGTCCTGGCTCACAGCGCCGCCCAGATCGCGGGAGTGGCCTGGGCCCCGGGAGGAGAGGAGATCTGGTTCACGCGCGACGACGAGGCGCCGATGTCGATCTGGGCGGTCCGGCCCGACGGTCAGCCGCGGCTCGTCTACCGGGGAACGAGCGAGCTCCTCGTCCAGGACATCGCGCGCGATGGCCGGGTGCTGGTGGTGAGCTACGAGCGGCGGAGCAAGTCGGCGGTGGTGAAGCCCGGAGAGGGGGAGGCGCCGAAGGATCTCTCCTGGCTCGACCAGTCGATCCTCGACGACATCTCGGCGGATGGCTCGACGATCCTCTTCAGCGAGAACGACCGCATCGCGAACCTGAGACGGACCGACGGGAGCCCTCCGGTTCATCTCGCCGATGGGAAGGCGCTCGCCCTCTCCGCCGACGGGAAATGGGCGCTCGCCATCCGCGCGCACGAGACGCCTGAGTCCCATCAGCTGCTCGTGCTGCCGACCGGTCCCGGCCTCGGGAGGACCATCGAGTTGACCGGTCTGCGGCTCATCCGTCGGGCGCGCTTCGCCCCGGACGGCCGGCACGTCGCGGTCATCGGCAGGACTGAGGACGCCCCGGGATTCGCCGTGCACTGGGTGGATCGCGAGACCGGCGAGCGGCGAGCGATCACGCCACCGGAGCTCGAGGGCTACTTCCTGGAGATCTCCCCCGACGGCCGCCAGGTTGCCACCATCGGCGGGGGAGGCGTGCTGACGCTCTTTCCGGTCGCGGGCGGTCCGCCGGTCCGCCTCACCGACGCCGGAGAGCCCTGGGCTCCCGCGGGGTGGGACGCCGCCGGCCATCTGTTCGCGCGACGGCTCAACGAGGTGCCGGCCCATGTCTACCGGATCGATCCCTCCTCGGGTGCTCGGCAGCCGTTCGCCACCGTGGGCGCCGCGGATCTGAACGGGCTCGAGTGGATCGTCCGGCTCAAGGTCGCGGCGAACGGCAGCGCCATCGGGTTCTCGTACGCCGTTCACCAGAGCAGGGTGCTGATGCTCTCGTGGGGTGATCTCGCCCGGCCCCGGCAGTGACGGACCTACCTCCGCGCGCGACGTCCCTTCCCCGCCGGGGGGCGCACCCCCCCCCCCCCCCCGGGG
>Ga0081540_1000637_pt1 | contig 33321 bp, 32 predicted proteins | sample TabmetS2T1R1_FD_71024 | JGI IMG/M metagenome (GOLD analysis project Ga0081540, IMG submission 71024) | Tabebuia heterophylla rhizosphere microbial communities from the University of Puerto Rico - S2T1R1 | ecosystem: Host-associated > Plants > Roots > Rhizosphere ...
GACCCGTGGCAGCTGGTTATCGCCAAGACGCTCGGCGCCGGCTCGGGGATGGTGGCGCTTGCGCTCGCTCTCGGCCAGCGGTTCCCTTCCGGCCGCATCGTCCTCGCCGCGCTGGTGCTGGGCGCCCTGGCCTACGGAGCCAGTGTGCTGCTGGACGCCTTCGCGCTCCGGCTCCTCGGCGCCGCGCGGGAGGCGGCCTTCTTCGCGACCGCACCGTTCGCGGGGGCGCTGCTCTCGGTTCCGGTGCTGGGTGAACGGCTGGGCCCGCTGCAGCTCGCGGCCGGCATGGTGATGGTGGCGGGCGTGGCGCTAATCGTCCGGGAGCGGCACGGACACGAGCACACCCACGAGGAGGTCGAGCACACCCACAGCCATCTCCACGACGCGCATCACCAGCACCCGCATCCCGCCGGCACGGACACCACCGGGCCGCATGTGCACCCGCACCGGCACGCGCCACTGACCCACGCGCACGCCCACGTGTCCGACGCGCACCACCGGCACGCCCACTGAAGCGCGGAAGGCTGGCGCCGAGGCCGCCGTCCCGGCAGATTCGGGGCCTCGAGGCGAGACTGGACGTGAACGACCGGTTCCAGGCGGACGTACAGCGGATGCAGCGGGCCCTTGCGGCCGAGGACGACCGTCGTGCGCGTCGGCAGGCCCGGCGTGAGGATCGCCGCGGGCGACGTGCTGCCCGGCGCGCCGCCCGGCGTCGCAGGCCGAGGAGCGGCGTCGGGCTCCTCATCGGCGCCGGTGTCCTCACCGTGCTCGTCGTCGACGGCGCTCCGTTCTGGCTGCTGTTCATCGCCATGTGGATGATCTTCGAGGGGGCACGCCGCCTCATCGGCAGCCGTGTGCCCGACGTGGAGGGCGAGCGTGTCGACGAGACCGGGGTCGATGCTCGCCTCGCCCGGGTGGACGCGCTCTGCGACCAGCTGCTCGCCGACATCCGGAGCGGCCCGGCCGTGCTCCGCGAGATCGTCCAGCGTCCCGAGGAGACGGTGGAGGCCCTGCGTGACGGTGTCCACGCGCTCGAGCGACGCGAGCGCGAGATCCGCGCCCTCTCCCGGCCGGAGGACGATGCCCGGCTCCAGTCCGAGCGCGACTCGCTCCAGCGTCGTCTGGCGGCCGAGCAGGACGCGGTCACCCGGCAGCGTCTCGGCCAGGCCCTGGAGGCGCTCGAACAGCAGCGCAGCCAGCGCGCCTCGCTGGTCACCGCGGCCTCGCGGCTCGAGGCCGAGCGGACGCGCCTCCTCTACACCCTGGAGGGTCTGCACACGCAGGTGCTCGCGGTGCGCTCCACTGCCGAGGCCGGTCAGGAGGAAGCCGCCGCCGAGCGACTGCGCCAGAGCCTCGACACGCTCTCCAGCGAGGTCTCCGCGGTCGCCGGCGCGCTCGAGTCGGTGCAGGCGGTGGACGCCGGCGCTGCGCTCCCAAAGCCCGAGACACGGCCACCCGACGCGCGGGTTCCGGACCGAGGATGACCCCGCCAGGAACTTCTCTCTCGCGCTCGGCGTCGCCGGGTGCTGCTTCGGCCGCCGAACGGCCCTTCGTCCCCACCGAGCCCTTCCGTGCGGCATGGGGAGCAGCGGGCCCGCAGCGACAGACTCTGCTCGCGCACCTCCTTCGCCGGCCCCGCCCTCCACTGCTTCGCCGAGAGCGGATCGACACCGACGACGGCGACTTCCTCGACCTCGACTGGATCGATGCGCCGATGGACCGGCCGCACGTGCTCGTGCTGCACGGGCTCGAGGGCACGCCGCGCTCGGGCTACGTCCGGGCGGCTCTGCGGGAGATCGCCGGACGCGGCTGGGGCGCGATCGCCATGGCCTGGCGGAGCTGTAGCGGCGAGCTCAACCGGGCGCTCCGGTCCTACTGCTCCGGAGAGACCGAGGACCCTCGCCGCGTGTGCGCCCGGATCCGCGCGGCGGGCGTGCGAGGGCCGCTCTACGCCATCGGGTTCTCGCTCGGAGCCAATGCGCTGCTGAAGCTCCTGGCCGAGACCGGGGACGATGCACCCATCGACGCCGGGGTCGCGGTGAGCACGCCGTTCGACCTCGCGGCCTGCGCGCGGCTGCTGGACACCCCGTGGGGTAGCGGCGCGCTGTACCGGCGGGTGTTCCTCAAGACGCTTCGAGCGAAGGCGCTCGGAAAGCTGCGTGAGCACCCCGCGTGCGGACTCTCACCCGAGAACGTTCGCCGCGCCCGCACGTTCCACGAGTTCGACGACGCGTTCGGGGCTCCGAGCAACGGCTACCGCGACGCGGCCGACTACTACGCTCGCGCCTCGTCCGGACCGCTTCTCGACCGCATCCGCCGGCCGGTGCTGTGCATCAGCGCCGAGGACGATCCGATGATCCCCCCGGAGACTCTGCCCACGTCGATCGCCAATCCGCTGGTGCAGCTGCTCCGGACCGAGCGCGGCGGCCACGTGGGCTTCCTGGCCGGCAGCCTCTTCCGGCCCCGGTTCTGGGCCGAGGCCCAGGCGGTCGAGTTCCTCTCCCGCTTCGACCAGGCCTGACGGCAGGCGCCCCGCGACCGGCCCCCTGTCGCCGGCCCGCCCGCGACCTACCTTGGTGCCTCGGACCTGGACGAGGAGGAGACGGATGAGGCCCCAGCTTGCCGCCGCAGGGATGCTGCTGCTGGCCATCGGGTGTGCCCACAGCGACGAGGCGGGAAAGAACTCGGAGCCGCCGCGGGACACGGGCTCGGCCGCGCACGCGACGAAGCCGCCGCGGAGCCCTCCCCTGGCCGAGTCCCCGTCGGAGCTGCTCGAGCCACGCTCGCAGGAGACGATCGCCCGGGCCCTCCAGTCGAAGGGCGTGGTCGACCGCGACGAGGTCCGCGACGAGCAGCTGGGCGCGGCCATCCGGAAGTTCCAGAAGAGCCAGGGCCTCGCCGCGACCGGCTATCCCGATCACGAGACGTTGCGGCGGCTCGGTGTCGACCCGAAGGACGTCCAGACCTCGCTGGGAGGCCTCCCCGGCACGAGGCCGGGCGAGACCCACTCGGACGTGAGCAAGCCGTCGGCCGAGGCGGGGAAGGGCGGCTCCGGCGGGCAGGACTCCAGGAAGGATGCCGCGCCGCACAACGACACGCCCCCGAAGGACCCGGACGCGAACACCGAACCACCCAAGGACTCCAGATAGACGGCGCAGCCAGGCTTCGAGGTGCCAGACACCTCGTTACGTGCTCGGAGTGTCCGGATCGGGGCTCGAACGTGGTGTCAGAACCTCGGAAGTGCGCCCAGTGCCTGGGTTCGAGGGATCGGCTTCGAGGGGCTTCGAGGTGTCAGACACCTCGTAAGCAGGTCGCGGAGCCGCGTCGAGGTGCCAGACACCTCGTTACGCGCTCGGGGAACTCCCTCGTTGGCAACGAGGTCCGTGCTGCGTCCGCACGCGCGGACACTGGGTCCCAGGCACCGGACGGGGTCGGCACTCCCACTCGAGGATGTCCTGCGGCCGAAGGTGGTGTCCTCCCGAGGTGTCAGACATCTCGTAAGGCGGCGTCGAGGTGCCAGACACCTCGTTCAGCGTTTCTTCGCCCGGAAGCAGCCCTGCACGTGGTCGTCGACCAGCCCGCAGGCCTGCATGAACGCGTAGCAGATCGTCGAGCCCACGAACTTGAACCCGCGCGCCTGCAGCGCCTTGCTGAACGCGTCTGATTCCGCCGTCGTCGCCGGAATCTCCTTGAGGGTCCGCGGCAGGCGCCGGATCGGCTTTCCCCCGACGAAGCTCCAGGCGAATGCGTCGAACGAGCCGTGCTCGCGCTGGACCTCGAGGAACGCCTTCGCGTTCTCCACCGCAGAGGTCACCTTCGCCCGGTTCCGGATGATGCCCGCGTCGCCGAGCAGCGCCTCGATCCGGGCGGGGCGGTACCGCGCCACCTTCTGCGGATCGAACCCGTCGAACGCCCGCCGGTACGCCTCGCGCTTGCGGAGGACCGTCCACCACGAGAGCCCGGCCTGCGCGCCCTCCAGGAGGAGGAACTCGAACAGCGTCCGGTCGTCGTGCACCGGCCGCCCCCACTCCTCGTCGTGGTACCGGATGTAGAGCGGCTCGGTCGTCACCCAGCCGCAGCGCCGTTTACGGTCCATCGTCCACCCTCAGGAACGGGTTCTGCCGGGCGCCTTGCCTAACCAGACCCCCCGAGCCGCGCAAACGCTCCCGGACCCGAGTGCTCGCCTCAGCGCTCTCGCAGCTCGACCGGGGCGAGCCGCGCGCCCGAGCCGGCATAGCGCAGCGTCGCGATGCTCCATTCGGGAGGCAACGGAGGACAGCGCACGCCACAGACCGCGACCCGATGCTCGCGACACGCCGGCTCGGTCCGGGCCAGCGAGCGCAGGCTCTCGGGGAAGACCAGGACCTCCAGCTCCAGCGCAACGCCCGGAGTCGGCGCCGCGCACGCCTCGGCCAGCGCGCGACGCTGCGTCCCGAGCGTCAGCCCGTAGTGGATGCCGCGGGTTCCACCCTGTGAGCGGATCCAGCCCATCCACGACCGCTGCACGCCCACGCCCCACAGCCCGATGCCGAGCGCGACCGTGGCCAGCACCGCGCCCGCCCGCCGGCGCTCGGACCACACCCTCGCCACCAGGAGCCCCCACCCCGCGACCGGCACCCAAACCACCGGCTGCTGGTAGTGCGGCTCCGGGGGAAGCGCCAGCAGCCCGAGAAAGGCGGCATGCAGCCCCCACGTCCAGAGCCCGAGCCGCGCCACCCGCTGCTCCCCGACGGGCCCGCCACGCAGGCCGAGGACGAGCCCGAGCAGCGCCCCCACCGCGACCACCACCGCGACGACAGGCCCCACCGCGGCGAGCGCGGCGCCCATCGTCCGCTCGGCGGTGAACCGCGACCACTCCCCGTCGAAGAAATACCCGAGCCCCACTCCGGCGCTCTGGGCGAAGGGCGTCACGAGCGCGGCGAGCGCCAGCCCGACCCGGCCCGCGACGCCCATCGTCTGGGGCGGCACCGCGACCGCCGGTTCGTGGAGCAGCGCCCACTTGTAGGGAGCGATCAGCACGGCCGCCGCGAGCACCATCGCCCCGACCCTGGCGAGCCGTCCTCGCCAGTCGCCTCTCTCCGTTCCCAGGACCACCGCCACGGCGACGGCGAGGGGAATGGCCATCAGATGCGTGTTCAGCGCGAGGCCCACGAGCCCGCCGGCGAGGGCCGCCGTCCCGGCACGCATCGGCCCGTTCCGCGCCAGCACCGCCGCCACGAGCGCCGCGAATCCCGCCAGCAGCGGGTTGTCCCAGCCCTGACGAGCCCAGAGGAACGCGAACGGTGAGGCGGCAGCCACCCACAGACCGGCGGCGAACGCCAGCGGCGGCGCCTGCGATCGCCTCGCGACGGCCCAGGCCAGCACGACCATCGCCCCGGTGAGGAACAGCCCTGTGGCCAGGATGCCCGCCTCGGGCCGTGGTCCTGCCACCCGGTGGACGGCCGTGTAGAACCACATGGGCGCCGGCCCGTAGCGCAACCCGCGCGTCCCCCGGAGCGGCGAGATCGTCGCCCACCGTCCGGTCGCGGCGTCCCGGACCGCGGCGTCCTGGAGCTGCGGCTCGTCCAGCACGTACGAGAGCAGGTCCCGGTCGGAGAACCGAGTTGCGAGCGCAAGCAGACCCCCAGCCACCAGGAGCCACGCCGGCCACCATCGGAGGGCTACGGAGCGCACGCGCTGGGGGGACGCCTTGCCACGAACGGCTCGACCGCGCCAGTGGCCGCCGTTGCGCTAGAACCTCGGCTCCATGGCCTGGACTCCCGTGCGTCGGCTCGCCCTCGCCGTCCTCCTCCTCGCCGTCACGGCCCGCGCCGAGACGCCGCTCATCCCCCGCGAGGTGCTCTTCGGGAACCCCGAGCGCACCAAGCCGGCCCTCGCGCCCGACGGCAAGCGCCTCGCCTGGCTCCAGCCGGACAAGGGCGTGCTCCAGGTCTGGGTGCAGACGGTGGGGAAGGACGACGCGGCGCCGGTGAGCGCCGACCGCCAGCGCCCCATCCGTCGCTTCCAGTGGGGCCAGGACAGCCGGACGCTCCTCTTCACGCAGGACGCGAAGGGGAACGAGGACTGGCACGTGTACGGCGTGAACGTCGAGTCGAAGCAGGTCCGCGACCTGACGCCGTTCGATGGCGTGCGCGCGGAGATCATCGCCGACAGCCCGCGGCGCCCCACCGAGCTCCTGGTGGAGATGAACCTCGGCGACCGGGCGCGGATGGACGTCTACCGCGTCAACGCCGCGACCGGGGCGGTGACCCTCGACACCAAGAACCCGGGAACCGTGACCTCCTGGGCGGCGACCGACGACCTGGTAGTGAAGGCGGCGCTCGCCACCCGGGCCGACGGGGGCCAGGAGCTCCTCGTTCGGGATTCGGCGAAGGGACCCTGGCGCACCCTGACCCGGCCCGGCCCGGACGACGACCTGCAGCTCCTCGACCTCACCGCCGACGGGAAGAGCGTCCTCTACGTCTCCAGCGCAGGCAGCGAGACGGGGCGCGTCGTTCAACGCGCGCTTGCCGGCGGCCAGGAGAAGGTGCTGGCCGCGAACCCGGAGGTGGATCCCGCCGACGTCTCGGTGCATCCGACCCGGCACGTGGTGGAAGGCGTGGCCTTCGAGCCCGGCCTTCCGGCGTGGACCCTGCTGGACCCGACGGTGAAGAAGGACTTCGATGTCTTCCCGCACATCGCCCGCGGATTCCCCCAGGTCGTCTCGAGGGACCGAGCGGACCGGACCTGGATCGTCTCGTTCCGCGACGCGCAGGGGCCCACCCGCTACTTCACGTTCGACCGGACCTCGCTCCAGGGCAAGCCGCTGTTCGTGGACCGCCCGAAGCTGGAAGGCGTCCCGCTCGCGGAGATGAAGCCGGTGCAGCTCAAGTCGCGTGACGGACTCACGCTGAACGGCTACCTGACCCGTCCGGTCGGAGCCGCCGCTTCGGGCCCGATGGTCCTCTTCGTCCACGGGGGCCCGTGGGGGCGCGATCACTGGAGGCTCGACCCCTACGCGCAGTGGCTCGCCAACCGCGGATACGCAGTGCTCCAGGTCAACTTCCGCGGGAGCGCGGGGTACGGCCGGAAGTTCCTCGCCGCCGGCAATCGGCAGTGGGGGAAGGCGATGCAGAACGACCTGCTCGACGCCGTCGACTGGGCGGTGAGGGAGGGCGTCGCCGACAAGGGCCGGGTGGCGATCATGGGCGGGAGCTACGGCGGCTACGCCACGCTCGCCGGGGCGGCGTTCAACCCTGGCGTCTTCGTCTGCGGCGTGGACATCGTCGGGCCGTCGAACATCTTCACGCTTCTGAAGTCGGTGCCTCCGTACTGGAAGCCGCTTCGCTCGATCTTCAACCGGAGGATTGGCAACATCGACGACCCCGCGGACAAGCAGCTGCTCGAGTCGGCCTCACCGCTGTTCTCCGCCGAGAAGATCAAGATGCCGCTGCTCATCGGCCAGGGCGCGAACGACCCGCGGGTGAAGCAGGCCGAGTCCGAGCAGATCGTCGCCGCGATGGAGAAGCACGGCCTCGGCGTGACCTACGTCGTCTACTCCGACGAGGGCCACGGCTTCGCCCGGCCGGAGAACTCGATGGACTTCAACGCGCGTGCGGAGGCGTTCCTCGGTCAGTACCTCGGCGGTCGCGTCGAGCCGATGCAGGGCGACCGCATCCCCGGGTCCACCGCGGTCGTGAAGGTCGTGGCGCCGAAGAGCACTGCGTCGAAGTGACCGACGGGCGAATCGAGGACCGAACTCGTCGTCGAGCGGAGGCGGCCATGAGGCCCACGATCATCGGTGGGGTGCTCCTCGGAGCGGTGCTCGGAGCGGAGGCCCGCGGCGAAACTGATTCGGGGAGATGCTCGCCCGTTCTCGTTCACGCCGCTCGCAGCCCGCGCGCGAAGCCCTGCACCTGACCGGTCGGGTGTCCCTCGCGGATGGCGCAACGGTGCGGGCGAGCATCTCGGTCGTCCGGGCGCGGCGAGATTCCGCGGTGGGTCTGCTTCCGATTGATGTCGGCGGGTGGGAAGCCCAGGTGGGGAGCGACGGACGCTTCGACCTGGAGCTGCCCAAACTCGAGAAGGACGAAGGCTTCATGGTCTGGGCCGCCGCCGAGGGCCATCTGCTGTCCTGCGAGGTCTTCCTCCTCCCCGGAGGCGTCGAGCTCGAATTCATCCTCGTTCCCAAGTGCAATGCGGGGAACTGACGGAACGGGATTTCCCCAGCATTGACGCCAGGTTGAGCAACGAGGTGCCAGACACCTCGTTACCGGACACCTCGTTACCCGCTCGGAACGGCCTCCAGGCGCCCGCGCGCCCTCAGGTCGTCAGCGTGATCGCCGCGATCTCCGGCGGGCTCCCGATCCGCATCGGCGGACCCCAGAAGCCCGTCCCCCGGTGGACGTACACGTGCCCCTCGCCCACCCGGTACAGCCCCGCCGAGTACTTCCACAGCGCGGTCACCAGCCCCGTGATCGGGAACAGCTGGCCGCCGTGGGTGTGCCCGGAGAGCTGCAGCCCGATGCCCTTCTGCATCGCCTCGTCGACGGCCTGCGGCTGGTGGGCGAGCAGCACCGCCGCCGCCTCCGGGTCCCGCCCCGCCACCGCCGCGTCCAGGTCCCAGCCACGGGGACGCTCACGGTGCCCGTAGTCGTCCACGCCCACCAGGTCGAGCCGCGCGGCACCGTCGCGCAGGGTCACCCACCGGTTGCGCAGCACCGTCAGCCCCATCCGCTCGAGCTCCGCGCACCAGACGACGTCCCCCGAATAGAACTCGTGGTTCCCGGTGATGAAGTACGTCCCCCACCGCGAGCGAAGCTTCTGCAGTGCGGAGATGGCCGGCCCCAGCTGCTCGATGGTCCCGTCCACCAGGTCACCGGTCACCGCCACCAGGTCCGGCTTGAGCGCGTTGCAGCGCTGGACCATGTCCTCGAGGAACGGGCGCCCGAGCACGTCGCCGATGTGCACATCGCTCACCTGGACGATGCGCAGCCCGTCGAACGCGCGCGGGAGCCGCGGCACCCGGATCGGCACCTCGTCGATGCTGGGAGGAGCGAACGCCCGCCGCACTCCGTAGGTGGTGAAGCCAGCCGCGATCACTCCCGCGCCGCCCACCGCCGCGCGCGCGAGGAACCGGCGCCGCTCCGGCGACACCGGCGCTGCACCCGCCCGCGCCCGCCGCCAGCCGTCCACGCGCGTCCAGAGGTGAAAGACCGCCAGCGCCATTCCGAGATACAGGCCGATGCCCATCCAGCTCCAGGCGGCGATGCTCAGCGCGTCGCCCCACCCGGTGTGGACGCGGGCGAAGACCGACCGGGCGAGGAACAGCGAGGCGGCCGCGACCCCCAGCGCGATGGCCCCCGCGCGACGGATGCGCCGATCGTCCGTCGTGTCCCGGAACATCCGGCGGTACAGGTAGACGTGGCCCCCGACCACCACTACCAGGACGATGGTCAGGAAGAGGACGAAGCGGAGCACGAACATGGGGCGCCCCGATGCTAACCAGGCCCGGGGCAGGCTTCATCCCGCTGCGGGCTAGAAGATCGAGCGCATCACGAGGTACGCGCCCAGCACCAGGGCAGTGACGCCAAGCTTCTCCCGGTAGGGCTGGAGCTTCCGCGTCCAGCCATCGAGCGTCGACTGCGCCCGCGGATTCTTCATCCAGCTCTGGAAGATGCCCACGCCGAGCACCAGGCCGAGCGAGAGGAGCAGCGCTGCATCGACCGCGCGGAGCAGCCAGTGGTTGAACCACCGGAGCACCGGAAGCTCGAGCAGGACCCAGAACATCCGCCAGGCGCCGATGACCGCGCTGATGACGCCGATCCAGCCGCGGTAGGGCTCGAGCTCGGTCAGCACCCGGGCACCTCGCCGGTCACGGGCGACGATCGTCGCCGCGCCCAGCGCGCCCACCACCAGCAGCCAGAGTCCGTGAAGCAGTCCCATCGCGATCAGCAAAACGCACGTGGGAGCTGCCCGATTGCGCCCGTCCGACACTCCGCGTACTTCCAGGACCCTGACCAGGGAAGGGAGCTCCGATGGCCCTCGCGCTGACCGACCCCTCCGACGCCGCGCTGCTCTGGCTGCGGCACACGCAATCCCACGTCGAGGGGAGGCTCGCCGAGCTGCTCGCGCTTCCCGACGAGCAGGCCATCGACCCCCGCTGGAGCCACGCCCTGGCCAGCGCTCGCGAGTACGCGCTCCGCCCCGGCAAGCGACTCCGGCCGGCGCTGCTCGCCATCGGCCATGGCCTCGCAACGGGGCACGCCCAGCTCGGCGACGGGGTGTGGACCTTCGCCGCAGGCTTCGAGCTGCTGCACACCTTCCTGCTCATCCACGACGACGTGGCGGACCGCGCCGAGCGCCGCCGCGGCAGCCCCGCCCTCCATCGCGTGCTCGCCGCTGGAAGGCTGGGCGAGGACCTGGCGGTGGTGGTCGGTGACCATCTGTTTGCCCGGTCAATCGAGGCCATGCTCGCCACCGGCCTCCCCGGCGCCCCGCGCGTGGTGCGCCATTACCTCGGCATCTGCCGCCACACCGCCGCCGGACAGTACCTGGACCTCGACCTCACCCGCGCGGCGCTCTCCGAGGTGACCCTCTTCCAGGCGCTGCGGGTCGCCCACCTCAAGACGGGGCAGTACGGCTTCGTCGCGCCGCTGGTGTGCGGAGCGATGCTCGGTGGAGCGCCACCGCCATTGCTGCAGGCGCTCGAGCGCGTGGGGCGACACCTCGGCCTCGCCTACCAGCTGCGCGACGACCTCATCGGTCTCCTCGGCGACCCCGCGCTGGCCGGAAAGAGCACCGACGGAGATCTCGCCCAGGGCAAGCGGACGTTCCCGGTGCTCGCCGCGTACAGCCGGGCCCCCCCGGCCATCCGCAACCAGATGGACGCACTCTGGAGCGAGGGAGCCTCGGATCCAGCATCGCTCGCCCGGGCGCGCCAGCTGGTCACGGCCCACGGCGGGGTCGCCGCCGGCGAGCGCCTCATCGACCGGGCCACGCGCAGCGCCCGCCGTGTCCTCGCCTCCCTTCCCCATGGCGGCGGTTTCAGGGACCTGCTCGACTCGCTGGTCCTCTCCCTCTCGCAGCGGCGTTCCTGAGGCGGCACATCGTGGCGCGGCGACTCTCGGCAGTGGTGGTCGGCGCAGGCGTGGGCGGTCTCGCCGCCGCGGCCCGTCTGGCCCACGCCGGATTCGACGTGCAGGTCCTCGAGCAGACGGCGGCGCCCGGAGGTCGGTGCGCCCGGCTCGAGGCCGACGGTTACACCTTCGACCTCGGCCCCACGATTCTCCTCATGCCCGAGGTGGTGGAGCGGACCTTCCGCGACCTCGGCGTGCCGATGGCCTCTTACCTCCGGCTGCATCGCTGCGACCCCAACTACACGCTCCGCTTCCGCGACGGCTCGACCCTCACCTTCACCTCCGACCTCGCCCGGATGAAGGAGGAGCTCGAGCGCCTCGAGCCCGGGAGCTTCGCGCGCTTCCTCCGCTTCCTCGCGCTCGGCCAGGTGCAGTACCGGACGAGCCTCGACCGCTTCGCCGGTCGCGACCTCGACCACCTGGGCCAGTTCCTCACCCCGGCGAGCCTCGCCGCCCTCGTCCGGGCGCGCGGGCACCGGCGGCTCTTCTCGGTGGTGAGCGAGCTCTTCCGCGACGAGCGGCTCCACGCGGCGCTCACCTTCCAGACCATGTACCTGGGCCTCTCCCCCTACGAGAGCCCGGCGGTCTACGGCCTTCTCCCCTACAGCGAGCTGGGAGTGGGCATCTGGTTCCCGGAGGGCGGCCTCCACGCCTTGCCCCGCGCCCTCGCGCGCCTGGCGGAAGACGCGGGAGCGCGCCTCGCCTACCGGACCCGGGTGACCCGCATCGACCTCGAGGGCAAGCGCGCCACCGGCGTCACGCTCGAGGATGGCACCCACCTGCCGGCGGACCTGGTTCTCTGCAACGCCGACCTGCCCTGGGCCTACCGGAACCTCGTCGATCCCTCGGTCACGCGGCTCCGGCGCGCGGACCGCCTCCGCTACACCTCGAGCGGGTACATGCTCTACCTCGGGCTCGACCGGCGCATGCCGGAGCTCGGGCACCACACCGTCTTCCTCGGGCGCGATTACCGCGGCTCGTTCGAGGACATCTTCCGGCGCTTCCGAGTGCCGGCGGACCCGAGCTTCTACGTCGCCGTGGCCAGCCGTACCGATCCGTCGTTCGCCCCGCCCGGGCGCGACGGCCTCTACGTCCTGGTGCCCGTGCCACGGCAGCATCCCTCGCTCGACTGGACGACCGAGGGTCCCCGCGTCCGGGCGCAGGTCTTCCGGCGGCTGCGCGAGGAGGGACTGGATCTCGAGGGCCACGTCGTCGTCGAGCGCCGCTTCACTCCCGACGACTGGGCGAGCCGCTTCTCGCTCGAGCACGGCAGCGCCTTCGGCCTCGGCCACCAGCTCTTCCAGGTCGGGCCGTTCCGCCCTCCGAACCAGGACCCCACGGTCCGGAACCTCTTCTTCGTCGGCGCCTCCACCCGGCCCGGGACCGGTCTGCCGATGGTGATGCTCTCCGCCGAGCTGGTGGTGGAGCGGATGCGCCGGGAAGCGCTGGCTCTCGGCGCCACGTTCGCTCCAATGCGCCCGCTCGCTCACGAGGTGCCGGCGTGAACGCACTGGTCCGCCAGGGCTACCGGAAGGCGAGGAGGGTCACTCGCCAGCACGCGCGGAGCTTCTCCCTCGCCTCTCTGCTCCTCTTCGGGGCGCGCCGGCGGGCGGCGTTCGCCCTCTACGCCTTCTGCCGGCGGCTCGACGACCTGGTCGACCGCGAGGACGGCGGCGACGGATCGCTCGCGCAGCGGCTCGAGCGCGCCCGGGCGCTGATCGCCAGCCTCTACCGGGAGGCCCCACACCTCGCTGACCCGAGCCGCGGTCCGGTGGAGGCGCGTGCCGCGAGCTCGGACGTCGCTGACCCGAGCCGAGGTCCGGTGGACGGCTGCGAGACGAGCGCCGCACAGGACCACGCCCAGGAACTCGCCGACCTGCGCCACGGACCGGTGGACACCCGCGCTCCGAACGCCCGGCTCGACGACGCCTGGGACGTCGCCGAGCTCGCCGCGCTCCGGGACACCATCGATCGCTTCGGCGTGCCCGAGCAGCCGTTCCAGGATCTCGTCTCCGGCATGGAGATGGACGTGGCCGGACACCGCTACGCCACCTTCGCCGACCTCGAGCTGTACTGCGACCGGGTGGCCGGCACGGTCGGCCTCCTCCTCTGCCCGGTCCTCGGCGCCTCGGACCCGCGCGCTCCACCAGCGGCGGCGGACCTCGGCCGCGCCATGCAGCTGACCAACATCCTCCGTGACGTGCGCGAGGACCTCGCCCGCGGGCGGGTCTACCTCCCCGAGGACGAGCTGGCCGCCTTCGGCCTCACCCGCGATGATCTCTTCCGCGGAACCGTGGACGACCGCTGGCGCACCTTCATGGCGTCCCAGATCGCCCGGGCCCGCGTCTACTACGCGCGCGCCGCGACGGGGGTACGCTGGCTGACCGGGCCGGGCACGCAGCGGATGGTGAAGCTCATGGGCGCGCTCTACGGCGGCATCCTCGGCGACATCGAGGCCCGGGGATACGACGTCTTCTCCGCGCGCGCGCACGTTCCGGCGGGCACGAAGCTGAGGACCGTCGTCGCCACGCTGCTCCGTCCTCGGACCGTGCTCCCGCCGCCGGACCAGGTCCCAGCGGTGCCGCTCCTTCCACGAGGAGCGTCATGAGCAGGCCCGCCCAGATCGCCGTGGTCGGTGGAGGCATCGGCGGCCTGGTCGCCGCGGGCCTCCTCGCGCGCTCCGGAGCACGGGTCACCCTCTACGAGCAGGAGCCTCGGCTCGGCGGCAAGGCCCAGCAGCTCCGCGTGGGGAGCACCGTCCTGGACACCGGGCCCACGCTGCTCACGCTCCCGGCGCTGGTCCACGAGACGTTCTCCGCGCTCGGCGCCGAGGATCTGCTCCCGCGCTTCCTCGCCCTGTCCCCGCAGTGCACCTACCGATGGGAGGACGGGAGCGGCTTCGTCGTCCACCCGGACCTCGCGGCCACCCGAGCCTCGGTGGAGGCGATGTGCTCCGGCGAGGGACGCGGCGTCGACGGGTTCTACGCTGCCGCCGCGGCGATCCACCGTGCGGCGGGCGAGCCCTACCTCGAGGCCCCGTTCGAGGGAGTGGCCGGATTCGTCGGGCGCGTCCTCCGCCGTGGCCCCTCGGCGGTGCTCCAGGGCATGCAGCTCTCCTCCCTGCACGGGCTGGCATCGAGACACTTCCGCGACCCGCGGCTGCAGCAGTTCGTCGGCCGCTTCGCGACGTACACCGGCGCGTCTCCGTACGAGGCGAGCGCGGCCTTCGCCCTCATCCCGCACCTCGAGCGCGTCGAAGGCGTGCACCACGTCGAGGGCGGCCTCGGCGCGCTGGTCACCGCGCTGGAGACCGCCGTGCGTCGGCTGGGCGTGGAGATCCATCTCGGCACGCGCTGCGCCTGGTCGCGAACCGGCGGCCGCTGGCGGGTCGGGCCGGCGGGGGACGAAGCACCGGTGGACGCCGTGGTGGTGAACGCCGATCCGCTCGGCGCTTCCGACGACACGAGCCGCCCGCTGGCGATGTCGGGCTACGTGCTCCTGGTCGAGTCCGCGGTGCGCTCGCGCCTTCCCCACCACACCGTCGCGTTCTCCCGCGAGTACCGGCGCGAGTTCGAGGAGATCTTCTCCGGCCGGGTTCCGGCTGATCCGACCGTCTACGTCTGTCACCCTGCGGCGAGCGATCCGAACATGGCCGCACCGGGGACGAGCGGCCTCTTCCTGATGGTCAACGTCCCGCCGATGGGCGAAGCCTTCCCGCCGCACGGCCCGGCGCTGCGCGCGCGGTGCCTCGCGGTGGTGGAGGGTCTCGATCCCTCGCTCCGCGGAGCGCTGCGCGTCCTGGCTGAGCGCACCCCGGTCGACTTCCAGCGCCAGGGCGCACCGGGCGGGTCGCTCTACGGCTTCCTGCCCCACGGGCGCTTCGGTCCTTTCCGGCGGCCCCGCTCCCACGCCGCGCCGGGGCTCGTCTACGCCGGCGGCGGCACCCACCCGGGCGGTGGCGTACCGATGGTGATGCTCTCCGGGCGCTTCGCCGCGATGCAGATCTCGGCGGATCTGGAGGCCAGGGCATGAGCGCGCTCGGCCCGCAGCCGGAACGGCCCGGCGCCTACCGCTGGTACTACGCCGACGTCGGCTGCGGTGACCTGAGCGCGGTCGTCATCTTCCTCCTGGGAAGCCTCTTCTCGCCCCGGTACGCCTCGCGAGCGCGCGCGCTGCCCAGCGAGCACTGCGCGGTCAACTTCGCGCTCTACGTCGGGGGACGGCGCCGGCAGTGGGTGCTCAGCGAGTACCGCGGCGCCAGCCAGTCCGACGCGATGCTCCGCATCGGCCGTTCGAGCCTCCGTGTCCACCCCGAGGGGACGGTGGAGATCGCGCTGCGCGAACGTCTCGCGCCGGTGGGTGGCGAGACCCGGGCCGAGCTCCTGCTCCGTCCCACCGCCCCGAGCCTGGCACCCATCCCGCTGGTCCCGGATGGGAGCCACACCTGGGAGGTCCGTGCGCCCCGGTGCGAGGCGGAGCTGCGCCTCCCGCTCCTCGGCGAGGTGCTCCGGGGTCACGGCTACTTCGACAGCAACGCCGGGAACGCGCCGCTCGGCCTCACCCTGCCGTCGTGGGGCTGGACGCGGGTCCACGCGCCCGACCGGACCGCGATCGACTACCGGCTCCCGGGCGGCGAGCGGCTCACCGTCCACGCCGATGCGCGCGGCACCTCGCTCGTCCGCGACCGGGCGCCTCCTCTCCTCGGGGGCTCCACCGGCTGGGGCCTCCGGGTTCCGCGCACGCTCTCCGCGGGCGGAATCGAGCTCGGCCGGCCCGAACTCGTCGAGTCCTCCCCGTTCTACGCCCGGCAGGTCGCGAGGGCGGGGGACCTGCACGCCATCGGCGAGGTGGCGGACTTCCGGCGATTCCGATCCCCGTGGGTGCGCTGGATGGCGCACTTCCGGACGCGCGTGGAGCGGGCGGCATGAGCGCCGTCGCTCTCGCGGTCCTTGCCTGGACCGTCGTCGCGGCGCTCTTCAGCGCCGTGACCCTCTGGCGCGTTTTCCAGGAATCCCCGGCGGCATCTGCTCCGGCCGTCCCGCCGCTGGTCCTGCTCCGGCCGGTGGACGAGCCCACCGAGGCCGAGCTCGACGACCTCGCCCACCCGCTCCCCCCGGATCTCCCTGTTCGCCACGTGGTGGTCTCGCCGTACCGGCCCCGCCTGGCCCCGGGCATCGAGTGGCACTTCTCGGATCCCCCGTGCTCGAACCGCAAGGTGGGCCACGTGCTCTACGCGCTGGACACTCTTCGCCGCGACGAGCAGCAGATCCTCGTCGTGGACGCCGACGTGGCGGTGGACCGGGCCCTGGTCGAGGGGCTCTCCGGCGCGCTCTCGGCCGGCGCGGCGCTGTCGACCGCGGCCCCGCTCCCCGAGGGCGGCGCGGGTGCTGGCGCGACGGCGCTCCGGGGCCTGCTCCGCTCGAGCCACCACAGCTTCGTGGCGCTCGACCTCATGTCCGCCGGCCCGAAGGCGGTGTGCGGCAAGGCGCTCGGGCTCTCTCCGGCGGCCGCCGAGGCGCTCCGGGGGCTCGACGCGCACATCGGTGAGGACCTCGAGCTGTCGCGGCTCCTCCACCGCCTCCGGATGCCGGTGGTCCGCGCCTCCGCGCCGGCGCGCATGCCGCCGGGCCGGATGCCTCTCTCCGGCGTCCTCCGGCGCCTTCGCCGGTGGATGCTGGTGCTCCGGGCGCATCGACCCGCGCTCTACCCGACGGTCCCCCTGCTGCTCGCGCCGACCCCGCTGCTCGTCGCGCTGGCCATCGTGCTCGGCGACCCGGCGGTGGTCGGGGCCGTGCTCGTGCTCCTGGCCCTGAGAACCACGCTCGGGTTGGCCCTCTCCCGCGGCACCCCCGAGGCGGCGGACGGCGGCTGGGAGTGGCTGGTCGGCGAGGCGGCGCTGCTCCTCGCCTGGGTGGCCTCGCTCACCGGCAGGACCGTGGGTTGGCGCGGGCGGTCCTTCGTCTTGCAGCCCGGAGGACGGATGGAGCGCGCCGTCCGGGGGAGCGAGCCGTGACCTACGGGCGATTCCTCGCGCTGTTCGTCGCGCTGCCGCTGGTCGTCCTCGCCGCCTGGTGGCCCGGGACGGTGAAGCGCCTGCCGGGGAGGACCTTCCTGCTGCTTCTGCTCGTGGTCTTCCTCGCGACCACGCCCTGGGACAGCGCCGCGGTGAAGCACGGCCTCTGGCGCTTCCCCGAGGGCAAGACCTGGGGCATCCGTCTGGGCTGGCTCCCGCTCGAGGAGTACCTCTTCTTCGCCCTCCAGACGCTTCTCACAGGCCTGTGGGCCGCGCGGCGTCTCCTCCGGCTCGAGGACCGGGAGCCCGCGGCATGACCGGGCCGACCGCCTACCTCGTCCACCTGCTCGCCTGGGGGTTGCCCGTCCTCGGGCTGCAGCTGGCGATCCTCGTCTGGCGCTACCGCAATCGCACCCCGGCGATCCTCCGCGCCGTCCTCCCGCCCGCGCTGGTGGTGAGCGCCTGGCTGGTGGCGGCGGACCACCTGGCCATCCGCGCTGGAGTCTGGGAGTTCGGGGAAGGGAAGCACCTGGGCATCTACCTCGGCGCGGTTCCCCTCGAGGAGGCACTCTTCTTCCTCGTCACCAACCTCCTCGTCGTCCTGGGGCTCGCGCTCTTCTGGCCATGATTCCCGCGTGCAAGGGATGCCTTCGCCAGCGCTTCGTCGACGCGTACGTCCGGCGGAAGGTACGCGCGTCGTTCCGCGGGCTGTGGCTCCGCGGCGAGCTGCCGGCGTCCTCGGGCGGGCTCCTGGTCTACGTCAACCACACCAGCTGGTGGGACGGGTTCGTGCTGCACCAGCTGGCCCGCGCGGCGGGATGGGACGGCTACGCGCTCATGGAGGAGCGGAACCTCGCCCGCTACCGGTTCCTCCGCCACGTCGGCGCGTTCTCGGTCCGCCGCGGTGAGGCCTCCTCCTCGCTGGAGACGCTCCGCTACGCCCGAGGTCTGCTCCGCCTGCCGGACGCGGCGGTCTTCGTCTTCCCCGAGGGCGAGCACCGCCCGCCGGGGGAGCTCCCCCTGAGGCTCGAGCGCGGGGTGGAGTCGCTCGCGCGGATGAGCCAGGTCCCCTCGCTGCCCGTCGCGATCCGTTACGCCTTCTTCGAGCACGAACGTCCGGACGTGCTCTTCGACGTCGGTACACCGCATCCGCCGCTGCGCCTCGGCGAATACCAGCAACGCCTCGAGGAGCGGGTCGTCGCGCTGCAGGCAGTGACCCGGCTCGATGGCTTCCACAAGCTGCTGGACGGACGTCGCGGGGTGGCCGAGCGCTGGGACGCGGTGCGGGGACTGGGCAGGCGAGAACCGCGGTGACCCCGAGGCGGGCGGGGTCTGCTACGAAGGCGGCCATGGCGAACCGGGTGGTGCTGGTGACGGGAGGCTCGCGCGGCGTGGGCCGCGCGGTGTGCCTGCTCCTCGCTCGCGAGGGCTGGGACGTGGTGGCGACCTACCGCCGCGACGAGGAGGCGGCGCGCTCCCTCGAGGCCGAGGTGGGCGCGCTGGGCCGCCGGGCCCTGGTGCTCAAGGCGGACCAGCTCGAGCCGGAGAGCCTGGAGCCGGTGGTGGCCCGGACCCGCGAGACGTTCGGCGGCCTGGATGGCCTGGTCGCCAACGCGGCGAGCACCGCCTTCCTCCCGCTGATGGCGATGAAGGCGCACCAGATGGACAAGACCTTCGCCGTGACGGTGAAGAGCCTCGTCCTGCTCGCCCAGCTGGCGGTTCCGCTGATGCAGGGCCGCGCCGGGGCGAGCATGGTCGCCGTCTCCGGAATGGACAGCCGGATGCCGGTGCCGTTCCACGGCTTCCTCGGGGCGATGAAGGGGGCGATGGAGGTGCTGGTGAAGTACCTCGCCGCCGAGCTCGCCGCGGACCGCATCCGGGTCAACGCGGTGAATCCCGGGTACATCGACACCGACAGCTCCCGCTTCTACATGGGCTCGGCCTGGGACACGATGAACGAGAGCGTGGAGGGGCAGGTCCCGTCGGGACGCATCGCGAGCCCGGAGGAGATCGCCAGGCCCATCGCCTGGCTCCTCTCCGACGCCGCCGGGTACGTGAACGGGACGACGCTGGTGGTCGATGGCGGTCTCGAGGTCGGCTACGGGATGGCGCTCGGCGCGCGGGTCGCGGCCAAGACGTGAGCCGGCGTCCCACCGCAGCCAGCGTCGTCGTGACCGTGGCCTTCTGGATCGTGGCAGGGCTGACCATGCCGGTTCTCTTCCTCGGGGTCGGGCTCGTCTTCCTCGTGACCGCGCCGTTCGACCCCGACCGCCGGGCGCTTCACGCCTTCGTCTGCTGGAGCTGCCACGGCTACCTCCATCTCAATCCGCTGTGGCGCGTCCGGGTGGAAGGGCGGGAGCGGATTCCCCGCGGGGCGTCGGTGCTGGTGGTGAACCACCAGTCGCTCACCGACGTGGCCGCGTGCATGGGGCTCCACCGTCCGTTCAAGTTCGTCTCCAAGGCCTCGCTCTTCTCGCTCCCGCTGGTGGGCTGGGCGATGTCGATGCTGCGTTACGTGCGGCTGGAGCGGGGGCGCCCGCACTCGACCCGGGCGATGCTCGAGGACTGCCGGCGCTGGCTCCGCCGCGGGGTGGCGGTGCTGATGTTTCCCGAGGGCACCTACGCCCCCGGCGAGGCGCTGCTCCACTTCAAGCCCGGCGCCTTCGTGCTCGCCCGCGACGAGCGCGTCCCGCTGGTCCCGGTGCTCCTCACCGGGACCCGGGCGCTGGTGGTCGGTGACGGACCGTGGATGGCCCCCCGGGCGGACATCCGCATCCGCGTGCTGGACCCGGTGGAGTTCCCGGCCGAGGGCGACGCGGTCCAGGTCGCGGCCGAGATGCGCCAGCGGTTCGCCCATGAGCTGGGGCGCCCGCTCACCGCTCAGGGCTGACCGCCGTCCTCCCGGTCACTCGCCGGTGCAGCGCGAGTACCCCGCCGTGCTCACGCAGGTGGTGGTCCCGTCGGACGCCAAGCTCATGTTCTGCCCGGGCGTCGTGCCCTCGTAGTGCTTGCTCCAGGCCTGCTTGCCGCCGCCCCCGCTGCGATGGGCCCGCGCCAGGGCCCAGAGATTCCCCAGCGGGGGACCGCCCTCGAGCCCGTAGTTCCCCTGCGCGTCCACCCACCACCGACCGGGCCAGACCTGGCCGATGAGCTGCTGAAGCCCCATCACGTCGACGGGGTGCAGCTCGCGGCCGTTGACGAAGACTCCGGTCAACGTTCCGTGTCCGCCTCCCGAGGCGTCGGCGGGCAGCGGTCCCCCCAGGGAGAGCCCCGGCGGGAGGAAGGCCAGCGCCGGTCCGCCCCAGCGCCCGGAAGCGCCGGTGCGCGCGTCGTACCAGTACGCCCCGTCGTCGAGCCGGCCCACGCCGCGCTCCAGACGCTCGAGAGTCGCGAGCTCCTCCGCGCCGAGGAGCCGGTTGTTGAAGCGGATCTTCCGGCTCGCGGGCGCGGCCTTCTTCGCCGCGGGTTGCTCCGCGACTGCCGTCTGTGCGAGGAGCAGCACCACCAGGGCCAGGGCGCGCATGCCGGACCTCCTCTCGTGAGTGACGTGCCGACCCGCCCGTTCTACTCACCCACCGGGACGCCGCGTGCGTCAGAGCTCGATGCGCGGCTCGTCCGGGTTCGCCTTGTACAGCAGGACGGTGCGGCCGAGCACCTGGGCCACCTCGGCGCCGGTGCCGGAGGCCAGCGCCACGGCCTGTTCCTTGCGGGTGTCGCGGTCCTCGGAGGCGAGCTTGACCTTCACCAGCTCGTGGTCCCAGAGCGCCTGCTCCAGCGCGGCGAGCACCCCCGCGGTCACGCCGTCGTGTCCGACCTGGACCACCACCGAGAGGTGATGGCCGAGCGCCCGGAGCTTTCGTCGCTGTTTCCCGTCGAGGCCCATGTCACTTCTGTCCCGTGGCGATGCGGATCTCCCGCTGCGCATCGACGTGCTGTGAATCGATCGCAACGCACCGCTTGAAGTGCTTGAGCGCGGTCGCCGCATCGCCGTTGAGCTTGTACAGCTGGCCGATGAAGTAGTGGGCCGGTGCGCAGCGCTCGTTGAGCTTCAGCGACTGGTTCAGGTCGCGCAGCGCCTCGACCATCGCCACCTTCTTGTCCTGGATGGTGAAGAAGCGGGCGTAACCGCGCCAGGCGTAGAACTCGCCCTCCCGGGGGTTGGCGGCGATGGCGTCGTCGAAGCTCTTCACCGCGTCGACGAAGCGGCGTGCCCGGACCAGCGCCGTGCCCTTGTTGAAGGTCTCCTCGGCCTGGAGCACCGACTGGACGTCGACGTCGGCCTGGCCGCCGCTGGCCAGCACCTCCTTGTACTTGGCGCGCGAGCCATCGTCGGAGAGCACCCGGTTTGCCTCACCGATCGCCGCGAAGATCTCCGCCTTGACCCTGCCCAGCTCGGCTGGAGCCTCCTGGGGGACCGTGTCCGGGTGGAACAGCTTGGCCAGCTTGAAGTAGGCCGCCTTCACCCGCGCGGAGTCGGTGCTCTCCGGGACCCCGAGGACCTGGAAGTGGTTCTCCTTCCGGATGCGCTCGGCCCGGGCCTGGAGCTCGCGCAGCTCGGCAGCGAATCCGGCTGGAGAGGGACGCGGGGCGGGCGCGGGAGCAGTGACCGGCGCGATCCTGGGTGGATCGACCTGGGGTAGCGAGGCCAGCCCCGTCGGGGTGAGGGCGGGGACGGGTCCCTTGGCGGCGGGGGGTGGCGCGGGCTTCCGCTGCGGAGTGGCGGGCTGTGCGCTCGGCGCAGGCCGGGCCGCCGTGGGAGGAGGCGCCGGGGGCGGGGCGGCGGCCGGCGCCTGGGGACGCGGCCCCGCGACGGGAGCCGGAGGCGACGGAGGTGCCCGGAGCTCGACCTCGGGGAACGAGACCGCGTCGAGCTCGCGGAGGAGCAGGGCCACACGGAGGATGGTGTCCATCTCCCCGGCGTTGCTCTGCGCGAGGTGACCGAGGGAGCGCGTTCCGTCGAAGTAACCCGCCGCACGCGTCTCCTGCGCGGTGAGCCGGAGGTCGGGCAGAGCATCCCCCGCGCCCCGGCGGACGACGGGCCGGTCGCGCACGTCGGTGAGCCTGGCCTTCAGCTCCGGCAACGGCACGCGGCGGATGACCTCGGCGAGAAGGCCCCAGCGGTTGCCGAGGGGAACGACCTTGCTCGGCGGGAGCTCGAGGGCCTCGAAGCGGAAGCTGCCCCGGGGGGCGAGGTAGGCGCGAAGCAGGATGTCGGCAGCGCGCTGCGCGAGCGCCGGAAACACCAGCCCCGGGTTCACCGCTCCGAGGGTGAAGAGCGCGGCGAGGACGTCGTTGCCGTACTTGATGGCCTCCTGCTCGGCGCGCGCCACCTGCTCGCCCGTGGCCAGCCGCTGGGCGACCAGGAACGGCCCGATGGCGTCGGAGGCGTGCGTGGACTCGGCGGACTCGGGATTGCCGCGTCGCATGTAGAGCGTGGTGGTGCGGTCCTCGAGGTCGAAGAAGAAGAGGCCGGTGGCTCCGGCACGGGCGCCTTGGGCGTAGATCTTCAGGGCGTTGGTCTCCGCGAGGTCCGCGCGGAGGAGGCTGAAGGTCGAGGTGACCGGCGCGGGGGTCCGAGTCGGTGCCTTCGGGGCGCCGGGCGGAGCGAGCTCGAACGGCACCGCTTCGGCCCAGGCGTCCTCGGGGCTGAACGGGTCCGGGGCGCTGAGCGTCGGCGGAGTGACCGGCGCGGCGGTGAGGACCGGGGGAGCCGGACCCCGCGGCGCGGTGGGCGGCGGGGCGGCGGGAGGCTCGAGGGGGGCGGTCGTGAGGACCGGGGGAGCGGAGGGCGCAGGGGCGCGCGGCGGGGGCTCGATGGGGGCGGCGGTGAGGATGGGCTGGGCGTCTTCCCCGGCCGAGGGGTCCTCCGGCGACGTGGTCGCGCCCGGGGGAGGGGTCCTGGGTGGAGCTGCCGCCTCGGGCGGGGCCGCCCGCGCCGGGTGGGCGGTGAGGGTCGGAGCCGCGGGGGCGGTGATCACCACCGGCCGCGGGGGCGGGGTGATCGCGCCGTCGCTGGCGGGCGGTCCCCCGAAGAGCTCGGCCGCCGGAGGGCCCCCGGTGGGCCTCTTGACCGGTGCGGCCTCGGCGTCGAGCTGAACGTCCTTCCGGCTGTCGTCACCCCAGAGGTGGCGGGGGAAGAAGTCGCGCAGCTCCGGAAACCGAAAGGGCAGGGCGTAGTGCTCGCCGTCGGTCGAAACTTGCAGGAGTCCCTGCAGCGCACCGCTCTCGATGAGCAGCTCGACGGTCGACGGCTCGATCGGCCCGAACACCCTGCCTTCCCGGTTCCGGACGAAGATCTGGGTGCCCGCCATCCCGAAGACTCATACCGCAGCCCGGGCCGGGACCGTAGCGGACGACCGCCCTGCCCCCGGGGACCCTCCGAGGCCGGTCAGCGGCCGCCCGGGGTGGCAGCCGTCGCCGAGGTGCACCGGGTGCGGTACCGGTCCAGGCGCTCCTCGTAGCTCCGCCGCCGCGTCGCGCTCGCTCCTTCGGGCAGCGTCTCGAGGGCCCGGGACTGGCTCGCGACGGCCTCCGAGCACTTGCCGAGCATGGCCTGCGTCGCGGCCAGCGTGTCGAGGGTGTACGGATCGTACGGCGCGAGCTGGATGGACTTGCCGATCAGCGGCGCGGCATCGGCCGGCTTGCCCTGCTGCAGATAGATCCAGGCGAGGTTGTTGAGCGCGGTCGGGTCCTCGGGCCGGAGCGCCACCGCCTTCTTCAGTGCCGCCTCGCGCTCGGGGCCCGCGCCGCCCTCCCGCAGCGCCTCGCCGAGCAGGAGCCAGCCGCGCCCGTCCTCCGGGTGCGCCTGGGTGAGCTGCCGGGCGATCGCTGCGCGGTCCTTGGGGGCAGCGAGCCCGAACCGGAGCACGAGCGCGCTCGCCGCCGAGGGATCGATCCTCAGCGCGGTGGCCAGCTCCTCCTGGGCCTCCTTCTCGTGCGAGGCCCGGTCGACGCTGGAACGCGCTGCCGCCATCGCCACCCGGGCACGCTCGGCGTGCACGTCGGCCTCGCCCAGCGGGGATTCTTGAAGCGGGGGAGCCGGGTCGACGAAGGGCGCCAGGTACTCCTGGTAGTTCCCGTGCCTCACGTACTGGTTCACGGCCGCGTCGAGGTCTGGCGTGTTGAGCCCGGGAAGGATGATCTTCCACGCCTTGTCCGGGTCGATGCCCTTGGCCAGCAGGGCCTGGAACTGAGCGAACTGCTCGGAGTGCTCGTTGTAGAGCCAGTGCACCATCACCCAGCTCAGGCCGTAGAGGCCGTGCAGGGTCGCCTCGGGCAGCGCATCGAGCTTCCCCGACCAGGCCAGGGCGTCGGCGACCGTGAGGCTCCGGAACGACCTGTACTTCTGCATCGCATCGAGGTTGGCCGCGCCGACCACCACGGACTTCCCGTCGTCGCCCGTCCGGACCGTCTCCAGGAACTGGGCGAGGCCCTCCGAGAACCAGCGAGGCTGGCGGCGGTAGATGCTCGCCGCGAGGTGGTGGACGAGCTCGTGCCGGAGCACCGAGGTGGTCTCCGGCGTGGCGAGGCTCGCGCGGTGCTCCCACTTCGCCGGGTGACCGTACATCACCGCGAACGGCGGGACCTCGTGGAAGAAGACCCCGGCGATGTTGCGGCCGAAGTGACGCTCGAAGTCGAGACCGTTCGCGAAGACCGTGACCTCGATCACGTCGCTGGCCGGCAACGTGGCCCGCGGCCAGGCGGCGGCGACGATCTGCGCCCGGAACCGCTCGACGGTCAGGGCGGCCTCGCGGGCGGCGCCGGAGCCGAGGTCCGTCCGGAGCACGACGTGCGGCCCACGGATCTCCCGCCACCCCGACTCGGCACGGGCCTCCCCGGCGAGGAAGACCCCTGCGGCGACGATGCTCGCGATTCGTCTACCCATCGATGCTCCCTCGGGACAGGGGGGAACTCTAGTCCGGCTGGACGCCGGCGTGCGCTAGAACGGTCCCACATGAACTGGATCCGCAGCATCCTGGCGGTGGGGCTGGGTTTCGGGGTGTTCGTCATCGGCTCTTTCATGCCCCGCGGGGCAGTCAGCGAGCACGCCGCCGAGCCCCCCACCGTCGGCCTCATCGCGGGCTCCATCGCCTACGGCGTGGTCTTCGCCGCGCTGGCCGGCCTGACCGCGGCGAGCCTCCCCGGACGAAAGCCCCTCGCCCACGGGCTGGTCCTCGCGGGGCTCATCGCGGCCGCGGCGCTCATCCACCCCTTGCTCGAGCCGGGCTCGAACCCACGGTGGCTGGACCTCTCGGCGGTGCTGGTCATGGCACCTGCGGCCGCGCTCGCCGCGTGGGCCCGCTCCAGGCTTCCTCCGGGAGCCGGGCGCCTGCAGTCCTAGACCAGCGCGCCGAGTCCGATCAGCGCCATCCCCAGGTAGAACAGCGACTCGCCGGCGATCAGCCCGCCGCCGACGAGCGAGGTGGTGGACATGTCCGCCGGGAGCTCGTCGGTCGCGGGGCGGTTCGCCGGTCCCGCGCGCCGTCCGAGCGTGTTCCAGATCGACGAGAGGATGCCGCCGGCGCCCCACCACAGCGCGGTGGGCAGCTCGACGAAGGTGCCGAAGGCGTAGGCGTAGGGGCTCGGGAGGAGGATCGCGTCCACCGTCCAGCTCACGGCGGGACCGGCGCCGGGGCGCTCGATGAACGCGCGGTACCGTGCGCTCCCCCGGACGAGCTTCCGGAGCACCTCGACCACGAGACCCAGGAAGAAGCCCACCTCGAGCGCGACGAGCTGATGGCGGGGAAGGTCGCCGATCCCGCGGATGGCGCCGACGAACTTGTAGGTCATCGCCGACTGCCACTGACCCACCTTCGCCTCGGGGTGATCGAAACTGTTCAACGCGAGCACCGGATAGGCGTGCATGAAGACGCGGGCCAGCACCACGCAGAGCACCGCGCCCATGCCGATGCCGAGGATCTGGTACCAGAACTGGACCCGGCGGTCGGTTCCCAGGCGCCAGCCGGTCGAGCGGTCCTGCTGCATGTCCACGCCCACCGAGCTGCAGATGAGCAGCACGGTCGCCGCGGTGAGCACCACTACCGGATTCCGGAGCCCCATCGCCGACATCAGGAGGACCGAGACCACGAAGGCGCTGGAGATGGGGTTCTGGTCGCTGACTCCGGTGGAGATGCCGTTCACGAAGACGAAGACGATGCTGAGCGCCAGGCCGAAGAGGACCCACCGCGCCGGCTGGTGCAGGAGGCCCGTGGTGACGAGCACCGTTGCCGCGGCCCAGAACAGAACCCAGAGGATCAGCATGCGGGTGGGAAAGCCGCCCCGATCGGGGGCCGCCCTGGCCTCCTCCCGGGCGCGCGCCCGCGCAACCGCCTGTCGGGCGATGAGCGACAGGTCGACGACCGCCGCCCCCACGATCCCGGCAAGGCCCACCAGGAAGCCGATCCGCCGGAAGGGCTCGTTCGCGCCCAGCCATCCGTTGGCCCGGAGCCAGGGCGTGACGAGCCAGCCGATGGCCGCGGCCACCGAGGCGTTGACCGAGATGCGCGAGCCGACGATCAGCCCCGCCCCGATGGTGGACATCGAGAGGCCGCTCGCGCCGAGCCACGCCACGCGGTCGATGAGCCATCCGAGCGCCGCGCCGATCCCCGCTCCGACGCCGAGGCTGCGCACCGAGCGCTTGAGGAGCGTCTTGTCGGTGAGCGCGCGGATGATGTTCGCGACGGCGTATCCGGACGGGTAGTCGAGCCCCATCCGGTCCACCAGCAGCGGCGTGTAGAGCATGCCCACGCCCACGCCGAACATCCCGACGCAGGTGATGAAGACCATCAGCTGCCAGGCCGGAGGCAGCTCCATGCCCAGCCACACCGCCGCCTGGATGAGCACCGCCATCGCGCCGAGCGAGCCGACCGAGGCCGCCATGGTCTGCATGTAGTTCGCGCCGTGACGGCCCTGGGCGCCGTAGGGATAGGTGACGACGCTCCCCAGGATGCCGGCGAGGATCTGCGCGGGGACGAAGACCCCGAGGGTGAAGTTCATGTACGCGGCGGCGACGCCACCGAGAGGCCCGAGGATGAGCAGGGCCACCGCGGCGAGCATCAGGTGGAAGGCCACCGTGCCCGGCCGGGGCAGCCAGCCGAATCGGACGTGCGTGTCGTCACCGCCGGAAAGCGGGGCGTCCATGAATTCTCCGGTCCCTCCTCGAGGCGGCACCTTTGCACAGTGCCGAGCGGTTCCGAGCACTTCCGCAGCCGTTTGACAGCGAGCCCGGCGCTCTGGCATCACGCGCGACCGCAGCTCCCCGGCCCCGAAGCTGCCGCGCTCGAAAGGAGGCCACGAAATGATGCGCCTCCCGAGCCTTCAGTCGACGAGGCATTGAACAAGTCGAGGTGAGCCGAACGTCGTCCGTCCGTCGCGGCGGGTGACGTTTCGCGGCGAGCGGACCGTGCTCGCGTGCGTTCGAGTCGCGCACGCCCCAGCCACGGCTTCGCCGTCTCGTCGCGCCCTTTCAACCCGAGGTCTGCCGCACGGCCGCGCCCGTCGCTGCTGCGCGCTGCACCTCCGCTGCGTCGTGCCTTCCCCGCGGGGAAGGGACGCGCCCGAGGTCCGACATGCTGAGTGGAGCAAAGCTGGAAGCCCTCCTCGGGAAGCTGAGGCGGGCGCTGGAAGAGAGGGAAGTGGAGGCCGCGGAGAAGCTCTTCCGCGAGGTGCTCGCCGAGGCACAGCGGCTCGGACTCGCTTCCGCCTACGCGCATTTCGTGCTGGCCGGTGCGCTGGACCGGTCTGGAAAGCTGGAGATGGCATTCGAGGAGATCAAGAAGGCAGTCGACGCGGACCCCCTCGCGCTCCCGGTGCGTCACGCGTTCGAGAGCGTGGCGGCACGGCTCCGCGCGGCCCTCGCCGATCCGGCCCGGGCGGCGGACGACGCGGACGTCCCGCGCCTCTACAAGCTGCTCGTGGACGCCGGGCAGGCGGACCTCGAGGCGCACCTCGCGATGGTGCGCTTCGCGGTGGCCACCGCGCAGCTCGACATGGCGCGGTCCCTGGCCGACGCGGTGACCACGCTCTTCCCGGCGGCGCGTGAGGCCTGGGAGACGCTGGCCCGGGTGGCCCGGGCGCAGGGCGACGTGGCTGCGGCAGCGAAGGCCGACGCCGAGCTCGCCGGGGCCGAGGTTCCGGTGCCGCTCTTCGGCGTGACTGGAAAGGCGGAAGCGTAAAGCGACAGGGCGGCGGGGCGCAGCGAAGCCCCGCCGCCCGACTGGCAGAGGCGCTGAACGACGATGAGCAAGCAGGACGACGTCCTCGTGAAGGTCCAGGCGGCGCAGAGCCTGTGTTCGGAAGATCCCGAGCGGGCCGAGGTGTGCCTCCGCTCGGCCCTGAAGGACGCCGACGCGCTCGGGCAGAGCTCGGCCACCCTGCACTTGCAGCTGGCGGAGCTCCTCTTTCGTCTGCGGCGGACCCGCCAGGCGCTGGCAGAGGTCAGCGAGGCGCTTGCGCTCGATCCGTTCAACCTCGTGGCGCTGAACCTGCGCCAGGTCCTGGGGAGGCGGTTGCGGTGACCGACCAGATCCTCCAGAAGATGCAGACGGCGCAGAAGCTCCGGTATCGGGACGCGGAGCTGGCGGAGGTCTTCGCGCGCTCGGCGCTCGAGGACGCGCAGGCGCTCGGGTGCGCGTCGGCCTCGCTGCACTTCCTGCTCGCGGACATCCTCGACGACCTGCGGAAAGATCTACAGGCCTTCGCCGAGGTGACCGAGGCGCTGCGGCTGGACCCGCTCCACCTGCGGGCCAGGGACCTGGCGGGCCGGCTCGCGACGCGACTGCGCCTTTCGCTCCGGTCCGCGCTGCGCTCGGCCGACGACCCGGCGATCCCGCGGATGTACGAGGTGCTGGCGAGGGGCGGAGAGACGACGTTCGCCTGTCATCTGACGATGATCCGCCATGCGCTCGCGACCGGCCGCATCGACCGGGCCTCGTCGCTGGCCGAGGCGGTGGTCGCGCTCTACCCGCGCGAGGAGAAGGCGTGGATGACGCTCGCGGAGGTCTCGCGCGCCGCGGGGAACGAGGCACGGGCCTGCGAGGCCGAGTTCCAGCTCGGCGTCCTCGGGCTCTCGCCGGTGCTTCCGGGAGCGGTCTGGGTGAAGGCCTAGAGAACCACCTGCTCCCGGTGCTCTCCGAACACGTCGCGGAGGGCATCGGAGATCTCCCCCAGCGTCGCCAGGGACTTCACCGCGTCGAGGATCAACGCTACTAGATTTTGCCGGGGGTCCTTCGCGGCGGTCCGGAGCGCATCGAGGCGGCGCTGCACCGAGGCTCCGTCCCGATCCCTTCGCAGCGTCGCGAGCCTCCTGGCCTGGGCCTTCTCCACAGTCTCGTTGACCCGGAGCAGGCCTTCCGGCGGCGGCTCGTCCTCGCGGAACTCGTTCAGCCCGACCACCACCGACTCGCGCGTCTCGAGCGCGCGCTGCGCCCGGTACGCCGCGTCCTGGATCTCCTGCTGCGGGTAGCCCTGGGCGATCGCCTCGACCATCCCGCCGATGGTGTCGATCTTCTGGAGGTAGGCCTCGGCACGGGCCTCCAGCTCGTCGGTGAGCCGCTCCAGCGTGTAGCTGCCCCCGAGCGGATCGACCACGTCTGCCACCCCGGTCTCGTTGGCGATGATCTGCTGCGTCCGGAGCGCGAGCTTCGCCGCCGCCTCGGAGGGGAGCGCCAGCGCCTCGTCCTTGCTGTTGGTGTGCAGGGACTGCGCGCCTCCGAGCACCGCGGCCATCGCCTGCAGCGCCACCCGGACCACGTTGTTCTCCGGCTGCTGCGCGGTGAGCGTCGAACCGGCGGTCTGCGCGTGGAACCGCAGCATCTGGCTCCGCGGGTCCTTCGCTCGGAACCGCTCCTTCATCACCCGGCCCCAGAGTCTGCGGGCGGCGCGGAACTTGGCGATCTCCTCGATGAAGTTGTTGTGGACGTTGAAGAAGAACGACAGCCGGCCGGCGAACGCGTCGACCTCGAGCCCGGCGCCGCGAGCCGCGTCCACGTAGGCGATGCCGTTCCCCAGGGTGAAGGCGATCTCCTGTGCCGCCGTCGAGCCCGCCTCACGGATGTGGTACCCGCTGATGCTGATCGGGTTCCACCGCGGCACCTTCTGGGCGCAGAAGGCGAAGACGTCGGTCACCAGCCGCAGCGACTCCTTTGGCGGGTACACATAGGTGCCCCGGGCGATGTACTCCTTCAGGATGTCGTTCTGGACCGTGCCCGAGAGCTTCTCCAGCGGCACGCCCTGCTGCTCGCCGACCGCCGCGTAGAGCGACAGGAGGATCGCCGCGGTCGAGTTGATGGTCATCGAGGTCGAGACCTCGCCGAGGGGAATCCCCTTCAGCAGCACCTCCATGTCCCGGAGCGAGCTGATCGACACCCCGACCTTGCCCACCTCGCCGCGCGCCCGCGGGTGGTCCGCGTCCCGCCCCATCTGGGTGGGGAGATCGAACGCGACGGAGAGCCCGGTCTGCCCCGACTTGAGGAGGTAGTGGTAGCGGGCGTTCGCGTCCTCGGCGCTGCCGAAGCCGGCGTACTGGCGCATCGTCCAGTACCGGCCGCGGTACATCGTGGGCTGGATGCCTCTGGTAAACGGGGCCTCGCCGGGGAAGCCCAGCTTTCGAAGGTAGTCCGCGTCGGGGTTCGGCGGCGTGTCCACCGGCCCGAGCTCGATGTCGCTCGTGGTGCGGAAGACGTCCTTCCGCTCGGGAGACTTCGCCCGGGCCTTCGCCCAGATCTGATCGAGCCAGCGTCGGCGCTCGTCGGCCATGACCTACTCCACGGTGAGCAGCTTGGCGTTGGCTTCCACCGCGCTGCCCTCCTTCGCGAACACCTCGCCCACGGTACCCGCCTTGGGGCTCTTCAGCTCGTTCTCCATCTTCATCGCCTCGACCACCACCAGCGCCTGCCCCTCGGTGACTTGCTCTCCGGGAGCCACCAGGACACGGACCACCTTGCCCGGCATCGGCGCGGTGACCATCACCTTCCCGCTCACGCTGAACCCGGCGGCGCCGGCGCGCAAGCGCAGGGCTCGCTCGTCCGCCACGTCGATGGTCACCACCTCGGAGCCGACCAGGACCTCGACCTCGTCTCCCGACTCGTCGAGCTCCACGTCGTACGAGCGCCCGTCCACCAGGAGCGAGACCGCCCCGTGCTCCAGCACCTGCGCGTCCACGGTGTGGCTCGTGCCGCCCAGGCGGAGGAGATACTTGCCCTCGCCGAGGTCCTCGATGTCCACGGGAACCGAGTCCTTCGCGCCCCGGATGTGGGTGACGTACCGCTTGGCCCCGTTCACCGGCGACTCCCCCGTGCGCGCATTCGCCAGGGCGACGGGCCGGCGGCCTTTCCGGACACCGGGGTCAGCGTCCGGCGCCTTCGCGCGTCGCGCTGGTAGGCGTCCACCACCGCGGCGATGAGCGCCGCTTCCTGAAGCGCAGGGTCCTGGCGCCCGAGGAGGGCCGCGTGGTTCCGGGGCAGGAAGCCGGTGTCGTAGTTCCCGCCGACGAACTCGGGGTGGGCGAGGATGGCGCGGAGGTACCGGATGTTCGTGGTGATGCCCTTCACGACGTACTCGGAGAGCGCTCGCCGTGCGCGGGCGATGGCCTCTGGCCGGGAAGGCGCCCAGACCGAGAGCTTGGAGATCATCGGGTCGTAGACCGTGGGCACGGTGTAGCCCGGGTACACTCCCGAGTCGTCGCGAACGTTGGGACCCGCGGGAACTCGCAGATAGGTGATGCGGCCCGGGCTCGGCATGAAGTTCTGCGCCGGGTCCTCGGCGTAGACGCGGACCTCGATGCTGTGCCCGCGCGGCGGCTCGGTGCGGAAGCCCAGCGTCTCGCCGCGCGCCACGCGGATCTGCCAGGATACGAGATCTAGGCCGGTGACCCACTCGGTCACCGGGTGCTCCACCTGGAGCCGGGTGTTCATCTCCAGGAAGTAGAAGTTCCGGTGCCGGTCGACGAGGAACTCCACCGTCCCCGCTCCGACGTAGCCCACCGCCTTCGCCGCGCGGACCGCCACCTCACCCATCGCCGAGCGCATCTCGGGGGTGAGGATCGGTGAGGGCGTCTCCTCGACGACCTTCTGGTGGCGCCGCTGCGCCGAGCACTCGCGCTCGTTGAGGTGAACGGTGTTCCCCGCCTGGTCGGCGAACACCTGGATCTCCACGTGGTGTGGCTCCTCCAGGTACTTCTCCAGATAGACGGCGTCGTTGCCGAAGGCGTTGAGGGCCTCGCTCTGAGCGGCGCGCCAGGCCGAGTCGAACTCCGCCAGCCGCTCGACCCGCCGCATTCCCTTGCCGCCGCCGCCGCCCGCGGCCTTCAACATCACCGGGAAGCCGACCTTCTCGGCGTAGGCGCGGGCCTCGGTGACCGAGGGAAACGGTGCGGTGCTCCCCGGCACGACCGGCACGCCGGCCTTCTCCATGTTGGCCCGGGCGCGGGTCTTCTCGCCCATCGCGTCCATCGCCGCGGCGGGAGGGCCGATGAAGACGATGCCCTTCGCCTCGCACGCCCGGACGAAGGCGGCGTTCTCGCTGAGGAAGCCGTAACCGGGGTGGATCGCATCCGCGCCGGAGGCCTTCGCCGCGTCGAGCACACGGTCGAACGAGAGGTAGGACTCGCGAGAGGGGGGCGGGCCGATGCGGAAGGCCTCGTCCGCCATCCGCACGTGGAGGGCGGTGCGGTCCGCGTCCGAATAAACCGCGACGGTGGGAATGCCGAGCTCGCGGCAGGTGCGGATGATCCGCACGGCGATCTCTCCGCGGTTGGCGATCAGGACTTTCCGGAGGGGTCTGGTTCCCTGGGCCACCCTGCTCGCTTAGCACGGGCGAGCGAGCGTGGGCGTCCTCCGCCGGGGTCCCTGGCGTGCAGGGCCGGCCCTACCTTTCCCGAGGCACGGTGAACGTCGGGAGAAGGCCACGGTCATGAAACGAACTGCATGGCGATGGGTGGGGACGGGAGTCCTGGCGTGCGCCGCGACGCTCTGGCCGGTCACGGCGGTGGCGCAGACGTCCGGCAGCACCGGCTCGGGTCCGGTCGGTGGAAACGCGGGCGCTCCGATGGGCACGGGGACCGCGGGGACGAGCACGCCCGGAACGGGCAGCGGGTCCGCGGGTTCGCTCGGGCCCGGGACGGGCACGGCACGTGACAGCACCGGCGCGTACTCCGGCACGGGTGGCGCGGGCACGACGACCGGCAGCGACGGA
>Ga0081540_1000638_pt1 | contig 33311 bp, 31 predicted proteins | sample TabmetS2T1R1_FD_71024 | JGI IMG/M metagenome (GOLD analysis project Ga0081540, IMG submission 71024) | Tabebuia heterophylla rhizosphere microbial communities from the University of Puerto Rico - S2T1R1 | ecosystem: Host-associated > Plants > Roots > Rhizosphere ...
GCAACGCAGCGTCCCTCATGTCGGGGCAACCGTGTAACTGAGTGATTTTGCGCGTGCTGCTGGCCCTTGGCAGACGGACCTTAGGCTTTCGCTGATATCGGCTTCTGGCCCAAAGCCGACATGGCAGATCGGCTCACCGATGTCCGCTTCGGAGGGCAGAGCAGACATAGTCTGACTGGCCGGGAACGTCTGCAAATGACCCATAGCAGTCATGAAGACACATAATCCGCCCCGGGTGTTCCCTTCTGGCCTTTCGTCCGGAGAATCGGCCGGGCACGTCAGGCTTTAAGACCGGCGTCGCGCTCACATCGACGCGCGCGCAATCTCAGGCGACCGGCATCCGTATCGCGCGCAATTGGCGAACGCTCCAACAAGCGCGCAGCTACCTGAGATCCTCAAACCTAGCCAGAGCCAACCGTTGTATAACGGCAAAGACCATTGCGGCCGAAACACCGAACATGAGCACTCCATTCGTCGCCTCCAACGGTCCCAGCAACCGCCACGACGGGGTCAGGAGCACATCCCCATAACCCAGTGTCGTGTAGTTGACCGCTGAGCAGTAGTAGGCGGTTCCGATCTCTTGAAATTCCCCGCAGAGGACGAGCACCGCTGCCCATAAAGCGATCTCGATCAGATGCGCTACGAGCGCGAACGATATCACCTGCGCGGCGATTGCAAGATCGATCAAGGCGCCTGAGCCTGTGCGCCCGCGTTTCCTCTCGTAGCGAAAGAGGTTTACCGTCGCGGCCAAAGCGAGCGCATGGACGAAAATCGTACATACGACCGCGCTCAAGCCAACCACTGACGGAAGCAGAATGGCGAATTGATAATTTTGCGTCATCTCTCCACCATTAGCACCCTGACCCATCACGGTTCAGGATGCGCGTTGGATCGAGACGAATAACGTTCGGACCGCCATCAGTGGGTCGCCTTACGGACCGTTCAAGCGGTAGCAGATTATACGACAACCGAATCATGCCGGCGTCCTATTGTGATCTGTAGGGCTGACTAAGGCGGTGCGAGGCCTCAAGGTCGGCACGTTGGTGCAGTGGCCAGGCAAACTGCTCGCAGTCGCCGACGAGGTGATCGAGAGTGCATCGATCGCTGCAAGCGCTTCGTCGTCCGATTCCAATCGGTGCCGCACCAGGTCCGCGACAGTAGTCATGATGAGGCCGTGCCCCCTGCAAAACCGGATGAGGTCAGGCACGCGAGCCATGGTGCCGTTGTCGTTGACAATCTCGCAGATCACGCCGGCCGGGCATAACCCTGCGAGCCGGGCGAGATCGACCGATGCCTCCGTGTGACCTCGGCGCTCCAGAACTCCGCCGGCGCGGGCACGAAGCGGGAAAACATGTCCCGGTCGAGCGAGGTCTTCCGGATAACTGTTTGCATCAATGGCGACCTTGATCGTTTGCGCCCGATCGTGGGCCGAGATGCCGGTTGTTACGCCGTGACCCTTCGCATCAATGGAGACCGTAAATGCTGTTCCGGTTAAGGCGGTGTTGTCCGACGCCATCTGGGCAAGTTCCAACTCGTCGAGCCTCTCGCCGGTCATGGCCAGGCAGATTAGGCCCCTTCCGTGGATTGCCATGAAGTTGATGGCCTCCGGTGTGATCATTTCCGCCGCCATCACCAAGTCGCCTTCGTTCTCTCGATCTTCATCATCGACCACGACGATCATGCGTCCCGCGCGTAATTCACGAATGGCGGTATCGATGCTCGCGAACTCAAACTGATCCCGAGAAAGGGCACGGCCTATTTCGGTGTGACGGTCCGGCCCATCCGAGCGTGCGTGTTCTGCACACTCGATGCTGTCGCGCTGTCCAAGGCTTAGTGTGTGCCCCATTCTTTCTTTCTTTGTCCGCAGGTAACCAAGGGAGTGAGAGTTTGGCGCCGCTTCGCAGGGAAGCTGCGCGACGACCTCGACGCCAGCGTCAAACAGAGCGCGATACTTGCCGGGATTGTTCGATAGAAGACGAACTCGATCGATGCCAAGGTGATGCAAGATCGCGGCTGGCAAGCCGAAATCTCTGCAATCGGCCGCGAACCCCAGTGCATGATTTGCGTCGATCGTGTCGAGGCCCGCGTCCTGTAGCTCGTAAGCCTGCAGCTTCGCCGTCAGGCCGATGCCACGGCCCTCCTGATGTTCATAGATCACCAGCCCGCGGCCTTCCTTGGAAATGGCGCGCATGGCCATCTCGAGCTGGTCGTTGCAATCACAGCGCAGCGAGCCGAGCACCTCGCCGGTGAAGCACTGCGAATGGATTCGCAGCAGCGGAGCCTGTGTGAGATCGCCCGGGAGATCACCCAGGACAATTGCGAGCGCGGTTTCGGCCCGTCGGCTGCCGTTCGCGATATTACGCTCGAAACCCAGGACGTGAAACTTCCCCCACTTCGTTGGCATCCGGGCGGAGGAAACGCGTCGCACCGTCCAGGCTTGTGCGGTTTGTGCCATGATCGTCCTCACGCCTACTTTACGGAAGCTCCGTGTTAACGACACGCTCGACGTTCATCACGTCCAGCGTGTCGTCTGTGGACCCTAACGGTAGGTTACCTGAACATGCATTCCACGGCCTGTTTCCCGACCTTCGGATCGAGCAGCCCGTGATAGATCGGCGGGATTTGACGCTCGACGCCGAACAGGTTGTAGACTGCCTCCATGCCAGTATGCACCGAGTACTCGACGGTGAAGACAATGTCCTCGGGCATCTCGACAAATTGGCCGAGGAAACCGAAGTTTGCGGCCCGGTTAGGCACCACCTTCGGCCGGTCACCCGGGGTGCGGCAGGCAAAGAGCGCGGAGGCGTAGGGCATCATCACAGTGGTCACTTCGGTCGTGGCCAGCACCTCGTCCTTGATGTCCTCAAAGCCCATCTGATGGATGAGCTCGGTCAGGATTTCCGTACCTGTCGCTTCGCTCATCTTCTTTTTGACGTAGTCACCGATGCCGTCGATCTCGAAGCCGTAGGCCCAAGTCGTGGTCCAGCCTTGGGGCAGGTCCGGGAAGTGCGGCTGGTGGGCAGTATCGATCGACAGGTGCCAGCCCGAATTGACCCAGGTCACCAAGCCGCCGGATCCGATCTCGTTTCCGGTGTATTCGGCCATTCGATCGAGCAGAAGGGACGACCGGCAGGTGAGGGTGAAGGACTCCCACTTGTGCTCGTCGACGTTGCCGCAGAAGGCAATTGGGTTGCCGAAATCCTTGGCCTTGAGGGCCAGGTTCTCCCACAACGTCCAACTGCCGTCGCGGCGGTCGCGGATCAACTCCGGCACGGTGTCGTTGCCGCCATAGGTGGTGTCGGCCGTGATGGAACCCAGGGTAAAGACGACGTAATCATTGGCGCCGAGCTTGATGACGTCCTTGCCCTTGCGGGTCTGCACGTACAACTGCGTGGCGCGGCGTGGGCCGGGATTCGCCCCCGACGCGTTCTCGAAATCTGCATCGAGCACTTTCACGCCGAAGCGCACATCGACGCCCTGCGCGAGCAGCCAGCGCTGCAGCGGCACGATCATCGAATCGTACTGATTGTACTTGGTATGTCGGGTCCCGCCGAGCGTGTTAATGCGACTGAACTCTTGAACGAGGCGGACGTAGTAGCGCCTAAGCTCGGCAGCCGAGTGCCACTTCTGGAACGCGAAGGTAGTTCTCCACATGTTCCAAAAGTTGGTTTTAAAGAAATCCTCGTCGTACATGTCCTCGATGCGCCGCGCGCCGAGACTGGATTCGGACGTTGCCAGTAGCCGCGTCATTGCAACGCGAGAGCTAAGATCGAAGCCGAATTTGGAGCTATCGATGATCTTGTGCTGGTCGCCGATCAACCTTGCTCGGGCGTGAATCGGCCACTTCTTGTTGAACTCCCGAGTCTCCTGAAGAACGCTGATGGAAGGATCCTCGAGCGAGGGGATCGAGTCACACAGATCCCAGGTGCATTGGTTGAGCTCGTCTGTCAACATACGGGCACCGCGCGTGACCCACGCACGCTTGTTGTTCGGCGTGCGTCCGCCATCGAGACTGCCGCCTTCGATGCCAAGCATCTCCAGGATATGGACCTGGTTCGCGGGCACCCGGGCATCCCGGATCGCGAATGCGGCCGCGGCCATGCCGGCGATGCCTCCGCCGACGATCCACAAGTGATCTTTGCTGCGGTCGGCGGGCACCCGAGTCCCGTCGACCAAGCTCTGCTTGACGAAGCCCATCGCATTTCTCCTCGTATCTCGCCATCGCAATGGCGGTTGGTGAAGTGACGAGCAAACACGTAGTCCGCGTCGAAAAAAATCGCTAGCTCGGTCGTGCTTCGATCGGAACGCGTTTGCGCCGATCTTCAGGCCTAGCGATCAACGCCAAACAGCTGAGTGCTCGACTGTCAGATGGAGCAGATACGAATACTCGCGTGGCCGCGCACTGCAGCTTGGAGGATGTCATTGGAGAACAGGCGTCTTGCCGAAGCGTGGCTTTGTCGTTGCGACCGGCTGCCCTCGAACCTATCGTCAGCGGCATCGTTCGCCGAGAACTCCGAGTTGTTCTTGGTGTTCCGGAGCTTGTCGAGCAGGAAGTCGATGGCATCCATGGTGCCCATCGGATTAAGGATCCGGCGCAGCACGTACATTTCTTCGGCAGCGGGTGCCGGAGCGCGAGATGTCGATCGCCGGGAAGGTCCGCTTGTCCGAAACCTTGCGGTCGAGGATCAGTTCGGAGTTAGCGGTGCCCATTGAACTCTTCGAAGATCAAGACAAGTGCGGCCCGCCGCATTTTCACGAAGGAAGGATAGAGGTCGGCTTTTAGCGGCTTTTTAATGAGGCCGGCAATCCGTCGCGATCAGTGGCGCTCTCGCCCGCGATCGAAACCCTGTTACCCTCGCGCATCAACCATCGATAGCTGCTCGGCGTGACTCCGAAATGCTGCCGGAACCGGCGCGTGAAATGACTTTGATCCGAGAATCCTAAGGTTTGCGCAATTGCCGAAAGGGGCAGATCCGTCCCAGCCAAAAGCTCCAGTGCACGCTGCACGCGACGTCGCACCAGATAATCGTGCGGGGACACACCTTCCGATCGCCTGAACGCGCGTGCAAAGTGCGAGGTCGACAAGCCCGCAATACCGGCGAGGACCTGAAGGCTAACGTTCTTATCCAGATTGGCCTCGATGTATTCGCATACGCGTCGGAGTACGCGGGGTGGCAAGCCACGGCGAAACTGCGGGCACAATTGTGCGAATGCGGCGTTAGCGGATCTACCCGCTTCGATTCCGAGAATCCCAGGCAATGTCTGTTGCGGCGCGCGTTGGGAGACGCCAAAATTCACCGCTAAGGGAATAGTCATGGTTCTCTCCTAGTGGTTACAACCTGTGTTTCGTGAGTCGACAGCCAGACGGACACACACAAGCAACTCTTCGTCAGCGTAGGGCTTGGCCAGATAGCAGGTCACGCCGGCCTGCAACGCACGGCCCCGGTCCCTGTCATCGGGAAAAGCGGTGATCAGGATGGTCGGAACTCTATTTTTGGTTGTGACCAAATGGTTGTGAAGCTCCAGTCCATTCATTCCTGGCATACGCATGTCGGCGATCAAGCAAGACGCCTTGGAAACGCAGCCGGATTTCAGAAAATCTTCCGGGCCCGGAAATGCCTTCGCGACGAAGCCCATCGATCTAACAAGGTCCATCGTTCCTTCTCGAACTGATTCGTCGTCATCTACGATTGCGATCAAAGGTTTCTTCGGCATTTTCGCCTCCGTATTGTGACTTAGACTAGCGGCGCGCAGCCGGGGGAAGCCATTGCGCACAGGTGTGATCGGCACCTCAATGCGTAAGGCTCCCTTGTACGATCGGGGAATCGGGGCAAACACCAGGACTAGACGACTAGTGCTTTGGTTAAGGCGCAAGCGGACTGATCGTTCAGGACTTTTCGTGGGAAATCCCGAGTTTGTCGGCCATTCGCACCAGATCGACGAGAGACTTCGCGCGCATCTTTCGCATGATTTGGCTGCGATGGACCTTCACCGTCATCTCGCTCAACTCGAGTTGACCAGCAATCTGCTTGTTCAGGCGTCCTGTGACGACGAGTGGCAAGACTTCTCGTTCGCGCGGCGTCAAGGAATTGAAGCGCTCACGCAGCTCGGCAACAAGATTGTCTTGCTCACGTCGAACACGATCGCGCGCGATGCCCGCGTGAACGGCATCGAGCAATTCCTGCTCGTGCACGGGTTTGGTCAGAAACTCAATGGCGCCGGATTTGATCGCCTTCACCGACATCGAAATATCGCCGTGACCGCTGAGGAATATAACGGGGAGTTGGATGCTGGATTCCGTCAGGGTGCGCTGGAATTCCAGTCCACTCGGTCCCGGCAATCTGACGTCGAGCACGATGCAGCCGGGCGCATTGGGACGCGTGCTCTGAAGAAAATCTACCGTTGATGCAAACGACTGCACCCCCAAGCCAACGGAGCGAAGGAGATCTCCGACGCCCTCACGCACTGACACATCATCGTCGATGACAAACACGATCGGTTGTTCCTCTCTAGCAGTCATGGCCATGCTCGCTGTCAGTCGGCAGTGTAAACTGGAAAATGGCACCCTGAGGTGCATTGGGCATTGCCCAAAGCCGGCCGCCGTGGGCCTGGATAATTGTTCGGCTGACCGCGAGTCCGATCCCCATGCCGTTTTCCTTGGTAGTGTAGAAGGCCTCAAATAGTCGGTCCGGCGCCGTTTCGTCGAACCCGGGGCCTGAATCTCGAACTGAAACGAGCACACCATTCGGCACATCTTTCACCGAGAGAACGGACAGCCTTCGCTGTATCCGGCTGATTCCGCTCATGGCTTCGATCGCGTTCATTATGAGGTTCAGGATGACTTGCTGCAATTGGACCCGATCTCCCCAGACGAGCGGCAAATCGTTCGAAAGTTCAGTGTGCGGCGAAATGTCATTTCGGTGAATTTCGGTTCGGAGCAGCGCGAGGACCTCCATGATCGCGTCGTTAATGTTCAAAGGGTCTCTCTGCGGCTTAGTTTTCCTGATCATGGCGCGTATCCGCCCGATGACCTCGCCGGCTCGGTTTCCGTCACGGATCATGCGTTCGATGGATCTCCGCGCCGCCTCCAGATCAGGCGCTTCACCGGCGAGCCAGCGCAAACAGGCATTGCCGCTGCTCACCAGTCCGGTGAGCGGTTGGTTCACTTCGTGAGCAATCGCGGCGGTCAACTCGCCGAGCGTCGTCACGCGTGCGACGCGCGCGAATTCCATCCGCGCCTGCTGCAGTTCCGCTTCCGCTCGCTTGGTCGCAGTAATGTCGCGCGCGATCTTCGATGCCCCCACCACCTTTCCCAATCTGCTGATTAGGGGCGAAACGGTCAGCGAAATGTCGACGCGGCGGCCGTCCTTGGCAATACGAACGGTCTCGTAATGCTGAAGCCGCTCGCCCCGCGTCAGCCGTGTCAGAATCTGCCGTTCTTCTTCGTGCAGCTCCGGCGGAATGATGCGTGTGATCGGCTGGCCGATCATCTCGCTTGCCGCATAGCCGAAGATACTCGTGGCGCTGGCATTCCACGAGGTGACTTTTCCATCGAGCGTCTTGGTGATAATCGCATCGTCCGACGACGAAACGATGGCCGCGAGTCGAGACGACTCCAGTTCGTCCAGATCCCGACCCGTTATATCTTCGCTTGCGATCAAGACGATCGGCTGGTTCTCCGACCATGGAATCCCTTTACCGTACTCACGGATTCGGAGCACCATTCCGTCCTTGCGGACTTTTCTGACTTCCCAGCTGTTCGATCGGCCGGGTGTGTCCAAGCACGCGGACATGTTTTTCCTGGCGAACTCTCTGTCCTCTTGCAACACAAGATCCAGCGCGGAGTGCCCGACCAATTCGCTGGCCTTATAGCCGAGTTGCGAAGCACCTAAGGCGTTGACTGATAGAACGGTGGTGCTGGTCGCTTCGACCAAGAAGTACATAGCCGGACTATGCTCGAAGACCTGCCGCCATTGCTCTTCGCTCGGCCGCGGTGCCTCTGCGGCGCCCTTCTTGCTTTCGATATCGGCGTTATCTCGGTTCATTTGCAGTGCCACAATGCCTGCCGCTTCCAAAAGCTCCATCTGACTCGAGATTACCGTGAGTCAAAACAGTCCGCGTCGCCGTTGGCACGAAATTCCCCGACTGGCGGTTGCCATATAGTCCACGCCGCCGATTTCGACGCCGGATTGGTCTCACTTCAGGCCGCCCATGCGCTCACAACAATGTAACTCAGACCACAATCTCTGGCTCGGTCGATCGCGTAGCTTTGCTGTTGCGCAACGAGTATCAGAGCCCGAAAGTCAAAGCCGCTGTTCCAACCGGGACGGCACAAACCGCTCACCGTAAGACACGATAGCAACTTCCCCGAGGCAGCAAGCAACTCTCCAACGAGATCTGCTAGAAGGAGACATTCGCCCGCAAGCTTTCTCGTACCATATTGTCCTGCTCCTGTCCTCATGAAATGGGAAATCCGCCGACAACAAGCGGATTGACGCCGTAGACGGCCAGCCGCCGTGTAGAGCAGGGGCTTCTCGACCAGAGCAGGCAGGATGCGCGCCACTGCGGGGTTGTCGACGACAGCGCCGGGGTGAACGGCGTGCACCGGCACTAATGCCAGTTCTGCCGCCAGGGTTTTGACGATGCCCTGGTCACTCTGTGCAGGGCGGCCTGCCGTAGCCCGCGAGTGCCCGCAGCCTGTAGACCAGTTACTATAAGACGTCGTTTACTGATCACACAGGCGCTGGCCGTCGATAGGCGTTGCGCGCGCCAATTCAATACTCCGAAACCTAACAGCATCAGGAACGAGTCGCTGTCACGATCAAGCTTGGATTGGAACGCTCTTGCGCAGAAGGTGCTCGGCCTCAACCTATCCCCGACACTGCTCGCCCGTGCCGACGAGGTAATCGAGTGAGATTGTCTCCTTTTGGCGCAAAGCAGTCTTAGCTCCTTGAGCCGCTGCCGTCCGTCATCGAAGGTAAAGCGGGCGTGGTGCAGGGGCAGCCTTCACGAAGCTAACGTGACACTTAGGCGTCCGACGTCCGTCAAATGAGACGCAAGAACTTTCAACGCCCAAGTCGTGATCAGCCTTGCACCGGCAGGGGCGCAGCTGCTCTGAGGAACTCGACGGGCTGAAGGTGGTAGAAGAAGAGAAGGTCTCGAGAAGACCGTGGAGTCCATGATCAATCTCGACGCTGCCGCGCCAGCGGACTCGCAACAGCTAACGCGCTTTAACAAAGTTTAGCCTGCAATGTCCGACCGTCAGTGCAAACGTTATAGCGTATCAAGTGAGCGCCACAGACCTTCGTATAGCTCCGTGACCCCTTTGGATGCCTGACATTTACCTACGTTCAATTGAGCCGCTCATCTCGAGCGTCCTAGGCTGCATGCGTTGGAAAAGCGCACGGACTCATCGCGTGCGACAGTGAAGAAGGAATGATCGAGGAACAGCTACGACAAAGCCGAGAGGAGACCACAATGCCCAACCACACCGAAAGTCTTAGACATGGCAAAGCCGCGCGATGCGCAGTCTGTGACGGCAAATTTGGTCTGATCCGACACTACTCGTGGCGAACTCCTCTTTGTTCAAAGAGGTGCGTCGATCGCTTCAGAGCTCGCCGGGAAAGTGACGGCAATTGGCTGTCCTGGCTCCAAGTCGCCCCGGACCAGTTGCCTGAGAACGGCGCGAGGGCTCTATGACGTTCCAGATCTCACAGCGAGGCAAGGAATATTTGGGAACAGCGCGGACGTTGCTCCGCGCCGCCCAAACCATGACCGACCATGCGATTGCAGGTCAGCTCAAGGCCCTTGCCGACGACTACGAGCGGCGAGCCGAGAAAGCTTCGCAAGTTGATGCGGCTAAAGCATTGGCTCGCTCGGCTGCCAACGCGCAGAGCGAGTGGTGTGCATAACCTGACGGCAGGTACATTGCGCAGCGATTAGGGCCGGCCGCGGCGCCTAGCAGGTTCGGAGCGAATATGGGTGACGTCATTCGATTTATCCCGCGGTCTGAGCGCGAGCGAACCCGCCTCATTCGAGAGGCGCGCGCGGTGCATGACAGCGCCTTTCCTCCGGCTGATCCGGTCAGCGAGCAGCGGGACAAGGCACCCGTAGGTCATACGGTCAGCAGAGCCAATGCCCATCGCAGCGACGGGAGTGTTATGTCGTGATCAAGATCATCGCCGTGCTCTGCAGTCTCTTGTCTCCGGCAAATTGCTACGAGCAGACCGTTACCACCTCGGACTTCGCCGACGTCTCGATGCAGTCCTGTCTCATGGGCGCGCCGCAGCTCGCCGAGTGGATGAAACAGCATCCTGCCGAGCGCCTGGCGGCGTGGCGCTGCGTAATCGGCAAACACGATGGCAGGGGAGCTTAGGACGCAAGCGGATTTGGAGTAAAGGCGATGCGTTCAGCCTTGGGCCGTTGTTCAATCTGTGTGCTTTTGCGGACGCAGCAACGATGCCTCCAAGCCGCCTGCGGTACAAATACGCGCGCAGTGCTTCGCGATCCTCGTCCGCGTGTTCAACTAGGAGCGCGTCATGATCGTCTGCTCCTGCAATTGGCTCAGCGACACCCAGGTTAAATCCGCCGTTGCGAGTGGCGCGACGCGTCCGCGAATAGGCTGTGTCTATGCCTCGCTCGGCTGCACGGCGCAATGCGGCCGCTGCGTCCGCAAGATCAAAGTCATTCTTGAGGAGATCAATCGACGCGGATGAATCTGAAGGGAAGCACAGACGGAGCTCGACTGGGTCGCCGTCGACCCATTGGAACACCGAGCATGCCCACATTCACATCCTCGTGCGCGGCCGCGCTGACGACGGCTCCGATCTTGTAATTAGCCGCGACCACATCGGATCCGGCTTGCAGACGCGCGCGGGTGACATCGTGACCCGAGAGCTCGGCCCGCGATCAGAGCTAGAGATAGGGCGACTTAACGGTGCATCAGACTCGGCAATTTGAGCAAGAACCAATTATTGCGGAAGCGGCAGGGAGCGTAAAACAAAAGGCGGCGCCTCTCGGGTCATTCGCTGTTGCCCATATTCGTCCCTTGTGGCCTTCCACGATCGAGCGACAGATCGACAGTCCCATCCCCATGCCGCCCGGCTTCGTTGTATAGAATGGATCGAAGAGACGCTTGAGGTCTTCCGAGGCTATGCCCGGGCCTGAATCACATACAGAAACGAGGACTTCGTCTGCACCGTTTGTCGATGTGCTGATCGACAACTCACGTCCGGAGTCGCTGCGATCAGTCAACGCCTGGACCGCGTTGACGACGAGGTTAAGTATCACCTGCTGCAGCTGAGTCCGGTCGGCTTGAATGACAGGCAAGTCCTCCGCAAGGTGTATTTGTGTCGAGATGCCATTCTTCATCACTTCACCGCGCGTAAGCTCAATCACCTCGGCGATCACTCCATTAATATCTAGTCGCTCCATCTTCGGCGCCGTCTTTTGGAAGAGGTCGCGCAGCCGGCCAACGACGCTGCTTGCGCGAATGCCGTCCTTGACGATGCGTGCGAGCACCTCACGTACCTCGTTCAACTGCGGTGGCTGACGGTCCAGCCAGCGCAGCCCCGCCTGCGCGTTGGCGATCGTCGCGCCGACAGGGTGATTGACCTCATGGGCGATCGACGCCGTGAGCTGCCCCATCGTCGCAACACGATTCGCGTGCGCGAGCTCCATTTGCACCTCGTGATAGCGCCGCTCGCTCTCAAGCGCTTTGGCCTCTGCCTGCTTGCGTTCGGTCAAATCCAGCAAGAAGGCAACACCCTGTTCGGTTTGCTCGAAGATCGCCGAGCCGATCAGAACGGGCACGCGGCTGCCATCCTTGCGGAAATATTCCTTCTCGTAGGGCCGGGCAATGCCAGTCGTCTTCACCTCTTCGACGATAGTTGCGACCTGGTCGCGCCATTCCGAAGGCGTCAGATCCGTCCAACGCATGCCACCGGAGAGGAGGTCCTCGCGGTCATATCCGACCATGCGGAGAAAGATGTCATTCGCCTCGAGAATTCGGCCTTCAAGATCCCAGATAAAGATACCGATGATGTTGGCATCGACGAGACGCCGGATCTTTGCCTCCCTCTCCTGAAGATCGCCGTACAGCCGCGAATTCTCGATAGAGATTGCTGCCTGCGACGCCAGCAGTTTCAGCGCCGCCATCCGGGCCGGAGCGAAGACGTTCGGAGTGAGATTGTTCTCAAGATAGAGCGCCCCGATAAGCTTGGCCTGTATGATCAAGGGCACGCAGAGGACGGATCGCGTGCGGCGGTTGCTGATGTAGGGGTCGCTTTGCCATGCCGACGGCTGTGCCGCGGCATCCCCCAGAAGAACGCTCTCGTGGGTGCGCAGGACGTAGTGCAGTGCCGTCTCCGGCAGCAGATTCGCGGTCACGGGTTGGTCACTCAGCTTCACAAGGATCGTCTCCCCGCTACTGGTGGCCTCCGCCTCAATTCGAAGCTCGGCCTCGCGCTTGAGGATCAGCAGACCCCGTTCGGCTCCGGCCTGCTCGATGGCGGTTCGCATCAGCGACTCGAGCAGCTTCTCCAGCACTATCTCGCCCGAGACGGCCTGCGACACCTTGATTACGGTCGCGAGGTCGAGGTGCTCGACGGGTGCCGCGATCGTGCTCGTCGAGACGGGCAGAGACTCTTCCGTTCTTAGGCGCGGATGCATCGTATCGAGTTGCTGCACCTTGCCGTCAGCTCCCCAACGGAGATAGCAGTGACGAGCGTTCCGCAGATATCCACGCCCTGCAAGCTCAAAGCCACGGGCAGCGTAGAAGCGTGCCGCAAGCTCACTAGCGAGCGCCTCGTTATGAACAAAGCTGTTCGCCTGCGCCGAACGGATGGCTTGTTCGTAAAGGTTCATGGCATCGAGTGCTCGGTCTTCGATGCGGGCAATCTCCGCGCCGACCAGTGCGGCGCGGTTCTCGAAATTTTCGGGGCAGTTCTCCGCCCAGTCCTGGAGTTGACGATGGTGGGCAGACAAGGCCTCCAGGTGCCGGGCACGCTCCGCGGTGCCTGCCGCATCACAGAGCGCAGCGTGCGCCAGCGCAGCATACAGATGGTATTCCGCCAAATCGAAGAACGGCGACGTCCAGAGGAGCGGTTCGGCGTTGGCTGCCGCTGCGATCGCGGACGCGTAATCACCCGCGAAGAAGCGCGCCTGCAGCTTGCGGATCCAGTACCAGACCTCGGCCAACGCCAAAGCTCGGTTACTTGCTAAATGGTGTTCGAAGAGGCGTTCATCGAACCTGTCTTCGTCAAATGAGCCGAATATCGGTGTTAGACCGCGGAGAGTCCGAATGAGCTGAAGCTGGGTTGTGATAATGTCTACGACGAGACCGAACCGCGCCTTTTGTGCAAACTCAAGGCCGTTCTCGGCTTCGCGTTGCACGTCGCCGAGCCCGTCTCCGGTCGCAAGCAGGTGAGCAATCAGGTTATCACAGCTGTATCCTGCAAACGTTAGGTCGCCCAGCTTGTTGGCCGAATCGAAGGCGCGCCGGATCAGGCTTCGGCCGGTGCGGATGGGCTGCGTCCAGGGAATAACGCGGTTCCCGAAGACCAGGTAAACGCGGGCCTCGAAGCGACCCAGCCCGCGCTGCTCCGTCAGGTCCAGGCCGAGCTTGCCGAAGCGAAAGCCTTCCTGGTACGCGCCGAAATGCGGCCCGATGAGATTGCCGAGCCAGGCGTAAGCGAAGCACCCTGCGTCGCTGATGCCATGCTCCAGGCTGAGGTTCGCCATCCGACAGATGACAAGACAGGGCAGATTCCGGTCGGTAAACAACGCCGGCGATATGACGGCATTAAGGACGTCCATGGTCGCGAGCCACTTGGGGTCGGTCATCGCAGGCGAAGCGACGACCTCCTCGATCGGACGGTCCCCGAGAGTTAACCAGATCCGCTGGTATTCGCGACGCGCTTCCTCCGCTGTCGGATGCGGCGACCAATCGATGCCCAGGTGTCGAAGGAAATCGAGACCAACGACGACCGCGCGGTCGCTCCGATCGAGCGCCACATATAGTTCCACGCGCAAGCGCGCGACCATCGCCCGTTCGACCACATCTGCGGTGCGGGCTGAAAGCGCTTCCAGGCGTTGCTCCGCTTCCGCGAGTGCGCCGGTGAGAAACTCGCATTCGGCCCGATTCAGCTCCAACGATAGGGCGAGCTCGCGTCGGCGCTGCCAGCCATCCTCCGGCAACAACGCCATACCGGTGGTGAGGAACGTCAGCGCCGAAACGTACGCCGTCGAAGCCTTGGCGCGCCGACCCGCGAGCAGATTGAGCTCGGCGAGCTGCTCGCGCTCCGCCATAGACGCGATCAAGCTCGCCCCGCGGTTGAGCTGATTGACGATGTCAAAGATCGCCTCCTCCCGCTTTTCCGGAGGTGTGTGCGCCAAGAGCAGTCTGCCTATTCTAAGGTGCGCTTCGACGCGCTGCGCCTTTGGGATCATCGAATAGGCGGCTTCCTGAACTCGATCGTGAACGAACCGGTAGGTGTCCGCCATGCGTTCGACCAACTCCTGACGGCGGGCTGGCCACAAAGCCGCGTCGATTTGCTCCCCTACGATCCCAAGGACGACCGAAAGCGTCGCGACCTCGGCGATGTTTCCAAGACAAGCGAGCTGCTGCAACGCATTCTGCGCGTCGGCCGGCAGGCGGATGACCTTCCCGACCATGAGATCAACGACGTTGTCGGTGTATCCCTTGGTGTGAATTCGGTCGAGATCCCAGGACCAGCACGCGGCGTGATGGTCGAAGGTGATCAAGGCTTCTTCGGCGAGCGAAGACAAGAACTGTATGGCAAAAAACGGATTGCCGCCGGTCTTCTCATGTACCAGTTCCGCGAGCGGGGCGGCGCGCTCCGCCTTGCAGCGAAGAGCGTCCGAAATCAACTGCCCGAGATGCTCCCGGGCGAGCGGCGTCAGCGTGATCTCTGCAACCTTTCCCCCCGCGTCCTTGATGGCGTCGAGCTTCCGCATGAGCGGATGCGCCGGACTGACTTCGTTGTCGCGATAGGCACCGATCAGCATGAGGTATTGCAGATCGGATCGCGTCAACAGATCCTCCAGCAGATCGAGCGTCGCCGCGTCGAGCCATTGCAAATCATCCAGGAAGAGCGCCAGTGGATGCTCGGGCCGGGCAAATACGTCGATGAAGCGCCGGAACACCAGCTGAAAGCGGGTTTGTGCCTGCTGTGGCGGAAGCTCGGGCGCCGGCGGCTGGTCTCCGATGATGAGGGTGAGCTCGGGCATCAGGTCGGTCATGAGCCGCCCGTTCGGGCCCAGCGCCTCCGAAAGGACGTGACGCCAGCTCGCCAACTCGGCGTCGCTCTTGCTGAGAAGAGGCCGGATGAGGCTCTGAAAGGCCTGGACCAGTGTCGCATAGGGGATATCGCGCTTGTACTGGTCGAACTTGCCAGAGGCGAATAGCCCGCGCGGCGGCACCAGGCACTTGTGCAGTTCACTGACGACCGAGGTCTTCCCGATGCCCGAATGACCGGAGACAAGCACCAGCTCCGGCGTCGCATGGTTGACGATGCGATCGAAGGCGGTGAGCAGGGTTTCGACTTCGCACTCTCGCCCGTACAGCTTCTCGGGAATCAAGAGCCGATCCGGCCGGTCGTGTTCGCCGAGCGGAAAGTCGTCGACCCGACGCTGTGCCTCCCATTCGGCAAGGCAGCGCCGGAGATCGCTCTCCAGGCCGGCCGCGGTCTGATAGCGTTCCTCCGGGGTCTTGGCGATCAGCCTCATGACGATTGCCGAGATGGCACGGGGCAAGTCCTTTCGCCTCTCACTCGGCGGCACCGGCCGCCGCGCGATGTGGCAGTGCACCCACTCCATCGGGTCGGACGCCGCAAATGGCAGTTGGCCCGTCAGCATCTCGTAGAACGTGACGCCGAGGGCATACAGGTCGCTACGGGAGTCGATTGACCGGTTCATCCGTCCGGTCTGTTCGGGTGCCATGTAGGCGAGGGTGCCGGCGATCGTTTCGGGCGGCTCGGGCGCCTGGCGTTCACGCAGCAGACGCGAAGCGATGCCAAAGCCCGTCAGCCAGACATGAGTGGCCGCGGAATTGACGAGCACATTGGCCGGCTTGATATCCTTATGGATGACACCCCTTTCGTGCAGATCGCGAAGCGCCGTCGAAAGGGCGATTCCGAGCCGCAGGAACGGTTCCAAATCCATGGGTCGGCCAAGGTGCCGGTCGAGTGGCTGGCCTCCAGGGTCATCAAGAAGCAGAACGGTTTGACCGTGTTCCTGCACAAGCGCACGCGGTCGTACGGTTGACCGGCCGTCGAGCCTGTCCTTGAGCTCATATTCATGGGTCAAACGATCGAGAAGGGCGGGTGCTGGATGCTCGGAGGCGAGAAAGACGGCCAGCGTTGCCGTCTGGGGATCGCCGCCATTCCCACGCCAGCCTCGACAGAGAATGCGCTCTCCGTCCTCTGATAGCACCTCGGCACCAGCGCGTCCGAACCACGGATGGGTGCTCAAAAGGTGCATTCCCCGTGCATTCTGGTCGCTCATTGGAACGTGAGATCCGGAGCATCACCCCAGCCAAGCCGCCCGATGGCGTCGCTGCCCAACAGGCTGACACTTGATAGGCGACTGCAAATGAATAATCCATAGCGAATTCCGTCCCTTGTCGCACAGTCGCATGCGAAGAACTGGGACGAATTGTCAAAATCAAGCACGATTTGCAAAATTTGCGTAATTTCCGTTCTCGACATTCGAGTTTCAGCCAGGTTGCGGGCGCAATCCAGCATCTGACGCCTTGCGCCGCATGATATTGATGAGCATCTGCACAAGAATTGCCAGGATCAGCAATGCGCCTATGGCCAAGCTCTGCAGCCAGTATGGAGCTCCGAGGCTCGACACTCCCCCCACCAGAATCCGTAGCGTCAGAAGGCCACAGAAGATGCCCAAAACGGTGCCGCGGCCGCCTTCGAGCGAAACCCCCCCTAGCAGACAAGTAGTGACGACCGACAGAAGTAAGGTATCGAAGCCCAGAGGCGTTGCACTGCCGAGGCGAACAGACGACAAGGCGCCACCGAGCCCGGCCAAAGCGCCCGAAATGGCGAAGGCGATGACCAACGGCTTGATCGTGGACACGCCCGCTGCTCTTGCTTCTGCCCTTCCGCCACCAATTGCATAGATCTCGCGGCCCCAGACAGTATAGTTGAGAAACAGAAAGCCCAGAGCAAAGATCGAGAACATCGTGATGCTCATTGGCGAAAGCACGCCAAGGATCCGCACCGCCAAGAAGTCGGTCTCGCCGAGCCTCGGAATGGGAATAGTAACGCTGTTTTCGTTGCTGATGATCAGCGCAAAGCCACGCAAGCAAATGAGCGTTCCGATGGTGAAGGCGAGGGAGTTGATACCAGTCACGGCGATCACCAGGCCCTGAAGGCCTCCGAAGATTGCCGCCGTGAGGATGGCGATCAATACCGCCGGCACAACGTTCATGCCCGCAATGATCATGTTGACCGTGAGAACCCCGACCACCGCCGCTAGTGACCCGACGGAAAGATCAAACTCGCCGGCCAACATCGTGATCCCGACGCCGAGCGCCACCACACCGATGAGCACCGCGCCATCCAGCAATGCGGCGGCCCCGCTGACTGTGCGGTAGGATGGCAACATCACCGCGAAGACTGCATACACCGCGGCCACAAGGGCGATGCGCATCCCGAAATCGATCATGATTTCGCGCCGGTTCACGCGTGCCTCCGCTGGATGACATGAAACCCTAGGGTAGCTGCGGCGACGAGGCAACCAACCACAAGCATCCGCTGACCGCTCGTGAAGCTGTGCAGCAACATGTAGTTCTCGAGAAGCGCGATTAAGATTGCACCGAGGGCCGCCTGCACTGGCGTGCCCAGCCCGCCGCGCAGTGAGATGCCGCCGACCAGCACGGCAGCGATCACATCAATGTTGAGGCCGGTGAACAGATTGGCGACCGCAAGGCCGAACTGCGATGCCGCTGAAATCCCTGCGATGCCGCAACACAATCCGAGCAGGGTCAGCGCTACAAGCGACGCTTGGCCAACCTGAAGCCCCGTCGCCGCGGCCGCGTGCCGATTTGCGCCTGTGAGCAGAAGCCGGCGCCCGAACCGGGTCCGTTGCAAGACAAACCAGGCCGCAATCGTCAGGATTGCAAAGGCCCAACTCTGCGTCGGAATACCGAGCGGCCGTCCAGTACCCAACCATTGGGCAGCATCGGTTTCCAGGAGAATGTTCTTGTTGTTGCTGACGAGCGACGCCAGCCCCCGGAACAACGCACCGAAAGCCAGAGTCGTTATAATCGGATCGGCTCCTCTAGCGACGATCGCGCCTTGAATGCCGCCAGCACAGCCAGCAAACAATAATGTTAGAACCAGACCGGTGGCGAGATCGTAGTGCGAGCGCATCAGCCAGGCAAATACACAGGCGGAGAGGACCGCCAATTCCTCCGCCGAGAGGGCAAACAGATTGCCGGAAATCGTAATATAGGACATGCCGAGCGCGACAATTCCGGTGATCGAGGCGGCGCGGATGACGATAAGAAGGTTGTCCAACGTCAAAAAGCCGGGTGTCGTTGCGCCTCCGACCAAGACCAGAAGCATGGCGGCCGCGCCCAGAATAATGGTGCGGCGCCGCATGACTTCAGATATGCGGCCGTGCGGAAGGCTCGCCACAATGGTCTTTGATATCATGCCACGTCCCCGACCGACGGCGCTTCTGGGTGTGTAACATCCCGCAACAGGGCCTCGGGCTTGACGCGGTCACTCGGCGCCACGCGCACGAGGCGGCCGCGGAAGAACGTTGCGACCGTATCGGACAGGCCCAGAATCTCCTGGTTGTCGAACGAGGCAAACATGATGGCTAATCCGTGATCGGCCAGTGTGCGCAAATGTCGATAAATTTCGGCGCGGGCGCCGATGTCCACGCCACGCGTCGGCTCCTCCACCAGCAGGACGGACGGCTCGATGCCCAACCATTTCCCGAGCGCCACCTTCTGCTGGTTGCCGCCCGATAGCTTGCCTGCCTGGCTATCGAGACGTCCCCCATCGATGTCGAAGAATGCGGCCAATCGTCCTGCTAGTTCAGTTTCCCGTCGCGCACTGATGAGGCCACCGACGGTGACACGGTCGATTGCCGGCGCGCTGAGATTTTCGGCGATGCGCCGTACCGCGAAAATTCCATCGCGCTTGCGATCATCGGAACAGTAAGCGATACCTCTGTTCATCGCGTCATGCACGCTGCGGGGAGAGAAAGCATCGCCGCTTAGATGGATCGTGCCGCTATACTGCGGGGCAACGCCTGCGACCGCGCGGATGATCGCATTGGCCCCGCTCCCCAAATGGCCGGCAAGGCCAAGAATTTCGCCTTTACGAAGCTTTAGTGAAGTCGGTGTTGTCAGTCCTGGCGCTAGGAGATTCTCGATCTCGAGTACGACTTCGTTTGGCGAAGCGCCACGCGTCGGAAACATCTGCTCGAGGCGACGGCCGAGCAAGCGCTCGATGAGAACATCGATGTCAAGATGCTCGACGTCGATTGGCTCGAAACTTTGTCCGTTGCGGAGGATAGTCACGCGATCTGCGAGCTCGAAGACCTCGCCCAGCCGGTGCGTAACATAGATGATTGACCGCCCCTCGCGCGCCAGAGCTTTGACGACGTCCTTGACCTTCTCGATCTCAACGTCGGACAGCGCGGCGGTCGGCTCATCGAGTATCAAGATTCGGGCATTGCGAGATAGGAGCCTCGCGATTTCGACCAGCTGCCGTTGCGCGACTGACAGCTGGTCAACCGGCGTCCTCGAATCGATGTCCCTCAGGCCCACCGCCTCGAGGTAAGGCTTCACTCGGTCGCGCAGCTTTCTGGTCGTCCATATCGGCGACTTGCTATCGCCGCCGAGACAAATGTTTTCGGCGACGGACAAAGCGCCAATGGTGCTTAGCTCCTGGCTTGCATAAGCGATGCCCGCATGCAATGATTGATGTGGCGAGCGAAATCGTACCGGTTGGCCGTCGATCGCAACCGTGCCGCTGTCCGGTCTTTCCAAACCGGCAAGCAGCTTGACGAGCGTGCTCTTGCCGGCGCCGTTTTCGCCCAACAGCGCCATGACCTCGCCCTGTCTAAGCGAAAAGTCGACCCCTTGAAGTGCGGTCACCGAGCCATAGCGTTTTTCGATGCCCAGCATCGAAAGGATGGTTTTCCCGTTGATCATCATGGTTCCGAAATCGGCGAAGACAAACACAGCCGCAAACCACAGCGGCTGCCGACCGGGGCATCGCTCAGTAGTTGCAGAGTTCCTTAAAACTCCAACCCCAAAGCTTGAACGTGTCGATCGCGGCCTTGTCATTGGCCAAGGCCGGATTCGGGATGAAGTTGTAGCGGGAAGGCGCCCCTTCGTCTGACGGCTTCTTTTCCGGATCGGCTGTCAGATAGAGCTTGCCTTCCTTCACTTGCTTCGTCTCAAGATATTTGTGCAGCGTTTGGACCGATTGCCATCCCTCCAATAACGCCGCCTGCACGCCAGTACCGACAATGCTTTTGTTCAGGAGATCGCTCTCATCCCCGTGGCAAGTGCCGCCGACAACAAGCACATCCTTGCCCGGCGTTTTCCCCGCTTCCTTCAAAGCCTGCACAACGCCGCTCGCGAGGCTGTCACTCTCTGTATAAACCCAAGTTATGTCATTCTTCCTCGGCGGAATGATCTGCGAACCGATCTTGTAGCCTTCTTGTGACATGAAGCCGGCCGGTTCTTGTTGGATAACTTCTAGCTTTCCAGCAACGGTGTCTCGGAAGGACTTGGCTCGGTCCGCGCCCGCCGAATAGCCGGCCGGGAAGGTGATGATTATACCCTTACCGCATTTAACGCTCTTCGCCTCAGCGCACGCGTCGAGCAGCATCTGCGCGGCGACACGGCCGTTAAGAAAGTCGTCCACCCCCGCATATGCCGTCCAAAACGCGTCCGTGCCTGCGATGGGATATTGGTTGGCGAAGATCACCGGCTTTCCAGTTTGCGACAAAGCGCGAAGTGAGCCGATTCCTGCAGCATTCAAATAGGGCCACCAAATATAGCCCGAGACGTCTTCGCCGGAAGCGAGCTGCTGCTGAACCTGACTGTCCTGTTCAGCCTGATCGCGGCTGCTCTCGATAATCCTGATGTCGTAACCCAGCTCCTTCGCCTTCGTGCGAGCACCTATCTGCCACTGGGCGAGATAGTTGTCTGTGCCAGGCGGCATGAACACAATGATCGGCCGCTTGCCTGCGGCCAAACCGGGCGTCACCGTTACGAGGACGCCCGCCGCTACCGTAAGCAGTGATAGGAGGTTTCGTCCAACGGAAGTTACGTTGATCCATGTGAACATTGGACGTCTCCCATTGTGGCATATCCTCATTTTCTCGTTTATTGCTTATATCGGCTTTGCCTGGCAATGGCAGCGGTGATGTTTTGCCTCGCTATATTGCGCAACGAAGAGCAGAAGATCCTTGAGGGCGGTGCTCTCCGGTCCATGTCGTGTGACGGCGGTAGGCCGCAGATTGTTGGATCGCACCGTGCCCCTGGAGGCAAACGCCTCCATGCGCTGGTCGCAGCCATAAGTCGTGGTGCGCGAGCTGTTGATATACTTCAAATTGCGGAAGAGTTTGCGCTTACAGGACATCGCTCGCGATCGCTTGGAGGCGCGGACGATGTGGCCGCGCAGCAATCATTAGTTCGATTGCAGGCAGCACGTCCGGCCCTGCACCTTTAGCTTGGCGCTGAAGCCGTTCAATCTCAACATCTAGATTTTCGCAGCGGTCGCACATTACCCGAGCAAGTCTATCGTCCGGTGCAAAGCCGAAACAGTCAACTGAACGCATACCAGAGGCACCAGATCGTCCCAGTGCGCGTTATGCGCCCGCAGAAGATCCTTTGGAGAGATGCGATCCCACGGTGGCCCCACGGGCATCCTGATCTATTGCCGACGATAAGTGCAGCCATTCGGTGGCGATGGCGGCTGACCCTTGGCCTAATGAGGTGCGCCTATCTGATATTGAGCCCCGGTTTGTGTGCAAGGCCTGCGGTAAGCGTGGCGCGGAAGTGCGACCGCATTTCGCCGCCGCGCAGATGGGAAAGCCAGTAACTTACCGGGCATACAATCTGTGTGGATTGTCCATAATAGCTGCTTGCTGGAACTCGTACTCGTTGTTTGACTGCTCACACGGGTCCTTGGCGTGACACCTGAAGGCATCCTCAGCCTCATGCCATCCAACTGAAGACAGCCCTCACCGATCTTTCCGGCTCGGTGGGGGCTTTCGTTTTTATTCGAGAATGCTGGCGATGAACTGCCGCAATCATGTCCGCGTATTGCACTGTCTCATGTGCGACGACGAAGGCTGGGTCTGCGAGAGCCACCCCGACCAGCCTTTTGCTGGACCGCAGGCTTGTCGTTGTGGCGGCGCAGGCATGCCCTGTCCTAAGTGCAATCCGTCCACCGAGGACGAACCGCCGCGGCTGCCGAAAGGCTTTGAACCTGATACGTGATGAAAAAAGCCCGACCCGCTGGCTGGGGGCTGGTGCGGGTCGGGGCAAAATGCCGGCCAAGCAGGGAAGCTAATCGCCGGCAGAGTCAAGCTACCGGACAGGGATGTCACTGCAATGACATGATAGGCAGGCAAGCGCGGCGCTGACGTGCGGCCGCACTTCGAAGCAGCGGGATGGGCACGACCGCCTAACGTTCCGACCGCATGTACGGGCTCAGCTCGGTGATGCGCTTCAGCTCGGGATCAACGTTCAATTCCTGGGCGACCTGCGCTTTCGGTGCGTTATGCTGGGGGTTGTTCGACAAGCCCCAGATAGCCAACCCTACGGCAACGATCCCGCCGCCCACGATGAGTAAATCATTCTGCCTCATTGCAGCCTCCGTTCCGCTCCGGAGATGCAGAATGATAGCAATTTGGCGTGGCAAAAAAAATGGCCAAAGGCACGACCGGTTTTCGAAACCATAGTTGATCAGTCCTCTGGTGGATCCATCTCCTTGATCAGTGCCGGTAGGTCGATGAATGTCCTGTTGGGGGAAAGATAGGTTTCATTGATAGAACGACCATCTGGGCGGGATCGAGCTGGTTCACAATCGCTGTCAGGCGGCCTTTGGTGTAGCGGTAGCTGGGCGGCAACAGGAACAGAAAACACCCCATCCGCTCACCTAGAATGTCGGCGATCATCCCAAAATCACGGACGAGCGTTTTCGTGCCCCCGAACTTTTTGATGTGAGTGATCAGCTCGCAGGCCTTCACCGTGTAGACGAAGTCCTTGCGGCGCGGCTGGCGGCGCCAAGCCTGGACATTTGCGACGGTCGACCATGAGTAAAATGAGGCGTTGATCTAAAGTGTGTCAAATACGCTTTCGTAGTATTTGAACTAATCCGGCTGCGGCACGCCCGCGTAAAACACGTCTCGACATTACCAGTGATGCCAGCGTGAGCAGGCGACATAGACAGACTGTTTCAACGGTTGCGGCTGCTTCGGCTTTTGCGCCTTAAGACCGGCTTTATGCATTTTGGCGGCGCGCGGGACATTGTTCGCGTGTTGCTTGTCGCGGCGCAGCCGGCGCAGTTCCCGTCGCTCTTCGTGCGTCAGTTCGGCTTTCGGGATTGCAGGATATGTACATGGCATGCTGTACATTTGAAGCGCCTAACGCATTTCCTTCTCGACTTTAGGGAGCCAGCGCCAGACGCCGAGGATATTGATCAGGAGCAGAATGGCATTCTGGACGATGAGCGAGACCTTGCCGTCCAGCCAGCCGTCGGCCATCGAGGCGATAGATGCGGCGATGAAGATCGCAAAGCCTGCGACCGTGACCCGCGCATTCCAATTGGCCGCGACCAGCGCCGAAGCAGCGTCCGGTTGACCGTGGCGATGGCCATACTCGACGCTTCGCCGAGCTGGATGAGGCTCAGCGGCAAAGGAAGCCGGTTCTGCCGCAATCCCCTGGAGGCCCGGGCGCGGTAAAATATCTCGCAGTTGCTCGAGAATGATCTGCCACGCGTCGTAACGTGGAATTGAGGAGGGGGACTATCTGATGGTTCCCGTCCTGACTCACCAAGATTTTTTGCTGTCGGCGTTGACTTCGAGATGTTGGTATTTTTGTTGGTATTGGTCAGAATCGTCGACAGAACATTATGCGATTTCAATTAGTTGCATGCCAATATCCATTACCTGTCACGTAAGGTGTTCGGAGACGCCCCAAAATATTCGATGCTGTTCGCGACACGGTCGGAAGCCTTTGAATACGAAGGCTTTTCGCGTACATTGTTGTTCGTCCCTGTTTGTTCTCACTCGCATCCAGTCGCCGGTTTTGTTGGTATTTTTGTTGGTATCGGAAGAACAAACGTTCACGGCGTAATTCGTGTTTCCAGAAATGGAAGAATAGAAGCAGATGGCACGCACACAGGCTGGCGAGCACGCCAACCCCGGGCAGATCAGGAGTGACGTCGATTGCCGCGCAGCCAGACCGAAATTCGAGAACGGCGCTTGGATGGCCACCAAGATTTCCGACGTGACAGGCGGCGGTCTCTATCTCTTAATCAAGCCGGACCCAAACAGGCCGGGCAAGGCCGCTTCAAAGCTCTGGCAGATGGCCTATCGCCTTCGCGGCCGCCAGAAGACCTTTTCCATCGGGCCTTACGGCAACGGGAACGACGGCACCTTCTCGCTCGCCACCGCGCGCCAGAAGCGAGACGCCGCAAAGGCCCTGCTCGGCCAAAACCCGCCGGTCGATCCCTCCATCGAAAAGAAATTCGAAAGGCATCGTCAGGCGGCTGAACGTCCATTCGGCGCGTGGATCGATGAATGGCTCGCAGAGAAGAAAACCGAGAAGATCAGGCGCGGCAGACTTGTTACGGTGCGCAGTCCCGCGACCATCGCTCTGCTCGAACGATGGGCTGGGTATCTGAATGATCGTTTCGGCAAATTCTATCGGAATGACATCAAGCGCCCTGACGTGCTCGCTTTCTTTCGGTCGATGCAAGCTGCCGGCAGATTAGAGACCCGTGACCGTGTCCATAGCATCGGAGAACAAGTCTTCGACTATGCAGACCTCGATGGCGATGGCTACAATCCGTTCCGGGCCTGCAAGAAGCAACTCACTGTCAACGTCTCTACGCCACGACCCGGAGTCACTGAGCCGCAGGATGTGGTTCGCCTCTTCAAGCTGATTATGCCGACATGGGAAAAGGCCAGATACCACGATGTGGTCGGAGATGCCCTTCGACTCAATGCACTGACGATCCCTCGCCCTGGCATCATCAATAACATGGAATGGACGGAGGTCGATTGGGATGCCGAGCGTTGGACTATTGCTGCTGCCAAGATGAAAACTGGCTGGGAGCATGTCGTGCCGCTCTCCCGGCAAGCTATCACTATCCTGCGGCGCGTGCAGGAGGTCACTGGCAATCGGCGCTATGTATTTGCTTGCGCCGAAGATGCACCTCTGTCCAACACAACGCTCTGTAGTCGCCTGCGCGGGCTAGGCATCGACACCAAGACCGAACATTGCGCTCATGGCTTCCGTACAACGTTCTCGACTCTCTGTCACCATGAGGAAATCAAGGACACCAAGGTATGGGATAGCGATGTAATTGAACTGCAACTGGCGCATCTTGAAAGTGACTCGGTGAAGGCGATCTACAAGCGGCACGGACCACTTGCCCTGATCGGCTCCCGCACGAAACTGATGCAGCATTGGGCTGAACGGATCGATAGCTTTGTCGATCTAAACAAGATCGTGCCGATTGTTGAAACTGCGCAAACGAGCTAAGGGTTGCACGCCTTCGCTCATGTGCTGAGCTCAATGCGAGGAAGGTTCATGTGATAGACGTCGATGGAATCTGCATCGACCATGGTCCGCCCCTCCATCTTGTAGGCGATGATTTTCCCCTCCTTGATCAGCTTGTAAGCTTTGGTCCGGCCGAAACCGCCCCGCTCCAACGCCTTTTTCAACGGAATCAGGTTCCGTTTCTGTCTGAGCTCGTCCATCATCGCCATGGATCTCCATTCGTGCTCGGCTGTTCATCCTATCCGCCGGGCCCGCTTTAGAGTCTTTGAGCCAAGTTCGGCGATACTCATGGAACATGCAGTCTAAGGTATCGGCCACCATGCCAATGCCGACGGCATTGGCATCTTCATCACTTGTCCGCCAAGTATAAATCCTGGCAGCAAAATCTTTTGTGCGCGCAGCACGGCCGTGTTGTAACCGATGCCGAGCGCCTCATTCGAGATGGGACCTCCTTTTTGCAAGCCCAGTTCGGCACGTTGGGATGCTTCAGTCGCTCGCGGAGGTGTAGCGGGGAAGTGCAACGCCGAGCGTCCAAGCCTGTAAGGACCGCCTCTTGGACACCTGTGGGTTGTCTTCCGGATCTACTCGCGAAGGCGTGTCGTTCTTTTCTTTCACGATGACAGACATTCGTACATCGGGCCAGATTTCTACGCTGGCAAATCTTGCGCGACTTTTCACGACGCCTCTAACAGCGCGCCTGGCGTCCACTGTGAACGTGGTTCTCGACATCCGGATCAGTGACCGCAAGATAGGTAGGAATTGACCAGGGAAGAAAGCTCTGGGTCAATTCATTCGATCACGGCATGCGCTCGTCACTCTAGTGAAAGCAAAGGAAGCTTCGAATATTATGGACAACTGAGAAGAGCCGAGGATCATTGTGCGCCAGTGAGATCGGAGAAGAACATAGCGATCATTTTCTGTTGATTGGCTTTTCGCGTCCGTGCGAGCCCCTCGTCGTCGGCTTCGGAAGCGGGATCGAACAATTCTTCAAAACCCACACGACCTGGTATGGCCTCTATGCACCACGCGGCACGCCGAAGCCGGTTGTCGCTACGCTGGAGCAAACCGGGCGGATGAACCGTTCGATCGATTCCCGAAGCGACCTCTACTCACTCGGCGTCACTCTTTACCAAATGCTCACCGCGACTTTGTCCTTTGCGGCAACCGACCCCATGGAGTGAGTCTTCAACGGAGGAGCGTCTGGCGCTAGAGGCGACGTCGACTGATAAGCAAATACGCGAATGTAGTCAGTCCGCCCACTGATAAGAAAACTATACAAAGCTTATTAGTTCGTGCGGCGTGGCTCTGGTGTCAAATTCCATAACTCTGATTGGGGTCGGTCCGTTGCCGAGGTGGAAAACCTGCGTCCGGCTCGGCTCCTAACCCATTCGAGACATCGGCCAGAACGCACAGGCGAAGCGTCGCTCGTGGCAGTATCGTGACGGACCGACGAAGGTGGGCTAGCCTCCCAGGACAAACAACAACGGGAAACGCCAGAGTGTACGATACGATCATCGTTGGTGGTGGCTCGGCAGGCTCGGTCATGGCCCACAGGCTCTCCGCCAGGAGCGCCCACAAGGTCCTTCTCTGCGAGGCGGGGCAGGACACGCCGCCCGGTAACGAGCCGCCCGAAATTCGCGACAGCTATTCGGGCATGGCGTATTTCGATCCGCGCTTCCATTGGACCGAGCTCAAGGTCACGACCCAGGTCGTCAGCCACAACAACCCCGATGAGGAACGGCCACCGCTTCGCAAGTACGAGCAGGCACGCGTGTTGGGTGGCGGGTCCTCGATCAACGGCCAGTTGGCCAATCGTGGCGCACCGACCGACTACGACGAATGGGAAGCCCGCGGCGCCGCGGGCTGGAGTTGGAAGGACGTGCTGCCCTACTTCAGGAAGGTCGAGCGCGACCTTGATTTCGACGGGCCGTTCCACGGCAAGGATGGCTGTATCCCCGTCCGACGCATCCCGCAGGAGCACTGGACCGGGCACGCGCGAGCTGTTGCCGAGGCTTGCAAGCTCGCCGGCTATGCGTTCCTGCCCGACCAAAACGGCGAGTTCGTCGAAGGTTACTTCGCGGTGACGCACTCCAATCAAGCTGAGCAGCGCGTCTCGGCGGCGATGGGCTATCTCGATAGCGAGACGCGCAGGCGCGCCAATCTGACGATCTCGACCGACACGCAGGTCAAGGAGCTTTTGTTCGAGGGCACACGCTGCGTTGGCGTCAAGGCGCAGGTCGATGGCCGGGAGCAAGAGTTCCGCGGCCGCGAGATTGTCCTCTCATGTGGCGCGATCCATTCGCCGGCACACCTGCTGCGCGCGGGCATCGGCCCGGTCGGGCACCTCAGGGAGATGGGCATTCCGATCGTGGTGGGTCTTGAGGGCGTCGGCCAGCGCCTGATGGATCATCCCTCGATCTCGCTGTCGTCCTTCATCCGTCATGGGGCGCGCATGAATGCACACACCCGGCGCCATGTCCAGGTTGGACTGCGATACTCCTCGGGCCTGCCCGGCGTACCAATGGGCGACATGTTCGTCGCCGTCCTCAGCAAGTCGGCCTGGCACGCAGTCGGCGCGCAGATCGGCTCGCTGCTCACCTTTGTCAACAAGACTTACTCGGAGACCGGCCAGGTGAAGCTCGCCTCGCGCGACTCTCTGATAGAGCCGATCGTCCAGTTCAACTTGCTGTCCGACAGGCGCGACCTCGACCGCCTGATCAGCGGTTTTCGCAAAATGGCGGCGCTGCAGATGAGTGCGCCGCTAAGGGCGGTGACCGACAAGCCATTCCCGGCCTCGTACTCCGACCGCGTCCGCAAGATCGGCGTGGTCAACGCCAAGAACAAGGTTTTTACCGCAATTGCCGCCGCGCTGATGGATGGGCCGGCGGCGCTGCGTCACTACATGATCGACACGTTCGTTGTCGAAGGATTCACGTTTGACGAAGTCATGAACGACGAGGAAGCGATGGAAGCCTTCGTGCGCAAGGCAGCGATCGGCGTGTGGCATGCCTCGTGCTCGTGCCGCATGGGCCGGCCGGACGATCCGATGACGGTCGTTGATACGCAAGGCCGCGTCAAGGGAGTGCAGGGTTTACGCGTGGTCGATGCCTCGATCTTCCCGGTTGTGCCGTGTGCCAACACCAACTTCCCGACCTTGATGGCGGCGGAAAAGATCGCCGAAGCCATGCAGTGAACGGCGTAAGTCGGCGCCTGATCTGGCGAACCTTCGCTACAACACTTTAAAGAAACACGTCGGGCGGTACGCCGAGCAGGATCTGCCCGACCGACTCGAAATGGGCGCCGCGGGCCTGGATCTGCTGCGAGAGCGTGTGCATGTCGCGGAAGCGGCGCTCGAACGGGCTGCCCGGGAAGATCGCGTCGACGCCTGCGGCCTTGTAGGCGAAATCTGCCACCTCGGCCGCCCCGTGGATCGCGTTGGTGCAGGCGAGCCGCACGCGGGCCCGATCGGCTACTTCGATCGGTGCCACGTCGTCGGCATGCGCGTAGATCGCGGTGAGGGTCTCAATCAGGTAGGCTCGCGCCGAGCCGAGCCGTGCCTCCATGCGCGCCACGTCGGCCTGCACGACCGCGTTGTCGGCGAGCCGGGACAGGCCGCGCGGCGCCTTGCGGGACGCCAGCGCGATGAACTCGGACAGCATCGCGCGTGCGATGCCAAATCCCACAGCGGCTACCCCGGTCGCGTAGAGGCACTGCATGGTAAAGGCATAGAGCTGGCCGCGCTCGCGGCGCAGCGTCGGGTCTTCGCGTGTGGTGCTGAATGCCTCGGACACGAACACATCGTTGACGCGATAGGAGTCCGACGCCGTGCCGCGCAGCCCGATCGTCTGCCAGGTGTCGAGCAGCGTCGCCTCGCTCGCCGGAAACAGCAGTGTGCGGACCGTGGGCCGGCCGAAGCGGTTGAGTCGCAGCGCGCCGTCGGCTTCGACCACATGGCAGTGCGCGCCGATCCAGCGGGCCTGCCGGCAGCCACTGGCGAAATCCCACTGGCCGGTCAGGCGATAGCCTCCATCAGCTGCGCTCGCGCGCGACGCGTTTGGAGGGCCCCAGGCTACGATACTGTCGGGGTCGGCGAAGATGGCGCTATTGACCGCGGGCTCCAGAAAGGCGGCGATCAGGGCCGAGCTGTTGGCAACGAATACGTTCCAGGCGATCGAGGCGTCGTGCCGGGCGAGTTCCTCGACCGCCGCCACGTAGGCCGCAGGCTCGGTTTCGTCGCCGCCAGCCGAGCGCGGCAGCAGCATGCGGAACAGCCTGGATTTGTGCAGCCGCCCCAGCAACGCCTCGGGGATGCGCCGCGTGCGCTCGATCCCGTCGGCCGCGGCTGAAATCTCCGCCCCGAGCTCGCGGGCACGGGCGACCGGGTCTGGGCTGGTCCTGGTGTCCATCTAGCAGCGCTCCAGAATTGTCGAGGCGCGCAGCCGGCCGATCTACGCGTCGATGAAGTCGAACGAGTCTTTCCAGCGCACCACGCGGGCGGTCGACGGTGAGGGAAAGTGTGCCGTGCACATAAGAGTAGGCGTATCGCAGAAACGGCTGAACAATTCCCGCCGCGAAACTCCCGCCTGCGCGGAGTCGTAATCCGCCATCATGCCGAGTTCCGGATAGCGGGCTTGCAGCGGCGAGTGGATCATGTCGCCGGTGATAACGGCATCGGCTCCTGGCCTGCCAACGTGCACCGAATAATGGTCGATCGTGTGGCCGGGCGTCGGGATCAGCGTAACCAGGTCGGTGAATGCGTGCGCACTCTTGACGACATCGACACGATTGGCGGCCACGACCGGGAGCACGGAATCGGTCACCCATGGACACGCTGCTGGATCATCCTTTTGGCGCTTGGTCCAGTAAGCCAATTCACGGTCAGCGAATACATAGCGCGCCTTTGGGAAGGTCGGCACCCAGCGGCCGTTCTCAAGCCGCGTGTTCCACCCGACGTGATCGGTGTGCAGATGCGTGCACATGACAAAATCGATATCGTTCACGCCAAATCCGCTTGCCGCGAGGTTCTTCTCGTAGCGATCGGAATTCATCATGTTCCAGAAGCTTCGCGTCGGTCGCGGCTTGTGATTACCCACGCAGCTATCGATCATGATCGTGTGATGAGGTGTCTGCACGATGTAGCTCTGGATGCAGAGCATTAGTCTATCGCTGGCATCGAGGAATCTCGGCTGCAGCCATCCCCGGTTCTCGTCGAGAAGCTCCTTCGTCATGGTCGGGAAAAAATGCATCGCCTCGAAGAATGGACCCTCCTGCTCGACGATGCGGTGGATCGTAACGTTGCCGATTTCGATTCCGGAGGACAAGTGAATCTCCCTCTAGCTACCGGCGGCCGCCATATAGGCGTGCTCCAGCCGGCGCGGCAGATCGGCCTCGTCCGTTCCTGCTTCCAGCACAATCGACCCGCGCGCGAGCGCATAGACCCGATCCGCAAGGGCGAGCGCCTTCTCGATCAACTGCTCGACCAGCAACACTGCGGTGCCGGCCTCGCGCAGGCGCTGCACCACCACCAGCACGCGATCCACCAGCACCGGTGACAGGCCGGCGGAGGGCTCGTCGAGCATGAGCAGTCGAGGCCGTCGAACCAGGCCTTGCGCTACCGCCAGGATCTGCTGCTGGCCGCCGGAGAGCGCGGCCGCGCGTTCGTGGCGCTTGGCGGCGATTTCAGGGAAGAGGGCGAACACCTCTTCGACCCGCACGGCGCGCTCGCCGCGTGGCAGGTCGTATGCCGCCAGCAAGAGGTTGTCGAGCACGCCAAGCTGCGTGAACACCCGATGTCCCTCGACAACATGCGAAAGTCCCGCCTTGACCGTGTCGCGTGGACTGGCGCCAGCCAGATCGCGCCCGGCAAAGCGCACGCTTCCCGACCATGGCAGCAGCCCCGATACGGCCCGCAATAGTGTGGTCTTGCCGGCACCATTTGGACCAAGCAGCGCCACCACCTCGCCCGCGCCAACTGTCATGTCGACGCCACGCAGCACCCCGATCTTGCCGTAACCGGTCGAGAGGCCGGCAATATCGAGTAACGGATCAGGCGCCGAGATAGGCATTGACCACCTCCCGATCCGCACGGATTTCAGCCGGCGCTCCGGCCGCCAGTATCTTGCCGAGATTGAGCACGGTGACATGATGGCAGATGTCGAAGATCAGGTCGGGATGGTGTTCCACCACCAGCACGCCGGTGCCTGATTGTGCGATCGCCTGGATGAGCGTCCCGAGCCGGCCGATCTCCTCGGCCGAGAGTCCGGCCGCCGGCTCGTCGAGCAGCAGGAACGCGGGGCGCAGCATCAACGCGCGAGCAATCTCCGTGAAGCGCAACTCGCTGTGCTGGAGCCGGTCGGCGCGCACAAGGGCGAGCCGTTCCAGCCCGACGGCGGCCAGCGCCAGCATGGCGGTATCACGCAGCATAGCTTCGTCGCGCCGATGGCGCGGCAGCGACAGCAACGATTCGACGAACGTGCCCTTGCCGTCAATCGTGCCGCCGATCATGACGTTCTCGAGTACCGACGCGGAACCGACGATGCGGGGGGTCTGAAAAGTTCGCGCAATCCGCATGTGCGCGCGCCGGTGCAGCCCTTGCCCGGACATCGCGGCGCCGTTCAGTCTGATTACGCCCCGCTTTGGCGCGTAATAGCCCGAGATCACGTTCAGTGTCGTGGTCTTGCCGCTGCCGTTGGGGCCGATCAGTCCATGCACCTGACCGGGCCTGATTTCGATGTCTAGTCGGTCGATGGCCTGCACCCCGCCAAAACTCAGCGACACCTGTTCCAGCGTCAGGGCGCCGACGCCGGGGGCCGCGCCAAGCAGCGGGACGAGCAGGTCGGGCCGCGGAACGATCGCGCGGTCGCTCTCGAGCGGGCGGCGGTTCTTGAAATCGAGGATCTCGGCAATTCCGCCGGGGATCGCGAGGACGATGACGAGCAGCAATACCGCATAGAGAAATGTCGACCATGCCACCAGCGGTGCGGCGAATTCCGGCAACACGGTCAACAGTATCGTGCCGAGCAGCGGTCCGAGAATGGAGCCGCGTCCGCCGATCAGAATGGCGATGAAGAACAGGATCGACAGGTCGAGCGTGAACGCGTCCGGCGTGATGTAGGACTGCAGCGAAGCGAACAACCCGCCGGCCACCGCGGCGACGGCGCCGCTGAACAGGAACACCGTCGCCAGCAGGCCGGGTTTTGAGATGCCGCTGGCCTCGGCTGCGACCTCCGCATCGCGGATCGCGGTGAGCGCGCGGCCAAAACGGCTTGCCGCGACATTCAACGTCATCCACGTGCAGATCGCGGCAAGGCCAAAGCAGAAATAATAGAAACCCCATTGCGAGGCGAACGGATGTGGGAACACTGGCCCGGCTACGCCGACGCCGCCACCGGTGACGCTCTGCCAGGCCAACGCTACCTGGGTGACGATGGTGGCGAAGCCGAGCGTGGTGATGGCGAAATAGAAGGTGCGCAATCGCAGCGCCGGCAAGCCGACGATCAGGCCGAAGACG
>Ga0081540_1000639_pt1 | contig 33299 bp, 37 predicted proteins | sample TabmetS2T1R1_FD_71024 | JGI IMG/M metagenome (GOLD analysis project Ga0081540, IMG submission 71024) | Tabebuia heterophylla rhizosphere microbial communities from the University of Puerto Rico - S2T1R1 | ecosystem: Host-associated > Plants > Roots > Rhizosphere ...
CCAGATACACGAAGAGCTTCAACACCCTCACCGCGGCCTTCCAGGGGCAGGCGGCCTTCAGGCCGGAGGCCGAGCGCATCGTCCAGTGGGTCTGCGGCGACGACGTCGCCGCCAAGCAGGTCGTGATGGGCTTGATCGCGGACGCTGGATATGCGCCGATCGATCTGGGCCGAAACGAGGAAGCGGCCGTGATGGAGATGCCCCGGCGGCCGGGCGCCGTCTACGGCGAGGAGTACCGGCTTCCCGCCGCGGAGAAGGTGGTGGAGGCGGTCCGGGCGGGCGTTGAGATCCCGCCGACCCCCAGCTACACGTGAGCACCAAGCTGATCGCACGGGACATGTGCCTGGCCCCGGAGCGGGCCGGTGATGAGGTCTACGGCGGCCGTTACGGCCGCCTGTTCGAGAACCTGCCCGCGCTCGACTCCGAGGATGAGGCCCTGCACGCCATCGGCGGCCCGGGCGGCATCGCGGACGACGACGCCGATCCCTCGACCGACGGCGAGATGGCCGCCGGCTGGCCGTTCTTCGGCCAGTTCATCGCTCACGACATCACGGCTGATCGATCGCCGCTCGGACATCGGACGGATCCGGACCGTGTCAAGAACTTCCGCACGCCGCGCGCCAACCTCGAGGGGGTCTACGCGGCGGGTCCCACCGGCTCGCCGTACCTCTTCCAGAGGGACGACCCGGCGAAGCTGCTTCTGGGTGAGGGCGGCCACGATGTACCGCGCAACCACGAGGGCATCGCCCTGGTCGGGGACCAGCGCAACGACACGCAGCTGTTCGTCAGCCAGATGCAGGTCGGCTTCATCAAGACCCACAACCTTCTCGTCGACCGCCTCCGGGAAGACGGGGTGGAGGAGGCCGAGGTCTTCGCCGACGCGCGGCGCTCGACCACCTGGCACTACCAGTGGGTGATCCTGAAGGATTTCCTGCCGCAGCTGGTGGGCGAAGAGCTGATGAGGGAGCTGATCGATCGAGGGCCCTCGGTCTATTCGCCCGGCGACGAGCCGTTCATCCCGTTCGAGTTCGCCGACGCCGCCTATCGCTACGGCCACAGCCAGATTCGCGACGCGTATCGCGTCAACAGGGACTTCGGGCCGGTCCCGGTCTTTCCCGACCTGATGGGGTTCGGCGCCGTGCCGGTCCATCACGCGATCGACTGGAGCCTCCAATTCGACGTTCCGGGCCACGAGCCCGCTCAGCGCTCCAAGAAGATCGACGGCAAGCTGCCGCGCTCGCTGATCTCGCTGCCGCGGCAGATCAGCGGTGAGGCCGAGGGCTCGGCGTACTCATCGCTCGCGAATCGTGACCTGCAGCGCGGTCAGGCCGTCGGCCTTCCGTCGGGGGAGGCCGTGGCCCGCCAGCTCGGGGTCGAGCCGCTCTCTCCGGAGCAGATCGGCCTCGCAGAGACCGGCTGGGAGCAGGAGACCCCGCTGTGGTTCTACGTGCTGAAGGAGGCGGAGGCGCTCGAGGATGGGAATCGGCTCGGGTCCGTCGGCGGCCGGATCGTGGCCGAGGTGCTGGTCGGCATCATCGACGCGGACCCCGAGTCGTTCCGCTGTGTCGACCGCTCCTGGCGACCGACGCTCCCGACGCACGAGCCGGGGAAGTTCGGGATCGCGGACATCCTGGTCCCTGCGGAATAGACCGCGGCGGCTGCCCGCATGCAGCTACTTGAGGAGCTGGTAGATGAAGTAGACGATCACGACGATGTTGACCAGCCAGGCATTGGTGGTCAGCCAGTCGCGAATTCCCGGCATCGCCTGCCGCGCCCGCCGGCCGAGCAGCAGGTAGCCGAGGATCGGCAGGGCCATCAGCAGCGTGGTGGCGGCGACGAGAGGCCAGCCGTGAAGCACACCGTCGTCGTTGACATGAAGCCAATGGACGGTGGAGATGACCGCCACGATGTCGGTGGGCATCAGCAGGATGAGCAGGAAGGCCAGGCTGAGCGCCCGTCTCGGCTCTGCCTCCTGGAGAGCGGTCATCCACTTCGGGACGCTGGCGGTGTGGCGACCGAGGAAGGTCCGGATCGCGACGACCGCGAGCAGTCCCGACACCACCCAGTCCGCGGCGCTGGGCGATGAGTCCGAGCTCGAGCCGGGATTGATCCCGAGCACGTCGTAGAGCCCGAACCAGATCAGGAGGCTGAGGGAGGCCGCCACGACCACGCCGATCAGCATCGCGCCCGAGTTCTTGACCGGCTCGTGGCTCGTGACGAGGAAGATCGCAGTGAGGATCTGCGGCCCCATCACCATGATCAGGGCCAGGGGCAGGATTTGGAGCTGAGTCGAGTCCACGGACGCCGTGCGGCTGAGTCGGGACGGAACAGAAGTGCCGCCGCCGGATCCTATGCGGTACTACGCTTGGACCGTCATGAGCCAGGCAAAGGACGCCGAACAGCTCGCCGCGCAGGCCGCCGAGGCCGTGCGCAGCGTCCTGGCCGAAGCCGAGGGAAGGGCCGCCGAGATCACCCGCGACGCCGAGGCGAACGCCGCGAGCCTGCGGCAGCGGGCCGAGGCAGAGGCGGCCGGCATCCGCGAACGCGCTGAGCGGGACGCCCGTGCGCAGATCGAGGCCGCGAAGCGCGCCCTCGACGAGCTCGGCGGGACCCTGGCCGCCGCGGCGTCCAGTGCGCTGCCGAAGTCGGAGTCCGAGTCCCCCGAGCCTGAGGCCCCCGAGCCGCCCGAGCCCGAGGAGGAGCCCGCCGGGGCACCGCAGGCTCCGATCTCCCCACCCCCGGAGGAGGGCGCGGGGTCCGGCGGCTCGAACGGAGACGACGCCGCGGAGCGACTGGCCGCCATGAAGCTTGCAGTGGAGGGCAGTGACCGGGGATCGATCGAGGCGGAGCTCACCGAGAGATTCGGCTCGGCGGACCGCTCGGCCCTTCTCGACGACGTCCTCAGCCGGGTGCCGCGCTAGTCGCTGGGCTCCTGCCGCCGCGCCCAGGTCCCGGGGCGCCAGAGACTGACCAGTCCGGCGACCAGGGTGACGAGGAAGACCTGACCGATCAGCATCTCCAGGCCGGCGAACATCCTGCCGGGTTGTCCCGCGGGCACCAGGTCGCCGTAGCCGGTCGTCGTCAGGGTCGTGAAGCTGAAGAAGAGGATGTCGCCGCCGTTGACGTTGGTCCCCTGCCCGAAGAACGCCCCGTCCTGGAGGCGGTCGAGCGCTGCGTAGAGGTAGGTGAAGAGCAGTCCGAGGATCGCGTAGACGCTGACCGCGCCGAGGATCGTGCGGAAGCCCACCTCCGTCTCCGCCAGCACCGTCCGCAGGATTGCGCCGACGGCGACCAGCAGGAGGAGCAGCTGCACGAAGGCGCTCGCGGCGAGAACGTGACGCGCGTCCGCGATCGCCGAGATGATCGCCAACACCACCGCGGCAGCGCCGAGGAGCAGAGCGAAGCGGAAGGCAGCCGGTCGGACCCGAGAGCTGGCGAAGGCGACGACCGCGGCAGCACTCGAGCAGAGGGTGGTGAGGACGGCTGACCAGCCCTTGTACGGGATGAGCGACTGCAGGACGTAGGTCGCGAGCACGAGCACCAGCACCAGCCCGTAGGCATTGGCGATCCGCTCGGCGAGCTGCACCCAGCGCTCACCGCTATGTCGCGCCATGCCCAGGCCTCTCTCCTCGGCATCCGGCTGCGGTTCTCGGGCCACTTTCCCCGGTTTCGGGCTGCTCCGGAGCTTTCCTGCCGGTGACGGCCCGATGCCGGGACCGGTGGGTCAGGCGGCCGCTGTCGCCGGGGTCGACGGGCGGGAGTCGGCCGTACCCACCGCTGATGTCGGGAGCCTCCGTGTGAACCAGAGGGAAAGGACCGCGATGAAGGCGACCGCGCCGAGCGACTGGCGCAGGGCGCCCAGCTGCGCATCCCCGTAGGCATCGCCGATCGCGCTCGCCTCCTGCTGGGGCGCCCCGGCGTTCAGGGCCCGCTGTTCGGCCTGAGCGGCGGGGATGATGTCGATTCCCTCCTCGGTGTTCGCCGAGATCGTCTGTCGCACCTGCGGCGAGACGTCCGGATTGTCGGCGAGCTCGGAGTTGAAGCCGTTGACCAGCCCGACGATCAACACGGCGCCGATCAGCGCGGTTCCGATCGAGGCCCCGAGATTGAGCGCGGTCCCCTGCAGCCCGCCGGTCTCGCTGGCCTTCGACGGGTCGACCGACGACATGATCACGTTGCCCAGCTGCGAGGCGAGCAGCCCGGCGCCGATCCCCATCAGGATCAGGGCCGTCCTGAAGCCGGTGTCATTCAGATTCACGTCGAGGGTTGCCAGCATCACCACCGCCCCGGCGCTGATCGAGATCAAGCCCATCTGCGCCACTGTTCGCGGCGAGAGGCGACCTGCGACGCGCGGGCCGAGCAGCGCCGCCACGAGCATCGCCGCCGACAGGGGCAGCAGGCGCTTGCCGGTCTCGAAGGCGTCGAAGCCGAGGACCACCTGCAGGTAGACGGGGAGAACGAAGAAGGTTCCCATCAGCACCAGCTGCTGGGCGCCGATGGTGAGGAGGCCCGCGCGGAGCTGATCGATCCGGAGCAGGCTGATGTCGATGAGCCGGTCCAGTCCGAGACGTCGTCGCCGGTCCTCCCAGAGGACGAGGCCTCCCAGTGCCGCGAAACCGCCGAGGATGATGAAGGGCACGACCGAGAAGCCGAGCGGGGTGATCTCCGTGCCGCCGATCGTCAGCGCGGCCCGCGGCTGGATGAAGCCCCATTTGCTGCTCACCAGGATCCCGAAGACGATCAGCCCGAGGCCTAGCGCAGAGAGCCCGGCGCCCACGTAGTCCATCTTCGGACGATGTTCCGCCGGGGGCGCCTTGGCGATCTGGCCCCGGAAGAGCAGCAGGATCACGACCACCACGGCCTCGCCGGCGAACACCCAGCGCCAGCTGTAGTTGGTCGTCACGAATCCGCCGATCAGCGGACCCGCCGCCACCGCCACGGCTGTCATCGCGCCGATCAGCGAATAGGCGAGCGCCCGGTCCCTGCCCTCATAGTTCGCCGCAGTCAGTGCGGCGATCGCGGGGATGACCATGACCGCGCCCAGGCCCTCGATCAGGGACCAGCCGAGCAGCAGGACCGGAAGACTCGGGCTGATGGCGGTGATGACCGTCCCCAGTCCGTAGATGCCGAGGCCGAGGGCAAAGGTCTGATTGCGGCCGAGGATGTCGCCCAGCTTCGCGCCGGCGAGCATGAAGGAGGCCATCACCAGGGTGTAGAAGGTGATCGCCGCCTGGACCCCCTGGATCGAGGTGTTCAGGTCCGCCACGATCTGGGAGATCGAGACGTTCATGACACTCGAGTCGAGTGTCATCACGAACTGACCCGAGGCCAGGAGGATGATCGGGACCCACTTCCGCATCAGCCGCGGAACGTACCCGGAGAGCCGCCCGTGCGAGCCCCGGCGGTGTAGGAGGCCATGTCCTGGCTCCAGAACTCGACGACGTTCCCGTCCGGATCCGTGACGTAGATCGCGCGGCCGGGCCCGAGCTGGATCGGTCCCTCGACCTCCGCGCCTGCGGATTCGATCCGTGCCTTCTGCTCGTCGATGCCCTCGTCCGGCAGGTTGAACGCGTAGTGGACGTGGGCGCCCCCGCGCCCACCGGCTAGTCCCACCTGCTCCGTCCAGAGGCCGAGTCGAGCCGTCTCGCCGACGAGGTACCAGTAGCGGCCCTCGGCGCCCTCTCCATAGAGGGTCTCCTCGAAGCCGAGCACGTCGCGGTAGAACCGGCGCGCGGCCTCGAGGTCCGTGACCTCGAGGACGAGCTCCGAGATACCGCGGACGGGAGGGGGCTCGATCACCGCGCCGAGCTTATTCGTCGCGGTTGCTCTAATCGTGCGAGCCATGATCCCGAGCACCTACAGGCGAGTCCTGTCGATCAGGCCGGTGCGGCTCCCGCTCACGGGGGCGACGATCGGCCGCCTGCCGTTCGCGGCTGAGACGCTCACGGTGGTCCTCCTCGTCCAGGGCGCCACGGGCTCGTTCGCCGACGCCGGTCTGGTCAACGCCTGCTATTCGCTGGGCGCCGCGGCCGGGCTGCCCACCCAGGGCCGGATCGTCGACCGGATCGGTCAGACCCGGGTAATCCTGGTCGCGACCGCGATCAACGCGCTCGCGCTGATCGGCTTGATTCTGCTCGCGGAGGATGGCGCGTCGATGCCGGCGATGTGCGCCGTCGCCGTCTTTGCCGGGTTTGCGATCCCGCCCCTCGGCACCTCGATCCGGACACTCTGGTCGGAGCTGGTCCCCGATCCCGAGCTGCGGCAGTCCGCCTTCGCCCTCGACGCGGTCACCGTCGAGGTCGCGTTCATCGTCGGGCCCCTGCTGGCCGCTGTTGTGATCGGGATCGCCTCGCCCGCAGCCGGCGTGCTGATGAACGTCCTCCTCAGCGTCCTCGGATCCACCCTGTTCGCGCTCTCTCGCGCTTCGAGGTCGTGGCGGGGGCAGCCCCACGGACTGGGACTGGCGGGTCCGCTGCGCTCGGCCGGGGTGCTGACACTGATGGGAGTGGGGGCAGGCCTGGGAGTCGCGGTCGGGGGGGTCGAGCTCGGAATGACGGCGGTCGCCGCTGACGCAGGCGTGCGGCAGCTGGGGGGCACGCTGCTCGCGGCGCAGGCCGTAGGGAGCCTGATCGGCGGGCTGGCCTACGGCAGCCGGACCTGGCGAACACCCGGAGCGCGGCGGCTGGGCCTCCTCAGCCTGGCGCTCCTGGTGAGCAACATTCCCCTGGTCTTCACGCCTTCGCTCGAGGCGACCTTCCCGCTGGCGCTGCTCAGCGGGTTCGCCCTGGCACCCACCGTCTCGGTCCTCTACGTGCTGCTCGACTCCGTCGCACCGACCGGAACGGCGACGGAGGCGACGGGCTGGGTGCTCACCTCCTTCGTCGGGGGAGCTTCACTGGGCACGGGCCTCGCCGGAGCGGCGGTGCATGCGTCTGGGCCGCACGCCGGCTTGGCGGTCGGGCTGGGCGGCGCCATCCTCGCCGCGGCCGTCGCCTGGCTGTGGCAGTCGCGAATCGCGCTCGCTCCGCCTGTCGATCCCTCCCCCTCTGGGGAACAACCGTTCGCCCGCGTACACTCGAAGTAGTGGCTCCGTCGGAACGCATAGTCATCCGGGGAGCGAGGGAGCACAACCTCAAGGACGTCGACCTCGAGCTGCCTCGCAACTCCCTGATCGTGATCACCGGGCTCTCCGGCTCCGGTAAGTCGAGCCTTGCCTTCGACACGATCTACGCCGAGGGGCAGCGCCGCTACGTCGAGTCGCTCTCCGCCTACGCCCGCCAGTTCCTGGGCCTGATGGAGAAGCCGGACGTCGACTCGATCGACGGTCTCTCGCCTGCGATCTCGATCGACCAGAAGACGACGTCCCGGAATCCCCGCTCGACGGTCGGGACGGTGACGGAGATCTACGACTACCTGCGCCTGCTCTGGGCGCGGATCGGGAAGCCCCATTGCCCCGAGTGCGGCGAGCCGATCGAGGGCCAGTCGATCGAGCAGATCACCGACCGGGTCATGACCCTCGACGAGGGCACGCGGTTCATGGTGATGGCGCCCGTCGTGCGGGGCCGCAAGGGCGAGTTCGAGAAGCTGCTCGATCAATTCAGGCAAGAGGGCTATAGCCGCGTTCGCGTCGACAACGAGGTTCGCCGTCTCGACGAGGAGATCAAGCTCGACAAGAAGTACAACCACGACATCTCGGTGGTCGTCGACCGCCTGGTGATGAAGGGCGATCTTCGCCGACGGCTCTCCGAGTCGGTCGAGGCCGCGGCGGCACTCGCCGGCGGCGTCGTCGAGGTCGAGGTCCTGGCCGCCGGGAGCACGGGCGAGGCCGAGGAGCGCGAGTCCGGCGAGAACGTCGGGGGCGTCAAGGGGGCCATGGGAGCCGGCCAGCTCCCGGAAGGGGTCGCGGACCGGTTGACCTTCAGCGAGCGCTTCGCCTGTCTCAACTGCGGCACCTCGATCCCCGAGCTCGAGCCGAGGATCTTCTCCTTCAACTCCCCACACGGGGCCTGCGAGCGCTGTCACGGGCTCGGCTTCCAGCGGGTGGTCGACCCCGAGCTGGTGGTGCCGGACCCGACCCTGTCGCTGGGGGAGGGTGTGCTGCAGCCATGGCGGACGGGGCATTCGCGCTACTGGAAGCGCCTGATCGAGGCCGTGGCCGACGACTACGACGTCGACCTGGACACGCCCTGGCAGGACCTCTCCGACGAGGACCGCGAGATCTTCCTCTACGGCACCGGAGGCGAGCGCCACAAGGTGAACTACACGAACAGGTTCGGCCGGCGGCGCTCCTACAGCGTCCGCTTCGAGGGGATCGTCAACAACCTCGAGCGCCGCTACGACGAGACCGACTCGGACTCGGTCCGCGAGCGCGTCGAGGGCTACATGGCCGAGCAGCCGTGCCCGGTCTGCAAGGGCGCGCGGCTGCGGCCGGAGAGCCTGGCGGTCCAGGTCGGCGGCATCTCGATCCACGAGTACACGGAGATGTCGGCGCGGGCAGCCCTCGAATGGATCAACGAGCTCGAGATGACCGACACCGAGCAGGCGATCGCCCGCCTGCTGATCCGCGAGATCACCGAGCGGCTCGCCTTCCTCGACAACGTCGGCGTCGGCTATCTGAACCTGGCGCGTTCCGCGCGCACCCTCTCGGGCGGTGAGGCGCAGCGGATCCGGCTGGCCACCCAGATCGGCTCCAGCCTGGTGGGAGTCCTCTACATCCTCGACGAGCCGTCGATCGGCCTGCATCAGCGCGACAACGCGAAGCTGATCCAGACGCTCGAGCGCCTGCGGGACCTCGGCAACACCGTGATCGTGGTCGAGCACGACGAGGGCACGATGCGCTCGGCGGATCATCTCGTCGATCTCGGGCCGGGGGCGGGGGAGCACGGCGGGCACGTGATCTCGGAGGGGACTCCCGCGGAGGTCGAGGCCGATCCGGCATCGCTCACCGGCCAGTACCTGGCGGGTCAGCGCCAGATCGAGATCCCCGGGCGGCGGCGGGAGCCCAGCGGCGAGCTCGTCATCCGCGGAGCCCGCCAGCACAACCTGAAGCGCATCGACGTCTCGATCCCGCTAGGCGTCTTCTGCTGTGTGACCGGGGTCTCCGGATCCGGGAAGTCGACGCTGATCAACGAGACTCTCTATCCGGCGGTCGCCAACCGCCTCCACCAGGCGAAGCTGCGGCCCGGCGCCCACGACCGGATCGACGGGATCCAGCAGGTCGACAAGATCATCAACATCGACCAGTCCCCGATCGGTCGCACCCCGCGCTCGAACCCGGCGACCTACACCAACGTCTTCGACCACATCCGCCAGCTCTACGCCCAGACCCGTGAGGCCCGCGCGCGCGGGTACAAGCCCGGGCGCTTCAGCTTCAACGTCAAGGGTGGGCGCTGCGAGGTCTGCCGCGGCGACGGCCAGATCAAGATCGAGATGCACTTCCTGCCCGACGTCTACGTGCCGTGCGAGCAGTGCCACGGCAAGCGCTACAACCGCGAGACCCTCGAGGTCCGCTTCAAGGGGAAGTCCATTGCGGACGTGCTCGACATGTCCGTCGCCGACGCCTGCGAGTTCTTCAAGGACATCCCGAAGATCTCCCGTCGCCTGGTCACCCTGCGTGACGTCGGCCTCGACTACATCCGGCTCGGTCAGCCGGCGACGCAGCTCTCCGGCGGCGAGGCGCAGCGGGTGAAGCTGGCCACCGAGCTCTCGAAGGTCGCCACCGGCGACACGCTCTACATCCTCGACGAGCCGACCACCGGCCTTCACTTCGCCGATGTGCAGCGACTGCTCGACGTGCTCGACCGGCTGGTCGACGCGGGCAACACCGTGATCGTGATCGAGCACAACCTCGACGTGATCAAGACCGCCGACCGGATCATCGACCTCGGTCCCGAGGGCGGGGAGGAGGGCGGCAACGTCCTCGCCACGGGCACCCCGGAGCAGGTCGCGGCCACGCCCGGCTCCTACACCGGCGAGTTCCTCGCCGAGCTCGTCGAGCCGGAGATGACGGTCCGGCGCACGCGCACTCGCAAGGCGCCAGTTGCGGCCTAGGTCCTCAAACGGGGATACTGGGTCGGGTTGCTAGGGGAGATCAGCTTCGAGATCAACAGCAGCGCCGCCTTCGATCAGGCCGACCAGCGCGCGGGACTGATCCTCCTCGGCTGCATGCTGCTCTCCTTCGGCTTCATCCGCTTCAGCACCCGGATGATCCGGGCGCAGGTGAAGTGGTGGCCGGGGAACGTCAGTCCCGGTGGGCTGCACATCCACCACCTCGTCTTCGGGATCGTGCTGATGATGCTGTCGGGGTTCCTCAACTTCGTGCTCCAGCCGAGCAGCCCCTGGTTCGAGGTCCTGGCGGGCGTCTTCGGAGTCGGCGTCGGGCTCACCCTCGACGAGTTCGCCCTCTGGCTCTACCTCGACGACGTCTACTGGTCGGAGGAGGGGCGAAGCTCGGTGGACGCGGTCGTCTTCGCGGCGATCATCGGGGGAGGGGTGATCGTGGGCTTCGTGCCCCTCGACGCCAGCGGCGGATCGATCGTGGCGATCATCAGCTCGGTGGTGATCACGCTCGGGATCTGCGCGATCGTGGCCCTCAAGGGCAAGGTCAGCTCGGCGGTGATCGGCATGTTCATCCCGCCCGTCGCCTGGGTGGCGTCGATCCGCCTCGCCCGGCCGGGCTCCTGGTGGGCCAAGCGCCGCTACCCGTCCGGCAGCAGCAAGCTGGAGACGGCCATCGAGCGGAAGGCCCGCCACGACCGGCGAGTGCGGCGCTTCCAGGACACGATCGGCGGCGCGCCCTCGCTGCCCAGCCCCCGGGCGTCGGAATCCGGCCGACCCGAGGAGTAATTTCGCCGCAAACGGCCGCCTTAGGGGGTGGCCGGCAACAGAGAGGAGACCCAGTTGAGAGGCGCGGGTCGAGTCGTGTTCGCGGCGATCCTGCTGCTGTTGGTCGGCACGCTCAACATCATCTACGGGATCGGTGCGATTTCGGACGCGAATTTCTACCTGAACGACACCAGGTACATCTTCACGAACCTCCACGCGATGGGGTGGTTCATGTTGATCGTTGGTGTGATCCAGCTGACCGGAGGATTCTCGCTGCTCTCCGGCAACCCCTACGGCCGCTTCATCGGGATCGTGGCCGGGAGCATCGGAGCCATCGACGCGCTGCTGTCGATGGGTCAGACCCATCCGTTCTGGACATTGGCGATCTTCGCCCTCTGCGTCTGGGTGGTCTACGGGATCGTCGTCTACGGCGAGGATGAGCGGGCCCCTGCTCGCTGACTCCTTCTGCGGGAGCCCGGCTTCGGCCGGGCTCCCGTGAGCTCCGCTATCTGGTCAGGCTCCTGGCGTAGAACCCGGCCATGACTTCGATCGTGCCGCGGACGATGAAGCCGATCCCGGCCAGCAGCGCGAGCGTGGTCAGTCCGATGTCGGGGTTGGCCACGATGATCACCCCGGCCGCGATACCGACGACGCCGAGGATCGCGGCGATCAGCCGATGCTCGCGTTCGTCGAGAGCCCGCGCCAGGTCGGCGACGCCGGTGACGATGAACCAGAACGCGAGCGCGACCAGCAGCGTCAGCACCCCGGCGCCGGGGCGAACCAGACAGATCAGCCCCGCCAGGATCGCCAGGAAGCCGACGATGAAGCGCAGCACTCGGCCGCCCTCCGTCTGGATCTCCGTCGTCGCAAGCCCGATCCAGACGGCGCCGATGATGACCAGGTTGATCCCGACGATCAGGCCGAGGACCAGCAACGTGATGTCGGGATAGGCGAGCGCCAGGATGCCCGCCACGATCGAGAGCCCGCCGAGCAGGGCGACGACCCACCACTTGCCCGGGTCGCTGCTGACCGTTCCCGTTCCTTCGACCTGAGGCATCCGCGCTTCCTTTCGATCGGGGGCTAGGTCGCGGGCGTCGGAACCCGCGCATCGACGAGCAGCGCCGCGCCGATGGCGCCGCCCAGGTCACCGAGCCCGGCGAGGCGGATCTCCGGTGGCCGGTCGTCCATGAAGAGATGCGGATGCATGCGCGCCGCGATGCGCCTGACGTACCTCTCGCCCATGCGGACCCCCAGCCCGCCGCCGATGATCACGGCCTCGGGGTCGATCACGTTCACGCATGACGCGACTCCGGCCCCCAGGGCCTTGACCGCCCTGTCCATCAGCCTGGTGGCGAGGTCGTCGCCGTGGCGGAGTGCCCGCTCCCAGACGCCGCTGGTGAGCCGGTCGCGCCCCCGCTCCTCCATGATCCGAAAGAGGTCGGTCTTGGCGCCGTTCTGCACTTCCTTGCGCGCCCTGATCTCCATCGCCATCCGGCCGGCGTAGGCCTCCATGCAGCCCTTGCGCCCGCAGGTGCAGCGCGCGCCCCCCATCTTCACCACGACATGCCCGATCTCGGCGGCCGCCCCCCTGCCCAGCCAGGGCTTGCCGTCCAGGATCAGGCCCCCGCCGACGCCGGTGCCCCACCAGACGCCGAGGATGGTGTCGAACTCCTTGGCCGCGCCCAGCTCGAACTCGCCCTGGACCGCTACCTGGACGTCGTTGCCGACCCTGACCGGCACGCCGAACTGTCCCGAGAGCTGCTCACCGAGAGGGAAGGGCCCGATCCAGCCGGGGAGGTTGCGGGCGTCCGAGACGACGCCGGTCGCCTCGTCGGCGTCACCAGGAGAGCCAACGCCGACGCCCGCGAGCTCCCGCGTCTCGAGGCCCGCCTGGGCCGTTGCCTCCCGCAGGGCAGCCTCGATCTCCTTGGCCACGTCCTCCGGGCCTCCCTCGGTCGGGGTGGGCCTGCGCGACTGGCCGAGGATCTTGTTGTCGGCATCGACGACGATCGTCTGGATCTTGGTGCCGCCGAGGTCGATCCCGCCACGCGCTGCGTGCTCCGAGCCGGGGCTCACGCCCGGGGACGATAGAGGCGACCCCGGCGTTTGCGAAGCTCCCGGCGTGGCGTCGCTGGCGCAATGGCGCACCTGGTGGGTGAAGCGGCGCTGGTATGAGCGCAATCACCGCTTCAGACGCCGCCTCAGGATCAACCGCCACGCCGCCGCGGGGGGCTTCTTCGTCCGCTATCCGGTCGAGGGCGAGGTGCTCGAGGCGCTCGACTCGGGTCACCTCGAGATCGGCGAGGGGACACTGCTCGAGCCGGGCTGCTGGCTGACCCTGAGCGGCGACGCCCGGATCCGGATCGGCGACGGCTGCTTCCTCAACCGCGGCACGATGCTGGCCGCGCTCGAGCTGATCGAGATCGGCGATCACGTGATGTTCGCCAACAACTGCTTCGTCGGCGACTCGGACCACCGCTTCGACGACCCGACCAAGCCGATCACCTGGCAGGGGTTCGAGCCACAGGGCCCGGTTCGGATCGGCTCCAACTGCTGGTTCGGGGTGAATTGCGTCGTCACGGGTGGCGTCGAGATCGGGGAGCGGGCGGTGATCGGATCGAACTCGGTCATCACCCGAGACATCCCCGCCGGCGTGATCGCCGCCGGGGTGCCGGCGAAGGTGATCCGAGAGATCGAGTTCAAGCGGCCGTGATCGCCAGGCATCTCAGCTCGCGACAGGTCTCGCGGGTCATCTACGGAGCGATCATCGGTCTCGCGCTGGTCGTCGCGCTCCAGGCTCACCCGCCGCCGCCCGGAGCCGTCGTGGCGACCCTCCTCGGCACCGCGATCGCCGTCGCGCTGGCCGAGGTCTACAGCGAGCTGGTGGGATTCGAGACCGTCGAGAGGCGCCAGGCCACCACCGCCGAGACGCGGAGCCTGGGGACCGACGCTGTCGCGGTCGCGATCGGGGTCGGCTTCCCGAGCGTGTTCTTCCTGTTGGAGGCGGCGGGAGTGCTGGCGGAGGACTCCGCCTTCGCCCTCGCCAGGTGGACCGGTCTCGGGCTGCTGGCCCTGTACGGCTTCGCCGGGGCTCGCCTGACCGGAGCGGGACTGCCGGGAGCCCTTCTCAAGGGCCTGGGGATCGCGTTGATCGGCGCGGCGCTGATCGGTCTCAAGGCGCTGACCCACTAGCGCCGTCCCGACCGGTTCCTAGACTCGCCGCGTGCTGAGGCTCACCCTCAATGTCGATCGGCACCGATCGGACGCGATCGCGGACGCGCTCGACGGGACCGGCGGTGTGCGGCGGATCGTCGTCCTGGAACCGGAGCGGGCCGACACCGGCGTGGTCCTGGCCGCGGACGTCGTCCCCTCGGTGGCGGATCGGGTGATGAGGCTGATCCACGATTGGGAGATCGACGACGCCGACTATCTGCTCACCAAGCAGGATGTGGTCGCGCCGGTCCCTCAGGTTCACGCCCCCTTTGCGGACCCGCAGCAGTTCGCCTGGATCGAGGTGATGGGCGAAGCCCGCACGCACGCGAGGCCGCTGGGGCGCTACCTGGCGCTGATGACCGTCGCGGCCGTTCTCGGTGCCGTCGGCGTCCTCACGGACAACCCGATCCTGATCGTCGGGGCGATGGCGGTCAGCCCGGACCTGCTGCCGATCTGCGCTGCGGCGGTCGGCATCGTCGGCGGTCGCCTGCCGCTCGCCCGCAGGGCGGTGTTCACCCTGCTCGTCGGCATTCTCGTCACCTGGGCGGTGGCCGGGCTGGTGGCCTCGGGACTGCAGGCGGTCGGCATTCTGAGCGGCGACTATCAGGTGCATGAGGAGAATCTGCACGGCCTGCAGAGCGTCGACTACTCGACGATCCTGGTCGCGCTCGCTGCGGGAGTGGCGGCGATGCTCTCCTTCGAGACACGTGCCGCCGCCGCGGTCGGCGTTGCGATCTCGGTGACGACGATCCCGGCGTCGGCGCTCTTCGGGGTGTCGCTCGGGCTCGGCGAGGTGAGCGTCTCCTGGGGCGCGGCAGCCGTGCTCGGTGTCAACGTGGTCCTGCTGCTCGTCTCCGCTTCGCTCACCCTGGCCGCCCAGCGGTGGCTGGCGAACCGCGAGAGACCGGCGCCGAGCGCGACGGGCTAGGCCTCAGGAGATGACCTGGACCACGACCGTCCGCTGCCGGGGCCGGTCGTCGAAGTCGATCAGGACGAGCTGCTGCCAGGTGCCGAGCCCCAGCCGGCCGCCGACGAGCGGCACCTGCTCGGAGGGGCCGATCACGGACGCGCGCTGATGGGCATGCGAGTTGGTGTCTTGGTTGAGGCGGTTGTGCTCGTAGTCGCCCTCGGGGGGGATCAGCCGGTCCAGGAGGGCGCGGAGGTCCGCGACGCCTCCCGGCTCGAACTCCATGGTCGTGATCGCCGCCGTCGATCCCCGGACGAAGGTGGTGACGAGGCCGTCGTCCGCCCGGGCGTCGGCGGCCGCGCGCTGAACGTCGGCGGTGATGTCGATGACGTCGGTGTCGCCCCGCGTCGACAACTCCAGCTCGCCGGTGTGAACGGTCACGACACCGCACGCTAGTGGAGAGAGAACTCCTGATAGAAAGGCAATCGAAACGGAATCGCTCATGGACGAGCGGCTCCCACACCACCGAGGGGAGATGGTGGAAGCGTCCGAGGGTCCAGCTCACGAGGCGACGCCGCATCGGCGGCGCACCGCCGTCTACGCGCTGATCGTCGTCGCGTCACTCGTCGGCTTCCTCGCCGTGTTCGCCCTCTGGGCGAACAGGCAGCTGCTCGAGACCGACACCTGGGTCGACACCAGCACGAAGCTGCTCGAGGACGAGGAGATCCGCACCCAGGTCGCCTACACGATGGTCGACACGCTCTACGCGAACGTCGACGTCCAGGGCGAGCTCCAGCAGGCCCTGCCGCCGAGGCTGCAGCCTCTCGCGGGTCCCGCCTCGGCGGGCCTTCGCGAGCTCTCGCTGCGGTTGGCCAATCAGGCGCTGCAGCGGCCGCGGGTGCAGGAGCTCTGGGAGAACGCCAACCGCGTCATGCACGAGCAGCTGATCAACGTCGTCGAGCACGACAGCAGCGAGAACGTGAACCTGGACATCGGCCAGATCGTGACGCAGCTCGGAGACCAACTGGGCGTCGACGTCGCCAACCGGATCCCGCCCGGCGCCGCGGAGATCGAGGTGCTGCCGAACGACAAGCTCTCCTCGATCCAGAAGGCGGTCAAGGTGCTCCGCGGGCTCGCCGTCGTCCTCACGATCCTGTCGCTCGCCCTCTTTGCGCTCGCCATTTACCTGGCAGAGGGCTGGCGGCGAGAGGCGCTGCGATCGGTCGGCTTCGCCTTCATCGTGGTCGGGGTCCTGGTGCTGGTGGTCCGCAAGCTCGGGGGCGATGCCGTGGAGAGCTCGCTCGGCTCCACCGAATCGGTCAAGCCCGCGATCGCCAACACCTGGTCGATCGCGACCGATCTGCTCTCGGCACAGGGCGGCGGGCTGATCTTCTACGGGCTCTTCATCATCATCGGCGCGTGGCTCTCGGGCCCGATGGGCATCGCGCGCACCGTGAGGCGGGCGCTCGCCCCGATCCTCGAGAACCGCTTCATCGCCTATTCCGCGCTCGGATTGATCCTGCTGCTGCTCTTTCTCTGGTCGCCCACGCCCGGCTTCTCGCGGCTTCCGACCGCGCTGCTGCTGATCGCCCTCTCGGTCGTCGGCCTCGAGTTCCTGCGGCACCGGGCGGTGATCGACTTTCCAAACGAGACCTGGGAGTCCGGCACGGAGCGATGGAGCTCCGCGCTCCGCTCCCGATTCGGAGGCAGAGATGACTGAAAGGAGGACCCATGGCAGCCGATGAGCTGGACGAGATGGGACCGATCGACTACGTGCTGATCGAATGGCCGGGCCGCCAGCCTACGGGCGAAGCGCTACCCCACCTGGTGGACCTGGTCGAGCGAGGGATCATCCGCATCCTCGACCTCGCCTTCATCGCCAAGGGCGATGACGGATCGGTCGCGGGGATGGAGGTCAGCGAGCTCGGCGACCAGGTGGAGGAGATCAAGCTGTTCGAGGGCGCACCCTCGGGCCTTCTCTCCGACGAGGACCGGGCCGAGGCCGGCGAGGCCCTGGACCCCGGCACCTCGGCAGCGTTGCTCGTCTATGAGAACAGCTGGGCCGGGCCCTTCGCCGCGGCGGTTCGCCGCTCGGGCGGGCAGCTGGTGGCCAACGGGCGCATTCCGGTGCAGGCGTTCCTGGCGGCCCTCGATGCGGCCGACGAGGCCGAGGGTGCGGCCACACAGTCATGAACCACGGAAGGAGCTGAGAGATGCCTGGATTGCTCAGAGGAGTTGCGCGCACGGCGGTGGTCGCCGGCACGGCCACGGCGGTCAGCAACCGAGTCTCCCGCCGCCAGAGCGAGCGGTGGGCGGGCCAGGGCCAGGGCGCTCCGGCCTACATGGCCGAGACGCCCCAGGCGGCGCCGGCGGCGCCGGCGGCGCCGGCAGCGCCGGCCGGTGGCGACTACACAGCCGAGCTCGAGAAGCTCGCGAAGCTGCGCGACGACGGCGTGATCACCGCGGAGGACTTCGAGGCGAAGAAGAAGCAGATCCTCGGGATCTAGGAGCGGCCGACGGGGCGGGTCGCGAAGCAATGATGGGGCGGCGCGCAGCGGCGGCGTCAGCCCTCGGGTTGGGGACGCTGACGACGCTGCTCGCGGTCTACATCCTCATAGAGCAGTTTCCGCGGGGGCTGATCGTGTTCGGCTGCACGGCCCTTGCGCTGGCGGCCGCCTGGTACGGGCTGCTTCGTCGCGGAGCCGCGAGGGTGGCGGGTTTCGCGGTCGCGCTGCTTGCACTCACGGCGAGCCTCCTGGTCCTGATCCTCGACGGCGACCATGTCATCGAGGCGATCCTGGTCGGCCTCGGGATCGTCGGGACGCTGGCGGCGGCCCGCGCGGCGTTTCGGCTGCACGTTCCGCTGTCCCCGGCGGCGAGCCCGGAGCATCCGGTCCTCTTCTACAACCCGAAGTCGGGCGGTGGCAAGGCGGAGAGGTTCCACCTGGACGCGGAGGCCCGTGCTCGCGGGATCGAGCCGGTCGAGCTGCGGCCTGGAACCGATCTGCGCGATCTGGTCGAGGCGGCGGTGGCTCGCGGGGCCGACGGCCTGGCGATGGCGGGCGGAGACGGATCGCAGGCGGTCGTCGCCGAGATCGCGGCCGGGCATGGGCTGCCATACGCGTGCATCCCCGCCGGCACCCGGAATCACTTCGCGCTGGACCTCGGCGTCGACAGAGAGGACGTGGTCGGCGCGCTGGATGCCTTCGTGAATGGGGGCGAGCACCGGGTCGACCTCGCTGAGGTCAACGGTCGAGTCTTCGTCAACAACGTCTCGCTGGGTCTCTACGCGGAGGCAGTCCAGAAGCCCGGCTACCGGGAGGCGAAGCTGCGGACCATCCTCGACACGGTCCCCGAGATGCTCGGTCCGGAGGGCTCCGGCCTCGACCTGACATGGCGCGGGCCCGGCGGCCATGAGCATCGAGGCGGGGCGGCCGTGCTCGTCTCGAACAACCGCTACCGGCTGGGACGGGCGGTCGGCTCCGGGACCCGTCCCAGGATCGACGACGGCCAGCTCGGGATCACCGTCGCGTCGGCCCCGACCGGCACGGGCCAGGGCCCGCTCGCGCAGCGGCCGTGGCGGGAGTGGTCGGCGCCGGAGTTCGAGGTGCGCGCCGAGCACCCGGTACCGGCCGGAATCGACGGTGAGGCTGTGACGCTCGACCCCCCGCTGAATTTCCGGATCAGGCCAGGCGTGCTCCGCGCGCGGATCTCGCGCAGGCACCCCGGCGCCTCTCCGTCCGCGGCCGTCCCCGAGACGGCCTGGGGAGGCGTCCGGCGGCTGGCGAGGATCGCCACCGGACGGCCGACAACGACCAAGGAGGACTGATGGACATCCTGGAGATCGAGCTGAGCTGGTGAGCTACCAGTCCCAGGGTGTGTCGCTGCCGACGAGCGCTTCCTCCTCGAGGTAGCGCGCGTACTCCTCGAGCTCCTCCTGCGGGATCGAGTAGGTGTGCTCGTTCTCGTCCGGGAAGCGGCCGGCCCTGACCTCGTGCGTGTAGGCCGTCACTCCCCTGAGCGCCTCCCTGCGGACGTCGGCGAAGCGCTTCACGAACTTCGGCTGGTGGCCGTCGTAGATGCCGAGCAGGTCGTGCAGCACGAGCACCTGCCCATCCGTGGCCGGTCCGGCGCCGATGCCGATCACCGGGATCTCGAGCTTCGGCACCAGCGCCTCGGTGACCGCGGCCGGGATCGCCTCGAAGACGATCGCGAAGCAACCCACCGACTGCAGCGCCAGGGCCTCCTCGGTGAGCCGGGCTGCCGCCTCCGCGGTGCGGCCCTGCGCCTTGAAGCCGCCGAGTGCGTTCGCCGTCTGCGGTGTCAGGCCGACGTGGCCCATGACCGGGATGCCCGACCGGACGATGGCCCTGGCGCGATCGACCGACGCGCCTCCGCGCTCGAGCTTCACCGCCGAGCAGCCGGCCTCCTTGACGAAGCGCTGAGCGTTCTCGATCGCCTGCTCGTTCGAGCCCTCGTAGGAGCCGAACGGCATGTCCCCGACGAGCAGCGGGTGCCGGAGGCCGCGGCGCACCGCGCTCGCCATCATCAGCATCTCCTCCATGCCGACAGGCGTGGTGGCGTCGTAGCCGAGGACGACCATCGCCGCGGTGTCGCCGACGAGGACGGCATCGACCCCAGCCTCGTCGACGATCTGGGCCGACGGGTAGTCGTAGGCCGTGACCATCACGATCGGCTCCCCGGCGCTCTTCATCTCCGCGAGCCGGGGAAGTGTGATCCGGGGCCGCGGCGCCGGCTTGTCGATGGGCTGGGTGCTCACATCAGACCTCCGGGGGGTTGGGGGGAGAGATGACGACGTTGTCGATGAGACGGGCCCTGCCGACCCGAGCGGCGACGGCCACCAGCACGGGCCGGCCGTTGAGCTCGGCGATCGGGGAGAGATCCTCCGCCGAGCGCGCCTCGACGTACTCCGGCTCGATGCCGACGTCACGAAGCTCTTTCTCCGCCGCCTCGACCAGCGCACTGGTCGCCGTCTCACCCTCCACGGCCGCTCGCTCGGCGGCGTGGAGCGCGCGGGAGATCGCGGCGGCGCGCTCGCGCTCCTCGGAGTCCAGGTAGGCATTCCGCGAGCTCAGGGCGAGACCATCGCCCTCTCGCACCGTCGGCAGCACCTCGACTCGGACCGGGAAGTCCAGGTCGCGGACCATCCGCCTGATCACGATCGCCTGCTGGGCGTCCTTGCGGCCGAAGTAGGCGACGTCCGGCTGGACGGAGTTGAAGAGCTTGGCGACGACGGTCGTGACACCGCGGAAGTGGGACGGCCCGCGCTGTTCCGGATCCCCCTCGAGCACGCCGGTGAGCTCGCCCGAGACCTCGACGGCGGTGGCGAACCCCTCCGGGTACATCTGCGCGTCCTGGGGGATCCAGATCAGGTCGACTCCCTCGGCGGCGGCGAGCTGGATGTCGCGTTCCTCATCGCGGGGATATGCCTCCAGATCCTCGCCCTCCGCGAACTGCGTCGGGTTGACGAAGAGGCTGACGACGACGATGTCGCAGTCCTCGCGGGCTCGGCGCATCAGGGAGAGGTGCCCCTCGTGGAAGTAGCCCATCGTCGGGACAAGGCCGATCCGGCGCCCGCGCCGGCGCGGCTCGTCGAGGGCCTCTCGGAGGTCGGCCTTCGTGCGGAGAATCCTCATGCCGGCACCTCCTCGGACCCGAGGGCGAGCGCACGGGCGCGTTCGGCCAGGGCGTCGAAGAGAGGCAGCAGCTCGGGTGCACGCTCCTGGAGAGCGGCCCGGTGGCCGTCGACGGTGGTCTGGTCGCCGCGGGCGATGGGGCCGGTGAGCGCACGCGGGCCGAGCTCCGCCCAGTTCGCCGCCGTCCGGAGGACGAGGGGAGCAAGCAGTTCACGGGCCCGGTCGGTCCCCAGCCTCCCGAGCAGCTCCGCGGCCGACTCCTCCAGGGCGACCATCAGGCCGGACGCCATCGCGGCAGCGGCGTGGTAGGCCGAGCGGTCCTGTTCGGCCACCTCGAAGGGATGCATCCCGAGAGCCTCCGCCAGCTCGCGGGCGAACTGGAGCGCTTCGGGCGCGATCCCGGCGATGGCTGCGGGCATTCCCTGTACGGAGGTCTCTCCGTGGGCGAAGGTCTGGAGGGGGTGCAGGGAGAAGGCGCGTGCGCCCCTGGCGGCGGCATCGGCGAGGAGATTGAGCGTTCCGGCTCCGCTGACGTGGCCGACGAATCCGGGTCCCTCTGGGACCTCGGCCGCCGCCGCCGCGATCGCCGTGTCCGGTACGCAGAGCAGGACCGCAGCAGCGCCCTCGGAAGCCGGTGCGATCTCATCGCGACTGGCCGTGCGCACCGGAATCCCGGCGGCCTCGGCGGCGAGCGCCAGGGAGAGGCCGACGTTGCCGCGGCCGACGATCAACAGCGGCGAGGCTGCGCTCAGAGGGGAGGGGAGGTCATCCCGTTCCAGTTCCCGCATCGGAGATACCAGACGGCTTCGTTGTCTAGGACGAGTGGGAGTGTTTCGGTGCTTGTCGGGTCCACGCCGCTTCTCGGTCGCGGCCCGGGGGCAAGTATAGAGCGGGATCCTGGCCACTCAGCCAGTCGATGGGTTGGCCGCAATTTGCGGGCCGAAACCGCTTCGTGTGGGTCGGGGGCCCGAACTACCATCATCCTGGTGCCGATCTACGAGTTCGTCTGCGAGTCGTGCGGTCACCGCTTCGAGGAGCTGGTGGGGTCACACGTCGGTCGTCGGGTGGACGAGGTCCGCTGCCCGGAGTGCGGGGCGGAGGAGATCGAGCGCCAGATCTCGGGCTCATACGCTGCGCTGCGGCAGTTGACCCCCAATCAGAAACGCCGCCTCGAGGAGCGGCGCGGGATCGACCGCGGCGGGGCGAGCGAGCGGTTCAAGCAGCAGCGGGCCGCCGAGAGGGCGGCCGCCAGGCGGCGGGGTGGGTCGTGAGCGAGGCCGAGGGACGACGCGAGGCACTGGTCGAGGTCTACAACGAGGCATCCGCCTGCGAGCGCTGCCCGTTGTCGGAGACGCGCAATCGCGTGGTCTTCGGAGCCGGCAACGCCGACGCCGACCTCATGTTCGTCGGCGAGGCGCCGGGTGCCGAGGAGGATCGCCAGGGGCTGCCGTTCGTCGGCCGGGCTGGGGGCTTCCTCACCGACCTGCTGGAGGGGATCGGGCTGAGACGGGAGGACGTGTTCATCGCGAACGTCCTCAAGTGCCGGCCACCGGGGAACCGCGATCCCCAGCCCGAGGAGATCGACTCCTGCCGGCCGTACCTGGAGCAACAGGTCGAGCTGATCCAGCCCCGGGTGATCTGCACCCTCGGGAACTTCGCCACCAAGCTGCTCACCGCCAACCCGACCGGGATCACCAAGGTCCGCGGGGCCCCGCAGGAGCATCTGATCGGCGGCCGCTGGGTGTTCATGCTTCCCCTCTTCCATCCGGCCGCCGGTCTCCGCACACCGAAAGTCGCAGAGCAGCTGCGCGAGGACTTCGGCCTGATCCCGGATCTGCTGGAGCAGCCGCTGCCCGAGCCCGAGCCTCTCGTCGCCGACCGCGAGGCGGAGCCGGATCAGATGGGGCTCTTCGGCGGCTGAGGGACGTGTCGCAGGAGAACGTCCGGGCGGTGCGCCGCCTGCTGGACACATTCAACAGCGGTGACTTCGACGGCTGGGTGCGGGAACTGCACGACGACGTCGTCTGGGTTCCGATCCCCGAGTACACCGAGACCGAGGCCGTCCGCGGGCGGGAATCGGTGCGGGAGTTCGTCGCCGACTGGGTCGGCGCCTGGGACCGGTACACGGTGGAGGTGACGCGGATCATCGACGGCGGCGATTGGGTCGTCGTGGGCGGGCACCACGGCGCGAGACACCGCTCGGGAGCGCAGATGAGCATGGAGATGTGGGTCGCCGCGGCCTACCGCGATGGCAGGGGCGTCGAGTTCCGCTGGTTCACCGACCAGGCCGGGGCGCTGGAGGCGGCCGGGATCGAGGCTCAGCCGGGACAGTGACCCGCCGGTCGAGCAGCCCCGCGGAGACCGAGGCCCTGGGCGAGCGGCTCGCCGCCGAGCTTGGGCCGGGTGACGTCGTTCTCGTCAGCGGCGACCTCGGCGCGGGCAAGACGACGCTGATCCGCGGCGCGGCCCGCGCGCTCGGGGTGACCGAGGCGGTCACCTCGCCGACGTTCACGATCGGGCAGACCTACCGGGGCCGGTTGCCGGTCTCCCACCTCGACCTCTACCGGCTCACCGAGCTCGACCAGGAGGACCCGGCGCTGCTCGACGACTACGTCACTCCCGATGCCGTGGCGTTCATCGAGTGGCCGACGGCCGCCGCGCTCCGGCTCGAAGGCATCACCCGGCGGGTCGAGTTGCGGCACGCCGGCGGCGACGAGCGCGAAATCGACCTCTGATCGGTGTCCGGCTGTCATCTGGGAGTCATCTTCGTGTCATCGGGGCTTGATGCGGCCGGCGTAGCTTCGGCTGCGATCGGAAAGCCGCTCGAGGAGGACACGATGACTTTGAAGCTACGGGCAACAATCGGGCTCGCGGTTGCGCTCTCGCTGACCGCGACGGTGGTCGTCGGCGCACCGGCGGCGGGCGCCGCCAAGCGCCTGCCGACACCGAAGGCGTCGAACTTCGGACACGACTCGACTCGCGTCACCAACCCCTGGTTCCCGCTGGCGCGCGGTTCGGTCTACGTCTACGACGGCCAGAAGGACGGCGAGGCGGCGCGAGACGTGATGACTGTGACGCGGAAGACCAAGATTATCGCCGGGATTCGGGCGCTACCGGTCGCCGACCGCCTCTTCCTGAACGGCGTCCTCGCCGAGCGGACGACCGATTGGTACGCCCAGGACAAGAAGGGCACGGTCTGGTACCTGGGCGAGAACACCGCCGAATTGAACGCGCGGGGCAAGGTGACCAGCACCGAGGGCTCCTTCCTGAACGGACGTGACGGAGCGAAGGGCGGCATCTTCATGCCCGCCCATCCCGCCGTTGGTCGATCCTTCCAGCAGGAGTCGTTCAAGGGCCAGGCCGAGGACCGCTTTCGGATCCTGAGCCTGGCAACCAGCGTCAGCACCCCGGCGGTCTCATCCCAGACTGCGATGCTGACCCAGGAGAAGACACCGCTCGAGCCGGGGATCGTCGACCACAAGTACTACGTCCAGGGAATCGGCACGGTCAAGGAGCAGCAGGTGGCCGGGGCCCCCGCCGCCCAGGCGGAGGAGGAGGCACTCGTCTCGTTCCAGCCGGGAGCCGGCTAGGGGGACGCGAGCGGCTAGGGGCTCGCCGTCGAGATCTGGCTCTGCACGCTCTGCACCTGCGTCTTCACGCTGCTGGCCTGTGACTGGACGTTGGTGGAGATGCTCGACGCCTGTGACCGGACGTTGGTGGCGACGCTCGTGACCTGGCTCTGGACGCTGCTCGCCTGTGACTGGATGCTGTCGATCGCGTTGTTGACGTCGCTCGAGCTCGGGTTGTCGTCGCCTCCGCAGCCGGATACCGCGAAACCGGCGCCCGCGCCGAAGACGGCGATCGCGAGCACGGCGGCAACGCTCCACGCCTTCCGTGCCGCGGGCGCGGACCTGCTGGACTCCTTCTCCATGGACGCTCTCCTTCTCCCGGTATCCGTGGGCGCGGCGCGCCGCCCGGGACCCTACTGATGTTCGTCCTGGGTGTCGATACCGCCACGGACTTCGCCGTCGTGGGGGTGAGCGCCGACGGAGAGGTCATCCGGGAGGTTTCGATCGGCCCCGGGCCTGACGGCAGACCGAGGCACTCGCAGGCACTGCTCACGGAGATCGAGGCGTCGGTCGAGGCCGCCGGGGGATGGCCGCAGATCGGCCGGATCGCAGTCGGCATCGGCCCGGGCTCCTTCACCGGGCTGCGCATCGGAATCGCGACTGCCCGGGCGCTGGCGCAGGCGAGGGAGGTGCCGCTGGCCCCGGTCGGCTCCCTCACGGCTCTCGCCCGAGGAATCTCCGAGGGGCTGGGGCCCGAGGGGCCGCTCGCGCTGCCCGTGTTCGATGCCCGCCGCACCGAGGCTTTCGCCGCGCTCTTCGAGGATCTGCGCGAGGTCTGGCCTGCGTTTGTGGCGTCCCCGGAGGAGCTGTCGGCCCGCGTCCGCGAGCTGGAGGGAACCGCTCTGGCGGCCGGAGACGGAGCGCTACGATTCGCCGCAGAACTGGAGGCCGCCGGCGCCACGGTAGCCCCGCCGGAAGATCCGATCCACCGAGTCGCCGCACGGCACGTTTGCAAGGTGGGGGAGGCGGCAGCCGAGGCGCCCACGGACCAGATCCAACCCCTGTATCTGAGACCGCCCGATGCGAAGAGATGGCGTGAGCGAGATCGCGGAGTCCCCCGGGGGTGACTCGGGAGAGATCCGGCTGCGTCGCCTCGGCTACGGCGACCTGCCGTCCGTGATCTCGATCGAGCGGCGTTCCTTCCCCACCCCGTGGTCGCTCGCGATGTTCGTGCTCGAGCTCTCGAAGCCTTCGGGCATCTGCCTGGCCGCCGAGGACTCCGAGGGCCTGGTCGGCTACCTCGTCTGCGCGCGCTATGACGACGTCTGGCACCTGATGAACGTCGCCGTCCACCCCGAGCGCCGCCGGCGCGGGGTGGCGACGGACCTGATCGAGAGGCTCTTCGAGGAAGCCGGTGGAGGTTCCCGGTTCACGCTCGAGGTGCGGGTTTCGAACGCTCCGGCGATCGAGATGTATCGCCGCTTCGGCTTTCGCTCGGCCGGCCGCCGTCGTCGGTACTACCACGACAACGGCGAGGACGCCCTGATCATGTGGCTCGAGGCGGCTGAGCCGGCGTCTCTGGCTTGATCCTCGGGCTCGAGACCTCCTGCGACGACACCTGCGCGGCCGTCATCGACGGGCCGCGCATCCTCTCGAACGTCGTCTCCTCCCAGGCCGCCTTCCACGAGCGCTACGGCGGGGTGGTCCCGGAGGTCGCCTCGCGCCACCACCTGGAGCTGGTGAACGCTGTGGTCGCGAGCGCCCTCGACGAGGCAGAGGTCGAGCTGGCGGAGGTCGATCGGGTCGCCGTCACGCAGGGGCCCGGCCTGATCGGCGCACTGCTGGTCGGGCTGAGCACGGCGAAGGCGCTGGCCGCGGCGCAGCGCAAGCCGCTCATCCCGGTCGACCATCTCCACGGCCACGTCGCGGCGAACTACCTCGAGGCCGAGCCACTCGAGCCGCCGTTTCTGTGTCTGATCGCGAGCGGCGGCCACACGCTGCTCGCCGGGGTCCGTGATCCCTCCGGTTTCGAGGTGATCGGGCGGACACTCGACGACGCCGCGGGGGAGGCGTTCGACAAGGGGGCCCGGCTGCTCGGACTCGGGTATCCGGGAGGACCGGCGATCCAGCGCGCCGCCGAGGGTGGCGACCCGCAGGCCTTCGACTTCCCGGTGGCGATGAGCGGACGCGGCCTCGACTTCAGCTTCAGCGGTCTCAAGACGGCGCTGGTCTACGGGGTGCGGGAGCTGGGACCGGAGGAAGTCGAGCGGCGGCGGACCGACCTGGCCGCCTCCTTCCAGACGGCGATCACGGACCAGCTGATCGCGAAGCTGCGCCGCGCGGCCCGGGGTGGGGAGTGGCCGGCGATCGCGCTCGGGGGCGGCGTCGCCGCCAACGCCGAGCTGCGCGGTCGAGCGCAGGAGCTCTGCGACGAGCTCGGTCTTCGACTCAAGCTCGTCCCGATCGCGCTCTGCACGGACAACGCGGCGATGATCGCCTCCGCGGCCCGCTACAGCGATCCGATCGCCTACCCCGACTACCTGAGCTTCGATGCCTTCGGCACTGAGCGTCGTCGTCCTCTACGGGCGGCCTGACTGCCACCTTTGCGACGAGGCGCGTGCCGCCCTGGAGCGGCTGCGCGCGGACGGGCTCGAGTTCGAGCTCCGGGAGGTCGACATCGAGGCCGACGAGGAGCTACACGGCCGCTTTCTCGAGCGGATTCCGGTGATCGAGCTCGACGGCGAGATCGTCTCTGAGCTGTTCGCGGATGCCGAGGGCCTCCGGGCGCGGCTCGATACCTTGTCCGCATGATCGAGGACGTGGCGGCCGAGACCGCCGAGCAGCAGGGGCCCTCGGAGCTCACGGACGGCGATCGCCTCTCGCTCGGCGTCGCGGCGAGGCTCTCGCGCTATCTCCAGGTGCTGACCCAGGCCCGGAAGATGGGCAAGGACACGATCTCCTCGCAGGAGCTCTCGGACTACACCCACATCAACTCGACGCAGATCCGACGCGACCTCTCGGGCTTCGGGAAGTTCGGCAAGCGGGGCGTGGGCTACAACGTCGACTCGCTGGTCAACGAGATCCGGAAGATCCTGCGGACGGCGGGCCAGCACAACATCGCCCTCTTCGGCGCCGGCCACCTCGGCCAGGCGATCGCCAGCTCCGACATCTTCGCCGACCACGGATTCCGGATCGTGGCCATGTTCGACGTCGATCCGAGCGTCATCGGACAGGCGATCGGCGGTCTGGAGGTGCGGCCGTTCGACCAGATCGACCAGGTCGTCGCGCGCGAGCAGGTCGTCGTCGGCGTCCTCGCGGTCCCCTCGGACGCGGCTCAGGAGGTCGCGGACCGGCTGGTCCGATCCGGGGTCAAGATCATCTTCAACTACTCGGAGCGGCTCCTCCAGGTGCCGCCCGATGTCACCGTTCACACGTCGAGCCCGGCCGTGGACCTCCTCTACGCGCTCTACTTCTATTTGACCTGAGATACGAGCCGCGGGTGACCACCGATCCCGAGCCACAGCACGACGCGCTCGACCTCGCGGCCGTGCGCGAGGTCTTCGAGTCATCCACCGACTTCACGGTGGGAATCGAGGAAGAGTTCGCGATCGTCGATCCGGCGATCCTGGATCTCGAGCACCGCTTCGAGGAGCTCGAGGCCGCCTGCCTCCGCGATCCCGAGCTGGCCCTCTCGGTCAAGGGCGAGCTGATCGATACCGAGATCGAGATCAGGTCCGGCCGCGGGGAGACGTTCGGGGAGGCCGCCGAGCGTCAGCGGGCGAGGCGCATGCGGCTGTTCGCCGTGGCCGACGAGATGGGGCTGGCGCTGGCGGCGATGGGCACGCACCCCTGGGCCAATTACCTCGATCAGCACATCATCGGCACCGAGCACTACCGACGGCTGGAGGGCGATCTCCGCTGGGTGGCCCAGAGGAACAACACCTGGAGCCTGCACGTCCACGTCGGCGTGCATGGGCCCGACCGTGCCGTCGCGGTCTCGGACCGGATGCGGGAGCTCCTGCCGCCGCTCCTCGCCCTCTCGGCCAATTCGCCGTTCCTCGACCATCGGGAGACCGGGCTGCACTCCGTGCGCACAGAGATCTTCACCCGTACCTTTCCGCGCTGCGGCGTCCACGAGCCGTTCGGGGACTGGGCCAGCTACGCGGACTTCGTCGAGCTGCTCAAGGACACCGACTCGATCGTGGAGGCAACGCAGCTGTGGTGGAGCGTGCGGCCTCACCACGCCTTCGGCACGGTCGAGGTCCGGATCTGCGACGCGCAGACCCGCGGGGATGAGTCACTCAACCTGGCGGCGATGATCTCGGCCTGCGTGACCCAGGTAGCGATCGATCTCGACGAGGGCAGTGCCGCCGAGGCACTCGGGCAGCGGGAGATCGAGGAGAACCTGTGGCGAGCCATCCGCTACGGGATGGACGGCGAGATGATCGACTTTCGCAAGCGGCGAGTGGTTCCCACCCGCCAGGTGCTCGAGGATCTGCTGGAGTGGACCGCACCGGCGCGCGAGACACTGGGCGTCGAGGTGGAGCTGCCCGAGCGAAACGGCGCCCAGCGCGCGTACGCCGACTTCGCGGACGGCGCGCCGATCGAGGAGATCTACCGTCGCGCCGTGGAGGAGACCCGCAGGACCTACGCACCGGAGGGAGCAGTCAGTGGCAGATGAGGAACAGCAGGGGGCCGGCGCCGGCCCCGAGGGTGAGGCACCGAGCGAGGAGGAGCTTCGCGCTCAGCTCGAGGACGAGATCCGGAAGGTGCGGGTCGAGGACGTGGTGCTGCAGAGCGCGGTCAGCATCCTCAACCTCTCGGCGCGGCGGATCGCGATGGATGAGGAGCGCGACCTCGATCAGGCGAAGGTCGGGATCGATGCGGCGCGGGCGCTGGTCGAGCTGGTGGATGCGGAGACGCAGCCGCAGTTGCGTCAGGCGATCTCCGAGCTGCAGCTGCTCTACGCCAAGCACGCGGGCGAAGAAAGCGGCGGAGAGCAGGGGGAAAGCGAAGCGGAAAAGCCTCCCGCGAGGCCCGAGGGGCCGGGCCTGTGGACACCGCCTGGCAGCGGCGAGTCCGGATAGACTGCCCGGCCGCTTGTAACAGGTCGAAACTGACGGGAGCCCCACTTGACTGACTTCTTCACCGATTACGGAATCGTTGTCGCGCTCGGTTGCTCGGCCGCGGCGGTTCTCTATGGACTGCTCGTGACCCAGCGTCTGCTGGCCAAGTCGCCGGGCAACGAGACGATGCAGGAGATCTCCGGCTCGATCCAGGAGGGCGCCAGCGCCTACCTGAAGCGCCAGTACACGATCATCGCCGGAGTCGGCGTGGTCGTCGCGATCCTGCTGATCCCCCTGCAGAACGTCGAGACCGCGATCGGCTTCATCATCGGCGGAACGCTCTCCGGCGCGGCCGGGTTCATCGGCATGAACCTCTCGGTGCGGGCCAACGCCCGGGTCGCCGAGGCGGCTCGCGGCGGCATCCCGCCGGCGCTCGACATCGCCTTCAAGGGCGGCTCGGTGACGGGGCTGCTCGTCGTGGGCCTCGCCCTCCTGGGGGTCGCCGGTTACTTCGGCGCGCTGTTGATCTTCACGGACCTCTCCGACAAGGACGCGGTGGACGCGCTGGTCGGTCTCGGCTTCGGCGGCTCCCTGATCTCGGTCTTCGCGCGTCTGGGCGGCGGCATCTTCACCAAGGCCGCCGACGTCGGCGCGGATCTTGTCGGGAAGATCGAGGCCGGCATTCCCGAGGACGACCCGCGGAACCCCGCCGTCATCGCGGACAACGTCGGCGACAACGTCGGCGACTGCGCCGGCATGGCGGCCGACCTGTTCGAGACGTATGCCGTCACCGCCGTCGCGGTGATGCTGCTCGGCGTCATCACCTTCCCCGACTTCACCCGCGAGGTCGCGATCTACCCGCTGGCGATCGGCGCCGTGGCGATCATAGCCTCGATCATCGGCGCCCTCTCGGTTCGTACGCGAACCGGAAACGTCGAGGCGGCGCTCTACCGGGGACTCGCCGTCTCGGCCGTGCTCTCGGCCGCCGCGTTCTACCCGATCACGAAGTGGTTGATGGACGATCCGCTCGGCGGCGGAGGGCTCGGCAACACGTCGGTCGGCGACCTCTGGCTGTGCGGTCTGATCGGCGTGGGCGTGACCGCGCTGCTCTTCGTTCTAACCGACTTCTATACGTCGACCCGCTTCCGCCCGGTGCGGACCATCGCGCGCGCCTCGGAGACCGGGCACGCGACGAACATCATCCAGGGGCTCGCGCAGGGCTTCCAATCGACGGCGCTGCCTGTGCTGGTTCTGGCGGTGGCGATCCTGGGAGCCTGGAAGCTCGCCGGCGGGGGCACCGACGGGATCTACGGGATCGGCGTCGCGGTGATGGCCCAGCTGTCCCTCACCGGGCTGATAGTGGCGCTCGACGCCTTCGGGCCGATCACCGACAACGCCGGCGGCATCGCCGAGATGGCGGACCTGCCCGAGGAGGTCCGCAACATCACCGATCCGCTCGACGCCGTGGGCAACACGACCAAGGCAGTCACCAAGGGGTACGCGATCGGATCGGCCGCGCTCGCCGCGCTGGTCCTCTTCAACGCATTCACCCACGAACTGCAGCAGGAGGCGGGCAGCAAGGCGCTGAACTTCGAGATCTCGAGCCCGCCCGTGCTGATCGGGCTGCTGATCGGCGGGATCATGGTCTACCTCTTCTCGGCGCTTGCGATCGAGGCGGTGGGACGCGCCGGCGGCGGGGTGGTCGAGGAGGTGCGCCGCCAGTTCCGCGAGCACCCGGGGATCATGCAGGGGACCGAGAAGCCCGAGTACGGGCACGCGGTGAGCATCGTCACCGCCGCCGCCCAGCGGGAGATGATCCTGCCGTCGCTGATCCCGATCGTGGTGCCGCTGATCGTCGGGGTGATCTCCTACCAGGCTCTCGGCGGGCTCCTGATCGGAGCGATCGTGGTCGGGGTCTTCATGGCGATCTCGATGACAGCCGGCGGTGGCGCCTGGGACAACGCGAAGAAGCTGATCGAGGACGGAGCGTTCGGGGGCAAGGGCTCGGAGGCCCATGCCGCCGCGGTCACCGGCGACACGGTGGGCGATCCCTACAAGGACACCGCCGGGCCGGCGATCAACCCGATGATCAAAGTGGCGAACATCGTCGCCATCCTGATCATCCCCATAATCGCCCTGTAGCCACGGGACCGAAAAAGCGACCCTCGGCGGACGAGGGCTACCAGCTCGCCGTCCGCATCTTCTCGGTGACGATCATCGGGTTCGGCGTCGTGATGCTCGGGCTCACCCTGGCTCGTGGAGGGGGACCGCTCGCCGTGGGGGTGCTCTTCGGGCTGCTGTTCATCGCGCTCGGCTCCGGTCGGCTGTACCTCTCGATGCGGGGATGAGGCGAGCGGCCGGACGATGAGACGCTGGCTCGGAGTTCCCTTCCTCTATGCCGCGGCATCGGCGGCGGTCGGGTTCTCGATCTACTTCTCGATCGGGGTCGTGGCGGACCGTGGCCTCGGGCTCACGCCGGTCATCTTCCTGCTGGCGGGGCTGCTGTTCGCGCTCACCTCCCTCTCGTACGTCGAGGGGGGCGCGATGCTGAGGGAGCGGGGCGGGTCGGCGACTTTCGCCCGGCACGCGTTCAACGAGCTGATCAGCTTCATCGCGGGCTGGGCGATCCTGATCGACTACCTGATCGTGATCGCGGCCGCCGCGATCACGGTCTCGCACTACCTGACCCCGATCTCGAGCGACTTCGGTGGCGGCGACGTCGAGCTCGCCGTCGCGGCGCTGGTGATCGCGTCGGCGGCGATCCTCAACGTCGCGGACGTCACCGGGCGCAACCGCCAGCGCCGGCTGGTGGTGCTGGCCCTGGCGGAGCTCGGGCTCCAGCTGCTGGTGATCGTGGTCGGGCTGATCGTCGTCTTCCATCCGGACCGGCTCACCGACCAGCTGCACCTGTTCAGCGCTCCCGACGTCAGGGACATCATCTACTCGGTCGTGATCGCGACGATCGCGTACGCCGGGATCGAGGCCGCCAGCGACCTCGCGCCCGATCTCGAGTTCGAGCCGGGGGACCTGAAAAGGGTCCTGGGGGTGGGGGCGATCGCCATCCCGCTGATCTACGCCGGCATCGCGGCGGTCGCGCTGATGGCGGTGCCGGTCGAGCCCACCGCCCACGGGCCGGAGACCGCGCTGGCGGGCCGCTACATCGAGGAGCCGATCCTGGGGGTGGTGGCGAACTACGACCACGGCTTCCTCTCCGACGTCATGAAGTGGGCGGTGATGCTGGTCGCGGTGCCCGTCCTGTTCTGGGCCGCGAACGGGGCGATGCTCGGGCTCTCGCGCCACGTCTACGTGCTGGCGACGAACCGGCAGATCCCGAGCTGGGCGGGCAAGCTGGAGTCGACCTACTCGACCCCGTACATCGCGATCGGGATCGCGTCGGTGCTGGCGCTGGCGCTGGCGATCCCGGGGGATATCCGGTTCCTGGCCCGGGTGTACGCGTTCGGGGCCCTGCTGGCGGTGACGATCGCGCAGATCTCGATCGTCCGATTACGCGTCATCGAGCCGGACCTGGAGCGCCCCTACCGGGTGGGGTGGAACGTCCGGTTCGGCGCGCACGAGCTGCCCATGCTGGCGATCATCGGGGCGCTGATCAGCGGGCTCGCCTGGATCAGCGTGTTCGTCCTGCACCACACGGCCGTCTGGGTCGGCGGCGGCTGGATGCTCTTCGGCCTGGTCTTCTACGTGATCTACCGGCGCTACGTGGAGGGCACCCCGCTGACCAGGCGCGTCCAGGTGCCCGAGGCGTCGCTGAAGAAACAGCCGGCCGAGGTGGAGTTCTCGACCATCCTCGTGCCGGTCTTCGGGACCAAGCTGGATGACGACATCGTCAGCACGGCGGGCCGGCTCGCTGACGCGGAGGTGGGGAAGGAGGAGCGGCCGCCGCGGCTGGAGGTCGTCTACGTGGCGGAGCTGCCGCTGACTGTGCCGCTCGACTCGCCCCTGCCGAAGGCGATCCAGGAGCGCGCCGACCGGGCCCTGGAGCGGGCCCGGGAGGTCGGCGACGAGTACGAGAACGTCGAGGTGACGACGAATCTGATCCGGGCGC